>JACCDG010717154.1_pt1 | contig 18277 bp, 22 predicted proteins | sample 7442471 | NCBI WGS metagenome assembly JACCDG01 (sample SAMN15323444, study PRJNA562643) | freshwater metagenome | isolation source: river surface water | place: USA:Blue River Watershed | collected 2017-08-17 | reverse complement strand
TAGGAGCCGATGAAGCAAGCTCCAAGAAAGCTTTGTCACTTGCAGCTTATAAACTGCCAGTCAAAACTAGATTTGTAACCAAGGAATTAAGATAAAATTATGAAAGTCAATGAATTAAGACAACTAAGCTTGGTTGATTTAAATAAAAAATTAGTAGCCTTAAGAACTAAGGTGAGAGAATTAAGATTTAGTATTGCTAATAATCAATTAAGTCATGTCAAGGATTTGCAAAAAAATAAAAAAGAAATTGCAAAAATTTTGACTATCATCAATGAAAAAAGAACCTTAAGTGAAACAAATAACTAACGACTAATATAATCAACATGTCAAACGAAGTTATCAAAAGAAAATTACAGGGCGAAGTCACAAGTGACAAAATGGAAAAAACCGTTGTTGTCAAAGTCACTTCTGTAAAAACTCACCCTAAATACAAGAAAAGATACAAAGTAAGCAAAAAATATTCTGCTCATGATGAGAAAAATGAATATAAGCTTGGTGATTTTGTAGTGATTGAGGCCTGTCGTCCACTTTCCAAGGCAAAGCGTTGGCGTGTTTTGAAAAAAGTTTCCAAAGCTTAATTTTTTAAAGATTTCAATAATTAATTCACAGATATGATTCAACATAGATCAATGTTAAAGGTTGCTGATAACTCTGGCGCTAAACTAGTGCAGTGTATTCGTGTTTTGGGTGGCTACAAAAAACGCTATGCCCAAATCGGCGATATCATTACCGTAGTCATCAAATCAGCTCAACCTTATGCTCAAGTCAAAAAGAGCCAAGTAGTTGCCGCTGTTATTGTGCGTCAAAGAAAAGAAGTGAGACGCAAAAGTGGTATCTATATCCGTTTTGATGAAAACGCTGTAGTGATTATTGAAAAGAAAAATAAGGAGCCAAAAGGCACTCGTATTTTTGGGCCAGTGGCCAGAGAATTAAGAGCGAAAGGTTTTAATAAAATTGTTTCCTTAGCACCGGAGGTATTATAATATGAATAAAAAATTTAAAATTAAAGTAGGCGACAAAGTGACCGTGATTGCTGGTAAGGATAAAGGTAAAACCGGCAAAGTCACACAAATTTTACCAGAATTGGATAAAGTTGTGATTGATGGTGTCAATGTTATGTACAAACACGTCAAGGGTCGCAAGAGCGGTGAAAAAGGACAAAGAATAGAATTCAATGGCCCTATTCATAGCAGTAATGTCATGTTGATTTGTCCGCAAACTAGTAAGCCAACTCGTATTGGTATTAAATTGGGAGAAAATAAACAACGCTCAAGAGTAAGTAAAAAATCCAAAGAGATTATTGACTAAGTTACGGATTAAATTGCAAAAAATATGAAAGGATTGAAAGAATTGTATAATAAAGAGATCAAAGCCAAGCTAAAAGAAGAGCTAGCTTTGACCAATGTAATGTCAACACCAAAAATCTTGAAGGTGACTATTAATATTGGTTTAAGCCGTGCTATTCAAAATAAGCAATGGATTGAAATAGCTCAAAGTATTTTGGAACGTATTAGTGGCCAAAAGCCAGTTTTGACCAAAGCCAAAAAATCAATTTCTAATTTTAAAATTAGAGAAGGTATGGTGGTTGGCGCCAAAGTAACTTTGCGTGGACAGAGAATGTATGATTTTGTTGAGCGTTTTGTCAACAATACTGTACCTCGTATCCGTGATTTCCATGGTTTAGATGACAAAAAAGGTTTGGATAACAATGGTAATTATACAATTGGTTTCAAAGAGCACATTATTTTCCCAGAAATTGGTATGGAAGATGTGGACAAAGTTCATGGTTTAGAAGTAACTTTTTCTACTTCTGCCAAAAACAATGCTCACACCTTAGCTTTATTAAAACACATGGGTTTTCCTTTTAAGAAAAATAAGAAATAGACACATATGGCAACAAAAGCACAAATTATTAAATCACAGAGATCCATGGAAAATCCAAAATTTTCCACCCGAATGGTTCGTCGTTGTTGGCGTTGTGGTCGTAAACACGCTTTCATGCGTGAATTCGGACTATGCCGTATTTGCTTCAGAGAATTGGCTTCCAAAGGTGAAGTGCCAGGTGTAACTAAATCTAGTTGGTAAATTTTATACATTAAATTAATTTTATATTAAAATTATGACAGATCCTATTGCAGACATGTTAACAAGAATACGCAATGCTGTGGCTATCAAAAAGCCAGAGGTCATCATGCCTTTATCCAAGGTAAAATTTAGCATTGCAAAATTGTTGGAAACAGAAGGATACATAGCATCAGCCAATACAGTCAAAGAAGCTAATTTTGATAAATTGAAAATAGTTTTGAAATACGATGATGAAAAACCGGCGATTAGCCATTTGAAAAGAATTTCAAAACCAGGTCAAAAGATTTATATCAATAGCAAAGATATTCCAACTGTGTTAAATGGCTATGGTTTAGCAGTTTTATCTACCTCCAAAGGTATTATGACTGACAGACAAGCAAAGGCTGCAAATATTGGTGGAGAATTAATGTGTGAAATTTGGTAAATAAATTTGCAAGTTCACTAAGTTTATAAAAAAATTTATGTCAAGAATTGGAAAAAAACCTATCACTATTCCTCAGGGTGTGGAAGTCAAAATAGACGGGACACAAGTCACTGTCAAAGGCTCTAAAGGTACTTTGCAAGTGGAAGTGTTGCCTGTGGTAAAAACAGAAATGACTGACGGTCAGTTGATTTTTAGTATTGAAAATCCAGAGGAGAAAAAAGATAGAGCACTTTGGGGCTTGTTTCGTAATTTGGTCAACAATGCCATCATCGGTGTGAGTCAAGGTTTTACAAAAAGCTTAGAAATCAACGGTGTTGGTTTTAAGGCTATGATGCAAGGCAAAGATTTATCTTTGAATGTTGGTTTTTCTCACCCAGTACTTTTCAAAACTCCAGAAGGCATCACGATTGAAACTGAAAAAAATGTGATAAAGATCAGTGGTATTGACAAACAAATGGTTGGTCAAGCTGCTGCTGAGATTCGTGCTATCAAAAAACCAGAACCATATAAAGGTAAAGGTATTAAATATTCAGACGAAATTATCAGACGCAAGGCTGGTAAGGTGGTCAAATCTTAATTAAGCTAAAAATATGCAAGACTTAAATAAAGCAAAACGCGAGAGATTCTTCCGTCGTCAAAGAAGAACTAGAGCCAAGATTCAAGGTACAAACCTAAAACCACGTTTGTCAGTTTTTCGTAGCTTAAAACACATTTCTGTGCAAGCAATTGATGACTTATCCAGAGTGACTTTAGCTGCTGCTGATGATAGTACTTTGAAAGACAAGGTGACTAAGACAGAGTTAGCTTTGAAAGTCGGTGAATTGTTGGCCAAAAAATTGCAAGAAAAAAATATTGAAACAGCAGTTTTTGACAAAGGTGCTTACAGATATCATGGTCGCGTCAAAGCTTTGGCTGAAGGTTTAAGAAATAGTGGAATAAAATTTTAATATGGCAGAAGAAAAAAAATCAAACGAAACCAATGCTGCTCCAGTAGCTCAGTCTTTTGAAAAAAAGGCACACTTTAAGCCTCGTCACAAATCAGGTCCTCGTGTGGAAAAAGAGAAAGATGAATTTCAACAACGCATGGTTGATTTGGCCCGCGTAACTCGTGTGATGGCTGGTGGTAAGCGTATGAAATTCAGAGCTTGTATGGTTGTCGGCGATGCAAATGGTAGAGTAGGTATTGCTGTGGCTAAAGGCATGGATGTTTCAGCTGCTATTACCAAAGCTGTAGTCAAAGCCAAAAAGGCTATTATCAATGTACCTATTGTTGATGGTGCTATTCCTCATGCAATTGAGGTAAAATTTAAAGCGGCTAGAGTTATTTTGAAGCCTGCTAAAAAAGGTAGTGGTATCAAAGCTGGTGGTGTTGTTCGTATTGTTTTGGAATTAGCTGGTGCTAAAGATGTGGTAGCTAAAATTTTGGGCGGCAACAATAAAATTAACAATGTCAAAGCCACTATCAAAGCCTTGTCTTCTTTCAAAACTAGAACTAAACTTAAAACAGTGGTAGCAGCAACTAAGGTAGAAGCTGTTCAAACTAATGATAAAAAATAATTATGTTGACTTCACACACATTAAAGGCCAATAAGTCTAATAAATCAGCCAATAGAAGATTGGGTAGAGGTAATTCTTCTGGTCGAGGTAATTATTCTTCTCGTGGTATCAAAGGCCAAAAATCTCGTTCTGGTACTTCTGGCTTACAGTCACGGAGTATTAAGGCTTATTTATTGAAAATTCCTAAAAATAAAGGCTTCAAATCTTTACAAAGTAAATTTGCTCCTGTAAATTTGGTGAGTTTAGAGAAGTTTTTTGCTGACGGCGCTAAGATCAATGCCCGTGCTTTATTAAAAGCTGGTTTAGTGAAAACTATTGCCAACGGTGTTAAAATTTTGTCAGTAGGTAAATTAACCAAAAAATTTACCGTGGAAGCTAATGCTTTTTCAGAGGCCGCTAAAACTCAAATTGAAGCTCTTGGTGGTAAAGCGATTGTAGTTGGTCAAAAGCCAGTTGATATCTTAAAAGAAGAGGCAAATAAAGAACAAAATGCTTAAAAAAATACAACAAATTTGGAAAGCTAAGGATATTAGAAACAGTATCTTGTATGTTTTGGCTTTACTGATAGTTTTCAGAATTGCCGCTCATATACCTATTCCTGGTGTAGACGCCAGTAGTTTACGGGATATTTTTTCTAGTAATGACATTTTAGGTTTATTAAACCTATTTTCCGGTGGTGGTATGGAAAATTTTTCCATTGTGATGCTTGGTGTTGGTCCTTATATTACGGCTTCGATTATTTTCCAGCTTTTGACCATGATTGTGCCAAAGCTTGAGGCTTTGCAAAAAGAAGGTGAATATGGTCAACAAAAAATTAATCAATACACCCGTCGTTTGACTGTGCCTTTGGCTGTTGTTCAAGCTTATGCTTTTATCAACTTACTTGACCAAAGAACTAGTGGTGCTTTGATGGCTAATATGTCTGGCTTTGAGTTTTTTACCGCTATTGTGATGGTGACAGCCGGTACAGTTTTTTTGATGTGGTTAGGGGAGTTGATTACCGAAAAGAAGATCGGCAATGGTATTTCTTTGTTGATTTTTGCTGGTATTGTCGCTAGTTTACCACAATCATTTGCTAACACTTTAGTGGCTTTTGATAGCTCTCAAGTTTTAAATTTTATTATTTTCGCTGTGATTGCTTTGATCACTATCGTGGTGATTGTTTTGATCACTGAGGGTCAGCGTAATATTCCTGTGTCTTATGCAAGACACATGGTTGGTCAACATAGTGCTGGTGGTGTCAACACTCACTTGCCATTGCGTGTCAATCAAGCTGGTGTGATTCCTATTATCTTTGCTATTTCCATGATTTTGATTCCTCCAACCATTGCTCAATTTTTCTTGAGATCAGATGTTTCATGGCTTGCTAACTTTTCTCAAAAAACTATCGATCTCTTTCAAAATCAAACTTTTTACGGTGTCATTTATTTTGTAATAGTTATTGCATTTACTTATTTTTACACCTCTATTATTTTTCATCCAGAACAAATTGCTGAAAATTTACAAAAACAAGGTGGTTTTATTCCTGGTATCAGACCCGGCAGACATACAGCTGAGTACTTAAACATGGTGATGACTCGTATTATTTTGGCAGGTGCTATATTTTTGGGCATTGTTGCAGTTTTACCTATCGTAGTTGGACCTTTGACTGGTGTAAGAACTATTTCTTTGGGTGGTACTAGCATTTTGATTGTAGTGGCAGTGGTGATTGAAACCGTCAAACAAATTGATGCCCAATTGGTGATGCGTGACTACGAAGGTTTTTAATAAAAAAGACTAATATTTTCCCATTACCCCCATTTTTGGGGGTTTTTGTTTTGTTGAGTAAATATCGATATTTTGTTATAATTTGGATAGCTTATTTAATTATTAGAGCACAAAATTTTTTTTATGCCCAAATTAGTCAAGCGAGTTCTTTTGTTGGGGCCCCAAGGCTCTGGAAAAACTACCCAAGGTGATAGAATAGCACAGTTTTTAGATGTAGAAATTATTGTGGCGGGTAATATTTTGAGAGAAGCGATTAGAAGTAAAAGTGAATTTGGTGTCAAAATTGCTAATACAGTTAATGGCGGGGGCATGATACCGGATCAATGGATGATAGATTTAATGATTCAAAACATCAATAAAGAAAAATATCAAGACGGTTTTATTTTAGATGGTTTCCCTCGCACCATTACTCAAGCTAAGGCTTTGGACAAACATCAAAATGCCCAACTAGACAAAGTGTTTAATATCGAAATTTCTGATGAGGAAGCTATTAAACGTTTAAGTCAAAGAAGGTTGTGTCCTAATGGTCATGTCTATCATTTAGTTTTTAATTTACCAAAAAAAGATGGCGTCTGTGATATTTGTGGCGGTCCTTTAGCACAAAGAGCAGATGATGAAGAAAGTACTGTCAAAAAAAGACTCGGTATTTATCGTCACGAAACTATGAAACTATTGGATTATTATGATGCGCAAGGAAAATTAGTGGTTTTTGATGGCGCTAAAAATATTCCTTTGGTGACAGATGATATTTTGAATTACTTAAAAAATGTTTGATAAAAAAACTCCAGCAGAAATAAAAATTTTACAGCAAGGCGGACATATTTTGTCTGGTATTTTGGATTTATTAGCTAAAAAAGTCAAAGTCGGTGTGACTGGTAAAGAGCTTGATTTGCTTGCAGAGGAGATGATTATCAAAGCTGGTGGCCGACCGAGTTTCAAAGGCTATCACGGCTTTCCTGGTACTTTGTGTGTGTCTGTTAATCAAACAGTAGTGCACGGTATTCCAGATGATAGAAAGTTTGTGGCTGGAGATTTAGTTGGTTTGGATATTGGCATGGAATACTTAGGTTTTTATACAGATATGGCTAGGACAGTGCCAGTTGGCAAGATTTCTGATCAAGCTAAACAGCTATTAGCAGTCACTCAAGAGTCTTTGCAAGTCGCTTTAGCCCAAGTAAAACCTGGCTTAGATATCAGTGAAATTGGTAAAGCCATTGAAAAATATGTCAGGCCTTTTGGTTTTGGCATTGTCAAAGATTTGACTGGACATGGCGTCGGCCGAGCTGTGCATGAAGATCCATTTGTGCCTAACTATGACTGTGGTCACAAAATTGGCAAAATGTTTCCTGGACTTGTGATTGCCATTGAACCGATGTTGACAGCTGGTGGTAGTGATAAAGTAAAAATAGCTTCAGATAATTGGGGAGTGAATTCGGCTGATTTGAGTTTGACTGCTCATTTTGAGCACACGATTGCTGTGACAGAGACAGGCTATATTGTTTTGACTAAATAAAATGTTTGATCCAAAAAGTAAAATTTTAGGTATAGACTATGGCGATAAGCGAGTTGGTTTGAGTGTGGCAGCTTTTGATAGTATGGCAATACCTTATGCGATCATTGAAAATAAATCTTTTAGTTTTTTATTAGCTGAATTAAACAAAGTGATTGCAGAGGAAAATATCACGGTGTTAGTAGTAGGTTTGCCTCGTAGTTTGTCAGGCAATTCCAATGAGAGATTGCTTTTGACGGAAAAATTTATCGCTCAACTTAAACAAAATTTAGATTTACAAATTTTTACAGTTGATGAACAATATACTTCCAAGCTTTATAGTCAACAGGGTGTGAAAAAAGATTTGGACAAATATGCCGCCACGGATATTTTAGAAACCTGGTTAGCACAAAATCATCATGCTTGATTTGAATACAAAATTATTCTTGGTTTTTGGACTTAGTTTAGTTTTAAGCGCGCTTTTGACGCGTTTGATGATTTTTTTGGCACAAAGATGGCAGATAGTAGATAGACCGAATGCTCGTAAAATTCATAAAACAGCTACTCCTTTATTAGGTGGTTTTGCCATTTATGCTACTATTTTCATTTTATCGCTTTATTTGTATAGCACTGATCAGCTTTTGGATGCAAAATTATCTCTGGGGAAATTAGTTGCTTTTTTTGTCGCTGGCTTGATTCTAATGGTCTTTGGATTTTTAGACGATAAATATGCTTTAAAGGCTAAAATAAGTATTATAGGTCCAATTTTAGCCTCTGTGGTGATGTTGCTAGGTGGTGTCAAAGTTTCTTATTTAACTAGTTGGCAAGGCGGTGTTTGGTATTTTGAAAATTTCTTTGGTGATGTGAGTATTTTAGTCATGTTAGCGATTACTTTTTTATGGCTTTTAGGTATGACTTATACCACCAAAGTTTTAGATGGCCTTGATGGCTTAGTTGGCTCTTTGGGCTTAGTGGCTAGTTTGATAATTTTTTTAGTCAGTTTGAGCTGGGATGTGTATGGCTCTACCACTGCTTTGTTAAGCCTAGCCTTAGCAGGAGCAATATTGGGTTTTTTGATTTTCAACTGGCACCCAGCTAGGATTTTTTTAGGCGAGTCTGGTAGCACTTTTATTGGTTTTGCTTTAGGAGTTTTGTCTATTTTATCTGGAGCCAAAATCGCTACGGCTTTATTGGTCATTGGTTTGCCAGCTTTAGATGTTTTGTGGGTGATTATCCGACGCTTCAAAAACAGACAAGCTTTTTGGCAAGGGGACACTCAGCATCATTTGCATTTTCGTTTGTTAAAATTAGGTCTATCGCAAAGACAAGTAGTTTTGACTTACTCTTCTTTAGCTCTGTTATTTGGGGGAGTTTCCATTTTTTTTACTACTAAAGCCAAACTAAGTGCTTTGCTTATTTTATTATGCCTAATGTTTATTTTGAGCTATTGGCTTAACTACAAAACCAATGCCCAACAAAATTAAATCTTTTTGTTTATTAGTTTTTATTTTCTTTTTATCTGCTTGTGGAAGTGATTTGCATTTTGACAAAACAGAAGTAAATGTAGCTGGTAATATTTTTGAAACTAGAGTAGCAGACACTACTAAATTGCAAATCAGAGGCTTGTCTGGTTCAGAGCCTTTGGCAGTTGACGAAGCGATGTTATTTGTCTATCCTGATAAGCAGCTACGGGAATTTTGGATGAAAGATATGTTGTTTTCTATTGATTTATTGTGGATAGAGGATAATACTATTGTAGCCTGGCAAGAAAACATGGCTATGCCTAGCCCAGAGGCCACTGTCTTTGATCTAACGACTTATATCTCACCTCAGCCTGTTAATTCAGTTTTGGAGTTGCCAGCTGGTACAGTCAAGCGTTTGTCGCTGAATATTGGTGATCAAGTGACTTGGGAGTAATTTTTTTTAAATAATCATGCAAATTTTATTACCATTTATTAGTCCAATTTTATTAGCCTTTGGTTTTTGGCGTTTTTTCGTCAAACCAGATAGTTTTTGGTTTTTGGTTTTTTTGTCCGTCCTTTTGATTGTAGTTACTATTCGCTTGCTGACCAAAAAATATTTTTTAGCTTTTTTTCGTCTGTGGATCAATCTTTCTATTGTTTATGTCACGCAAATTTTATTTTTGATCATTATCAATGTCGCCGCTTGGCGCTATCTGCTGACAGTTTTTTGGGTTTTACTTTGGTTTTTGGTTTTTTGGTTGATAGCTAAGTATTTCAAAAATCTCAAAGACATCAATGATTTGGATTACCTATCTTTTACTCGCTTTTTGTATTATCTATCTTTTTGGCAACTAGCTTGTACTTTTTATTATTTGATTATTTTTATCAACTTTTCTCTGTGGTTGAGTTTTGCTTTGTTGCTTCTGGTGGCTTGGTTTTTTGCCAAAGAAATATTTTTGCTCAACGAAAAAATTATCAAAGGTTTCTTGTGGCTTTTGATTTTTACACTAGCGCAATTATTTGTCGCTTTGTATTTGATGCCGATTAGTTTTTTTGTGGCGGGCACAATAATGTCCACTTGGTTTTTCTTTATGATGGAATGGTCCGTTATGGGCTTCAAAAATTTTAGTCGTTGGTTTTGGGCCTTTTTATTAGTGATTATTTTGTTATTTATCAGCTCTTTATCTTTTTAAAAATATTAAAGCAATAATTTTATGGACAAACAAGCAATCAAAGTCGAGCATGAGTCTCGTCATAAGCATTTTGAGCGACCAACTACCGAAAGACCACCGGCTTTGTTTAGCTTGATCATTTTGACTAGTATTATTGGCGTTTTGGCAGGGTCTGCTGGTTTTTGGATTACTCAGTCTGTGTTGAGTAAAAAATTAGTTTATTCAAATTTTAATAACCAAAACAATACCGTCAGTGTCAACTTAGAACAACCATTGACCAATTTAGCTCAAAAACATAGCGCTAGCATTGCTGGTGTTTACAAAAAAACAGTTTCTAATATTTTAGAAAGCCCATTTTTTTCTCCTAGTGATTATTTAGGGGCAGCTACTGTTGTCACTTCTGATGGCTGGTTGATGAGTACTGATCAGGTGCTTAAAAACACAGAAGTCTTAGTTTCTTTGGGGGACAGTGTTTATCCGGTAATTGAGATCAAAACAGATGTGTTTTCCAATGTAGTTTTTTTGAAAATAGAAGCCAGTGGCTTATCTCCAGTAGACTTTCAGCTTGCTCAAGATATCAAAGTTGGGGAGAAATTATTTAGCAATTTAGATTTACCAAATACGGCTGGACATACTTTTCATAGTGCTTATTTGAGTCACGATCACTATGTGGTGGACAAGTTTTTGAGTACCGATAAATTGGATTATTATCTAAAAACCGATGAATTATTAGACGAGAGCTTGAATTTAGAAGCTGCGCCTTATTTTAACGACAAAGGTGATGTTTTGGGCTTGGCTTATAATCAAAACCAAGATTTAGTCTTGATTCCGGCTCAATATCTCAAACAAGCTTTAAATCACTTTTTAGACAATACCAAAAGAGTCACTTTGGGCCTAAGATATATAGATTTGGAAAATAATAGTGGCTTTTTATCCAAAGGTAATCTTGTCTATAGTCAGGCGCAAGTGGCGATTGAGCCAGCGTCTTTGGCTGCTAAAGCTGGTTTGAAGGTCGGTGACCAAATAGTAGCTGTTAATACCGATGTGATTTCCACTAAGAATACTTTGACTTCAATTTTACAAAATTATCGCATAGGAGACAAAGTGATGTTCAGAATTTTGCGTAATCAAGTTGAGCAAGATATTGAGGTGCAATTATAAAATTAAGTTCTCGAGAAGCTAGAGTTCTCGAGAAGCTCGAACACAAAAGATTTTTGTCTTCGAGCGAGCATAGCGAGTCGAGAAGTTGCTAAATAAACAAGGAAATTTGTTTTTATTTCCCTTATTTTTGTGCTATAATAATGTCTAAATAAATTAAAATACTGAGTTTTTTATACCTTAGGTCATTCTGAGCGCAGTCGAAGGAGTCTTTACAAAAATTACTAATAATGGTATAATTTGAATTATCTTGAAGTTAAAATTTAGTGACTAAACAATATTTTGCTAATATTAGCCAAAATACACTAAAATAACAACTGTAATATTCTGACGACTTTTGCGTCTTATCTTATGAAAAGTTTAAAAAGCAATTTAAAAGAAAAAATATACTTTTTGAAGCTAAAAAGCGGTGATAGTGAGGCTTTTGGGTTTTTTTATGACCAATATGTCGGCCCTATCTACCGTTTTATCATGATGAAGGTTTCAAATGAACAAATTGCTCAAGATTTGACACAAGATGTTTTTTTAAAAATTTGGCAACATTTAGTTGACCAAAAGCAAATGTTAAACTTTCGTGCCTTTATTTTCCGGGTAGCTAGAAATGTAGTGGTTGATCATTATCGTCAAAGTCACAAAGAAACCCTACCTTTGGAACAAGCTGAAGAAAAAGCTGACGAAAGTCTAGCTGTGGATAAGCAATTATCTCTTACACTAGAGCTTGAACAACTCTTAGCGGTTTTACAAACTTTAAAGCCAGAATACCAAGAAATTCTTACTTTGCGCTTTGTGGAAGACATGTCATTTGATGAAATAGCCGAAGTTTTACAAAAAGATAAAAATAATATTCGTGTCACTTTACATCGAGCTTTAAGTCAATTAAAGCAAAAAACAGACAAGAAAGTCTAAATTATATACACATTATAATATGAGTTTAGAAAAAAAATTTGCAGCCATCAAAAAATTGGATAAATTCCAAGCCGATAAAACTTGGCAAGTCCAAACCAAGCACGCCATCATGTCAGAGATTTATTCTCAGACTAGATTGATGCGAGCACAAAAATTAAGTTTTGCAGAAAAACTTGATCTTTTTATGTTGCGTTTGATGCGTCGTTTGATGCCTTCGGCTAGCAAATTGGTCGCTATTCTCTTGATTGTCGGTATGAGCTCTGGTTTTTCAGTCGCCGCCCAAACTTCTTTACCTGGCCAAGCTTTGTATCCTGTCAAACGATCTTTGGAAAAAGCTGAGTTAACTTTAGCCTTAAGTCCTGTCAAAGAAACTAAGGCACATATTAAATTTTTAAATAAAAGATTAGCAGAAATAGATAAAATAGTTGAAGCTAACAAAATAGATAATCAACCAGAAAAGATTGCTGCCAGTGAAAAGGCTATCCAAAAAGTAGTGGTTTACTTAGAAAAAGAAGCAGCCGCTATTGATCAAAGTTTAAAAATAGTCAAAGCCGAGAGTGACCCAATAGAAACAGTTTCTTTAGCTAAACAGGTTACAGAATTAGTAAAAGTTAGTAAAGACAAAGCAGAAGTTTTAGCCAAACAAATTCCAGTTGAAAAGAGCGAGGTTATTCAAGCGGCCCTAGATAATGTCAAAGTTATTAGTTCTGAAGTTAGTCAGACAGCAGTAACGATTGCGGTTGCTACTCATGCTGAAGTTGCTCAAAATCAAGTAGAAAATAATGCTGATAATATCAAGGCTGAAGATGTAGATACAGTCAAACAAATTGTGACAGAAATTATTACGGCTAATATTGAGGATTTATCCAAGACCGTGCAAGCTTCGCAAGACAAAGTAGATACTGTTGCTAATGAGGTTATTAATCAAGCAGTCAAGGATAGCCAGACAACTGAAGTGAATATTTTGCCAGTAATTTTAGGAGAGGCTCCAAAAGTAGAAACCAAAGATATTCAGGAACTCAAAGTAAAATCAGCTGAGACGACAACATCATTGGATGCAGCTAAGGCATTTTTAGAGAGTGGTTCTTTGCAGGATGCGGTCTTGAAAATCAATGAAAGTCAAGAGGCTGTCAAAAAAACTGAAGCAGTCTTGAAAACTATCGACACTGCCCAAAAAACCGTAGATGCGGAAAAATTAAATGCCAGCTCTACTAAGCCTACTTCTGTTGTCCCTGTTAAAAAAATATTATTACCGATTAGCCAGGCTTTAGCCACATCTTCAGTTGAGCAGGAGTAAGAGAGTGCTCTAGATCATTTATAAAACAATAATTTTAAATATTAATCCCAAAGCGCGTGCAAATAGATAGTTTGTGGATAAATAGCCTTTAAATACAAATAAAGGCTAAAATCCCTAAATTATCGCTATATCGCGCGCGATTAGGGGTTTATTGTTTGTTCTTAAGACTTTAATAATTTTTACTTTCGAGGTCCGTACTCGAGCTAGCTTGTTGCCTATGAGTTTAATGACCAGCAAGGTCGATGTCACTCTTAGTGACGGGTATTAGGCATCATAGTTTCCGCCATTGGCGGATTCAGTCCAAATGCATTTGGATGCTAACGGGATAGTTAAGAGTAAAACTTATTTTCTCAAGAACACTTATTAATTAACAAAAAGAATACATGAATTTAGTAAAGAAATTTTCAGTCTTTGCTTTAATGATTGCCACTGTTGTTTCAATGTCTGGCGGCTTAACTGTAAAAGCTGCTGGTAATTATTCAGCTGGTTCTTTATTGGCCAAAGCCAATACTCCAGGAGCTGCTGTATATTACATTGGTTCAGATGGCATGAAATACGTTTTCCCAGATGTAAAAACTTATAACACCTGGTACGAAAACTTTGATAATGTCGTAAAAGTATCTGTATCTGAATTAGATATGTACCCAGATGGTGGTGCCGTCACTTACCGTGAAGGTAGCTATTTGGTTACTCATGCAGATACAGCAAAAGTTTATGCTATAGAACCAGGCGGAACACTTCGCTGGATTCCTACTGCTGAAACAGCTGCTGCTTTGTATGGCGCAAATTGGGGATCAAAAGTAATGGATGTAATTCCAGGCTTTTTCTCTTCAAGCTATACAATGGGTAGTGATTTAGGTAGCACCTTACCAACTGGTACTATTGCCATGGAACAAGGTGGAACTACTTATTATCGTATTGAAGGCACAACCAAGAGACCTTTTGCCTCTATGGATGCCTTTGAAGCTAATAACTTCAATTTAGATTTCGTTGTTACTGCTGATTTATCAGGCTACACCACTGGTACTTCTATCACTGGTCAAGAAACAGCTTTGTCTGGTTTCATGCCTGCTGAAGGCAATGGTAATGGTAATCAAACTGGTGGAAACTTAAGCGTAAGCTTAGCTTCAAAAACTCCATCCGCTATGCCAATTCCTTACAATGTGCAAGGTTTTGTGTATACCACATTAAAATTAACAGCTGGTTCACAGGCTGTTGACGTCACTGGCGTTACAGTTAAGAGAACTGGTTTAGGTTTTAATGATGACTTCGAAAGAGTATATGTAGAAGTAGATGGTATGCGTCATGGTACCAAGAGAACCTTGGGTTCTGATGGTGAAGCTGATGTAAACTTTGCTACAACTGCTAGCAAAATCACTGTCCCAGCTGGTCAAACTGTCTATTTAGACATTGTGGCTGATATGAGTGCTTATAATGTCATTAATACTGTTACAACACCAACTTCAGGTAACTATAGCGCTTTGCAAGTTACAGAAATTCAAACCAATGGTTCAACCTCAGGTAGTTTACCAGTCACTGGTAACTACATGACTGTTACTTCTATTTCAGTAGCCACAGCCGAAGTTGATATTAATAACAACGAAGGTGAAGTTACTATCGGTGAAGAACAAGTAGAGGTGGGCATGTTTACAGTCACAAATGAATCTACTGACGAAGATATTTCTTTTGAAGCTATTGCTTTGAAGAATTTTGGTACAGCTGATAATACTGAGGTCATTAATTATACTTTGTATAATGAAGACGATGAAGCTATCTCTGATGCCGTAGAAGCTACTGGTGATGATTTCGTTTTATTGACTTTAGATGATGCTATGCTTTTGGAAGATGGTGAAAGTCATGAATTTACCGTGAAAGCAGATATTTCATCTGGTAAAGACGAAACAGTTAAATTAGGTTTAGATGATGTGACTGATTTTCAAGCCACAGGTTTAGACAATAATTTTTCCGTTACAGCTGCCTTAGCAGAATCTTTGACTGCTGATGATTATACTATTGTTGGTGGTGATTTGACTATCAGCAAGGCCAGTAACAATCCATCAAACCAAGAGGTTGCTCCTGAGACTGATAATGTGGTCTTCTTATTAGCTAACGCTGAAGCCGCAGATGAGGCAATTGTTGTGACTGAATTAGACTTAACTTGTACTGATTCAGGCAACAGCGGAGCTGGTGAATGTGATGATTTAGAAGATATCACAATTTACTTGGACGATGTAGTTGTTGCCGGTCCTATCAGTGGAACCGATACAGCTAATTCTAATGGTACCATTACATTCGAAGATGAGTTTGAAGTTTTCGGTGAACAAGTATTGAAAGTTGTTGCTGATATTGGAGAAATGGCTTCTGGTACTTATACAATCAGTTTAAATTCTGATTCTATTTTAGCTGAAGACGCTGAGGGCGATGATATTGCTGATGAGGAGATAGTTGGTAGTGCTAATGGTAATAGTGTTTCAGTAGCTGTTGGTACCGCTACTTTGGTTAAAGATGGTACCTATGGTAACCAAACTATGGTTGCTGGTGCAGAAGGATTCTTAGTCGGACGCTTTATTTTAGAAGCTAGCGACTATGAAGATGTTAGAATTTCTAACTACAAAGTTCAATTATTAACTACAGGTGATTTAGCTATTAGTGATATTGATGAATTTTGGATTTCAGAATCTACCTCTAGAAAGAGTAGTTCTTTGACTGCTACTTCTACATTCACAGTAAGTCAAACATTAGAAGCTGGTGAACATAAAGTAATTTCTGTTTACGCTACTATTGACTCCGCTTTTGCTTCCACTGGAACTATCAGAGTTGGTGGTATTTCTGCTGCCATAAGAGGTGATGTTTCTAGTGAGACAGAAACTGTGGTGACTTATGTAGGTCAATCTATTTCAGTAGCTGCTGGTGATTTAATATTAACCAACGTGGCTGATGATGATATGGAATCCAAAACAGTCATTGGTGGTAACACCTATGAAGTAGGTAAATGGAATCTTGAGTCTGATAATGTTGGTCATACTATCACTAAGGTGATTGTAGAAGCACACAAAACTAACACAACTAATACTACCGCTGTTATTGCCGCTGAATTAAACGGTGTAGCAGGCACAGTTGTTAATGGTCGTGTTGAGTTTGACACTGACATCAGAGTAGATTCTGAAGAAGATATTGATCTTGTCTTGGAAGCTACTTTCAATGATGATTTCAATACTGTAACTTCTGGCGCAGATCTTGAATTTGCCATTGTAGGCTTAGAATACACAGCTGATAATGACACTTCACTTGTTGAGTCAAATGATTATTCTTCAACTGGAGAATTAATGTATGTTCGCAAGAGTGATGTCACAGTCACTACAGTTGCCAAAGATACCACTTTGACAGCTACTACAAAGATGATGGATATTACCTTTACAGCTGATGCAGCTGGTAAAGTCAATATTGAAACAGCTACTTTCGAATTTAATTTCCATGATGATACTGTAGTCTCTGGTGCTACACTTACAATTGATAAAGTTGAGCTTAAGACCTCTTCTGGTGCAGTTGTGACAAGTACTTTAGGCACAGTGCCTGCTGGATGGGATGCCGATGACTATGAAGATGGCTTAGAAGTCAAATTAACTAATTTAGGTTTAGAAATTGCTGCTGGCACTTCTAAGACTTATACATTAGTAATTACAGTTGCAAACTATGCTACTGAGGATTATATCAATGTTAAGATGTTAGAAGATACTAGTACAGCAAACACTTACTTTAGTTGGGATGACGATGAGTCAGCTTCCTTGGTAAGCGGTTGGTTAGTAGATGGTCTAGAATCAGACGTCTATGAAGCCTTAAGACCATAAGTAATCTTTAGATTATTTATCGTTTCTCAAACTAGCCCCAAATGGGGCTAGTTTGTTTTTTATTTGATTTTTTGCTAAGATATTGTTAGTTTTATTAGTAAATAATCATATGTTCAAATTGTTTCAAGCAGAAAAATTAAATAAATTTAGTCTTTGGGGCTTATATTTTTTATTATTTTTGCCATTATTAGTTTATAATTATACCTTATTTCCTTTTGTATTCCTCAAAGCTTTTGTATTTAGGTTTATAGTGGAAGTTTTATTTTTACTAGCAGTCTTTTTGTTATTTACAGGAGGATTATATAAAGTAAATAAAAATTACCCAAGCTTATTGCTGGGTCTATTTTTAGTGGTATTACCTATTTTGTCTGTATTTAGCTACAATGGCCGAGAAAATTGGTGGGGTAATTTTGAAAGAATGGAGGGTGGCTTTTATTATGTACACCTTTTGATTTATTTTCTATTGCTGGTGAATTTTTTTAGGACTGATAAAATTTGGGAAAAAGTTTTTTTATTTATTACCAGCTCTACTTTTTTAATCAATATTTTTGCTATCATGCAAAAATTAGGAGCACCTTTGTGGTTTTATAACTATGGCGGTCGAGTTGGTGGTACCATTGGTAATGCGGCGTATTTGGCGTCCGTTTTGGTAGTTTGTCTTGGGTTTCTAGTTTTTTTCTTTTATAAGTACAAAAAATATCGTTGGTTTTCTGGGCTTACTATATTTTTTACTTTATTAACTATTTTGATATCCGCTACTCGTGGTAGTATTTTAGCTTTATTAGTGGTCGGTTTTTTGTGGTTTATCAGCTCTTTGTTGAAAAAAGATTATCTACGAGTCAAAAGTAAAAAGTGGATAGCTGGTTTATTTATTGTGTTTATACTTAGCTCGGCTTCCGTTTTTATTTTTAAAGATTCATCTTTCGTACAAAATATAGAATGGCTGCGTAGAATGTCTGAAATTAGTTTAAGTGACGGCACATCTAATTCTCGTTTGATAGCTTGGGATTATTCTTGGCAAGCTTTTAAAGATAAACCTTGGTTTGGCTGGGGTGTGGAAAATTATGACATGGCTTTTAACAGATATTTTGATCATCGAATGAACGAGGAG
>JACCDG010966014.1_pt1 | contig 18281 bp, 20 predicted proteins | sample 7442471 | NCBI WGS metagenome assembly JACCDG01 (sample SAMN15323444, study PRJNA562643) | freshwater metagenome | isolation source: river surface water | place: USA:Blue River Watershed | collected 2017-08-17 | reverse complement strand
GGCCAAGAACGGCACGCTTAAACGATTTAAGGAGATAAATAGACATGACAAATAAGATTATCAAAACAAAAGTAAAAAAGCAAGCGCCAATTGTCAAAAAGCAAGCACCAATTTCTAAAAAGCAAGAGCCAATCGTGAAGATCGCACCGAAGAAGATCGTACCTTCAGCGACCCTGACCCAATACGAAAAGAAACTGTGGAATGATATTTTAGATAATCATCCGATTGACTTCTTCGAACCCTATCACTCACACCTGATAACGCAATATTGCAAGTGTCTCGGTCAAGCAGATGAGTTAAACACGAAGCTGTCTGATGGGGTCTACAAAAGTGTCGCCGATCTGATCGCCATTCACAGACTTAAAAACACCATGGTGCTGACCGCATCCTCATTGGCCACAAGGTTAAGGCTGACCATTCAGAGCAATACTCCACAGTCAACCAATACCAACGGCAAGAAGAACAAAGTACATGCAGCCGTACCCCGTCCATGGGATGAAGATACCCAAGACTAGAGAATCGAAATGAAACGCAAGGCTAAGCCTTTACCCTCAGATAAAATCATCCAGTGGATTGAAGGCAATCTATTCATCCCTGAAGGTAAGCTTGTCGGTAAGCCGTTCGTGTTAACCGATCCTCAGAAAGATTGGATAAGGGACATGTTCGACACACCCTGCAGACGGTTCATTCTTTCCATGGCAAGGAAGCAAGGGAAAACCTCTATCATTGCAGCGCTGTTATGCTGCTTTCTTCTTGGCCCTCTCCATAGACGCAATGGGCAGGTAATTGGTGCAGCTCAATCGAGGCAGCAAGCGGGTATTATGTTCGAACTTGCTGAAAAAATGATACGGTTCAATGAGAAATTGCTTAAGTTCTGCCATATCGTACCCAGTCAGAAAACGATAAATGTTCCAGAACTGGGTAATCACTTTCGAGCAATCGCAGCAGATGCAGGAACAGCCCAGGGCTTATCGCCTTATGCGTTTATTTTTGATGAGATCGGGCAGACTACCGGCCCTCAGAACCAACTAGCAGAAGCTCTACTTACAGCTCAATCGGCCCATGAGAAGCCGCTTGGAATTTTCATCAGCACCCAAGCCCCATCAGATAACAGTTTCTTATCATTGTTAATCGATGAGGGACTGACAGGCGCTGACCCTGAAATCAAAGTAAGACTCTACACGGCCCCAATGGACATCGACCCTTTTTCAGAAGCAGCGATCAGAGCAGCGAGTCCTCACTTCGATCATCCTATGTTTAATAAGCGGGATGTGATGAAGCAAGCGAAAGAGGCCTCGCGTATGCCAAGCCGTGAAAACTCATACCGTAATCTGATATTAAACCAACGTATCGAGGCGCGGGTTCCTTTCGTTTCACGTACGGTGTGGGAAGAAAACCGCGAACCAATCTCATCCGATTGGTCAGACCTGCCAGTCTATGCAGGGCTTGACCTGTCTAGTGTCAGCGACTTAACCGCAATAGCCCTGATCTGTAAAGTTGATGAGAAATGGGAAGTTCGCATTGAATGCTGGCTACCGAAGGAAGGCATCCTTGATAAATCACGCCACGATAAAGTGCCCTATGATGTGTGGCACAAGCAGGGACTGCTACACCTGACCCCAGGAAGAACGATTGATTACAAACATGTAGGCGCGAGGATTCGCGAGTTATTTGATTTATATAACATTCAATCGATTGGCTTCGACCGTTGGGGAATGCAAACCTTAAAAGGTATCTTGTTCGATCTTGGCATGGATGAAAGCTTCTTCGATGAGAAATTCCAACCGCATGGGCAAGGATTCAAAGATATGTCACCTCCCATAAAAGAATTCGAGCGGTTATTACTTGAGAAAAATATCAGACATGGGAATAACCCAATATTAAATTGGAATGCTTCAAACCTAAACATAGAAAGCGATCCGGCGGGTAATAGAAAATTTGTGAAAGATAATAAGAACTCAGCACGTAGAATCGATGCGGTTCTTGCTTTAGTTATGGCAATTCATATGTCATTGCTAAGCTCAACAAATCAAAATAAAAAGAAGGTAGTCCAGCGAACTGTAAGCGATTACCGTGAATTGATGGCTATTTAAATAAATATTTATTGACTGAGGGAACTTTTTAATCTATAAATCTATCCTAAGCTGAATGATTCTCAATCGCGTTTAGCTTAATGAGTAGAAATCGAAAACCCTTCACGAAAAGATCAATCGCGCCACCGATTGAAACCTCCACTCAACCCCTTCAGATAAGTAACTCCACATATTTGAAGGGGTCTGAGTTCAACGAGTTCATATCATCCGGCGTACGAAATGCCCTACCGCCAGTGACCGAGAAGTCAATGCTCTCGATTGCGGCGGTTTATGCGTGTGTGAATTTGCTTGCTGGCTCATTGTCCACAATGCCGATCACTATTTATCGAAACGTAAATGGTGTGAGAGAGAAGGCAATCGATAACCCCCTTTGGTGGATATTTAACGAATCCCCACACCCCACATGGACAGCCGCAGCGTTCATCACTCACATGATGCTATCAAGGTTATTCCATGGTGACGCCTTCGCTCGGATCATCCGAAAGGGCGGACTATCAACTGATATTCAATACATTGAACCCCTGCACCCGTTAGCAGTTGAAGTCATCCATCAAGATGTGCTTGGTATTTTGGTCTATCTGATCAAGGTAGAAGGCAGCGATAAGCCGCTGATCATCGATCAGAGCGATATGATTCACATAACGAATCTAGGCTTTAACGGTCTGCGCAGCCCTTCAACGCTGCAGTACGCGCTGCGTAATGTAGGCGGTCAAGCCTTAGCAGTAGAGGCATTCAGTCAGAACTACTATAAAAACAACGGTTCCCCTTCGATAGCGCTTACCTTACCTGAAGGGGTTAATTTAACCCCAGAAGCGCAGGAAGACCTTCGCTCGCGTTGGGCTGATAGACATTCAGGGCTTGAAAATAGCAGCCGTCCAGCGATCCTTCAGAACGGTATGAAGATCGAACAACTGTCGATTACCGCTGAAGATGCCCAGCTATTAGCTACTAGAACCTTCCAACTTGAAGAAATCTGCCATGTTTTTGGCGTACCTCCGCATATGATCGGGCACACCCAAGGCACTACGACATGGGGAACAGGTGTTGAACAGTTGGGTATCGGGTTCATTAAGCACACGATGGCCCGACATATTGAAGCGTTCGAACAAGAAATTAACAGAAAGATATGGCCAAGACAGAAGAACGGTTACTTCGCAGCTTTTAATACAGCAGGCATTGAGCGAGGAGATATCAAAACAAGGAATGAATCCTATCGTATCGCACTAGGTCGAGCTGGGGAGCCTGGCTGGATGACTGTAAACGAAGTCAGAAAATTGGAGAACTTGCCACCAGTTGTTGGCGGCGATGTGCTGGCAACAGGAACCACTACAGCCAACACTGACGCCACACAAACGAACACTTTAAACCTAACAGGGAGCGCTGCGTAAATGACCACAGCTACATTTCACATTTATGAACCGATTGTTGAGGATTCTTACTTAGGCGGAATTAGCCCTACTCTATTTCTTGAATTCTTAAATGGATTAGATGAATCAGTCAAGCAGATCGACATCCGATTGAATAGCCCAGGCGGGAGCGTCTTTGCAGCCCGTGTCATCGAGCAACACATACGCGAGTCGAAGATTCCAGTTAACACCTACATCGATGGATTATGCGCGAGCGCTGCGACTTATGTTGGTCTAGCAGGTAAAACCGTACACATTGGAAAGGGTGCGTTTTTAATGATGCACCTAGCGCAATCGATAGCAGCAGGTAATACCCACGATTTAATTAAAAAAGCTGTGCTTCTGGCTAAGATCGATGAGTCTATTGTAGCTACCTACCATGAAAAAACAGGCATCGCTCAGCAAGAATTGATAAAAATGATGGAAGTAGAAACCTGGCTAAATGCTGAGGAAGCGGTAGCGATGGGCTTCGCGGACATAATCAATGAAAACGAACCGGATAAACAGCCTGTAATGAACTGGACAAACACGGTTATTAATTTTGAAAAAGCCCCTGAAGCGTTCAAACAGTTAGTAGAAAACGCTGCTAAACCTACGGGAGCCGCTGGGACTTTCGAAGAGATCAAACCTACTCATTCAGTAGTAAGGCCAGAAAACAAGAAGCACGACGTAGCAGCCTTACTGCGTAAGATCGAAATAAGACAAAGAACTTTTTAATTTTTTAAAACGGTAAACAAGGGGTAAAAACTACCCCATTTTATAATACGCTAAAATAGGAAAAACGAAATGAACACAATGCAAGCCTTGCGTGAAAAACACAATGCAGTAGCTCTCCAAGCGCGTGAATTTGTAGAAGCGAATAACAGCACCTGGAACGCAGACTTCCAAGCGAAATATGACAACTATATGAATGAGCTTGATAGCATCAAGAATCAGGCTGATCGTTTAGAAGCTGTATTGAACAAAACAAGCGAAGACCATGTGCAAAGTCGAGTAATCGAATCGGCTGAGAAATTGGTTAAATCAAAACCTGAAAACGCTTATCACCAAGTGTTTTTGAACTGGGTAAAGGACGGCGATAAAGCCCTGAGTTCTGAAGATTGGCAAACGATACGTAATACCATGTCAACCACTACCGGCGCAGAAGGTGGCTTTACAGTACCTACTTTGGTAGTTGATAAGATCGCAGACGCGATGAAACAAACAGGTGCTATGCGCGAATTAGCAACCATTCTACCGACAGAAACAGGCGTATCGTTAGGCTATCCAATGTCAAATGGTACCTCTGAAGTCGGTGAGCTGATCGCTGAGAATGCGCCAGCAAACGCCCTCGACCCATCATTCGCACAAGCTGCGTTAACAGCCTACAAATTCGGTTCAAAAGTTATCGCGATTCCTTTCGAATTGCTGCAAGACAGCGCTATTGATATGGAAGGCTTCATCGCTAACCGCATCGCACAACGTATTGCACGGGTACAGAACCAATACTTCACGACTGGTACTGGATCAAGCCAGCCTAACGGTGTAGTTACCGCTGCATCTTCAGGTAAAGTAGGAACGACTGGCCAAACGTTAACAGTTATTTACGATGACCTCATCGATTTACTGCACTCAGTAGACCCAGCATATCGCGCTAACCCTGGTTGTGCGTTCATGATGAATGATGCTTCTTTAAAAGTCGTTCGTAAGATCAAAGATTCACAAAACCGTCCAATCTTCCTACCTGGCTACGATTTGAACGGCGCAGCTCCTGATACCATCATGGGCTACAAAATCGTTTTGAATCCTGACATCGCTGTTATGGCAGCTAATGCTAAATCGATTCTGTTCGGTGACTTCAGCCGCTACATCATCCGTGATGTAAGAGGCGTTACATTGTTCAGATTCGACGATTCAGCTTATGCGAAAAACGGTCAAGTTGGCTTCTTAGCTTGGGCACGCGCTGGCGGTAACCTCGCAGATAACGGCGGTGCTGTCAAATTCTATCAAAATTCAGCGACCTAATCCTCGACTGATTGGGGCTACCTTGCGGTAGTCCCTTTTTTAACGTTTTGATAGGACTATAAAAATGACAGCCAAGAAAGAAAAACCAACGCTTCAGGAATCTATGGCTCGAGTGATCTGTGACACGCGGATCGGTAGTACATTGCTCTATGTTGGCGATGTGGTATCGGCCCCTGCAAACTTGTTACAGCACGATCACCTTGACCCTCACCCCGACGCGGTTAAATACGCCATTGAAAACGGTGCAGCCGTTAAGAAAATCGAAGGGGGTGAATAATGTCGAACTTAACCAACTTCGCAGAAAATAAACTCGTTGACGCAGTATTACGCGCTCAAGCGATTGGCACCCCTGCCACTTGGCACGTTGCACTATTTACATCTGACCCAACAGAAACAGGCTCAGCAGGAACCGAAGTATCAGGCGGATCATACGCACGGGTAGCGGTAACTGCATCGCTTGCTAACTTTGCCGGTACTCAATCAGCCGGATCGACCACAGTATCATCAGGAACAGGTGGGGCCAGCAGTAACAACGGTGTGATCACCTTCCCAGCGCCTACAGCGAACTGGGGAGTTGTAACCCATTGGGCGCTGATGGACGCTTCATCAGCCGGTAATGCTTGGATTTACGCGCCACTTACCGCATCAAAAACTGTTAATAGCGGTGATGCAGCACCTAGTTTTGCTATTGGTGCATTGACCTTTACATTCGCCTAATCATGACAATTTCAACGGTTGAAGCAGCGATTCTAGGGGTAAAACCAGTCGAGTATTTCCATAAGGCCTTATCTGGAACGATGGTTCTGGGTAGGCCCTTCTGCCCTATTTTTACCGCTGGCATACCTGGCCCCGCAGCAGCGCCTACCCCTGGATTATCTGGGGCAGCGCTAACGAGTTTAGCGGGGTCTATCCCATTTCCTGCAGCAGTAGGAGGGGAAACGATTCACTTAGCCAATTTCATTGGAACGAGTACGGTTACGACTGGCACCTTATTACTCGTTGATTTCCTATGGTGGAACAGTGGAATCACAATCACTTCAACTGCATTGCAGACGATTAACAGCGTAGCCTTCCCAGCGCGTGATAAGAACGGTACAACAGACGGGGCAGGCGTTCAGGTAGGTGTTTTAGTTTCAACGGGTACAGGCTCAGGTACTCCAACGCTAACGTTGACCTATACCAATCAAGCAGGGGTATCAGGCAGAACTGCTACTTTAATCCAAGCGACAGCAGCCTCTACCATATTAGGGACGTTCTACCAATTCGGACTTCAAGCAGGCGATACGGGAGTCAGATCGATTCAGAGTTATCAGCAGTCAGCCACTTGGACATCGGGCACCATCCACTTAGTAGCCTATCATATCGTTGCGACTTTAGACCTTCTAGGCGTAGCTCAACCTGAGCAATTGAACATATTAACAGGTGGCTTACCGCGCTTATACGATAATTCTTGTTTAGTACCGATACTTGTACCATCGTCCACAGGTTCCACGGTTTTGTATGGATCATGTACCTTTACTCAAGGGTAAAAACACGTGACGATCACTACCTTACAACAAATCGAAGATGGTGAGTTAGGCTATCCATTTTTTTACGATAAGAGCTTCAATAACTTACCCGCGCCTCAATTAGGTAGAGGTACATCATCGTGGTACATGGCCACGGGAAACCCAGGGGCAGGCGCCGCACCTTCATCAGGCTTAGCAGGTAATGCTTTAGTAGCTGATGTCGTAGGGCAATTACCACTTCCGCCCGTTTTTAATCAAACTTATTTTCATAGTTTCACATGCCGAAATTACCTAAGTGGATCGTATAACTTAACGCTTATATGTGATCGTTTATGGCACAACAGCGGGATAACAATCACCTCAACAGCAGCTCAAACGATCAACAGCGTAGCATGGCCTGCAAGAGATAAGAACAACTCAACCAATGGAGACGGTGTTTTCATTGGCGTAGAAGTCAGTGGTTCAACAGGTGCAGGTACTCCTACGATGACGATTAGCTACACCAATCAGGCAGGGGTAGCAGGTAGAACCGCTACGGGGATTATCGCTTCGTTGGCGTCCTCAATACAAGGCGCGTTTTATTTTCTCAGCTTGCAATCAGGCGATACGGGTGTGAGATCAATTCAGAGCTTCACGCTATCCGCAACATGGACATCGGGAACGATCCACTTAGTAGCCTTTAGAGTATTGGCTACATTGCCCAATAAAGGCGTAGGTGTAGGCGGAGCTATCCATGATTACATGGGTATGGGCCTTATACCTGTACACGATGACGCTGTGCTTTTCCCTATCAACTTGGCCACTTCAGTAGGTAAACAGTTATTAAATGTCAAATATACTCAAGGTTAATATGACGCTGATTATTATCGCTGCGATGATGATTTTAAATCAGCCAGCAATCGCAGAAGATATCAAGATCACTCGGGTAAAGGACGGCGATACAGTCGAGATCATCCTCCCAGGCCTACCTAAAGAGATCGGTAACACGATCCCATTAAGGATTCAAGGAATCGATACCCCTGAGCTTAGGGGCAAATGTGCAGAAGAGATTGAACGCGCAAGACAGGCGAAGCTTTTTCTTTTTAATGCAATCAATCAAGCGATGACCACTGAGGTAAGGATCAAAAAACGAGATAAGTATTTCAGATTGGTCGGTGATATCTCAATCGATGGTCAACTGGCTTCTGAGCTTCTTATAAAAAATGGACTGGCCAGGCCTTACGATGGGAAGCGCAGATCGATATGGTGCACTATTCAAGAGGTTAAACGATGACTACATACTACCGTTATGACGACTGGGGCTGGTACATTGGAACGGTTGATTTTGCGCACATCAGAAGTACGCCAGTAGCGCCTACAAATCAATCATTAGAAGAAACTGAGAATTCTTTACGGTCGAATTGGACAGGCACGGCATGGAGTCAAATTCCCTATGTAGCACCTCCGACCGAAGCTGGTGAAGTATTGAGTCAGATCGCCTATAAAAAAGAAACCTTTGAAGCTAGGGTTATACAAGATCGATTCCAACCTATCGAATACCTTGGTAATACTTACGAAACGATTCCACAAAAACGCGAGGAAATTATTTCACTACTCGCTATTGGATTATTGCCAGAAGATTTCTACTGGTTCGATATCAATGATGTCCCTACCTCGCTTAACTTAGATCAGTTGAGGATTCTAGCTGCTTCAGTGGTCGGTCGAGACATGGCGTTATATCAGAAATTAGGCGCTAAATTCATGGCGTTGGATGCTTGCACTACACTTGCAGAAGTCGAAGCTATTAGCTGGGATGATTAATCATGGCCATTGGAGGCCGTTCTAGTAACCGATTAGGTTCATACCAATACGGCCATGTAACTAACCCAGGGTTCATCCTTCGTGATCCTTTCAAAACGATTTATGAAGAGTATGAATTTGGAGCAAGTTCACCCCCTATTGATCTTGCAGGTGCTGCTACCGTAGCGGTTACAGCATCAGGCGCACTCAGTACCTCGATACAATTAGCAGCAGCTAATACTGCAACCCTGACCGCTTCGGGTGATTTGTCCACAGGTGGCGGTGCTGCAGCGCTCGAAGGTAACGCAAACATTGCAGTTACTTCAGCGGGTAGCCTAGCTACTGCGATCAGATTAGCAGCAGCGAATACTGCTACCCTATCCGCTACAGGTGCGTTAAGTACCTCGATCAGACTGAATGCAACCAATACAGCTACCCTATCCGCTACTGGTACATTATCGACCGGAATAAATTTAGCAGCGAGCAATACCGCTACCCTATCCGCTACAGGTAGCCTATCAACTGGGATCAATTTAGCAGCAGCCAATACTGCTACGCTGACAGCATCAGGTGCGTTAAGTACCTCAATTCTATTAGCAGCGAGCAATACTGCAACACTATCAGCTTCAGGTGATTTGTCCACAGGTGGAGGTGCTGCAGCGCTTGCAGGTAGTTCTACCTTTACGGTTACAGCATCAGGCGCACTGACTACTTCGATACGACTGAATGCGACCAATACAGCTACCCTATCCACTACTGGTACATTATCAACTGGGGTCAATTTAGCAGCCGCGAATAACGCGAGCTTAACTGCATCAGGCGCACTGACTACTTCGATTCAGTTAGTAGCAGCTAACACAATCGCCCTAACAGCTTCAGGCAATTTGTCTACAGGTGGCGCTAACGCGCTTGTAGGTAGTGCAAACATCACACTTACATCAGCAGGTAGCCTAACTACTGCAATAAAGTTAAGTTCTGATAGTGCAATCAATCTGACGTGCACTGGTTACCTGACTACAAGTATCAGGCTTAACGCTAGTAATTCAGTGAGTTTGTTAGCTACTGGAACACTGACAGGCGCAGCCGCTGAACTCGCGGGTAATACCAGTATAGCGGTAACAGCAAGCGGATTACTGACAACCAGCATTCGCCTTGCTTCAGGTAGTCTGATCAGCCTTATCTGTACAGGCAATCTAACTACATCAACCGTTTACACTGATGGGCCTATTGGTGATGGGTATCAGCGCGAATTTAGCGAAAATAATAGACCGGAATTTATAGACGATTATCGACGTGTGACCGATGCACGGGGTAGACCATCATCACTTAATGCGAATAAAAATCGTTCGTATTCAAGGAACTTCTCTAGGCCAAGCCGATCTTATCACTAATCAATAACATAGAAACTCTATGGCGCTGAAACTCGTTACACCTCCCAGTTCTGAACCGATCACCTTAGCTGAAGCTAAAACTCATTTGAGGGTTACTCATTCGGATGAAGACACCTACATCGAAGCGCTGATCAGCATCGCTCGGGAAGTATGCGAGGCGAAAACTTTACAAGCAACAGTCACCCAAACCTGGCGGGTTACGTTAGATCGATTCCCTTCAGCGATTGAATTACCAGTCATTCCAGTGCAGTCGATTACGCATATCAAATATCGTGATATCAATAACGCACTGCAGACGTTAAGCCCAAGCAGTTACCGTTTAGATAACGCGAGCGACTATACCTCAGCATGGGCAGTACCAGCAGATGGTTACGACTGGCCAGATACTTATGATTCAATCAACGCTGTGGAGGTTGAGTTTGTAGCAGGTTACACAGCCCTACCCAAATCATATAAGCATTGGATGCTTCTATTCATAGCTCATTTCTACCGCAACCGCGAAAGTGCAAGTGAGTTGAATCTGCAGCCACTGGTACATTTAGACACACTATTGACTCGGAAGCGGGTGATGTATGCCTAACCTACGCGCGGGTGATTTAGATACACCGATCACGATTAAAGCCCCTGTGGTTACTCAAGACGCTGACGGCGGGAAAGTAGAGACCTACTCAACCTTAGCGACCGTATGGGCAGCCGTGCAGTTCAACCCAGGCGGACGAGTTAACACGACTTCAGTTTCTGGCGGTTCTCGGTTGAGGCGTTCGGTTCGTCTCAAAATTCGTTATTTTGCTGCTTTGACCGAGAACTGCTTGATTACCTTAAACGGTAAAGATTACGAAATAAACGCAATGGATAACTTGTACAACCTGAATGAGTATCTGGTTCTTGATCTTACGAGTGTGAATTAATGGTTGAAATCGTTAACAACCCATCGACTATCAGCGGCCACCGAGCAACGTTTACCGGCTTCGATGAGATCCGCGCGAATCTGCAGAAGTTCAGCCATAGAATAGCCGTCAATGGGATCGTAGCTGCAACTCGTGCAGGTGCTTCTGTAGTAGTCAAACAGGCAAGAGCTAACGCTATGGCGCATGGCTTCAAGAAGTCAGGGCTGATGATTCGCAATATCAGAGCGATTCGTAGACGTAGCGGGGTTCCTGAAGGACAAGTTATTTTCTCGGTTGGGATAGTGTCCAACAGGAAGAACGGGGCTAATAATCCCTTCTATTGGCGTTTCTTGGAATTCGGCTGGAATCATGTAGGCAGAGCTTCAAGGCTCAGTAAAGCGGATAAGAAAGCAGGCAAAACCAGAAATGTTACACCGATCCCAGCAAGACCATTCATACAGCCAGCGGGTGAGCAATCGGCTGATGCTGTTATCGCAGCGTTCAAGCTGAAACTCTCAGAATATTTGGACAAGAAGAGCGCGATAAATGAGTAAACAGCAAGACATCGCAGCGCTGATCAAGACGGTAGAGGCTAATAGTTGGGCGATTGAATTACCTCAGACGCCTACCTTCCCAGCAGCAGCGTTTGATATTGACGTACAACCAGAAAGGCGATGGGTGCTGGGTGTCGATTATGCGCGTTTCTTCGTTACGATTTATTTATACAACAAGAGCAAAGCCGCGATCATGGTAACAGCCGCATCGATGCGATCAGCGTTTGAAGCGTTTGATGGTTATATCGAAGAGACCGACAGCGGCGATGCGAGCTATGAAGATTTTCCGAACGTATACGGTTATTTTATGAATTTCACAGTTAGAGGGCATACAGGCTGATTATGGGAAAAGATATAGAGGATATGGAGTTAATCGCTACGGATGAGAGTGTGAGTGCTGCAGCAGAAATCGACATCATGAAATTAATCACTACAGATGAGTACGCGAACATGGGGGGACGGTACATTATCGACCCTGCAACAGGTAAGCGCAAGCCCGTAGTTGAAGAGGATGAAAAATCAACGGTTAAAGATCAACCCCTTATCGATAACGAGGAAAATTAGAAATGGCAAAATTAACACGTAACGTTTTGCTCCTAGCAAAAGTAGAAACAACCCCTGGAACTGATATCGTACCAGTCGCAGGCTCAAACGCAATGCAAGCGCAGTTAACAAATGTTCAACCGCTACGCGCTGAAACGACCCAACGCAACCTAACACGCCCTTACTTTGGCGCATCGGGTACGCTTACAGTCGGTACAAGTAGCTTGATTGAGTTTGATGTAGAACTCGCATCATCAGGCGCAGCAGGTACAGCCCCAGCGTTCAAAGATTTATTGCTTGCTTGTGCAACCGCTGAGACCTTATCAGCAGGCGTTTCTGCAACATATGCGCCAGTTACATCACCCTTGAAAACAGTAACCATTTACTACTATTTAGATGGAATTCTGCATAAGTTCATAGGGTGCAAAGGTAGCGCTACATTGAACGTTCAAGCTAAAGGCATCCCTTCAATCAGCTTCAGCTTCCAAGGAACCTACACAGCTCCAACCGATACCGCACTTCCTGGCGGCGCAGTGTATACAGCTTTCAAAGACCCTAAACCAGTTAATTCAGCTAATACTCCACTGTTGACTTTACATAGCACAGCGGTGATCGGTGCAGGCTTTTCAATGAATATTGGGAACGTGTTGAACATTCGTAACCTGATCGGGCTGGATGAGATCACTCAAACAGATCGACAAGTAACAGGTTCACTCACATTCGAAATGACTACGGTTGCAACGAAAGCATGGCATGAAGCAGTTAGAAACAACACTACAGGCGCGTTCGCCCTAACCCATGGAACGGGTGCAGGCAACATCATCGAGCTGACAGCTACCAAAGTGCAAGTGTCTGATTTGAGCTATACCGAACAGGACGGCGTGCAGATGCTGCAAACGAACTTAACCTTCATTCCCACATCAGGCGGGGATGAGTTCAGCCTTGTATTCAAGTAATTTTTAACAGTTTACGGCCCAGGGTGGGTTTAACCGTTGCTTGCCTTGGTGTCCGTTTTAAACGGTAAACGGTGAATAGGAAAAATAAAAATGTTTGTTATATCTCGATCCCCTAAATTCAAAACCAACGTCGAAGTATGGATGACGAACGAAAAAGGCGTGGCTGTTAAGTCAACCTTTAAAGCTACTTTTCTGCGTGTGACGTCTTCAGAGATGGAGGGAATCCAAGGCAGCGATCAAACAACCAGGGATTTTTTAAGACAGAAATTAGTAGGCTGGGAAGATTTGGCTAATGACGCTGGTGATCTGGTTGAGTTCAATAGTGAGAATTTAGAAATCCTTTTAGAGATGCCCGAAGCGTTGTCTGCACTATCACAAGCGCTTTCTGCAGCAACTTACATTCAAAAAGGAAAAAACTAGAAGAGATTGCCCGTTTCTGGGCTGGCAATCGTTCAAATCAAACCAGAATCGACGACAACGTGATTGACGGGCTGATAAGGGCTAACGCCCCAGCCGAAGTAATTGAAGCCGCTCAATCGCGTTTAAATCGGTCAAATTCTGAACAGTGTGAGGTATGGGAAGAAAATGCAGAAACTTTCGAGCTTTTTCAGGGATTGACAACTCAATGGAAGATAGCCGATACCAACGGCATGTTCTTGGGGCTAGATTACAGCGCAGTGATCGATTATCTGAAAATTATGCTACCCGCTGAAAAAGTTAAAACGGTATTCAAAGAGATTCAGCTAATGGAATTCACAGTTATCCCTATTCTCAATGAAAGGAATAAACAATAATGTCGAGCTTAGGAAATCTATTTTTCAATATTGCGGTAGATCATGCCACGCTAACAGCAGGGCTTACGAAGTCTGAGCATGAGATCAAACGCTTCGCAGATCGCAGCAAGAAAAATATCAATGATTTCGAAAGCTCGGTAAAAGAAACGTTCGGGAATATTGCCAAGATCGCAGGCGGTGCGTTTACATTTGGCGCACTGGCTAATACCCTGAAAACTAACATTGCTCAGTTTGATAGCTTAACCAAGACTGCACTAAAAACAGGTTCATCATTCGAGGAACTGTCACGCCAACAGCGAGCGCTACAAAGAGCGGGTGAGGATTTTACAACGGGCTACGCTGCAGGGCTGAATAAACTCTCTCAGAATCTTGGTAGCTTCAATAAAAACACGATCACGGTCTTAAATGCCTTGGGTGTTTCTACTAAGGACGCATCAGGCAAGCTGAAAGACACTGCAACGGTAGCCCGTGAAGCAGCTCAAGCACTACAAGGGTATGAGTCTGGGGTAGGTAAAACTGCAGCCGTGACCGCGTTGTTCGGTAAGGCTGGGGCTGATCTCATCCCTGTACTCGATGACCTGGCGAATGAATACAACAACGTTACAGGCCTATCAGGAAACTTCGCGAAACAAGTCGAAGCCGTTAACGACAAGCTGGATTTAGCCTCAGCACAAGCTACGTTCTTCGGTCAAAACTTAACAGTAGCCCTACTCCCCTCAATCATTGCCATCGGTGATGCGTTCTCAGCTACTGGCATCGATGCAGGATCATTCGGTAATCTGATCGGTCAAGGATTATCTAAGATCATACAAGGCGTATCGTCAACCTTCACGCTATTTGTATCAGTCATCCATGGCACAGGGGCAGCGTTAAAAGAACTATTCGCTGGGAATTTCAGCAATGTAGGTAATGCTTTCCGTGAGGTACAAGGCAGTTATGACAAGACGATTGAATCGCTATTTAAAGGACAGCCAGTAATAGCAGCTACCGTAAAAGGTAACGAAGATCAGAAGAAGTCGCTTGATGGATTAGCTCAAAAACTAGGTAGTGCTGACGCTGCTACTAAATCATTAGGTGCAGCCACTAAAGCACAGATCAGTGATGCTGATAAATTCATGCAATCACTCAACCGTGAAGTAGAGCAACTCAACAAGTCACAATTCGAAATCAAAAAATTAGAAGCTGCTAAGCTTGGTCTATCAAAGGTAGCTGATCCGCTCATTGCTAAGATCGAGCGAGAAACTGCAGCATTCAAAAAGCAGCAGGATTTGATGGCAAAAGGTAGATCAATCACCGAGGCGAATCGTACATCTCAAGAAATTTTTAACGATACGCAGCGCGAGTTGAATGATTTATTAAAAACCGGAAACATCACACAAGAAACGTACAACCGCGCACTTGCTAAAGCGGGAGATGAGATTAAAAAGACAGGTTCTACAGCAGCTCAAATCTTCCCATCGATTGAAGAGATGGCGATACAAGCGAGCCGCAATATTCAAAATGCGTTTAGTAATGCCTTCAGGTTAGGAATTGAAGGGGACTTCAAAGGTATGGTTACGAGCTTCAAAGCAGCCCTTCTACAAATGGTAGCTGAAGCAGCTAGTATCGATTTCTTTGGTTTACTATTCGGTAGACAACCTGGCCAAACTTCCGCTTTAGCTGGCTTATTCAGCGCGTTCGGCGGGTCTACTGGTGGCAGCAGAACAGGCGGCGGACTTAGTAACTTATCGAGTTTATTTAGCTTAGGCGGTAGAGCTGGCGGGGCTTCTAGTAGTGGATTCATGCGCTCATTGGCTGGACTCTTTGGCTTAGGGGGTGCAAGTGCATCAGGCCCAGCGATGGCCTTTACAGGCCAAACCTTTTTAGGTGGATCAGGTACAGCACTAGGCGGCGCAGGTTTGGCAGGTGGGATGAGTTTATCAGCCATTACAGGCCCGTTAATGGCGAACCTGATCGGCTGGCAGATAGGCGCATCGTTAGCGGGTGGAAAGAAAGTATTGGGCCTAAATGGTACAGCGCTTGCAGGGATCGGAATGATTCTAGGAGGGCCTGTAGGAGCACTCATAGGCGGTAGTCTTGGCGCTTTATTTGGCCGTGGGCCATTGAAACAGAAAGAAACGAACCTAATCGGTAGCTTCGGGGCTGACGGGTTTGAAGGTACAACATCAACCAAATTCAAAGCTCAGGGTGGTCTATTAGTTGGTGATAAAGTTGTTCGCTTAGTAGCTGATACTGAAACAGGTAAGGTGCTTACAGAAGCTGACGGCAGACTAAAATCAGCAGCCGATAGCGCAGGCTTATTAGCTAGAGAAATCGGAATATTCATCAATGGTCAATGGAAGCCAATCGTTAACGATTTTCGTATGATCGCGGATGGGATGGGGTTAGCATCCTCAGCGGTTGAAGCGTTCAATTTTCAAGTCAATATCGCATCAGAAAAAGGTGAGGCTTTAACTAAGGAACAAATAGGCGCAGAGATTGCAGAAGCCGCTGATAACTTAGCTCGAAGCCTCGTACCTGCTATCGATGATCTAAGAAAAGGTACTGAGTCAGCGTCACAAGCACTCAATCGCCTATACATTCAGTTTGATGAATTAACCCAGCTTGCAGTAGTGCGCGGGATGAATATATCCTCAGCGACTGATTTACTTAAAAACACATCGGTAGCAGATCAATCAGCTTTCTATGACTCACTCGGGATAACTAATCTAGGCTCTAAAAGCACAAGCTTTCTTGATCAATTCGGTAGTGATCAGTTCAAACAAACTGTCTTAGAAAATCAGCTCAAGCAATTATTAGCGCCATTCCCTGGTGCGACCTTAGCAGGTATCGATACAAGGGAAGAAGTTCTTGGCATCGTACAAAGCCTCGATCTAAGCACCGATCAGGGTAGAAAAGCACTGAAGGCAATACTCGACAATCAAGACCTCATATTAAGATTCATCGAATCCCAAGAGGCGAAATTAGTTATTGAGGAAAGTAGCAGTAACACGCTAAGGAATGCTGCACGCGAACAAACTCAAGCCGCTAAGGTGTTACGTCAAGCAGCGGATGAAGCAGCACAAAAAGCAGCGCTTGAAGCAGTAGCAGCACGAGCAAGAGCTAATACTACATTTGAAGCAGCCCTATTAAATGGTCAGTTTGATGTTAACGCAGGGCTTGCCTCTCAGCCAATAAGTGAGAATTTCGCTAAGTTCTTCGGTCGATCATTCAAGACGGGTGAATTCAACGCTGGGGCTTTCAATTATGAGTATGCAATCGCCACGGCTGAAGCTGCAAAGCGTGCGATGGACTTCGCCTCACAGAACGCGCTGAAGATCATAAACGTTCAATCGTTACTCGGTCAGCTAAGGCAGACAATGGGATCGCGTGAGTTATTGAATGGGTTCACTCAAGAGCGTGTGAGAATGGGTATAGACCCTGATACTGCCAGATTCTTAGCAGGTCAGTATTCACGTAACAGATTTCAATCACGCGCCCCAGGTATCGCCTCAGTTTTCGCAGCTCAGGATAACGTGGGGTTGGTGTCAGCCTCTGGCTACCTTAACGGAATAGAACAACGTGGCGCGGATGTCATCGCCTACGGTAACGCGCTGAACCTCTTAAACAAACAGCTAAAAGACAACCTCATCGATCTTACTAGCTTTAACGATAAGCTAAAAGTATTGAATCGTGAATTCGGTAGTGATGTCTCTAAACTTCTGAACAATACCGAAGCACAGATGGAGCGCATCATCGAGGCTAACCGTCGTTTAGGACAAGCTGGGGTGAGTAGTATTCGGTTCTATTTCAAACAGATCACCGATTCAGTCAAGGAATTTGGTGCAGGCCTATCAGAACCAGCTCAACAGATTAATGAGTCATCAGGCCGATTGAATTCTTTGAGGTTCGTTATGCAGGCATCGGCAAACGCTGCGATATCTGGCTATCGACGGGCGGGAGAGTTCGGACGTGTACAAGAGCTGACCAAACAAGGAGGGTTAGCATCAATAGCTAACCTAATCGGTAAAGCAGCAGGTATCGCAAGCGGCGTACTCAACACCCAAACGGGTCAGCTAGTTAAGGCAGGATTGGATAGCAACTCGTTATTCAAAGGAAAAGATACTAAAGCACTCTCACTGTTAATCGAGGGAGTTCGAGCGTTTGATTCAGGAAGCTTTGAGAATGCCTTCAATAACATCAATGCAGCACTGATCAGTAAAAAGATAAACGAGGCGCAATTCACCAACCTATTCAATACAGCACTTGATATGTTCGAGGGTCTGTCAGGTGCTGCAGGTGCAAGCGCTGAAGCCCTAGCCGATCTACGAAAAGCAGCGAATTCCTTAGCGGATGACTTGCTTGCTGATCCGAGTAAGAACGTAGG
>JACCDG010351261.1_pt1 | contig 18284 bp, 24 predicted proteins | sample 7442471 | NCBI WGS metagenome assembly JACCDG01 (sample SAMN15323444, study PRJNA562643) | freshwater metagenome | isolation source: river surface water | place: USA:Blue River Watershed | collected 2017-08-17 | reverse complement strand
TGCAGATTAATTTGATTGTCTCACCCCAGTCTTCTGCTGGGGCCTTGGCTGCGTTATTCAGTTGTGAAATGAGTTGGTTGTTCATGGTGATAAATCATCGAAAGTTGAATCGATAAACTCCCAGTCTGATTGATCTGTTTCTCGAATTGATTCCTGTTGTTCTTCCAAGTAGTCAGACATGGAATCAAAGTAGTCAGCTGCAGAATCAGACATGAATTCAGCGGAGTTCATTGCATTGAATAGCAAAAGGAATGGACAGTTTAACGTCATGTCCAGGACGTGGTACAAACGTACTAACGGACGGAGTTTAAATTGTTACGTGCTTCCAGGAAACACCACGGGCAATATTGGAAACAGTACAGCCTGATACGCTGTATGCCCTACCAATTTCTTCGTAAGCTTTAGTGAGTGTACCAAGGCGACTGATCAGTTCTTCATCTGATACCATCATCTTGATCTCACGGACTTCAGCTTCGCTCAGCTTAGTGGTAGGACTTACCCAGTTCTGAGGTACTTTCCTCTTGCGTTGCAAGGGATAATTCCTAGGCTTAGAACCGGTTGTCTCCTGGTACTTAACAGCCATTACCTTTGGTGCTGGCTGCTGAAGCGGGGGACGGGGGGTTGTATCAAACACTGTACGTACAGGCATTGATACAGTGACTGTTGCTCCGTCCTTGACGACGGATACAGTCATCTTCCCGTCCTTTGTAATAACGGAGACGTGATCAGGGGATTGAATGTCGAGTTGAGAGAGAGCTTCCATGGGTTGGAGTTGGAGCATGTGTATGGTACCCATCGGATGCTGTCTATGCAACGGGATGGGTAGAGTCAGTGGATTAGCGTCACACTAGACCTAGCGTCACTTCAGGTAAAGATAATTTCCAGCCCAGTCGCACCTGTCGAGACACTGCTGGAATGACACGTCATCCAACAAGTTGTATCTCGCATATTTAGCCGGTGCTTTCCACGATGCAGGTTTGTAGATTGCACCAGTGTGACGGCAGATGAATGCATGGACAGAAGCACCTGGATCTTGAAGAACCATCTTGATGTACTTCTTACCTTTGACAAAGGTGAAGTCAATGGTTGTCTTCTTATATCGATCTTGGTACTTCTCCAGGAGCTTCTTACGTAGTAGCTCCATGCGTTCTTCAATCATTTCAGTGTCAGTGAGAAGACTTCCCATGGTTGATACTGGGTTGACGTTGAGTGATATCGATGCCATACAAGGCACCGATGGTGAGTGCAGCAATGAATACTGCAAGGGACAACAATAGAAGTTGTCCAAGGCGAGTCTCACGAGTCTCATTATGAGAATGCTGTGGACTTCTATAATTGCTCATTGGAATAACCTTACTCCTCAACGGAATAATGTTGTTCATTAACCAGATCGCAATTGAATGCAGGATGAATCCTGCAGTAACCCATCACCGCTTACACAGTGATGGGAAAGTGCAAGAATCAAACGTATTTGCGTTCGACACAATAAACTGCGTCGCCCACAAAACTGTTAGTCATACGAACCAGCACGTGGTCTGGTTTCGATGGGCATGTACGAAGGCTGTGTGCATTAATTGCCTTCTGTCCAAAGACACAAAGCAATGCACCCAGTCCAATGCCCATTGTGAAAACAAGATTGATTTGGAATAGTTCGTTCTTCATGATTAGATCTCTTCAGTGGTTTGGCAGTAGTTGTAGTAATCCACTAGCTCGGCATGTAGCTCGGACATACCTGCTGGTATGCCACGGCCAAGTGTACGGACATGATGGTAATCCAATCTGGATTACCATCATATCCATCCACCTGTACTTCGTAATGGAGCTGAGTGGATTCACCGCCATACCAAGCGACACGGTCGCCTGAATTACAAACAGGTTGATAGATAAACATTGAGTTAAGTCAGGCCACACTCAGTGTGTGGCAATAGCTGGAGGAGGGTTTGCACCTCCTCTCCCGCTTTGACGGATCAGCCTGCAGCTGCTCTTTGATCAATGATCTTCTCAAAAAACGAAGCAACTTCGTTCCGATTAAGAGCAACCTGCTCGTCTGTTGAACAAACCCAGTCAGTTGCTTTGTTGTCAAAGTACTGACGAAGAGCTTCTTCGATCAGATTAAGTTGTGCATAAGAAAGTTCCATCACTTTCTCCTGTTGTGTGGTGCCTATCTCCACTGGAGGCAATAGCTAGGCAGGGGTTTGCACCCTGCCACTCGCTTGAACGAATTAGCCGTTCTGTTGCATGTACTCCTGGCAGAAACGCACATGAGCCTCAGCTTGGTGCTTAGGCCAATCATGTGTAATGCATTGCTTAATCGTTGCTTCATGCAGATGATGAGCAACAGTAGGTGCAATGAGCATCATGCCAGCAGTCAGTGCAGTGCTGAAGGAAATAACAAAAGTACGCATGGGTTGTGTTGTAGGCCAGCCTTGGTGGCTGGCAATAACTGGACCAGGGTTTGCACCTGGTCACCCGCTTTAACGGATCAGCTAATAGATCAGCGTTTGGTCGGCATGTTGAACTGCTTGGGCATGATGGCATTCGCCAATGCAACCCGTGCAGTAAACATTGCAGCGCCAAGCTTCTCCTTGCTCTTATCATTCTCCAAAGCTTTGGCAGCCTTGGAGAGTTGCTGAGCAATAATCTTACGTACAGCCATGGTGTTGAACTAAATTGTGCGGTGCCTATCTCCGCTTGAGGCAATACTGATGCCAGGAATCGAACCTGGCTACGCACCAGCTATCAGTTGGGAACAAGTTGCTTGGCCAACTTACGTGCCATCGCAATAGTCATGCTTGTGCTCTTGTCATAACCACGTGCGCCCTTACGGACCCACTTAGTTACACGAGCGCAATCTTCTGTCTTGTTCACCTGGAACTCGTAGACAGCTTCATCAGTTACATAAGTGCAGCTAATGATCATGGTGTTGAATCGAGATGTAATGTTCTGCGTTGTACGGATGCGCAGCCCCCGATCTAGACAACGTCGATACGAATTCGTATCAACTTGTATATCTAATCTCAATCCTAATTAAATCCTATTTACAACTGTCTTCTTTCCCCAACCCCCCGCGAGTTAACCTAAGTTATAATAGAAGGTTAGGCATTATAGCGCAGGTTAATCTATGCTTTCTGACAGTTCCTCTTCGCTTATACGACATATAAACGTAGTCAGGTAACTTAATCTAACCTTCAATCGCAGCAGGCTTCACTCTCGCTCTCCCTGCTACTAAACTTATACTCTCACCCCCCTTTCTTTTTTTCTACACATATCTCTCCTCGCGTAGGTGGGTGGAGAAGAATCGAGTAACCATCAGCCTTTTGAGGGTTAAAACCTCACGTTACCGCAGAAAAAAACGTGTAATTAAACCCTGGAACACCACCAAAATATAAATTTATAAAACTCAAATGTACCTAAAAATACCGGTGCATACTATCCGACTATACAAATGATCAACAACAAATTTTTTATTGAAAATTACATTTTTTAAAATTTGCTAAAATCAAAAAAATGTCATTAAAACTACAACTTTGCCCAAGAAATCAGACAAAATCGCACGTTGGGTATTTAGTTCAATTATTGCTTAATTTTCTTCTTTACTTGGCGGGCCGCAGCGACCGCCGCCTTACGAAAAGCTTCAGTATCGGGGTGCTGAAACGCAAGTTTCTTTGCACCTTCATTAATAAAATCACGAACCGTAATAGAATCAGCCCCTTCTGCCGCCATTTTTTCCGCACGGGATTTAATAGCGGTTAGGCCTTCTACCTTTTTTAAACGATCCTCGTCGTTCATCGGGATCTTTCGTGTTTATTTAATCCTTCATATACTATACACCTTGTATTCTTTGGGTGTTTATCGCATAAAATAAACCTAAGGCTTCAAATAAGCAATTTATAAATCTAATGGCACTATCCGACGCTGACTTTTACGCCTTTAGTCGCGCTACTGGTACTCCCGTTGTAGAAGATCCGGAAGCCAAAGCACGTATCGCGCCTCAAGTTGCAGAATGGCGTCGCAATCAACTCAAATCACCTGAGACAAAACAAGCAGAAAGCTCCAATCTCCTCCAGAACCTAGGCCTTGGTGCTGCTGTAGCCGGTCTTGGTGCCCTTGGTGTGGCGGCATTAGGTCGCCGTGGTGGCGTGCGTATGGCGAATGTGGGTCGTGCTGCGGCCCAGGGGGTACAAGAGGTTGATTTTGAGGATCTTGGGAACGTTTATCGCGCCGCTGGACGCACTCAACCCCCGCCGTCACGTCCTGCACCGTCCCGTCCAGCCCCAACTCCCGCTTCTGCCCCTACACCTCCCCCTCGGCCAGCAACATCACGCCGTGGTGGGGTGCAATTAGCTGATCTCGGGCAAATCACTGGTACAGAACCCCGTGGTTTACTGCGTGGCCGTGAGCCTGGTGGCGAAATTACCCGTACTTCCCGTCAAGTAGGTATTGTTCCGGCTGAAATTACCGAAGTTGCGGTCGCTGATATCACACCAACTGCAGCAACGCGTCAACTTCCAGGTACCAAGGACTTTATTGCGGGTTATTTCCAAAAAACCGGTACTCCTGCCGGGTATTTAACTGAAGCTGTAACTGAAGCTACCCCAATTGTTGCTGTTGAACAGGTTAAGCCCGAATCCTTGGTAACAAAACAGCAAAACGCTCAAGCATTCCTAAACGATCAAGTTGCTAATGCTATTGATGTAGCAGAAGATCAGATGACTGGTCGCGTTAAGTCTCAACTTCAGCGCAACGAAGATCTCGACATGAGTCAAGTGGATCTCCTGGAAGAAATGGCCGAGCAAAGCCGTATCCAGGGCATGGAGCAGGATGAGCCTATCAACCAGGTAGCAGCAGCTCTTGCTGATGGACTTCCTATTGATCAAGCAGAAGAAGCAGGAAACTTATCTTCTCAACAGCTTGCGAATATTGCTAAAGCCGAAATGATTTCTCGTCGGCAAGAGTTAATTGAGCGAGGGCTTCGGCCGGGAACTACACGTTTCGAACGTGCTCTTGCAGAAGGTTGGGCGGCAAAACCAGGCTTAGTACCTGGCTCTTCAGAATTTAATAAACAGATTGCATTGCCCACAAATATTCGCCAAGCTGTTGAAGCAGTAAGTGCAGATCCCTTGGATCCCATGGGGGCATTAAAGGAGCGTGCACTCTTAAATATCGGTCCTTTGGCACAAGTAACAAAAACTGCAGCAGGTACTGCAATTCGCGGTGCATCTCCTAGTTATCATGAGGCGCTACCAAAAACGTCTTTACGCCAATTGTATGGAGAACCAGATGTTTTAGTCCCTGGCGCACCAGATGAATTAGTTCCTGATATTCCAGCAGCTCTTCGCCTTCGCGGTGGTCCCATCCCTGAAATCGAAGAAGGTGGTCCTGGCTTATCAAAACAAGAGATTGTTTATTCCGAATTAGATCGTCCTCAAGTCCAGATGCCAAAAGCAGGTTCTGCTGGTATTGGTGTCTATGGCGTTGAACCTGGCTATGTACCTGGAGCGGTAACAAAAAGCACAGGTGAATACTCTGCAGCTTCTCAACGCAAACCAACTTACGTATCCTCTTGGGTTCAAAAACAAGAAATGCCTGTCCGCACAGGTTTTGAAAACGTTTCCAGTGAAAGCATCAATCGGATGCTTCAAGAAACTGGTGCTAAAGGTTTATCTGTAAATCAATCACGCATTGCACAAGAAACTTTAAACCAACGAGAAATTGCTAAACAAAGCATGGAAGTAAGCGAAGCGTTGCGGCGAGCTAAAATTGAAGGACGCAACCCGCAGCAGTTCCTTAAAAACTTCCAAATCGGTGGTTAATCATGGCCGAAAAGAAAAAGAAAAAGTGGATTCAAGGGATGCAGATGAAGGAAGGCGCCTTCACTGCTAAAGCAAAAAAGAAAGGTATTACCACTGCTCAACTTCAAGAAAACGTCTTGTCTAATCCTGAAAAATACGATGAAAAAACTGTAAAGCAAGCAAATCTTCGCAAAACACTAGTAGGATTACACAACAAGAAAAAACAAGATAAGTAATACGTCATGCCTAGAGATGCACGTTTAGAAGCTTCCGATTATTTTGACGGTACTTTTGAACGTAAAAGAAAATTAAATTACAATGAATTGTTCCGGGTTCCAGCGGAGCGCGTTGGACAGGAGTCCCCTTGGAACCTTAACCATTTCACTTCAACTGATTTCGTAAGTCGCATACGAGCGCGAGAAAGAGTTCTTAATCCCCGCAAAGGATTTGTCAATCCAGAAAACCCTCAACAATCTGAAGGTTTTGTTGGCATCGGACGATTTAATCCCGATGATCCGGAAAAAGGTTATGACTTTAATAATGGCAGGCCAATCACTCGTTCTTTTCGAGAGGATCCAGATTTTAATCCTTTGTGGGTTGAAAAATTTACTTTAAGTCCAGTGCGAAACCCAGATGATGATCTGGTTAAAACAATGCCAAATATTAATAATCCAGATCCTCAAAACTTTTTGGCAATGCGTGCCAAGCAGCAAGCTGAAGAAGATTCTGGCGCAGAACCCACTGCAGAACAAGTCATTAAATCAAAAGAGTTTACAACAAAAGAAAATGAAACCACTGGTGCAAAAGTTGAGAAAGAAGAAGAGGCTCTTGCTTAAATTTGCCTGAAATATAATCAAATAAAAGGTAATTAATATGGCAGTGCGCCCAGGTGCATTTCAAAATTTAGGGACTGCTCTTAATTCCCTTAAGGAACGCCTTGGTCGCGTTGGTATTGGCACTCCGCCTGTACAGCAAGTTCGTGTTACGGGTCCTGGTGTATCTAATGTTCAAGCCGTAGCACAAGCTGCTCAACCCTTGGCAGGAACAGGAGCACGTCAGATTGCTGAAGTCTTATTACCAAATGCTCTGGTAACAGGCGGCCTTACTTTAGTTGGAACTGGAGATCCCCTTCAGGCTGCGGGGGCTACAGCACTTGATTTAGGCTTGGGCGCAGGTGGTCTTGCCTTGGCTGGTAAGTTTGCTCCAGGGCGTCTTGGGACGCTGACCCATGTCAATCGTAAAGGCGAAACAGTTACGGACAAAATTTATAGACCATCAATTCCACAAGATGTCGCACTTACGCTTACTCCGGTTGCTACTTCAATGATCATGGCTGGCATGCAAAAACCTTATCAGCCTAAAGGTCAACAGCAAGTTGCAGCTCAACAGGATGTACAACGCGTTGCCGTAAATAATTTACAACAAGAAATGAATGTCCCTGGAACTCAATTCCAATTACAAGGTTTGCCTAGTCGAGTTGTAACAGGCGAATCTTCTTATGTGCCAGCTAATGCCTTAGATCCCTATGGGTTATCGCGAGGTGCACTCTAATGTTTGCTCGTGCTGCCCAAGGTTTAACTGATATTGCTTACAGCCTTGCCGAAAAGGTACAGCCTTTTGCGCAAAGTTATGCATCAGGATTGCGTAAAGCAGATGCCGCGCAACGCAAAGTTATTCGTGATACTGGTTACGGTCAAAGCATTCTTGATCCGCGTTACCGCCAAGCTGTACAAGCCCAAGGCGTTTCTTTCAAAAAAGACCCAACAGAATTTCTTGGGGCCTATTCATCCCGTTTTCTGGTAGACGTTGCCAACGACGGAACCCGCACCTACTTCTGGCGTTACAACCATCCGGTTGCAGCATCACAAGCAGTCAGTGATAAATACATAGGAAATTATACAACTTCTCCAACTGGTCAAGCATTAGTCAGGGCAAGTATTGCATTACCTGCTATCGCTGTTGCTGGTACATACGACATCACAAATCCTGAAGAACAATTTAGGCCCAGGGGTTATGCCCAGCGGTATGCAGAAGTTGGTTCAGATGATCGCCGTATCACAGCACAACCAGGTGCTGAAATGTTTGAGCGTTTCTTCTTGGGACGTACAGGTGATCCATTGAAATACGAAACAGCTAAAAAAGAAATTCCCGACTTAACACCAGAGCGTTACGGCAATTATCAACGTTTTCTGTACCAAGACAAAGGCTTGCTTGGACTCGGTGTTATCAAAGGCACCATGGAAAATCTTGAAGGTAAACCCGAGGTTCGGATGCTTGGTTTCCCAATGGGCATTCCAATGGTGGCCGGATTTGCTGGTGGATCTATTGCAGCCAAAGCATCATTAAAACGCGATGCACAAATGCCTCGTACAGGTACTCCGGCACAACGTTTAGCCCGTGGTGCAGCAGCAGGTCTTGCTGGTTCTGTTGGCGGCATACTTCTTGGTAATGTTGCCAATGAAGTCATTGCTCGTGCCAATCGTCCTACCTATCCTTCTACTTCTCAGTACGATCAAAATATAAACTGATAAAATTAAGGTACCAAGAAAATAATACGTATTCATGGCCCAAGGTACACCCCAACTGCCCCCTGGGACTACGTCGGCAGATCCGGGACTTTTTCAAAACTTAATGAACCTACTTGGCGGTTTCCCTGACTCCCGCTTTGCTAGGTACGGTGCAGGCGCAGGCGCTGCAGTGGGGCAGTTTGCACAAGGTGATATTGCAGGTGGCATTGGTGCTACGGCAGGTACCGTTGTTGCAGGTAAACTTCTCGGTGGTCTTGGCGCTGCTGTTCCTAATCCAGTTCTTCGCGGCGCTCTTCAAGTAGGCGGTAGCCTACTTGGTGGTAGCCTTGGTGCCCAACTTGGCAAGGGTACTGCTGCTCTTGGCGGTCAATTAGTTGGTGGTACGCAAGCTGCAGTAAGTGATGCAGCCTCTGCAGTTGCAGGTGCTCAACGTGAAGCAGGCACCGCTGCTGGCACAGGTAAAGAAGCTGGCCTGGGTGGCATGTCCCAGCAAGAGATTAACAATATCAACATGCTGAAGCAGATGGGGGTCAACATTCCCGCTGAAGCCATGGAGCGTAGCTTCCAGGTGGTGAATAAGATGAAGGATCGTGACGTGGGTCGTCAGATGCAGATGAACCAACAACTCGCTGGTCTTACTGCCCAACTACAGCGCAATCTTGGTGGCATGCAACTTGCTGGTCAAGCCATCAATGTTGGTGGCGCTCTGACGGGCCAAATGCTTACTTCTAACCCCTACGCTGCCTCTGTGCTTCAGACGGGCGCTATTCGCGGTCCTATGGGCTGATAGGAGGTTGTTATGAGCAACATGCCAGTTCAACAACCTCAAGCAGGTTTTAAACCAGCCGGGTCTTATATGGATCCGTTTTTAATTCTTTCTTCTCCTGATTATCAAAAATTATCAGAAGGTGATAAAGGGCGTCTCTTTGGTTTTTATTCTGAACAAGCTCGTCGGCAGGACCCAGCAGGGGAGCGTTTAGTCGATTGGGCTATTTCTCAAAATACTCCAGAAGCACGTCAAAAAATCCTGGAACAACAGCTTGCTTTTGATAAAGCACGTGGTGAGCAGCAGATGAAATATCGCATGACCAATGACATTATTGGGAACTTGGGACAAGCTGCACGTGCCGCATTTGGTGGTTACGGTGTAAGTCCCGATTATCTTGGCCAAGCTGTTGGTAATGTCGGCAATGCTTACCTTGCCGGTTTACAAGCAGTGCCCCGTGTTGCCCCCCAAGTTGGACAACGTTATTTTTAATTTGTTAAATGGCAAGAGGTGATGAGTTCTATAATAGTTTCAGTGGTTCCCCATTTTCGGGAATAGATTTTGGCACTGGAGCTAATTTAAAACTCAGTGGCATTAAAAGTTTAGACGCAGCAAAGGGCACTGCAGGAGCATCAGGTATGGCATTTCCATTCATGGCTGCGGCTTCGTTAGGCAGCAGTGTACTTGGTGGTATCTTTGGCGGTAGGCAGGAAGCTCGGAATCGCCAATTAGCTGCTGACCTGGGCAAGATGCAAGCCGAAGCGGCTATGCAAGCAGCCTTTCGTGGGGCACAATCAAATCAATGGAATACAATTGCCGCTCCTGAGTACCAATACCAACTTCAAAAACGTGCACGGGAATACGAAAATCTTTTCTTTGAACCGCAAGAAAGGTTTCTTCGCTCGGAAGAGCGTCAACAACAATTTAGAGATGAGCTTTCTCCAGAAGCTCGTGAGCTATCTGCACGGCGACGCTCTGGTGCATTAGCTGAAAGTGCTGCTGAACGCCGTGCTATCACCGATGCAATGTTTGGTGCGCCAGTATTTAATTCATCTCGTTATTCAAATCCAGCTTATTTAGCCTAGATGCAAACAGCATAAAATAGATTAAAGAAATAGAGAAAACAAATGGGTGGCGGCGGACGCACAACTGTAGAAGCTCCTAAGGAAAGCGCAGAACAGCGTGCGTATTACGCTGAACTTGCAAGAGATATTCAATACGCAAGGGATAAAAAAACTCAAGAAGAAGCCGCAGAGGCGACGCGTAAGGCGAACTTACGTACAGCAGGCATTCAAAATCTTGGTCAATATTCTAATATTTATCAGCAACAACTTAAGGCTGGAGCCTTAACTGCTGACCGAGCCAAAGAAGAGCTAGAAAAATATCAACAAAAATACGGGCTTGAAGCGGGCGATATTTCTGGTCAGCTTGCTGGAATTGAACAATATCAATTAGAGCAGTTACCAACTCAACGAGAAACACTCGTACAACGTGCGTTCCAGGATCTCTTGGGGCGTAAAGCATCGCAACAAGAACTCAATACTCGTCTTGGTGAAATTCAAAAATCCGGCGGTAAGCTTGATCTTGATGCAATTGCAACATCACTTAAATCCAGTGATGAATACAAGGAGAAAGTTGGCGGTAGTTATCTAGAAAATTACTATCGCAGTTACTTTGGACCTGGCGAAAAGCAATTAGTAAAGGGCACAGATGGTGCTCCAGATTGGTATAAGAGCACTGGACGCTATACCATTTCTACTGGCGGAGCATTCTCTCCAACTCTTGATGAAGACCTTCAGAAAACAGTTGGCTTGAAATTTGGTGCGCTCCCAGATTCATTCACTGGTAGCGTTGCTGAAATTGAGCAGATGCAACAGAAATCTCGGCAACGAGATGAGTTTGCATACAACGCAGGTTTAACAAAGCTACAGGGTCAAATTGATTCTGACATTCAAAAAATTAAAAACAAAGGTACCCGTGAAGTTGCGGAAATTTCTTCCAAGACAAACATCTACGGATCACTTGCATCTGGTTTCTGGTAATAAATCAGATCCAGATTGCTATAATTTATTTAGTCTATTAAATAATAGGAGTTAAACCGATGCCGATGTCTTCGGTGGAATATAATCGCCTCCTTGGTGAAATCAACAGGGCTGGTGGTGTTGATGAAGCAACCAAAGCGGAACAGCGTAAGCGTTTGTTTGAATCTGCTTACACCCCTTCTAGCTTTGACATGGGTGAATTTGAAGGACTTTTGGGTCGTCTTGAAAGTTCTAAAATGAAGCAGCAGCGCCAAAAGTCCGTGGAAGGCCGTCGTGACATTATGGCAGGTGGTCTCGCTGGCATGATGAGCAACTTCTAATTCTTTTGAAATGACCGACGAACAACGCCTGCAGGCATATCGCGACGCCGCTGGTGCTGCATACAACTATCAAAAAAACCGTGGCGAATATCAAAGCCGCATTTCTGATATTGATGCAGACACCAGCCTTGATGATGCAACTAAATCGCGTCTGAAGAAAGAAGCTGCAGATCGTTATTACGGCGGCAATACAGATGAAGCACGTGCTACTTTAGAGCTTGGCGCTGAATTTGGCGAAAAAGCAGCCAAATACAAAGGAGAGCAAGAACGTGCAACCATCTCAAAAGGAGCAGAAGAAACTCGGGCAGGAGCATCTCAGGCCCAGGAGTTCAAACAGCGAGATGAAGAGCGGGATTACCAGCAGTCCCAGCGAGGATATAGATTCTAAAATTTTTGAATCTTGGGTAGATAATCTCGATTCTTCTACCCAGGAATCATTCCTTTGTTTTGTTAAAGATAATTACTCCGTTGTCGAGTGCTATCTTTATGCGCGATTCCTTGGTTATCGCGGTGAGATCTCTTACTGTAACGCCTGGTTAAAACAAAATTATCCTAAGCCCGATCACCGCAAAACTCTCCTAACAGAAATTGGAGAGATGCAAGAAGACATCAGAAAGCTTAGGGAAGATATTGAAAATTACGTGGTAAAACGCGACGTAGGTGTTGCGCGTATCGCTGCCATGCAAAAAGAATTGCGCAGCACAATTGCACAAGTAGAATCATTTACTTCTTTAAAAGATCGCAAAGGATTATTGATGGCTGGTGCTGACCGAGCCATGCGTGAACTCATGGCCATATTTAAAGATGATCCAATTGAAGGCCCGTTGCATGAAGCATCGATGAGCGTGTGGGCCAAGATGCAACTTGACGAATAGGTAACTTAAAATAATTAAAACCCTACAAGTAATGGGTGCTTCACGCTCTCAGATCCCCCTAGCGGGCTCTAAACGCCCGGTTACGCCAGGTGCTGGTATTCGTCCCAGCCCAACAGAAAACACCCTCCGTGGACCATCACAGCCGTCTCGTGAGGTTCGCCCGGATACGGATCGTCCAGGAATTAAATTTGGTACAGGCACGTCCCATCGTTCTTTTTAATTAAATGTCTAAAGGTAAAATGCCGCCACAACTTCTTGAGCACTTCAAGAAAAAAGAAGCCAAGAAAGAAGATGGCACTGAGATGGACGATAAAGAAAAGCGTAAAGCTGCTCTTGAAAAAGCCAAGCAGTATCAAGAACAAAAACGTAAAAACAAGAAGTAGGCTAGTATTCAGGCAAAGCTGAATACATATGGCGCCTTCTCATCTTCATCTTGCTTATCGGCGTAATGCTCAGGCGGCAGCCAAGAATCACAAAGTACGCAAAAGCAATAACGAAGAGTTTTTACAAAAAGCCAGAGAAGATTTCAACTACTTTTGTGAGTACGTTGCTGACAAACCACCTGCAAATCACCACAAAGAGTGGAACCGAAAGCTGGTAACAAACGAAGATAGTTCCTGTCTTATTAAAATTGCAGGGCCCAATATTGATCTATTGGGTCCCAGGGGCTCGGCAAAAAGTACAGTCCTTGGTTTGTTTACAGCATGGGCTATTGGTGTTCACACAACAGCCAAGAAACCACTCCAAATTCTTTATTTGTCATATACCGTTGACATTGCGCGATCTAAATCAGCAACTATTAAGCGGATCATTGAGAGTAAAAGATATCAAGAAGTTTTTCCGTCGGTCAAACTTCTGAAAAACGTAACTAGTAATGAGTACTGGTCAATTGATCATAAATTTGCAGGTATTGATACTACAGGTGACGAACAGTTTACGCTTTGTGCAGCGGGTCTTAAAGGCTCTGTGACCTCAAAACGTTCGCATCTCTGCTTAACCGGCGATACACTAGTGAAGACACACGTTGGCAACGTGCCAATTTCTTTGCTTTATGAAAACCCAAATCAATACAAAGTTGCAGTTAGAAACTCAACCACAAATCAAATTGATTGGAGCGACGTGGCAGCAGTTACAAAACGTCGTGCCAAAGGAATTGTTGAGCTTACAACAGCCTCTAACAATCAAATTTACGCAACTCCCGAGCACCCTTTCGTTACGGCGGACGGAAGGCAAAAAAGGGCAGGAGATCTTGGTACAGGGGATGTCCTTGTCAAGTTTTCCAGCGGGAAACAAAATCAAAACATGCTTAGCTTGCGGCAAAATAAAAAGAAAAACACAACGCATTTGCGAAGCTTGTTACAAAACGACTCAAGGATTTCAAGTCGAGCTGGAATGTCCTACTTGCCTGAAAATGTTCAGCGTAACGTCCAGCAGGCTTTCTCAACGTTTATCGCAGAATCCTCTTGTTATACATTGCAGCCATCAATGCGCCGGTGCAACAAGAAGAACTCTTCCACTGAAAACTTGTCAATATTGCCAGGGGCAATTTCGTCCTTTAAGCAAACGCACAACATGTTGCTCCAAGGAGTGTGCGAATGCTCTTCACTCCAGGCGGATGCAAAAAACCGGAAACAGCAATTATCGACATGGGTGCTTGACCAACGACTTCAAAAAGTTGCGCCCGTTAATTTTGCAGAGGGACAATTTTATGTGCGCGGGATGTGGTACGACGGAAAAAAAGTTGTCCTTAAAAAACGATACCACGAGGACAAATCTTTGTGTTCACCATATAGATCACCAGAGAACAAACAATATCCTCAGCAATTTGATTACGTTGTGTCGTCAGTGCCATGTGGCCCATCACCAGATAACAGACAAAGCTGGGAGGCCGAGCCCATTTCCCGAGTTGAGTACTTTAGCGATCGAGAGGAGTATGTCTATGACCTTGAAGTAAATCATAAAGACCATAATTTTATTGCCAATGGTCTCAATGTTTTGAACTGTATTATCGATGACCCGATCAAGTCAGCATCTGACATTGCAAATCCAGATATCCGCAAGATCATGCAGGACAACTGGAATGCAGTGATCGCACCCACCATGTTTGAAGGCGGGCGTGCCATTTGTCTTGGTACACGCTTCCGCCATGATGATGTACATGCGACAACTTTTAATACACAAAATAATTGGTCTCAAATTGTTCTTTCGGCCATTCTTAATAATGAAATTACGGGCGAGGAAGAATCCTATTGGCCAGAAATGTGGTCATTGGACTACCTAAAAGAAAAGAAAAGACAAGCTCCTATTGCTTTTTCTTTTCAGTACATGAATCAAATTGTTCGTCAAAACGAACTTTCCCTTGCTCCAGAACTACTTGTTAAAGCTGAAATTGCAACAGAGTTTGATGCGCTAGGCGTAGGGGTTGATCTATCTGCTGGAACGAAAGAGAAAAATGACTACACCGTATTTGTTTTGGGCGGTCGTATTGGCGATACTATCCACATTATTGATTATCGCCGTATGCGTGTAATGGGCAACCTTGAAAAACTAGATGCCCTTAAAGAGCTTCTCAATGACTGGTGCGTACTTGGAAAAGATGAGAATGGTAATTACTTCCCAACATATTCAACCTGTGACGTATGGAGTGAGGCGGTACAGTACCAGGCGTCCCTGGAGGCTGACTTCAAACGTGTGTGTTTAAACGGTGAAGGTCTTTATAACTTAATTTGGCATCCTGTTAAAGGATTCCGCGCCGACAAACTGGCCCGTTTCCGTGGAATCATGGGCATGTTTGAAGATCGCAAAATCATCTTTAACCGCTACCGTAATTTCACAAATATGTTTGAAGAACTCACAAACTTTGGTGTTAGTAGTCACGACGATACGGTAGATGCATTGGTTTGGCTTGTTACCGGACTGTCTAAAAAAAGTCAATTACAGTTTGATTACTAAAATTAGAATGGTAAAAAAGCTTTGGTCAAGTGGGTCCCGAGTATCTCGCCTTAGTCATAACGGCGGTTGGCTCTGCTGTAACAGGCGCGAGCTGGGTTATGAATAAATTTTTAAGCCGTGCATATGAACGCGTTAGAGACGTGCAAGAAGAAATGCATCGGCAAGATGAAAAAATCAAATCACTTGAAGAGAATGTCAATAGAATGCCTTTGGAGTACGTGTTAAAAGTTGATTTTTTAAGAGAAATTCAAACAATGCACGACAACTTTAAGCAAATCAATATTAAGCTTGATAAGCTTATGGAAAAGCTTTTGGCAAAATGAGCTACATTCTTGAGGTCCAGGAAGATGACAACGGTGATTTGTTCATCACGTTTCCCGATGACCTGATTGAGGAATTGGGCTGGGAAGAGGACGATATTCTTGAGTGGAATATCAAAGGAGATGGAGTTGTATTGAGTAGACTAAATGAAATGTCGGGATATGAAATCTTAGAGGATTGACATGGCTGGTTATTACGGCGGATTCATGGGCAACGAAGCAGGCATGATTGCCGGTGGCCCAAGCTTTGAAATTAATAAACGCCCTGGTGCATTAGGCGGCAGATCAGGTGAGCAACTGAAGCGCCTTTATGAAGGTGGTACGCAGCAAAATCAACAGCTAAATGATGAGCTGCTACGTCGTGGGATCATGCCTGGCGCAGGTCCCCAACTTCCACTTGCTTATGGGGGTCTGCCAGGTGATGTAGGTAACATGGCAGGGCTAGTAAACAATCAATTTTACGCAGGTCCTCAGTACGGACAAATGCCCACCGGCTTCCAAAATAAATTTGTTTCCTGATGAAAAAGAAAAAGCTAGTTAAACAAGCCCTGGAACATCCAGAGCTACATACCGAGGGAGAACTGGCTTTCTTTAAGCGTTGGCTACAAGAAAAGAAAGAGAAGAAAGCTGCTAAGATCAGTTTACAAAGTGAGGAAAATACTTAATGGCTGCTGACGCTAAAGCCAGGCTTCAAGAAATTATTAATGCCTACATCGACAAAGACAGTTCTACGGTTGTCGATACTGGCGTTGTTGCCTCGCATTTAGCGCAGATGAAAATGTTCGGCATCCGCCAGGGTGTTGAATTCTTTCCCAGCCAGGATAACTTTGGTAACCAACGCAAAGATTTTATTGATCGCGTAATTAAATACAATCAAATCGATGTTCGCCTTGATTCCATCTGGGATTATTTCCTTTGTGATGGAAAAGGTCTTTTTTACATTCGTCCAACTAAAATCAACTATCGGATTTACTACTTCCGAGAGCATGAATACCGAACGTTCTACAACGTAGACGGCGAGCTTGATGAAGTTGTGGTGATCTACAGCTATAAAATTCGTCGTCCAGGCGGATTTGGTGCTGATATCAATCAATCAAATTTAACCGGAAAATCTATCGGAGATAACAACGGATCGCGTCGTTACATCCGTCTGTCAATTAAAAGAAAAGAAATTAAAGAAACTCATTCGGAAGGCGAGCTGTCTTTTGATCTTCCTGAATACGCTGTAACAGGCAAAACGAAAACGTTTAAGAATACACTCGGTTTTATTCCTTGCGTTGAAATCTTTAACAACCCCAAAGGCTTTGCCAATGAGGGTGTTGGTGAATTTGATGCAATGGCTAACCATATTGTCACGCATGACGAAATGGTTCGCACCATGCGTAAGAACGTTCAGTTCTTTGGTAACCCAACCCTTCTTTCTTCTCGTCCCAAGACAGATCTGATTGAGGCCGGTGGAGATTCTGTTGTTCAACGTCCTTCTATTGCGGCAAACTCTGGTTTTACAAGCCCATCTCAATTAAGCGCATCAATGTTTAAGGCTGATCCAGTTAGCCGTGGCGTTGATGGACAGATCCGTGTTCCACGTATTATTGCAAACCTGGAACCAAATGATCGTGTTGGTTACATTGTCCCAGATGCTATTACTGGTGATCAAAATCAATTTGCTCGTCAATATCGGGAAGAGATTCGTACAGCCCTTGGAGGCGTTGACGAGCTTTCTATTTCTGCAGGCGTGACTGCAACAGAGTATAAATCTTTGTTTGGTCGCGTTTCTGCAACTTCCAAGAAAAAAGCAAACGCAATTTATACATACGGTATTTGTCGTTGCCTTGAATTAATTATTTACCAGGAAGAGCAAATGTTCCGTCAATCATTGGCGGCTGCCGCTGGTATTGAAAAACCTATTGATCTGCCTGAAGATGCAAGCGAAGCAGATATTAACGGCTACAAGGAAGCAATGAAAATATTTAACGATCAAATCAAAGAGATCATGATGGCTTGCGTGGAAACAAAAATGATTCCACCAGGTGTCATTGGCCTTATTCCTGATGGCGACGTAACAATGTTATGGCGCTGGACTGGTCCTGTGTATGAAGATTCAACGCAGGATATTCTTAACAACTCTATTGTTGTTAGGAACCTTCAGGAATTAGGTGTTGATAGCATTGAAGCACTGAAATACCTCTTTCCGTCTAAAACGGACGAGGAAAGGGCCGAGATGTTATCTGGGTTCCCGTTCAGGATGGTGAATGAATTGCAGAATGCATATTCTCAATTTGCTCGCCTTGTGGGGGGAATGATGCAGACTCCCCACCCGCAATCACCGGATTTACCGATGGCTGCGGATCCGCGATTGGATTTAACCCCATATCTGTATCGCACCTTAGAAGCATTACAAAAGGAGATGAGTTATGCAGGACGCTACCGTCCAATCGATCCCACAGACGAGCCCAGCACCAGTAGCAGTAGCCCCGAGCAGCTACGTGGTGGCAGCTCCGGCAGCTCAGGCACAAGCCCCCAGCTACCAGGCAGCTCCAGTGGCTTATTAGGTGGGTACCAGCTACCCCCAAGCAGTTCCACAGGCGAACCCCAGTTACCAATCCGCCCCTACTCAGTACGCCCCCCAATCCCAACCGACTTCGGAACCGGCGGGGAATCCCTGGGAATCGGCGTTCAACAAGGTGGT
>JACCDG011810438.1_pt1 | contig 18290 bp, 11 predicted proteins | sample 7442471 | NCBI WGS metagenome assembly JACCDG01 (sample SAMN15323444, study PRJNA562643) | freshwater metagenome | isolation source: river surface water | place: USA:Blue River Watershed | collected 2017-08-17 | reverse complement strand
GAAGCACTGCCTGCGATTGTTCATTTGTGGCTGTTGCGGATTCTGGTTCCGCTTGGTGCTCACCACAAGTTTATTGGGCGTGACGGCTTTTATAGCGATGGTCTGGCCGAGTTACTCGGGCTGGAACGATTTCTCAAGGACGAATCGTTCCACCGGCAAGCGGTGCGCAACGCACTCGCCAGCCTTCACCGGCAGGCCGAAGCACAAGCTGCGGATGCGGTCGTGCCGGATGCCATGCGCAGTAATATCGAACGTCTGGCACAGCTGGTTGGCTTGTCCGAGCTGGATTGTCGTATTCTGGAATTTATTGTGCTGTTGCACATCGAGCCTCTGCTGGAGGAAGCCAGCGACTGGCTGGGTTATCTGTCGAGCGTAAAGGTATTCCGGATCTTGGCAGGGATACTGAATGAGCCTGAACCGGCGATTCGGTTTGCGCTGCGTGACGGTGGTGTGCTTGCCCGTTCCGGTCTGGTGTCGCTGGACGGCTCTACGTCGACCCACCTGCGTGGCAAACTTGATCTGCTGTCGCCCTGTTTTGCCGATACCATCTGTTCGTCGGAAACCGATCCGGTCAATCTGTTGCGCGATACGGTTCAGCCCTCCTCTGTTGCCACTCTCACGCTGGCAGACTTTGATCATTTGCGCGAGCCGCTGGATATTCTGCTGCCCTATATGCGTCATGCCGTTAACAGCGGTCGTACGGGGGTGAATATCTTCCTGCATGGGGTGCCGGGCACCGGCAAGAGCCAGTTGGCGAGGGTGTTGGCCCGGGAGTTTGGCTGCGAGTTGTTCGAAGTGGCCAGCGAGGATAACGAGGGCACTGCGGTGAGAGGTGACAAAAGATTGCGTGCGTTTCATGCCGCGCAATATTTCTTCAGCTCACGTCAGGCCTTGATCCTGTTCGATGAGGTCGAGGATGTATTCAACGACGGCGATGGTTTGTTCGGCGTCAGAAGCACGGCCCAAACCCGCAAGGCATGGCTGAATCGCATGCTCGAACGTAATCCGGTGCCAACATTGTGGGTGTCGAATTCGCTGCGAGGCGTCGACGCCGCTTTCATGCGCCGCTTTGACATGGTGATGGAGGTGCCGATTCCACCGCAACGGCAGCGTGAACGCATGATCCAGGCAGCCTGCCATCAACTGTTGTCCAATGGCGAGGTGACACGCATTGCTCAGCTGGAACAGCTCGCGCCTGCCGTGATTGCACGCGCCGCGTCGGTGGTGGAGGCAATCAAGGGTGATCTGGGGCAGCTCAAGCCGGCTGCTGCCTTTGAATTGCTGGTTGGGAATACGCTTGAGGCACAAGGGCATCCCTCGTTGCGCAGTCAGCGATTGCATTCGCTGCCGGATATTTATGACCCGGCGCTGATTCAGTCAGATGCGGATCTTGCTGCCGTCAGCCTTGGTCTGGTTGAGGCCAGGGCTGGCCGTTTGTGTCTTTATGGTCCTCCCGGTACAGGCAAGACCGCCTACGGCCGCTGGCTGGCCGGGCAAATGGGTGTGCCGTTGCTGATCAAGCGGGCCTCGGATCTGATTGCGCCATGGGTGGGGGAGAGTGAACGCAATGTCGCAAGCGCTTTCGAGGAGGCCGAGCGTGATGGCGCGCTGTTGCTGATCGACGAGGTCGACAGCTTTCTGCAGGACAGGCGAAATGCCATGCGGAGCTGGGAAATCAGCCTGGTCAACGAAATGCTGACGCAGATGGAGGCTTTTTCCGGCGTATTCATTGCCTCGACCAATCTGATGTCCGGGCTGGATCAGGCATCCCTGCGGCGTTTTGATCTGAAAGTGAAGTTCGACTACCTCGATGCGGATAAAACCCGCATCTTGTTTTGCCGCTATTGCCAGCAGTTCGAGCTGACGCAACCTGACGCGCAGTTACTGGCAAGGCTGAAAAAGCTGAATCGCCTGACTCCGGGTGATTTTGCTGCATTGGAACGCCAGCACCGCTTCCGGCGCATTGATTCTGCCGCCACGTTGCTGGCCGCGCTCGAGGCCGAGCAGGGGTTGAAAGAAGAGGTGCGACCGACAATCGGGTTTATTTGAGGCAAACCAGATCAGTGGCAAGCTTCGCCTGCTGCCGGGCTGCGCTCAGGATGCGACGTATTGCGACGTAATGGCCGTTTAGGCTGGTGCTCCATTGATTCAATAGTGAGCATCGCATCATGGCACCTCAAATCAATCCGGATTCCGGGCTGATCAAGCTCCCCCCGCATTCAATAGACGCCGAGCAATCGGTGCTCGGTGGTTTGCTGCTGGAAAATTCAGCTTGGGACCGAATCGGAGACCTGATCGCCGAGGGCGATTTTTATCGGCATGACCATCGTCTGATTTACCGCCACATTGCAGCAATGATCGGCCGTTCGTTGCCCGCCGATGTTGTCACGGTGGCGGAATGCCTGCGGCAGGCGGGCTTGCTGGAGCAGACTGGCGGCCTGGCCTATCTGGCCGCGTTGGCGCAAAACACACCGACCACCGCCAATATTCGCCGATATGCAGAAATTGTGCGTGAACGCTCGATCATGCGCCGACTGGTGGAGGTGGGGAGCGAGATTGCCGATTCTGCATTCAACCCGCAGGGGCGCGATGCCAGCCAGCTACTTGACGCTGCAGAGGCGCGAGTGTTCCAGATCGCCGAATCCAGCAAGAACGGAAAACAGAGCTTCCGCGACATGGGCCAGCTGGTGGCCGAGGTGGTGGAGCGAATTGACCACCTTTACAACCGTGATAACCCTGACGATGTTACCGGCGTGACCACTGGGTTTGCCGATCTGGATCGTATGACATCCGGACTGCAACCCGGTGATCTGATCATTGTTGCCGGGCGGCCTTCAATGGGAAAAACAGCCTTTTCAGTCAACATCGCCGAGAACGTGGCGCTGAGCACGGGTGCTGCCGTCGCCATATTCAGCATGGAGATGGGCGGCGCGCAACTGGTGATGCGCATGGTGGGCTCGGTGGGTCGCCTCGACCAGCACAAGATCAAGACCGGCCGCCTGCAGGACGATGACTGGCAGAAGCTGACCTATGCGGTTGGCCGGCTGGCCGATGCACCGATTCATATCGACGAATCGCCCGGCCTGACGGCACTCGAGGTGCGCGCCCGGGCGAGGCGGTTGGCACGCCAGTACAACGACAAGCTGGGGCTGATCGTCATCGACTATCTGCAACTGATGTCAGGCAGCAGTAACGCCAAGGATGCCAACCGTGCTACCGAACTGGGCGAGATTTCGCGTTCGCTGAAGAGCCTCGCCAAGGAGCTGAAAGTGCCGATCATTGCGCTGTCGCAGTTGTCGCGTACCGTAGAACACCGGCCGGACAAGCGCCCGATGATGTCCGATTTACGCGAATCCGGGGCAATTGAGCAAGATGCCGACCTGATCCTGTTCATGTATCGCGACGAGTATTATCACCCCGACTCGCCCGACAAGGGTCTGGCAGAAGTCATTATTGGCAAGCATCGAAACGGACCAACCGGCCGGGTGCGGCTGGCGTTTCTTGGCCACTATTCACGTTTTGAGAATGCCGCCTTGCCCAGCGGTGGATGGCTGGCAGACGAATAGACTTCGCCGCAGCATCACGTTGTCTGCTGTCGGTCAGAAGGGGAGCGTGGGCTTCCCATGGGCGATTGATCCCGGCGCTATGCACGCTGCTCTGTCTGATGATTCTGCCCATTGCTGCAATAGTGGCGAGATATCCAGCGCGTTGCGCCAGTCTGGCGCAATCGCTTGCAGCCCCAAGCTGGCACCAAGCAACTGGCCGCAGATGCTGCCGGTCGAATCGCTGTCCCCGTCATGATTGACTGCCATGCGCAGGCCGGCAGCGAAGTCAGACGCATGTCTGGCGCAATACAGGCCGATGGCTAGCGCTTCCTCGGCTATCCAGCCTTCGCCCAGAGAGCGCGGTAATGTTGGCCTGGCGGGCAGGGTTGCGGCAGCGTGCAGTAGCTCGCACAGCGCCGCGGGCGCCTGTTGTCGCTGCACCAGACTGAGTAACGTGTCGATGGCCTGCGGTATGTCGATCCCCATGCACAGTAGCTGAACCATGACGGCCATGGCCCCCGCTGCTGTTTGCCCGAGTGGATGGCCATGAGTGAGGGCCGCGCTATCGCAGCCCGCCTGCCAGCAGTTAAGCAGCGGCCAGTTTTGCGCCGCGCCCAGCCACCCAAGTGGCGCCACCCGCATCACCCCGCCGCAGCCCTTGCTGTGGTTGCAAGCCATCTCTCCGGGATGACGTTTACTCGCCAGTGCGCTCAGGCAGGTGTGGCCCGGCGCTCGTTGTTGGCATAGCAGTTGATGGCTTGCAAGGCCGGTCAGCTCAGACCTTTGCAGTGCAATCATCTGCCCGGTTTGGGTAAACAGCCAGCGTTGATAGGCGCGGCCAATACAAACGTGCAGCGTGCTGTCAGGCGGTGCCAGCCAGTCGTTGATGCCTTCCAGCGTGAACAGCGTCATTTGTGTGTCGTCGCTGATCGGTGCCGGCGCCTGCTCAAAGCGGGTGACACCGGCGGGGCCGAGGCGCTGGATGATTTTGGCGTGCGACATGAACTCTACCGGCGCGCCCAGGGCATCGCCCACAGCACCGCCATACAGGCTGCCCAGAATGCGCTCGCGCAGTGCAGGCGCAAGCTGATTGAAATAATGCTGCATGGGGAAACCTCCTGATGAGATCGCCCAGATTGGCAGGCCGATACGACTATCCCTGTCCAGGCAGCTACGCAGGCCGCATAGACAACATGGCGCGTTTGATGTCCGACCTATAGCTGGGCGAGATCGTCATGGCCGATGTCCATCAGATTTTTCATCGCACCCATCACACTTCTTCGGCCATGGTTTTTCCATTTGTTCAGAATCGTCGTGACGTCGTCGCCTAAATCGGTGTAAATCTCGCCTGACATTGTAAGCATCATCAGACCCAGAATATGCGAACGAACCATGCTGTGACGCATGTCGAAAGAGCCGCAACTATTAACTGTTGTATGAATACCTTCTAGTGAAGTCAGCTTGCTGAACGCGATGCTGATGTGGCTTTTGCCGAGTTCATGGGCGTGAGCCTGGTCTTCTTTGTCCTTTAGCAAATTGGCGTAAGCAGGCAGTTGGCTCAGCGCTTCGATGTCGGCGCCAAACAGGTAGTAGTTGCCGTCAGCGGCTGGTTGAAAATCCAGCGGCGCGGCTAGCACGGGCACCACGCTGCACGGTGCGATGCAGCATGTGTTGTCGGATGTGGTCTCGCTGCTGGCGACTTGATGTACCGGGCAATCATTGGCCAACGTTGTGGGCAGGCAATCCAGCCAGTATTGCTGGTCATGGCGCAACGCGTCATCTTCTTTGAACAGCCCGGTTGTGCCTTCCAGCAGTGCGGTGGCCAGATAGGTGTTCAAAGCCGGAAGCTGTGAATCGGCCACGACATGCATTTGCCGCCCATGGAAAAAACCTTGCGCATACGCTTGTTGGCCCATGCCGTGTGCCCGGTGCACGGCGTCGTATGCCGCTCTAACGTCGATCAGGCCCCGGTGTGGTGCGAATAGCGATGTGGCTTTGTGGTAAAGCCGCTGTTTGCCGAGCGCCTCGGCCTGCATGATGTACAAGTCATAATGAAAGTGGCTTTGCAGATAGGAGCCCAGTAGCCCGGCCAAAATGGGGTGCTCTGCCTCCGCAAAGGCCCGGATTGCCGCCTGGTTGATGAAAATCCCCCATTTGCCGGGGAACGGCAGGCAATCCTTGTAGCGCACTGATTTATAAATCGCCAGGCAAGCGGCAAAAGATTGCAACTGATAGCCATGCCCCTTACTGGTATTCGCCGTGTCGGGTGCCGTTCGGCCCAAGGCTTCAGGCATTGTCCAATCATCTTCGCCTATCAATTGCTTAACTTTGTTCCAGTATGTGTTGACGTGGTTACCTGCTGTGGCCATCTGCGTGCTCCCCTAAAAGATTTACTCTAGTTAACGTGCCATCTGCGTGCGACGCTAATCGTCGCAAGCGGCATCTATGCTGGCTCGGAGAAAAAAATGGAGAGCCTGATGAAAGCGCGAAATCTCGGCTATGAGGCCGATGTATTTGCAACCCTGTTGCATTTGTCAGGCGCCAGGGCGGTAGATTGGGCAAGGCAATATGATGCATTGGCCTGTGCCGAGATATTCAGATTCTGGATGGCGGACGGTGCCTGTTGGTTGGCTTTCCCCTTGGCCGCAGCTTCGTCCGGGCAGCAGCTTGAATTCTTGTCTGTAGCTCACCGTTATGTCTGGCGCATTTCACCTGAGGGCAAATGGGATTGCCTGCGCGCAAACCAGCCCATTTTGCCGCTGGATACCTTGTATGCCGGATGTGCCGCTATGGAAGGTTTGCTGATTGGGCAAAGCACTTACACGCCGTTAGCCGTGCTCGCTGCACAGAGCCACGACTGGCCACTGGATTGCCAAATCTGCCTGGTAACGGCAATTGCTTACTGTTTGGCGGACATTAGCAAAACCTGGCTGCAACACCTTGGTGTTACCTCAATGACGTCCAGCAAATGGGCGCAGATCAGCGATTGCCTGTTATTGCGGGCGATTGCTGCTGCCGAATCGGTGTTTCCGCGCTTTTTCTCACAGCTCGATCACGAAATTCTGGCGTGCCTGCTGTCGCACGCTGATGCGCCTGGCCGCACCGACTATGTTGATATATGGAAACTTGCCAATCGAATGACTGTTACACGCGACGAGTTGCTGGCGACTGTCGCTGATATCGCCGATGAGATGGTTCTTGTAGCGAATCGTAAAGTCGGGAGCATGCCGGAAATCCTGACCGGCTGGACAGACACCATTGTTGATCACGCACCGCTTGCTCTCGGGCTCGGTTATCTGGCGTGCAGGCCGGATGCGCAAGACATCGCCAGCCTGCAACCGGCCGCGTTGCGCGAGATCGGTCGCCTCCGCTTTGGCCAAGGGCCTGGCCGGCGCTTTGTGCTGTTGATCCGGCATGCCGAAACCGCACGCAACTGTATGCTGGTCGAGTTGCAAAAAACCAGGGGCAAGGCAGGCGGAGGCATCCCCAAGCTACTGCGCCATATCAGGCTTGAAGGTGCGCCCATCGCGGTTATCGATGCGTTCCTGCTGGTGCAACTGCTGAGCCGGCTTGCCGGCCAATGAGCGATCTGCTTGAGCAAAAAAATACCCACATTTCTGTGGGTAAGTCTCGGGATAAGTTGTCTACGGTGTCGGCAAGCCCCGGTTGATACAACCAAATCTGTCGGCTGCTCGTATTTTGAGCAGCGACGTGACGCGGAAAAGCCGGAGTCAGGCCTGCGTCGTATCGGTTTCGGCTAAACGGCTTGAGCTGGCAACCTGTTCGATGTTTAAAAGAAAACCAAAATGCTGCATCCATCTTCTGACCTCCAGTTCGATGGGTGTCAGCGCGCTGGCAGGCTTCTGTTTATCGTGATTTTTCAGAATGTCCTGGCAGGCGTTGAATTCAGCCGTGTTCAAGCGACGCTGTTCAATACCAAACGATTTCAGGAGCGCCAACTGCATAAAGGCCATCTTGCGCATCCGTTCGGATGCCGTTGTCCAAGGCGTGTTCTTGAGGCAATTGCGCCAGCCAATGGCAAAGGCGTCAATCACATCGGGCTGCTCAAGCAGTGCATATGATGCGTAAACACGGTTGGCCGAGGCTTTGTTGCAACGCTGCCAAACTTGCCAAGGTGTGCGGCAGAAGATTGACTTCCAGCCCTGTTTGTAAGCATCCAGTGTACGTTGATGAAATCGAATAGCTTTTGGAACGCCTGATTTTTGGGTCATCAGCCACGGTTTTTCCGCGATCTTTGCCAGCCATGTATCCAGATTGATTCGGGCGGCCGGGCCATTGGCCGGAACCAATTCTGGTATCTGGTGCAAGTCGGCTGGCAAGGCAAACCAATGTGTTGGCCGATATTGAATCGCCTTGATCCACGCCTGTTTGCGAACCTCGGCAAAATCGGGCCGAGATCGGATACCTTCGCTAAATACGGTGTCTGAAAAATCCGCAGTACCATTGGCAAGCAACTGGTTGACTGCGTGATGAATCGCGATGGGTAATGGGTCATCCTGCTCAAGTGGCAGAATGTAATCGAGGCCGAATGGGTTGAGCCGCTCGACTGCAGATTTGCCAATTGACGTAATTCTTCGCTGAATATCGCTTGGCCAGTTTTCCGCCAGCAGCGCCCTGAATTCCGGCAATGCCTTGATGGTTTCCGGTAGCCTTTTTAGATGGATTAACGAGAATTCCTCATCCTGCATATTGGCGCGAATGCCGTTGAGGCATGCCGTAATGATTGCCGGGTTCCGCCGGTGCTCTTCAGGTACGTTGGCATAAATGGCAGGCGTTGCATTAACCAGGCTTGCCCAATCGTTCATGCCAATCGTTATGCCGGATTGCTGCAACAGATTGCCGATGTTGGGAAACCCTAGATAGCTGGCCCAAATTTCAGGCCCCATGGCTTGGGGCCGGTGTTGCGGGGCGTGTTGCAAAGCAAATGGCCAGTAAATTGTGCGTTGCTGCCACCAACTGTCGGGCATATCAGAGAATGAACCCAAGGCTGCCAAGGCCTGACCAAGTTCCTCATTACGGTGTTGTAGTATCAGGTTCTGTGTTGCCGCAAACAGGGCGATATCAGCAAACCACCCTGTGGGGCTGCTATTGTGCTTGCCCTGACATTCCACGATTTCACCGGTTTTTGGAATAAAGCGCAGTGCCACCACCGGTTTGTCATTTGCCCGCAATATGTAAAAAGCAGAGCGCCGGAGATATGCCTTCGCCCAATAGCTCGATGCCACGCACCAGCCTGAGTTTTGGCAGTTTGCCGCCAGCACTGTGGCCATGCTTTCATCTGCAGGGATGTATTGCCAGCCATCTCGACGTCTGGCTAAAGCGCTATCCGCAATTTTTCTGATATACAGCAGTGCGATGTTTTCGTTGGGGGAGACGCGTTCTCGCTCAATGTGCCTGAAAAGCCATTCCACCACGCTTGCAGCGGGCAAATTCACTGTTCGCCTGCTTCCGGCGGGAGACATATCCAGCAAAGGGCGTAAAAACAGTAGCGCAAAAGCCGCTTGTGCGGCGTATTGCTCAGCAAACAGTTTACGCCAGCTATTGAAGGCCCGCTCCTTGTTCACGTTGATCAGCCAGGCCAATTCTCTTGCTGCACTGTCATCGCCGTCTTCCTCCTGAATCAGCTTCAGGATGGCGATATCATTGGCATCCAGGCCAATCTCGGCATCTAGTGCCAGCTTGAGATTGACATCCTTGGCCTCGACAAAACAATGCCTGCTGCCTGCCACCGCCGGAAAGGTAATACGCTGCATTTGCTTTGGCAGCATCTGCTCTGCAACATACTGGCGCAGCTCACTTTCATTGCGCACCTGCGTCTGCCACGGAATCTCTCGCTCGTATTTGGCAACTAGAATCTTTAGAAATGGATCGTTGATACCAAATCTCTTGATTTTATTCGGCCATTTGTAATTATGGCTTGGCATCAGTCAAATCCCAATAATTGACAGATTGTCCGTTGTTTTTGAGAGCTTGGGTCACCTGCCAGAAAAGACGATTCCTAGAGTCTATATCCGTTGCGCGACCGCCAGTTAGCATGCCGGAAAAAAACAGGGGTATTTTCTGTTTAGTTTCTGTGGATATTTGATGTTCGAAGTATCCTGTGCTCTGATTCGGAGTAATGTGTCGATTGATGCATCGATCGAAGTAGATCCGGGAGGCAAGGGCATTACAAACAATAATTGTGCATGGCTTAATCGCATCAACAATCTTTAAAAAAATCTGAAACTGGGCATGATTAAAGCAGTTTTGGCATTTTCCACACCCTTTGCAGCCAGAAGTGTCACAGGATAAGTATTTTTTCCCCTTTTGCTTGGTTTCCCTGAATGCAAATAGATCTGCATGAAACCAATGGGTTATTAAGTGCGTCGATAGTTTTTCGTGCCATGAGTAAAACTGCGAATAGTGCTGGTGGGCCAGCGATTCTAAACATGGGGCCGCCGGATACGAAGGAGGAAGATTGCTGCTCGGCCATTGAAGGTATTTTTCAACATCTTTGGCGTTGTTGAACATGATGCCGTTTATCGTTGGTTTTCCTGCTTTATTAAGAACAGTATTCCAACCTTTTGCAGAAAATGATGGATTGATGCCGACAAATAAAATGGCTCCTTCTTCTCCATTCGGATACTGCATGGGAGCTAGTGCGTGGTTTAAGTGGTTGTAGGAAGCCCAAAGATCAACCAAGTCTTGATTGATTTTTTGCATAGAGACAGTTGTCATAATGTTAACGCTTTCATCAATTCGCATATCAACCAATCACGTGGTGATCATTTGTTTTAGTTAGACGTCGGAAAATTAATTCACTCAGGATTGATCGGGTGCCTGCTGATAACGCTGCATCGCCTCCCGGTGCGCTTCGGCAAATTCCTCCCTGAGTACCGGCGGGGCAAGTATTTCAATTTCGCTGCCCAGACTGTGCAGCCATAGCCGAAGCTGGCGGCATAGCAGGGTGCGGGTACGCAGGATGACGCCGTTCGGGTTGCCATCGGCATCAAAGCCAAGGTCTTCCAGTGACGATGTAGGCAGGTTGCGCTCCAGCAGATAATCGCCAACGTGGCCGTGAAAATGCACAACCAGATCGATCATTTCGCCGCCAAAATCTTCCAGCCCGTGCTTTTCCAGAAAGGCTTCAGCACTAAAGCCTGCCGGTATGTTGGCTTTGTCCAGGCTGATAGAAATGCTTTCAATGCGGTGCAGTTTGATGGTACCGGCCACTTTGCTGCCGGCCAGCTTGCCATCCCATTCTCCTGCCAGAAACAACACGTCATCGCGAGAGACCAGGGCCAGCGGCGTGAGCAGAAAGTCGGCCGCATTACCTCGTGCAAAGCGGCGGGCGCGAATGTTGAGCTTGTGGCCGGATTTCATCGCCTGTTCAATCAGTTTGAGGTGCTCGTCTTTCACCTCTGGCGCAGGGATCGGTGAGCGACGATGCAGCCAGTGCAGGCGGAATGCCCATGGCTCGTCCTCCAGCACTTTGGAGGCTTGGCTGAAATAGCCGTCCATCTGGTTCAGCCAATGCGGGGGCAACACCTTGGTCAGATTCTGTTCGATCAATCGCATACACAGCGCTTGTGCTTTGCTCAGGCCCAGCCACGCATCTTCTCCCGGTGATGCGGCCCAGTGCAGCTTGTGAGGCTTGCAGTGGGTGTCTACCTGCAAATCCAGCTGCAGAGACTCGCCTATGGCCTTGAGAAACTTGTAATCCCGCTCAAACATCTTTCTGAATGCACTATCGCTGTCTGGCAATTGCTCTGCCGGCAGGCTCTTGCGCAATTTCTCGCGCAACTCTGTGGTGCTGGCGGGCTGGCGCTTCGGAATCAGTCGCATCAGCGTGATCTGGCGGATGAATGTTTGCATTGCCTGTTCGCTGACTTCGGAGAGGTTGATGTCGTCTTCGTTGCTGTCTTGCATCGTGTTATCCCAGATTTTGTTCTGTATGGTTATAGATGATCCCCTCTGAAAAGGGGGTCGAGGAGGATAATTAAACCGTTTTCAGATTCTCACGAATTTCCATCCACAACTTACCCAGTATATTTTTTCCTTCCCATTTTCCTGATTCCAAGGATGCTCCCCAGAATTTTCCTGATCCCCCTTTTCTTTTTGTACAATCCTCAATAATCAATCTATCTTCAGTTTCAACTAACATTTTTTTTAATCGTGGATGATTGCGGATTTTTTCCATTAAAACCGTTTTCATTAGGTTTACATCATTTTCACCCATCAACTCGTATCCAGTATTTACGAGATTGTGCTTATGCTTTTTTGCAATCATCTTTACTGCCATCGGAGATTTTTGATTGAAGATTTCTTTTTGGATTTCTGGAAAACCTGAAAACCTGAGAAATTGAAATAACATTTCTGAGTTTTTGAAAAGAACACCTTCATGGCGAATCGGAAAATCAGACATATTGCCCAACCAACCAAAAGGCAAATCAACCTTGGTAAATGCAATCTCATTCATTTTTCGCTCTCCATCGTGGGGTGAGCGAAAATGATCAACGATGCGTGCGACGCAACGCGTCGCACGCATCAACCGCGATGCCGATCTGTTTGGGTGAGAGGGCGTGCTACTGTCAGCGTGTGTTTGCGATGAGCAAATCGATGGCCACTGCCGCAATTGCTGCTTGGTGATCAGTGGCGCGCGGGCGTGAGCGTGAGACGTGAAATACGCCGCCGCAGTGAACTGCGCGATCCGCTATCGCACTCAAACGGACGAAGTTCAATACAGCGCAGGTATGCCCGGCAGCGAATCTAGCTGCGGCCCGTGGTGCGCAAGTTGAAGGGGGCGGCCATTGGCAGCTGTGGCCCAAAGATATAGATATCGGCCGGCCCAGTCTTCAACCAGCAAACATTGCCAATCCGGGTGATCATAACGGCACGCGGTGGCCTGATAGCCTGGTAGAAGTTCGTCAAAGGTGATGGTCAGCGGCGGCTGACGTGTGGCTTGTCGTACTATGTTGTCCAGCGCCTGCCGGAAGCCATTGTTGTCCGTGTCTTGGGGTTGAAGCGGCGTGTGGCTCACCCAGATCCGGCCTATCTCGACCCCGCCCAGATAAGAGAAAAGCCGCTGCCCTGCCAGCGCGATCCAGCCGATACGAAGCAACGGCTGCTCCGCCAGCTTGAACCATGTCGTTTGGCTAGCCTGCGGCAGGATTGCAGGCGCGTTGGCAGTGGCGCAAATGGTTAACCCGGATTTGGCGTTCATGGCATTGCTCGCACAGGTAAAAGCCATACGGTAAGACTGGGTAGCGACATTTTCTGTCGCACCTCCATTGAGCAGCGTTAAGGGAAGCCAGAATGAAAATGAAGCTATGTGCCGACTGGTGGGAGAGGAGGGGGTAAAATTTTTGTGTAAACAGGTCGCCGCACAAACTTTTCACGTATGGGTATTGCTTTTCCGCATCAAAATGGTGACTGCGCAGTTATTTTCCTTCTTCTCAAAGAATTGGCCACCCAATGTAAAATCCATCATCCCTTCCGAATTTAGTTCTTTGATGGCATGCACCACTGGTACCATCATTTGAGCAGGCATAGTTTTGTGGATCAGGATTTGGGCAAAATCCGCATTCTGGAACTTTCCCAGACCAATATCTGGATGGTTGATGGCTTCATCCATTGCTTTTATCAATCCATCCGGGCGCGAGACTCTTGCCCAACCCATTGCCAACAGATACCCATCGATCCAACTACGCATAGCTCCCAAGTCGTGAGCTACCACCGAGTAAGAGCCGGTAAAATAAAACATCCAGAATAGGTGTTCGAACGTTTGCCGGGCGAGGATCTGCGCCTGGTTTGCTGCCGCAAAAAATGGCGCATCTGCGGGGATGAAGTGTGTCAATACTTCTGCCGAAAGCGGCAGTACCGCATTGCTGTGGCGCAATAATGTTCGTACGCCGGCATTGGCTGTTCTGGTTTTCTTCCTGCCTTCAAATCCGAAAGGCATTACAGCCAGACCAATCGTCACGAATGCCTGTGATTTGGCAATCTGCGCCACCACCGGCGCGGCCCCCAAGCCAAGTGGCCCACTCATTTCCGCTACGATGATCACGATGTCTAATTCGCCTACTGCGTCCAGGATGATCTGACGCTGGGCTACGGCCAAAGCCCTGGCCTGATGTGGCGTTTCCGGTTTGGGCTGGTTTTCTCCCAGTAGCACGCAGACATTCGCGCCCGATTGAGCAAGCCTTTTGGAGTCAGTATCTATGGCAATAAACTGGCTGATTTCCGGATTCACTTGCAAGAATGGCGAAACAATGCGCACTGCGGCATGACCTACCGCTATCACGCATATCCTGTTTGTTTTGGGTAAGTCAAAATCAGTCATCCCGTTTTCCATAACATGCCTCTCCTGCACATCATCTGTCTGTAGACGTATCTGCCCGCTTGCTCGCTCGCCAAGCGGGAATGCCCATGCCAAATGCGCCATAAGCAAACATTGAGAAAAAATTACGCCGATCCATGGAGGCGCCCTCCCTATCCAGTGATTGCACCACTATCAGGTATACAGGCGACAAACCTTGTCGCCTTGTTGCAATAAACTGCCACGCATTATCCAGCGCGAGCCTGATATGAAATCTCATGCAACAGGGCGGATTCTCGATGCGATCCGCGCCACTTCTTCCTGCACCATCGCCGTCGATAGCCCGTTGAGTAAATGGCGGCATACGGCGATTGATCGTTGCCGCCCTATGTTTTCCCTGAGTGGTTAAAGCCCTTGATGCACCACCTAGTGCCGGTTACCGATGGCGTTTGGCGGTTCATGTCATCCAACGGCCAACCCGTGATATGCAGTGTGACCAATCGGACTGGCGATGCCGCAATACGCTGGATGACCTCGTTGCTGATCCATTTGCCGGATATTTCTGCGGTGTTGACTGATTGCCAACTGGTCAAGCATTGGGAGAAGCCCGAGCGGAGAGACTGCTCTTGCTTTGTGGAATTCGGATTAGATAAGGTGCCGCTTGCCATCATGCACTCTTGGCGCTGGCTCGAAGATGGCTATTTTTGCCCATCCCCCAAAAATGTAAAATTAGCTCGTAAGTACTTAATCTAATTCTTTAATTGCGTTGCTCCACTGTTGAGGGTCGGCGTAATAAGCTACCACGGCGTCAATATCCACTTTTGGCGGTGCGGTGCTAAATTCGAACGTGCCATATAGATTGATATGCTGCCATGCAATGGGAGAAATCCCTTTGACAATGGCAATGGCCTCCTGATCGGAGGTTGCCTGTTTTTGCTCGTACACACGCGATAACAACAAAGTGTTGTAGTAAATGATGGCGTTGGCAATCAGGCGGGAGCACTCGTTCCAGATCTGCTGCTCGGCCTCGGTCTTGACCCGGAATTTTCCACCGTTAACGTACGCCACCGCACGGCGGAATCGGTGATAAGCCTCACCTCGATTCAGTGCCTTTTGTACACTCTGTCGTAGCGTCACGTCGTCGACAAAATCGAGAATGTAGAGGGTCCGACACAGGGCATCTAATTCCCACAATGCCTTCTTCGTTTGATTCTGGCGGGCATAGCTGCTCAGCTTCCGGATAATGGTCGCCTGCGTAACATCCTTCTGCGCAAGCGACGCCATGATCCGTTGTATATTCGGCCATTCCTGAATGATGAGCTCCCCGTTCACCTTCCGTGCGGGCTTAATCAGCAGGTCGCCATAGTGACTCGGATGCTGGAATCCGACCAGGGAGCCGATTCTCTTGTACAAATCCCGATAACGGGGTGCAAACTGGTAACCGAATGCGTGCAAGATCCAGAAATTGACCTGGTTGGTGCCATGTGTATCGGTCGAGTGACGGTCAGGCCTGATATCGGAGGTGTTGTTGTACAGCAAATCGAAGACGTAATGGCTCTCATGCTCGTGCGCGCCGATGACTTTAGTATTGAGCGGTACATGGTTGGCTACCAACGTACAGGCGCTGACCCCTTTGTCCAATCCAAAATACTTGGGGGAATGTCGAGCGTTGAAGGTATCGATTTGTGTCTCCAGCCGCTGCCCATCACTACTGGAGTGGATTTCGTCTTGAATATCGAATAGATGAAACGCCGGCAAAGTGGCGATCGCGTTGCTGATTGCATCATTGGCTTCCCGGAGGGTTTCCAGGCGTAAGAAATTGCGGGCAGTTGATAGAAGCGATGCAAAACCCAAGCCAGATACTTCGGCCATTTTTCCAAGGCCCATATTGGTTCCCATGGCGACGATACAGGCGAGAACTTCCCGCGGATCAGGCTCCTGTTTCACATACCGATCAAGTACATGGGTGAATGCCTGCAAAAATCCTGTCTTACCGGCCACAAACCAGAGCAGATCGGCAATGCCAATACCTGGAATTTGGCCATAGAATGGGCTATTTATCGGTTCGTCGGTGTTGGGGTAAATCAATGACCAGCGACGCTTCTCCCCTTTCCCTTTTACCTTGATGTGTCGATTCTCTTCATCTGTGATGCGTTGATTCACAATCTCGATTTTACGTTCCAGCTCGTCTCGAAATGTTGCCAAGGTATCCGCAATGGGCGCGAGCAATATGGGCATGCCAACTTCACGCAGTATGGTCTCTTTGTCCTGCCATCGGTCGTCGCTGATGAGATCATCTTCGAAGCGTCGGAACTCGTTGCTGTTGCGGACATAAACGTCGCCGGCCTCCAAGGCATTTCGCAGGAGGCGATAAACCAGGAACTCGTAGCGATCGACTTCCAGTCGCTTCTCCTTGTCTCCGGAGAACAAATAGCGCTGCAGGTTTTTTGGGATCAGCTTCACCGGAAATTGCGTGGAATCGGTTTGTCGTGGCGATTTGTTATGGCGCTGCAGATCTTGCAGAAATAGCACGGCATCCAGTAGCGGAGCATCCTCGATGCGGCCAGCAAAATCCAGACCGACAAATAGCTGTCGGAGATTGAGCTTAAATTTGTGCGATAAGGCGGTGTAATATGACCACTCGAAACCAGTCTTGTCGAACGCGATGTTTTGCAGGTAATCCGTCACTGCTGTAAAACGCCCAAGCTCCAGCAACGAAAACGCTCTCTCCTTAATGGCGGAGAAAGGTGTGGTCCCCGGGATGGTGTTGTCGACGAACAAGTTGAGCACTCGTCCGGCAGCTTGGAGATTTTCTGCAGCATCGCTGAGCGCTTGCTGCATTGCTTGCGCCGCTGCCTCCTTGGCCTGTTGCTCGTAATGATCGACCAGATGAATGAATGCGTCGACCAGATTATCATTGATCTGGCGAAATCGATCATAGGCGAAACACAGCAAATAAAGCCGTGTTGTCCCTGGCGCCATACGCCGTAGCTTATAGACGGTGTAGAAATTGACCAACGATGCGTAATATTTGCGGCTTTCGTTGGAGATGCCAACCGTGTCTAGAAATGCTTTGGCAAACTCGTGCAGAGGCTGAAAAAACTTCCGCCGCTCCACTTCCTGCCGCAGCTCCTTGTAGCTGAAGTCCTTCGGCTCGCGCTTCAGTACCTGGATCGTGTATATCTGTTCATCAGCTTGTAACAAGGCATCTATTTGTGTTTCAGTCTCTGGTGTCAGCGCCCGATTGAGTAATTGGGTGATTCGGTTGCGCTCGTAGGTAACAACGCGCCCAACTAGATCCTGCATTGACGTGTAGGACGGTACGACGATCCGTTCACTGCCCAGATACTGCAATAGCTCACGCATGATAAACAGCGGATGGGTCGACAGTGTCGCAACCCGTCGCGCTTTCTGTTCCAGTTCAGATCTGAGCGCTTTATCGCATTGGCGGAAGTTGAACAGTTGGAGAATGGTCTGCTGCGACAGGATTCGGCGTGGCCTCGATGGTGATTTGATCCACGCGAGATTTTTACCGTGGAAATAGCGATGCAAGATGTAGCGCAAGTCAGCAGCCACTTCATTTTGCTCGAATATGAAAAACTGCTGTTTGGCTTTGAAATATCCCAATTCCAGAGCCAGATAGGCTGCGACAGAGGTTTTGTGCGTGCCCAGCGCAGCTATCTCTGGCAGACTGAAATCAAAAAACAGTTGTCGATCTTCTTCGGTAAATTGCGGCACACTATATAAATCGTCGATTTCCTCCGCAGACAGGATCGTGAGGCGGTGAGAATCGTCAGGGCGCATCACTATTCCTGTTGGCTGCTTGGACGGCTCGCGGACAGCCGCCTGGTTTCAATGCCATATTGGGAAAAGGGATCCACCCCATCGATATAGCGCATTGCCGACTTCACATCCTTCCAGCCTACGTATTCCATCAATGTCTTCAGATCCCAGCCGTTGGCGGTGGCCCATCCGGCAAATCCGCGCCGCAGCGAGTGGCTGCTGAATTCATCGGCCATGCTCAGGCCGGCACGGGTAAACAAACGCCGCAGTAGTGGAATCAAGCTATTCTGGTGGAGAGCACTGGCGCTGATGCTGCCCCAGCGATCAATGCCACGGAATACGGCGCCACTGGTTAAACCGCTGATGGCCAGCCAGTCCTCATATGCGGCAACTGGACACAAACGAGCCAGCGCCGGTACACGGAAAGTACGTCCCTGTGATTGGCGATCACTTTTGCTCTGCGGCAAAAAGCATTGCAGGCCTTGGCCGGGAGTCAGCTGGATGTATTCGATCTGCAATCGCTTCAGTTCGTCGCCACGAAAGCCGCGCCAGAAGCCGATCAACAGCAAGGCTTTGTCGCGGGTATGGCGCAGTGTCGCAGGTTGGTCCTGAATTTGCCGCGCCTGCATGATTAAGTTGTCTAG
>JACCDG010515158.1_pt1 | contig 18292 bp, 26 predicted proteins | sample 7442471 | NCBI WGS metagenome assembly JACCDG01 (sample SAMN15323444, study PRJNA562643) | freshwater metagenome | isolation source: river surface water | place: USA:Blue River Watershed | collected 2017-08-17 | reverse complement strand
TTTGCTTGCCTGTGGTAGTGCAAACGCAGACGTGTCACGGCATCATTTTCCATAGTGGGCGAGGGGGGACTTGAACCCCCACTCCGAAGAACCAGGACCTAAACCTGGCGCGTCTGCCGTTCCGCCACTCGCCCCTTTTTAATTTACTGATTCAGACCTTATCAAGTCAAATCCATTTTCCCTATCGTAGACCAAGTATTCAAAAGAAGTAAGTCCAAAGAAACTAGCAATCTTTTCTATTGCTGCGTCTACGTCAAGCGAGCCACAGGTATAGACATCAAGCTGAATAAGCGCTGGATCAGACTCGTCCCATATGTGAAACGCTATATGCGATGTTTCAATCATCGCAACTGCGGTAATCCCACGATTTCCGGGCACATCTACGTATGAGGAAAATGGTCCTTGGAGGATTTTCATCCCCAGAAACCACACAAATCCACGAAGCCAGATAATTGTATCCTCTGTAGATTTTGGTGGATTTGAGCAGTAGCCACGAAGCATGAGGTGCTTATGGAAAGGCTTTTTACAATCTATTTCTTCTGACATTTATTTACCTCCAAAAGGCTTAGTAGTTTAACATGGCTGGGGAGCAAGGACTCGAACCCTGAAATGCAGGACCAAAACCTGCCGTGTTGCCAATTACACCACTCCCCAATGTTCTCGCGAACAGAGAGATATTACTCATTTTGTGGATAGTTTGCATCCCTTTTGACGGATGAGTTGTACCCACGCATCTCAAATGGGGCTACTCCAGGTGGGTTATGCTGCCCCACGCAGTCTTTTCTGACGTACGTTGGGGTATTGAATAAAGTTAGTGCATCGTAGTAATAGCACTGGTCATCTCCCATTGGGATTACTGTTCCCCACCTGTCGTGGTGCCTGAAGCTGTACCGATGATCTTTCCTCCACCTCAATCTTGAATATAAGTCCCTAGCGACAAGAAGGTACCCAGCGGTGTTTAAATGCTCTTCGACTGGGAATTTATATTTATCAACACGTGGCCCGGTGCCACAGTAGGTTTGGGAAACATCACCACCAACAAGCGGGTGGTCCATCTCTAGAAGCATCGGAATCGTATTATCGTGAGGGGTTAGATCTGCATCAAGGTGGAGTATGTGTGTTACATCCATCCCCATGCTGTCCAACTTTGCTGCATAATCTTGAATAATGTTTCTGCCCATGCAGATGTGGTTAATTCTATTTTCGCTATTTACTGATGTCCTCTTATCGTCGTACATGTAAGTCCAGTACTCACCACCCACTGCAAGCAGGCGTTTTATTAGTGGGAGAAATGGCTCAATTCCGCGAGAGTCAACTTCAATTGCTGCAAAATACTTAACTTTGTGAGTATTTTTTATTATCTCGGCGTTACTCATCCATGAGCCCCAGAGGTAATCCCTGTCCATGGCAAACGTTGTTATCGGAGTTCCTATGACGATCATACTTTGCTAACCATAACCCAAAATTATTTGCTGGCGAGATAGGACTCGAACCTACGACCTGCAGTTTAGGAAACTGTTGCTCTATCCACTGAGCTACTCGCCAAAGACCTTCCCGGCTATCCGTATAGAAGGAAGGGTCGTAACCCTTATCACCGGGAAGGAACCTTTGGAGACTATCGCCCTCTAGAGGGCCTCACCCAAGCGGTCAGCGATAGTCAATATGGGTGGCTGGCGAGGCAGGGCTCGAACCTGCGACAAGCGGATTAACAGTCCGCTGCTCTGCCAACTGAGCTACTCGCCACTGAGCCGAACACTGGCACTACGGTCCGCGTCTTAGCCTTCCCCTCCATGCTCGTCAGCACACCACTATGGTCATGGTGCCTAGGAGGTTGGGTACCAGTATTCGGGGTGCAGGACAGAACAGGACATACGTTTCCTGTTTTGCCCCTGACAGACTGGCTAAAGCCGACCCAATGAAGTCGGGTGTCCGCTGATTAGGCGAACAGACAATCTGTTTGCGGAGAGAGAGGGATTTGAACCCCCGGTGGGCGCAAACCCACTCCTGTTTTCAAGACAGGTGCATTCAGCCGCTCTGCCATCTCTCCTGGAATTACGCCACGTTCACACCGATAGACACTATACCAGCAGCGAAGAGGAACTTGTCAACCTCCGGCCATTGCCCATATACGTAATCTGGGTCAATCTTGTAGATGAGCCTAGAAAGACCAGAGCTGGCAATAAGTTTTGCACACCCCATGCATGGTGGGCCATTCACGATAATCGTTCCACCAATACGCATTGAAGCGTCGGACCACAGTAGGGCCCCAGCCTCCGCGTGCTGGGCAATACACGTATCGTAGTTGCTCCCGGCAGCAGAGTTGGCATGAAGCCTTGGGCATGCACCATCGACGCAATGAGCAACCCCAGGTGGGGAGCCGTTATAACCAAACCCAGCGACACGCTTATTCGGGGCAAGAACTATTGCCGCATACTGCCTCTTGGCGCAGGTTGAAAACTGCTGAGCAAGGAAGTCAAGGCTTTTCAGCCACTTAACCTCGTGTTTTAGTGCGTCCACTACGGAGCAACTCTTCCATTCTTGACCCATGCATCATAAGTGACAGGCATCTGACCCTTAAAGATCCTCTCGATATCCTGCGCGTATCTCTGAATCTCAAGTTGAGCATTCGTTGCGTTACGCAGTGATAGGAAGTTCATCAGTGCTCTAGCGTTTACAGTCCAGAAGAACTGCGTATACATTGATACTGGCAGGACAACTCTGGCGAGTTCTTTCGCTACCCCCATATAGATGAGGTCCTTGTAAGCCCTATAAGCATCATCATTTGCCTTATTGATTATTGCAACTGCTGCTTCGGAATCTTCCGTGTTCATTCTCTCAAATGAATAGGATCCAGGTTTTCCAACCTGTGACCTAACGTCGCTTACATCTGGGGAGAAAAATTCATCCTGAACCTCGGAGTAGCGAGCAGAGAACTCATTGAATGAGCCAATTCGATGTCTGAACCATTCGCGCGCGACAAATATTGGGCACTTTATGTTGAATCTGAACGAATTATGCTCAAATGGTGTCCCATGATGCTCGCGCATGAGGAAGTTGATCAATCCAACTGATGCTTCATCCATCAACTCTGACTTTTTAGCAAAGGAAACTCTTGCTGAGTTGACAACAGAGAGGTCATCAGCCATTGATGAGTCAAGGAATACGAAGCCATGTGGGAAGTCTGAATTTTTTGACATAGTACCCCCAGCAGGGGTCGAACCTGCGACACACGGATTAAAAGTCCGCTGCTCTACCAACTGAGCTATAGGGGCTAACCACCCTTAGCGTACTGGGCAGGCACCGCCTTCGCAATCCCCAAAATCAACCATGCCGAATGAGGTTTGGACGAGCGGAATGCTCATGTCTATCTTGCTGAGAAGCTTTTCATAGACATCCTTTTCGATCTCCTCGTATGGGGGGAGGGCAAAGTTGTGGTCTGAGTGTAGAAGGAACGAAACAGACTTGACGCTCTTGTCGTAGTTCTTCTCAAGCCATTCCCTTATGAGAGGTAGCTCCTCTTTGCGGTAATACACGGTCACTGAAACGGCATTGTCTGCCCAGTCCGTCTGCATCTTCTTTACCCACTCGAGTTGCTCAACTGCAGTCATGTCCTTTGCAAGAACTGACCCGTCGGGTGACTTGCACGGGAACTCAACAACGTACCGCGTGTGGTCTTCGCGCCCATCAATTCCAATGTCCCACACGACCTTGTAGCCACGCTTACGACATGCATCGACAAGCGGGTCATTCGATCCGAAGCGAACACGGCGAATATAGTACGGAGCGTAAGCAGGGTGAACCCCTGGAGTAACTCCAGGAAGAAGTGACAGTGTGCCTGAAGGCTGAACGGTTGTCATTCTTACTGACTCAGGGAATGAGTTCTTGGCTGAGTATTCCTTATCGACGCTACGCAGATACGAATAAATATCGCCAAGCCAAGAAAGCTGCTCTTCCGTTGACTGAAGTATTCCGGTGATGCTCTGACCAAGTCTCGCATTTTGGCGAACGATAGTCGTCGTCTTCTCGTATGGATATGCCAAGCGAGTGATGTGTTTTTGAGTCATGTAGAGGAGACGCGAAATCTCCTTAAACTGATCGATGCTCTCAATATTCGGCAAGAATATTGTTGCAAGGTTGCATGATTCACCGTCAGCAAGACCAATTTCCGCACATGGGTTGAACCCTTCAATGCTGTTGTCTGGACGCTTCTCGCCAAGTCGACCATACGCGCGAGCAAGTTTGCGATTGATTAAGCCATAAGGCTCACCGGAACCGTCATAACCCTTCCAGAGTTCTGATGGAATTTCGTCGTAACCATCTGCGTAGATTGAGTTGTTACTGTTTGCTCTCCATGCAGGAACAGAGCCGGACGACCAGTTTTTTGCGCGAAGGAAAAGAACATCATCTGGATCACCCATTGAGATTTGCGCTGAACGGCGCGAAGATCCAGAAACAACAATTCTTCCAATGATGTTGCAGATATCTAAAACATCTACGGAGCGCAGTTTCTTTCCAACACGACCATCAAGAACCTTGCAAATATCTGCGATTCCATCAATCAATGCTCCTGGACCTGATGCGGTTCCACCGAAGCCCTTGAGTGGTGCACCGTATTCACGGACGAGAATCGTTGAATAGGAGAATGATTTTCCTGTTTCAAAGTATGACTTGAGAACGCTATGGAGAAGTCTCTTCCAACCACCACGGCTGTCCGGAACAATGATGTCTGCATCATTTGTTCTCTCATGAGTAATTACGACTCCAGACTTCACTTTCGGTAGGTCGTGGATCTTAGAACGCTCAACAGAGAATCCAACTCCACCGCCGAGCATCAGGTATTCAAAAAGAAACTCAAAGTCTTCAATCTTTTCAATATTTGTGAAGTAGCAGTTATTAAGTGAAGCTCCACCGAACTTCTCAACCATCGGTGTCCCGAGTTGCCACAGGGCTCTACCGCTGAATGAGCAACGCAGATTGAATACGTGGTCGAAAAGAGCTTCTGCTTCTTGCTTTGTGTAGGGGACACCAATTGCGTGAGCGCCATCGATTACACGCTGAATTGTCTCTGGCCATGTTTCTGTTTCCCCATTCTCTTTCTTTCTGCTGTAGGTACGGAGGAAAACTATTTCCCCAAGCCCACTAAATCCCCATGGTGCTGTTTTTAGGGAATACGAATCTACGAATGATTGGTCAAGGATTGTCATACTCTTCCTAGGTGCTTGATTAACTGGTAAGAGAAAGAGTGTACTCCATTTGTCAATACTGAAAGAGTCTAAAATCACTCTAACTTTTGTGGTCTTGACCACAGGCCAAGTCTTTCCGCTTCACGCAGCGGAATTTGCTTTCCTTTTTTATGAAGCAAAACCTTTATCTTTGTGAACGGAGTTATTTGTCTCTCTTCGTAAATATCTTCTTCGAGAAAAAATGTTTGCTCACTAATTAAAGACTCAGTTGTCCCAAACCCCGCTATGTTGATTGGCGGCCCAGACTCTCCAGAACAGTCCCCAGTAGGATGACCACATACTATGCATGGTTCTCTGTTCGAATCGAGAAGATAAACGTCATCGTACAAACGACGCCTACCACCAATGTCGCCAGAAAAACCACCAAAAGAATTAAATGTCATAATTAAATAATACTAATAAAACTCTTGTATATAAAAACCGTTTGACACAATTGATGATCTGAGTTCGTCGTAATCATCTGGCCCAATCTCATCAGATATTTTTTTCTTCAAAGATTCCTTGAGCATCTGTGGATATTTAGAATTTCTTAGAACTTCCTGAGCCTTCGTTGGATATATGAGCATTTCCAGCCATATGACATCGCGGCCTACGTCGTATGTATACGGAAGAGCTATTAAATTAACTTCTACATCATTTATTTCATGGTTTATTTCTGCATGAGTAAGCGTTATGCACTCCTGGACTCCAGAATCTGGATCTACATACGCCTTGGCTAACTCCATGTTTATTGTCTTTGATGGGTCAAGCGAACAGTAACCCTCTGCAACCATGGTTACGGCAGTTATTCCCCAGTACCTTCTGAGTGAGTTACACATCGCCTTGCATACAGCAAGTCTTTCGTCCTGGGCTATTAGCATCATGTCTTTTCTGAGCTGACAAACAATTATTAGCTCATCGCCATTCCAGCCCATGAAATTGAAAGTGAGATCTTCCCCCACTCCAAATTCCTTGACGCATACGACCTTTGCTAACTGCGCAGAGGTAGCAGCTAGCGCTAATTTACTGAAATTATCTGAGTAGCTGTCCTCCATGACCACAACAGTAAACTTTTTTCCCATCGCGTAGGGGATGTATCCACTACGGACAGCGGCGGTGGACTATTATCCGGGCATGGCTCAAAATAGCAAAACATCAAAATCAGCACCGGCCAAGAAGGCTGTTGCGAAAAAGGCGGCCACCAAGAAGGCTGCCCCAAAGTCAGCAAAGACAGAAAAGTCAGCTGTAAAGAAGTCAGCTCCTAAGAAGAAGGCTACTGAAATCGCGGCAGATATTGCTGACGATTATGTCGACAGAGAAAAGATTGCCGAGCTGGTCAAGAAGGTTGATGACATCGTTGATCAGGAGAAGATTCAGCCAGCAGTAGAAGAAGCAAAGGAAGTTGTTGCTGAAATTGCTGTCAATGTTGAAAAGAAAGTCTCCTGGCTGAAGAAGTTGTTCGGTAAAAAGTAACAACAATCGTGTCCACAGAGCATAGGCGTGCTCCTAGGCGCGAGGTCGTAGATATCTCAAGAATTGGTGCTTGGGGGCAAGTCTCCTATCAGCACAAGCTTTCGTGTGGCCACATAGAGTCACGCCCAAGAGCATCAACGTCAAAGATGCTTGCCTGCGTATGGTGCCTCCGTTCTGAAAGCATAAATAAGGAGATGCTTGCGCTCGCTGCACCACCAGTACAAATAGTTCCGGAACTAGAACAGTCAATAAATGATTTTGAAACAGACGTAGAAAAAATTAGAGCTGGAATATCTTCTAAGTTTTCTATACCTCTTGATGCAGTTGACATACAAGTTTCTGATATCGGCGGTCAATTAGTAATTAAGAGCGGTGTGGTATTTCTTTCCGCGCAAGATGTTGCTAGGCTTGGGCGAACCTAAAGAGCAACAAAAAATTCGTGGAGGGGAAATTTTGGATAGCTTTGACTTTGCTCCTGAAAATGGCCTGTGTTCTGGTCACGACATCGACATGTGGTTTCCACCAACGAAGCGCGGAGCTGAATCTCGAGAAGAGCGCATAGCCCGTGCGAGGAATGAAGATACGGCAAAAGAGATCTGCTCAAATTGCGAAGTAATGATTCACTGCCTTGAGTATTCGTTAAGACATGAGCCATTTGGGACATGGGGCGGAATGAATGAAATCGAAAGAGCCCAGTTGAGGGTGAAGAGAAATATCAGCCTATCAAGAGACGGAAGAATCATAGTTCCAGGAATAGGTTCAATGAATGCGGTAACTGGTGCCATTGCGTACAAGAAGAGTGCTCGCACATTGTGAAAAATCCATCCTTAGCAGTACAAAAAGTTCTTGAAAAACTAGATGTGGTCAGAGAGACATCATCTGGTTGGCAGGCTAGATGCCCATGCAGAAATGACGACGAAAACCCCTCCCTATCAGTTGCTGAGGGCAATTCTGGAAATGTCGTTATGTTCTGCCATAGGGGAGGGAACAGTTGCACGTTCGATGAGATATGTGCATCCATAAATCTTCAACCATCAGAACTCATGGGCGAAAAGTCAGAAGAGAAAAAGCAAACATCAAAGCAGCTGACTTTTGTCAAAGCATATGACTATCTAGACGAAGACGGAAATCTGCTCTTCCAGAAAGTCAGATACATAGACGAGAACGGCAAGAAAACATTCAGGCAAAGAAAGCCAGCTGGAAACGGACAGTGGGCGTACTCGCTGTCTGATACGCCAAAGATTCTCTACAACCTCCCAACAGTTCTTAAAGCAAAAGAAGATGGATACGCGATATGGGTAGTTGAGGGCGAAAAAGATGCCGACACCCTCATGTCCATGGGTGTAATCGCAACGACAATGCCAGGTGGAGCAGGCAAGTGGCTAGACATCCATACCGATGCATTGCGTGGGGCATATGTTGAGGTAATTGCCGACAATGACGAGCCAGGTACAGACCATGCGAATATGGTTTACAAGGCCCTTAAAAATGCTGGGTGCGATGTCCGTGTATGGAAATCACCAGTAGCAAAGGATATTTCTGACCATCTAGCGATAGATGGGCACAATTTGGGCACCCTGGAGGAATTTTTCACTGAAGGGGATTATGTAAAAGATGAAAGCAAAGAGCAAAAACAAGAAGAGTTAACTGACGAAAAAGAAAATGCACTAGGAAAAATACTCCTAATGCTTCAGCGCGATGACATGAGCATCACGCAGAAGATAATGAAAGCATCTTCAATTCTTGACTCCATTTCCGCTCCGCCACCACTGGATAGTGGGCGTCTCGTTTCGTGGAAAGAATTCATCGATGAGTCAGTTGATGACTCGTACGACTGGCTAATACCAAATCTTCTGGAAAAAGGTGAGCGCGTAATCGTTGTCGCAGCAGAGGGCGTCGGAAAGACAATGCTCGCTAGGCAAATAGCAATTTGCTCTGCCTGCGGTATTCATCCATTCAGCTACCAGAAAATGAAGCCAATAAAAACACTTACAGTTGACTTGGAAAACCCAGAAAGAATCATTAGAAGAACGTCTAGAAGCATTATGGCACAAGCCCTGCATAGAAGCGGAATAAAAAACCCGCTATCTGAACTTTTCACTAAACCAGCAGGACTTGACCTCTTGAAGCAAAGTGACAGGAACTTGCTTGAGGAGCAGATAGAGAAGAGCGAGCCGGAACTCATAGTAATGGGACCCCTCTACAAGTCGTTCGTTGACCCAGGAGGAAGAACTTCTGAAGCAATAGCTGTTGAGGTGGCGAAATATCTTGACTCCCTACGTGCGATCTATGGATGTGCACTGTGGCTTGAGCACCACGCACCTCTTGGAACATCGATGACATCAAGAGATCTGAGACCGTTTGGTTCCGCAGTATGGTCACGGTGGCCAGAATTCGGAATATCCCTAACTCCAGACATGCTTTCTGGACATCCATTCGTTTATGACGTTAAGCATTTCCGTGGAGCTCGCGACGAAAGAGAATGGCCTTTAAAGATAAAGAGAGGGAAGATATTCCCATTCGAGGTACTGGAGTATTCAAAAATCACGTTGTGATATGGTGCTATTGTTGTCATTAGGTGCAACAATGGCTGAAGATAAAGCAAATAAGATTGTTACAAAAGAATTCCTGCATGAGAGGGATATGCGCATATTCAAAATGCGCCAGGCAGGTACATCCACGCAGGAAATAGCTAGAAGATTTGGAATAACAACTTCTGCCGTATCGAAGGCTGTCCAAAGAACGCTAGAAAAAATGAACAGGGAAGTCTTGATGGCTTACCCAGAAGTCCTGCGTATGGAGCTAGAGCGACTCGATAGCCTTCAGCAGGCAATATGGCCTCTCACCCAGCACCGTAGGGTGACCATGGATGACGGCACCGAAGTTTCTGTTGAGCCAGACCTAAAAGCAATACAGCAAGTTCTTTCAATAATGGATAGAAGAACAAAGCTTCTAGGAATGGACCAAATAAATCTAAATGTGCAGATGGATGTACAGGCAAAGAATAGTGAAGTGATCAAGGCAACGCTTGCCGGCTCAACGAATGAGGCGGCAGCAGTTGATGCGTTCGACCCGGAGACGGAAGCAAGGCAACTACTCGAGATAATGGGCATATCTGGAGTTCTTCCGCCATCTGCCGTAAAGCAAATTCTTGGTGATGACGTAGTTGTGGATGCAGAAATAGTTGAAGAAGGATCAGAAAATGAGTGAAGAAAATAATCTGCATGCTGCGATGGAGAGAGCCATGCAGGGTGGAGATATGTCCGTCAGGCCAATAGCCAAAGATGATGACGGCCCAGCAGGTAAGCAAGTTCTGATTAGGACAACCGATGAGGATCGAGATAAGTGGAAACAGGCTTCCGCAGTAGAGGGAGTAACGCTCTCATCGTGGATTAGGACAACACTTAACAATGCCGCAAGAACACTCCTTGAGTGTGACCACCCAATGAATATGACGCGCTTCTACCCATGGGCAACTATTTGCACAAAGTGTGGCAAGAGGCTGCGCGGCTAAGAACTACAATATAGAGATGTACGAAGAGCACATTACAGAATACTTTGCATCGCCACGCTCTTTGAGACGCCAGATGAAGGAAAAGTCCGCCTCACGCCTTGGTAGGACTATTGGCTCAGTCGCTAAAAGAATAGAGCCATTTGATCCAAATGCCGAAGATGGCGATAATGACATGAAGGTGCAAGATGGCTCGATACATGAGCGTCCAGCATCAAAAGCTGGAGCTACACTTTCGTCCGGGAGTTACTCTAGAATCTCAGACAGCCTGATGGATAAATCTATGTCTGGCGAAGAAATTGAGCCAGATCAGGCCGAATATGCCGACTTAATAGATTCAGCAATACTTGAACAGATAGAGGTTGCACTCGGCTACCGCAACCCAAAGGATACTGAAGCAACAAAAACAATAATTGAAAATTTTGACTCTCCACTTGGAGCAAAAAAGCCAAGTAGCACTTTCATAATCAAAGAAGCAATCGAGAAGTACAACATTGACTATGGAACAGATTTTTCTCTTGAAAATCTTATTGCTGACCTAATAGAAGAGATGCCTGAATATTCAGAATTTGACATGAAAATCAAGGGCCACTTTTTCCTATTGGACAAATCTCAAAGGAAAATTTCACTCAGGCAGCATCAGTCTAGAAATTACAAGTATGGCGACCAGAGCGTCATGGGCGGAGAGATTAGAGCAAATAGATCAGACTGGCTTGACAATCTAACCCCAGAGCAAATTGCATCTTTGGTTGTTCCGGAAAACAGAGATGATGCTTTTGAAATTTACCTAGACATGACTTACGGAAATAGCGCAGATCTAATTAGGGGCAATGATCAGGTGCTTGAAAAAGCTAAATCGATGTTTGATTTTTATACTAAAAACACATCTTTTTCTACAATTGTCGACAAAGACGGAAACCAAAAGCTTCTCAACACAAAACCTGCATCAAGTGGAAGAACAGACGATGTACGAGCATCAATTGAAAGAATGCTCATGGATAGACCAGAGTTTCTTGAGGCAATAAGAAAGCTAGGAATGCCACCAGTTCTTGTTTTCGATGTAGATGACGAAGGCGACAAGGACATAAAGAAAAATTTGGACACAATTGGGGCATGGTATAGCTACAACTCTTCATTTATAGCTTTCCCAACGAACTCCCTAGACTTGCTCAATGAAAACTCAATTACATATGAGTCGATACAGGGCAAAATAGGTAGGGGTGAGCCAATATCAGCTCTTGATGAGTTGAGAGCGGTAATGACGCTTACCCTAGAAAAGGGAATCTCTCACGAATGGGGTCATTATTTACACCACATGATCCGCAGGAGTTACAAGAGGGAAAATGGAGTAACAAATAAATCCCTTATAGGCATAAATAAATCCGGTTACGAAAAATATAATAAAGCTATTAATAATTTAAAAGAAATTGCACTAAACCTAACTACTGAGTCAAGAATTAATCCAGCAAATGGCATTGGATTGAGAATAGACGATAATCAGTTAATAGAAAAAATAGAAAAAAATAGAAATGTACTAATGAACAATGCTAGAGATTTTGCCGATCAAATATTCGATGTTGCAGTGAAATTAACTAGTAGAGAAATAAATAGTTCAGAGGCAAGATCCATGATAAATGAAATTATGTCATCCGCGAAAAGCGGAGGAGTTATCGCTGCTCCAACAAAGTATGGTGCTTCATCTTCACACGAACAATTTGCCGAACTCATATCATTCTTTTTCAGTGGACCTTTGAGCAGAAAAGTAATGTCTCCAGAGTCAGTGTCATTCTTGACAAATGCTCTCAGCACAATACTTCCAATAGGATTTTCTAAAATTGACAGAAGCATAATTACGGCAGAGGAATAAATATGTCTGAAAACAAACGTTCAATAAATGGCGAAACGCCAATGTGGGTGTCGACGCAGGTTGGTAAATTTATTGAAAATACACCGTCATTTGATCTTTCAATAGACGGCGAAGAGAAGAGTCTTGGCAACTACACCAAACCAGAGCTAAGAGAGCGTATAAAAAACCGCATTATGGCCGGATCTCGTGGCGGAAGGCCTGGGCAGTGGTCTGCGAGGAAAGCGCAGCTTTTAGCAATGGAATACCGCAAGGCAGGCGGTGGTTATAGGGGGAAGAAAACCTCAAAGCAAAGATCCCTATCTAAGTGGACAAGAGAAAAATGGACGACGATGGACGGGAAGCCGGCAAAGAGAAAAGGCGGCATGTGGAGATATCTCCCGGCAAAGGCATGGTCCAGGCTTACCCCGGAACAAAGAAAAGCGACTAATAAGAAAAAGCTAGAGGGAGACAAGGCTGGGAAGCAGTTTGTCTCAAATACCCAGCGAGCAAGAACGGTTGGGGCAAATGTTAGAAAAGGTAAGAAGTAGGATTTAGAAATGCCAACATTTGAAGAAGATGATCAACTTTTCGAGGAGTATACTCGCTACGTGAGTTTGACCCATGGCATACCCGATGACTTTGACACTTGGGTCAACAATAACTACGGAACATCGAGAAAAAGATCGCGTTCGATAAAAAGAAATAATGGCGGAAGGAATTACGATTACTGATGAATTTCCTACCACCGCAAAAATATGTTGAAATAATGAATAGAGTTGCTTCCGGAGAAAGTGTTGATGCATCAGAAATTGATGATGCAAAAAAAGAGTATGAAGAATATCTGGAGATTGCATCTGCCAGATCAAACGGCTGGGAAGCAAGCCAAGTAGTAGAAGATAAAGAGATTGGTAATAAAATTACCGCTCTTATATCGACTGCGAGAAAGTCCAATAAAAGCAAACTGACCCCCCTCGGAATTCCAGGCGGGAAAACCGAAGAGGGCCAGTAGCTAAAGATTTATTACTTGCTGAGAGCCTTCAACTCAGCTGCGTAGATCTGCTGGTATTCCTCGTTGTAACGGTGCTGGAGAACGAGATGCGCCCGACGGCGAGCCTCCTGCTTCTTGGCGTTTACTGCCTTGCGCTCTGCGCGCTCCTCGGCGCTGAGGGGAGGACGACCCTTACCGAGACCCTTGCTCTTTAGCTTACTGTACTCAGACATTTAGTTATCTCCTTTAGGCTCTTGCCCATTGGTTTGTAGGTTGAGTTTGAATATAATGCCCTATCAGAAATTCCACAACCCCAAATGGAGAAATTTTTATGGAGCGGCAATCTAATGACACAGCCGAAAGCTTTCTTGATGATTATCTGAAAGAATTGTCCGTAAAACTGTCACATAGTGAATTTGCCCAGTTGTCAGTCGGTGAAGTCCTCGATAGGCTTCTTGACCTTAGGAATCTGATCAGTAATAATTAGACAGTAGATAATGAGGGGGATACGTGCAGACTTTTGTTCCTTATGCAGATTTTAGAGAATCGGCAAGAGCGCTTGACATGAGGAGACTCGGAAAGCAGAGAGTCGAAACTCTGCAAATAATTCAAAGCCTGATGCCGATTACTGGGCGAAAGCACCATGGGTGGAGAAATCATCCAGCTACAAAGATGTGGCAGGAAAATATTTCCGGCCTAGCAGCATATGGAATAGCGATATGCGATGAATGGATCTCTCGTGGGTACAAGGATACGTGTAGGGAAAAAATATCTGCACATGTACACCCCGATTACGACGACCTCCCATCATGGTGGGGCAATGCCATGGTCCACGATAGCCATAAAAGCAATCTCCTGAGAAAAGACTTTGGCTTCTACTCGCGCTATGATTGGGGCGTGCCAACAGACATCCCATACTTCTGGCCGATAGGTTAGCCCGCCTTTGTGCGGGCGTAATCGCGAGCCGCACGGGTGAGCTGGTAGAACACAGATGTCTTATAAACATCCATTTGCAGGGTTCAATTCCCTGGTGCGGTACAAAAGGGCGCTTAGCTCAGCGGTAGAGCAACTCGTTTACACCGAGTAGGTCGGGGGTTCGAGACCCTCAGCGCCCACTAATAATGTAAAATTATAAAATGAACGAAGAACAACCAAAGTCAAAAAAAGTAAAGATTGAGAAGCCAGTTCAGATTGCTGGCAAAGTTCGCAAGAAGATAATTCGTCGCGCCTGCTGTCGCTAAGAAAACTACTCTTCTTCGTCTTCTTCTTTTACGCCATTTACTATTTCTTCAGCGATTATTCTTGCGTATTTCTTGCGGAGTCTCCATATCTTGGAGTTCATCTCCCCCATGGCACTTGATTGACGGGCCTTTGCCAGTGCGTACTTATCGTAGATCCCATGCTTTTTGAAAAGAATGTCATCTATGTCTGAATTCTCGAGAATGATGTCAGACACCCACCCAGCGCGTTTGTCCATGACCATCATCATTTCGCAAAATCCTTCTGCCCCAAACTCCTCATAGAGCCTTTCTGCAACCATCGTGCAGTAATGGGATCTGTATTTATTTTCAGCATCAGCAGAGGCAGCCATAAATTCGCTAAGCCATACAGCAAGTTCTTCACGTGGCGTCAGTTCGCCATCGTCAGAATCTTGGTCAAAGAAGTCAGGTTCGCTCATGCGGGCCACCGTTCGTTGCGCACACTCCCTGCAACATCATACATTTGATGTAACTCACGAGAGTGAAAGTAGGAATTCCTGAGCCTTCATCTTCTTCTGCGTAACCATTGAATGAGTTGTCATCGAAGCAATCGCTCTATCGCTAGGCGTAGCATCTCTGTAATGATCTAGGTATTCGACCACAGCGTTGTATGCAGACCAGGCATTTTGCCCATATCCACCAGCGTTACGGTCATTCTCATACAAGGCACGCACCATGTTTGTCATATTTTCCCTATTGCGTACCTGCCGGTCTGTTTCGCCAACTCTTTCCGGAAAAAGAACGTCAAGGTAATCAGAGAAATTCTTGCTAGATGGATGCAGCGGCGTAGCGAGAAGCTTATTTGCAGCGGTGGAAAATGACTTAGCCCACTCTGTGGATATTTTAAGAACCTGCTGTGCTTCCTCAATTGCTGTATCTGCATTTCTCGTGTGGCGAGCAGTAAAAACACGCTGAGCGTTTTTCATGCCAGCAATGACAGTGTTCTTGCATACGGCCCGAATAGAGGTATTCGCAAACGTAATGGCGGTACGCCCGTCATGGCCATTTCGCACCAAGAGGTAACGCTCTATTTTGTCATTCACCCCTTGTGGATCAATGACGAGGCTTCCTAGATCAATACTGGCAAAAAACTCTTTTCCACCATGAAGGACGCCGCATGTGTCGACAACAGCATCCCCCTTGGAAGCGCCCACTACTGCCAATGCGCTTTCCAGGCAGTCCTTGTTTTGCTGTACGACATATCGAGTTCCAACGGTAGCTAAACCATCGAATGTCCCATCGTCATTGACTCGGACTGTCGCCCTGCTGTCATCGATGATCACCGGCGTTCCGTCTGGGTTTCTGATGAAATTTCCATCAGCATCTACGGCAGCAACTTTTGTCGTCACAACGTCATAATCAGCTTTGGCAGCTGAAAGCATTGCCTCTGCCGTCTGGAGGCCCTTCATTGGGGTTCCAAGTCGATGCCACGGAATTTCCCTATCGGCATAAGCCATTCTGGCGATACCGGACTTAGTTATTTCCAGATTATGTGCCATTACATTTCTCCTTCTATCTGTTTAGATAGATTTATCTGAAAAGATAGCGAATGAAGTGCACCTACAGGTAGAACTATTGCTTTTTATTCTTTAGCCCCCGTAGATGGACCAGTTGCGCAACTTGCCAGAAGTGTTTTCCATGATCCACTTCGCCATTTTCAGGTTGCAGTCTACCTTAAGCAAAGCCTCCAGGTCTTGGCGCATGGAACCCGTGTCAACATTGCACACTTCACGAACGGTGCGGATCCATGATGAGTTGATCTGGACCAACCCACTGTCCCACGTTCCATTCTTATTAAGCGCATATGTCATAACTCCCTGACTATTCCAGCGAGCATTGACGGCTTTTGGGTTACATTTACTTTCGCGCCAAGCAATATACGAGAACACCTCCACGGGGAGCCCGTATTCCTTGAACTTTGCTTCCCATTTTGGGCAACGCATAGACTGGTCGCTCGGGAAGCGAGGGCCAGAACTCTGGGGATACGAAACCTCGGGAACATGCGTTGTCGGCAGTCCACGCATTGTTAGTGCGGAAATGTGGGCCTTCCGTGTTTGGGAACCGTAGTAGCCATCTACTTCCAGGTTTCCAAGAAGACGTTGAAGAGCCCGTACAGCCTTACTGCGCTCACGGAACTCATATGTCTTTTTCAGGGCGGTCACCAGCTTTGCCTCTTTGACCTGCGATGGGGTCAATTCGGTGCTGGCTGACTTCGTGACCGTTGGGGCGGAAGACTCACTGCCTGTGGCGGGCGCAACGCCCACCACCGCCTTTCCTGTCGGCATTGCTTGGCTCCCACTTGGGGAAGCCAGTCCAATGACCAGTGCGGACAATGCGGTAGCCAAGACAGTGGTTCGTCTCAATGGTTTTCTCCTTACTCGGCGGATAGGGCTAACACTCAGTTATCAACGAGTGCCTATGTCAGTAAGCAACATCTAGTTTATCAAAAAATGACTAGATGGGGTGTATCTGTATTTCTACAGGCCCAAAAAGGACTTTATCGCCTCATGGGGGTCTTCAGCGAGCTTGACTCGCACGAGAAACTCTCTGTCCCCCAAGACCTTCTCTACCTTCATATCCATTGACTCAGCAATGGCAAGGGCAATGGCTTGGGCGGCTTCCAGGCTTTCTTCTGCTTGGTCTTGCGGCTCGTCTTCGGAACCTACAAAAAACCAGTATGCGTCAGCCATGTACCAGAGTAGGTCAAGGCGTGCTTCGTCGTTGCTTACTTGTGGGGTATCCATATGGGAACCCTAGCACGTCCTCCACAAATACCAACCCATTAGGAATGTTGCAAAATTAGAGATCATGGTGTATCGTGACATCTGCCTCATTTGGGGCATTTCAAACAAACAAGGAGAAGCAATATGAATCCGACACCAACGGTGTTTATTGGCAACGTGACACAGGAGCCAGAGCTGACATTTACAGCAAGTGGTCAGGCTCGTCTCTCGTTTTCACTCGCATGCAACTACGTGTGGTACGACCAGGCTGGCGAAAAGCAAGAGAAGGTCTCATTCTTTAACGTAGTCGCGTGGCGCTATGTCGCTGAGAATGCGGCAAAGACCCTTGAAAAGGGAATCGGAGCAGTCGTCATTGGGCGCTTGGAACAGCGCACCTATGAGGACAAGGAAGGCAACAACCGCTCAACGGTGGAACTGATTGCAGACGAGATCGCAATCAACACCCGTGCGATTGAAGCAGTCACCCGTCGCCAGAAGGCAGAAGGTGGCAATGCCCCAGCACAGGCTGGAGCACGTCGCAACCGACCGATGACCGGCAAGGTGCCTGCAAGCGTTGGCGCTGACGACGAACCGTTCTGACTTGAAGGCACTCCAGAGAGGGTGCTAAGTTAGAAAAACAGAAAACCCCTAGGGAACAAATAGCGTCTGCATGCATGACGGGAATCTTGTATCGGACAAACCCTAGGGGTTTTCTCATTCCCTAGATCAAATATTTAAGTAAAGATGATGACAAACACCTCAATCAACATCACCCTTGCATGGCACGAGTATGCAATGGCGTCAGAAATCGGAAGACTGCGACAGCTAACTTCAGTTCGTCGCGGAAGTCAGGACAACCACGGCTTTACTGGCCTTGGATGGAGTGAACATATCGAAGGCGCTTGCGGAGAAATGGCTGTAAGCAAATTCCTTGGCGTCTACTGGGATGGCGGGATAGATACTTTTAAGTCCGCAGATGTCGGTGCAAATATTCAAGTAAGGACAAGGTCTTCGCATAATTATGAGCTAATTGTTCGACCAGACGACTATGACGACGATATTTATGTTCTGGTCACAGGAAAGTGTCCGAACTACAGAATCCGTGGGTATATTTACGGCAACGAAGCAAAGATGTCTGAATATCTACAGAATCACGGCAATAGGCCAAGTGCTTATTTTGTCCCACATTCAAAACTTCTAGACATTAACAACCTTAAGGGAAAAAGATAATTAGATAGAAATATCTCGGGCTTGTAGCTCAGTGGTTAGA
>JACCDG011242406.1_pt1 | contig 18294 bp, 15 predicted proteins | sample 7442471 | NCBI WGS metagenome assembly JACCDG01 (sample SAMN15323444, study PRJNA562643) | freshwater metagenome | isolation source: river surface water | place: USA:Blue River Watershed | collected 2017-08-17 | reverse complement strand
CGGATTACGCGGCTTTTCTCCACGCCGAAGCGAAGGCGGCCGGCTGCGACTCTCGCGTCCATTGGCTTGGCTTCATGGACGAAGCGTCCAAGGCGGCCGCTTATGCCGGCGCCGATTGCTTCGTCCATGCGTCGGAATCCGAAGGCATGGCCCTGGCGATTTTGGAGGCCATGTCGGCCGGCCTACCCGTCGTCGCCACCCAGGGCTGTTATATGGCCGAGGCCGCCCAGGCAGGTGCGATCGTCGAATGCGCGCCTGGCCCGAAAGCTCTCGCCGAAGCGCTGCGACCATTACTCATGGACCTGGATCTCTCGCGTGAGCAGGGCAGGCGAGGGCAGGCGTATGTAGCGCAGGTGCATGACTGGGAGGCGATCGCCCGTCGCTCCTTAGGCATCTACGCTGGTGAAGGAGGCCAAGGCTGACCATGTGCGGCATCGCCGGATATGTCGGACGCTTCGAGCCGGACTTGCTCGGAAGGATGAACCGCGCCCAAGGCCATCGAGGACCCGACGGCAGCGGCCAGTGGCATGATGCCGAAGCCGGCCTGGCCCATGTGCGTCTTGCCATCCTGGATCTCTCGCCCGCTGGCGCGCAGCCGATGGCGGACGGGACCGGCCGGGTGATCGTGAGCTTCAACGGCGAGATCTATAACTACCGTGAACTGCGCGCCGGGCTCGAGCGCGACGGCGTCGTCTTCCGCGGGGAGAGCGATACCGAGGTGCTCGCCAACCTGCTCGCCCGACATGGTCGTGCCTGTCTCCCGTGGTTGAACGGCATCTTCGCCTTCGCGGCCTGGTATCCGCAGGAACGCAAACTCCTGCTGGCCCGTGATGCCGCCGGCGTGAAGCCGCTTTATTGGACCACGACCGCAGAAGGCCGGCTCTTCGCTTCGGAGCTTAAGTCTTTTCGCAGCATCCCCGGCGTCGATTGGTCCCTCGATCCGACGGCAGTCTCAGCCTACCTCACCTTGCTCTATGCGCCGGGTGAACTCACGCCGGCGAAAGGCGTGCGCAAGCTGACGCCGGGATCGTATCTCGAATGGAGCGCGGACGGAAAGACGGCGGGCGGTTCATTTGTGGCTCCGCATTATTCGGCAGAAGTCCAACCCTTCACCGACCGACAGGCCGCCGAAGCGTGCCGTCACTATCTCGGACAGGCCGTCCGTCGCCAGCTGGTCTCCGATGTCCCCCTCGGTGGCTTCCTTTCCGGAGGGGTCGACTCATCCGCCATCGCCCACTATGCCTGCACGGAGCTCGGCGACGCAAAACGTTACCCTTGTTTTACCATCGGGTCCGCCGATCTCGCCGGGACTGAAACCGAAGGATTTACGGAAGACCATCCTTACGCGGAGCTCATGGCCCGCCGCCTCGGCGCGCCTCTGCATGACGCCACCCTGCGTGGTTCGGCGCTCACTGATCTCGACGCCATGGTCTGGACGTTGGACGAACCGACCGCCGACGTCGCGGCCTTCACCGCCCATGCCGTGTGTCGGGAAGCTCGGGAGCGCGGCGTCAAAGTCCTGCTCTCCGGCTCCGGCGGCGACGACCTCTTCACCGGCTATCGTCGGCACGCCGCGTTGCAGGCAGAGCGCTACTGGGCTTGGGCTCCTCGTCCAATGCGCGCGCTCATGCGCCGTTCGGCCAAAGCCCGTTCCGCACAATCTCCCTTCAGCCGCCGACTCAGCAAGCTCTTCCGTTACGCCGATGCCGAACCCGCCGAGCGTCTCGCGAGCTACTTCCTCTGGATCAGCCAGGAGGCCTTGGCGCCGGCGCTGAGTCCGGCCCTGCGTGAGAGCATGGGTCTCCACCGACCAGTCGACCTGCTGCTTCACTCTTTGGAGGGACTCCCGACGGGCGTCAGCCGGCTCAACCAGATGCTGCACCTCGACCGGGCGCACTTCCTGGCGGACCATAACCTCAACTACACCGACAAGATGGCCATGGCGTGCGGGGTCGAAGTCCGCCTGCCATTCCTTGATCCGGACCTCATCGCTTTCTCGGAGCGCCTTGCGGACGCCCGCAAGATGAGCGGACCCGCCGGTAAGCACGTACTGCGACGTTCGCTCCGCGGCGTCCTGCCCGACGAAATCCTCTCTCGTCCTAAGGCCGGCTTCGGGCTGCCGCTGCGTCAGCTCCTGCACGGCGTGTATGGCGAACGCCTCCGTGAACTCGCCCGTTCCGGGCGGCTCGACGCGACCGGACTTTTCTCTGGCGAAGGCGCCATCGCGCTGCTCGACGCCGATAAGCGCGGCGAAATCGACGCCGCCTATCCTCTCCTCGCCATTCTCTGTCTCGAGTCCTGGGTGAGACAGTTTGCCGGGCGCTGAAGGTAGGGACAGCACCACGTGCTGTCCTAAGTGCAAAAGTGGCGTTAGAGTATTGAGTATGGAGTATCGAGTATCGGGGGAGTGATGGCCTTGGGTAGGGTCGGGACCGCGTCACGACATAGCGGCATCTAGCCTCAAAAATTTTCAGGTGACAGGTGCCGGCCGCCGGGGCATCAGCCATTCGGGTGTCAGCCGTTCAGCCTTCAGCCGCCGGCTCCAGGTTCCCGCGGCCGATGGCCGAGATGCCGACGCCTGAGTTGCCGACTCCCGTGGCCGTCACCCGTCACCTGGAAGTGAGTTTATCGAGTATCGGGGAGTAATGGCCTCAGGTAGGGGTGCGATGATATCGCATCCGTCAGAGACCGGGGCGGACGCGATAGTGATCACGTCCCTACCCCGAGACACCTCGAGTCCTCCGGCCCACGGGTCCTCGTGCCCTCCAATAATCTATACTCAATACTCCATACTCTATACTCCGGCCTCTCACTTTTGCACAGGAGCTCTGCTCCGATTTGCACCTTTGCACATCCTTTCTTGCCCACGTGCCCACGTGCCAGCTTGCCCCCTAAACCAAAATGCACTCCTCCCTCTCCAACATCCGCGTCGCCGGCCTCGCCGTGACCACGGGATCGATCGTGCGTGATTTCATCGCGGACGGACTCGCCGCGGGCCTGGATCGCGTGGCCTTGGAGCGCACCGCGCAGACCATCGGCTTGCGGGAGCGTCGCGTCGCCGCGCCCGGCGTGACCGCCTTGGATCTCTGCGCCGATGCCACGGAGCGTCTGCTGGCCGAGATGGGATTGGACGCGACTTCCATCGACGCCGTCATCTTCGTCACCCAGACCCCTGACCACGGACAACCCAACAATGCCTCGCTCCTGCATGGCCGGCTAGGCCTGAGCAAATCAGCCCCCGCCTACGATCTCTCGATGGGTTGTTCGGGTTGGGTGTATGGCCTGCATCAGGCGGCCATGCTTTGCGCGCATGGCGGCGCCGCGCGCGTGCTCTTGTGCGCGGGCGATACGCTGAGCCGACTCACGAATCCGGGCGACCGTTCGACGGACCCCTTGTTCGGCGATGCGGGTTCGGCGACACTCGTCGAAAAGACGGGCCGTTCCGCCCCGCTGCACTTCGTCCTCGGCGCGGATGGTTCTGGTGCGGAAGCCATCATCGTCAAGCAGGGCGGGGCACGTCAGCCGACCGGTCCGCTGACCGAAAAGACGGACGCCGAAGGCAATCGTCGTCATGATGCGAACCTCGCGATGAACGGAGCCGATGTCTTCAGCTTCACGCTTCGGGAAGTCCCTACCGCCGTGCAATCCGTCTTACGACATGCCGGACTATCGCCTGAATCTCTGGACGCGCTGGTCCTGCATCAGGCCAATCGTTTCATCCTTTCCACCCTCGCCAAAAAGATCGGCGTCGCCGCCGAGCGAACCCCCATGGGGGTCGTCGAGAAGCATGGCAATCAGAGCTCGGCTTCAATTCCTTGCGCGCTGATTGACGGCTTAGGCGACAGACTCACGGCCGGTCCGCTCAAGATCGCCGGATGCGGCTTCGGCGTCGGTCTATCCTGGGGGGCGTTCGCGGGTGAACTCGGGCCCCTCGCCACTGCCCCCATCCTTCCTTTCCCCCGATGACCCGCGCTGAAATGTTGAATGCCCTCAGGGCAGACATTGATATCCTCGCCCAGGCTGACGAGTCGGCCGCGCTCGGATCGCTGCCTGGCTGGGACTCTCTCGCCATCCTGCTCGTCGTCTCGCACTGCGAGCATGTCCACGACCTCGAAGTCAGCGGATCGCAGATCCGCGGGTGTCGGACCGTCGGCGATCTCCTCGACCTCATCCAATCCCTCTCATGAAGAAACTCCTCATCGTCGGCGCCGGTGGCTTCGGCCGGGAACTCTACGCCTGGGCGAGCCAGCATCCCGATTGCGGTCGGGCCTGGCAGCTGGCTGGATTCCTGGACGATAACTCCGAAGCCCTGAAGCCCTTCGGATCATTCGCGCCTGTGTGGCCGCTGGCCGGTCATAAGCCCATGGCCGATCAACTGTATCTCATCGGACTGGGTTCGCCCATGACCAAGGAGAAGCTTATCGCCCCCCTTGTATCAGCTGGAGCCGAATTCCTCACCTTCGTCCATCCTTCCGCCATCATCGGTGCCCGGGTCACGCTCGGCCGTGGCGTGGTGATCTGCCCTGGCGCGATCCTGTCCGTCGATATCGACGTGGGCGAGTTCGCCATGGTGAACCTGAATTGCACCATCGGCCACGATGCCCGAATCGGGGCATGGACTACTCTGAGCGCGCAGTGTGATGTCACCGGCCATGTCAGGGTGGCAGATCGGGTCTTTCTTGGGTCAGGCGCCAGAATCATCCCAGGAAAATCCGTCGGAAGCCGCTCGACGGTCGGCGCGGGAGCGGTCGTCGTCACTGATGTCCCTGCGGCCGTGACCGTCGTCGGCAACCCAGCAAGGATCCTCTGATATGCGCAAAGCCCTGCTCATTTTCGGCTCGGTCATGCTCGTCGCGTTGCTCGCGCTCGTGCTCGCCGCCGAATTCTCGCCCCCGCGTCCGCGTGGTTTCACGGGCGAGCTCGGGCAGGCTTTGCCGGAAGTATCGGGTTGGAGCCGGCGGGAGATTCCGATCGCCGGAACCTCGGCGGCCATGGCCAGCGCACAGGGCATTCTTAATTTCAGCCAGGCCAAGCAGGTGCTCTATGTCCGGGGAAGCACCCAGATTCTCGTCTATGTCGCTTACTGGGAGCCTGGCAAAGTATCGGTCGTCGACGCCGGATCACATAATCCGGATTCCTGCTGGGTCCGAAATGGATGCGTAAGAACGGAGCGAGTCTACTCGGTCCCCGGCAAGATCGGAGAGCGCGAACTGCTCCCTTATGAATCCGGCCAGTATATCGTGCCTAACGGCGGGAAGCAGAATGTCGCCTTCTGGCATCTCGTGAACGGCGAACCCAATCGATATGAAGAACAGGAAGCCGGTTGGCGAAACGGACTGATCGGCCGCCTGGAACGCCTGCCTCTCGTCTGGAAAGATATTCAGACCTACGGCCTTAATCAGAAGAATGAACAGATGTTTGTGAGAATATCATCGAATGCGAGATTTGAGGATTTAATTGCGGATGGGGCGAATGGAGGATTGTTCAACGCCTTGACCCAGCTGGGGATTTATAAGGATAGTCCTTGGAAGTAGGCGGCGTCTTGTAGGTGTAAAAGTGCAACTCGTAACAAGCCATTCTCGGGTCCCAGGTCACGGCCCTCGGCTATAACAAAAGGTGACGGGTGACGGCCCCCGGGAAGTCGGCCAATCGGGAGTCAGCCCTTCAGCTCCCGGCCATCGGGATTCGGCGGTCGGCAGCCATTACTCAAGTTTGCTGCCACGAGAGGCCCGGCTCGTGATTAGTTTATTCAGCATTCTGCATATGGATGAAAGGTCGCCGATTGCTTTGTTTGCCTTATCGGGAGGCACAATCCCGATGCGTAACGCCAAAGACAGCTGAATCTTAGCTTCTTCTGCCGATGCGATGGAAATTTTGAAAAAGCGGATGCCTTCTTGAGAGTAACGTCGCCCCTCTCCCTCGGCTATATTGCTGGGTACGGATAGCACCGCACGTCGCAGCTGATTCTTTAGAGTGGATTCACGTTCGAATCTCCGATCGCCCGTAAGAAGGTAAACATCCTCGGCGGCCTGTTTAGCTAATTCGAGTACGCGCAGGGGTTGGAAAGGTTTATTCACCCGGACAATCATTTGAAGCAAAGCTGCCAAATCCATCGAAGACATCTAAGGAACAATCCCTGATTAATTAACACCACGGCCCGAGGCTGTCCCGCTGATGGCTGGCTGCTGATTGCTGAAGGCCGAAAAGCCGAAACCTGAAATGCTGATGCCCCGGTGGCCGTCACCCGTCACCTGAAATAATTGCAGCACTTTTCTAAGCTATAGAATGCGGTGTCAGGTGACGGCCCCCGGAAGCCAGCCTTTCGGGGATCAGCCCCTCGGGAGACAGCTAGCCAGGCATCGGCAGCCGGCAGCAGAATCCCGATTGCCGAAGGCCGAAAAGCCGAAACCTGAAATGCTGATGCCCTGGTGGCCGTCACCCGTCACCCGAAATGTCTCCCGGACTGGCCTCCCCAACCCCTTTACCCATTTATGAACAAAGATAGAATCTACCTCTCTCCTCCAGATGTAGGGAGCGCGGAAATCGAACACGTCCTCGAAGCCTTCCAATCCAATTGGATCGCGCCGGCGGGTCCGAATCTCGATGCCTTCGAAGAAGATTTCGCCGTTGTTGTAGGCTCGAAACATGCCGTCGCCGTTTCCTCCGGCACGGCCGCGCTGCATCTCGCTCTCCGTATCGCGGATGTCGGTCCGGGCGACGAAGTTCTTTGCTCCTCGCTCACCTTCATCGCCTCGGCGGCCCCCATCACTTATCTAGGCGCCAAGCCTGTCTTCATCGATTCGGAAGAAAAGAGCTGGAACATGGATCCAGCGCTCGCCTGCGCGGTCATCGAACAAAAGGTCAAAGCCGGCAAGAAGCCCAAAGCCCTGGTGCTTGTGCATCTCTATGGCCAGTCCGCGGATATCGCGCCCATCAAGGCTTGTTGCGAAAAGCACGGCGTGAAATTGATTGAGGACGCCGCCGAAGCCCTTGGTGCGACTTATGGTGAAGCCTCGCCCGGCTCATTCGGCGTCGCGGGGATCCATTCCTTCAACGGAAATAAAATCATCACTACCGGAGGCGGTGGCATGCTTGTCACCGACGATGCCGAGTTGGCCAAGCAGGCGCGCTTCCTGGCGACCCAGGCTCGAGATGCCGCTCCGCATTACCAGCATTCGACGGTCGGCTATAACTATCGCCTGAGCAATATCGCCGCCAGCATCGGACTTGGGCAGCTCACGCGGCTATCGGGCAAAGTCTCCCGCCGTCGCGGCCATTTCAAGGCCTACGCCGAAGCCTTTAAGGATTTGCCTGGGGTCGTCATGCAGCCTGAAGCGCCTTGGGGCGAATCAACCCGCTGGCTCACTTGCCTGACCATCGACCCTAAGGTCGCGGGCATCACCCGCGAGCAGGTTCGTCTCGCGCTTGAAGCCGAGAATATCGAAGCCCGCCCCGTCTGGAAGCCCATGCATCTCCAACCCGTCTTTGCCGGAGCCGAAATGCACGGCGGCAAGATCAGTGAGCGTCTCTTTGATCAGGGCCTCTGCCTGCCATCCGGCGCTGGCCTCTCTTCTGAAGAGCGCGACCGCGTCATCGTATCCGTCAAGAGCGTCTTCAAAAGGTAGGGTCTGCACTGCGTGCTGACCTAGCTGTGCCGTACATCTACACCCTCAAAATCTCACCCATGTGGTATGTTAGCCAAATAGGCCGCCGGGAGCATTATGCGCTCCCTGCGCACCTACATCGCATGGGGCAGTTAGGACTATTCGCGACAGATATCTGGACGCCTTGGGCGGCTAGCCCTAAATCCCTGGTTCGATCCGAGAAACTTGCCCAGCGATTCGAAGCCAGCATGGGCGATGCGCCCGTGGCCAGCCGTTCATTCATTGCCAATCTCTTTGAAAGGTTTCGTGGTGGCGACCTCACTCGCCGTTGGGCCAGCGAAGGCGCGCGCTTCGGCAAGTTTGCGGCCAATAGTTTCGATAAGGCCGGACTCGGACCAGGGCATTCTGTCATTGGTTACACAGCTGCGAATCTGGAACAGTTGATCATGGCCAAGAGCAAAGGTGCGAAAGCCCTGCATGTTCAGGTCGACCCGGGACTATCTTGGTATGAGACGCGAAGACTTGAACAGCTTGCCCATCCTGAAGCGGAAGAACTCGCCCCCATGCCGAGCTCCGAATTCACCGAACGCATCTCGCGAGAATGGCAACAGGCAGACAAAGTCATCGTCCATTCGGAGCATAGTCGTGCGGCCCTGCTGGCCCAGGGTGTTGATGCGAGCCGCTGCGTCGTGATTCCTCCGGCGTTTAAGTCGTCCGCCGCGCCAATCGCCCGCCGCCTTAACCTCTCAAGGCCATTTCGCGTGCTATTCGTCGGTAATCATTGCCTGGCCAAGGGCTACCATGTCTTCGTCGACGCCGCCCGGAAGGCCGGCAAAGGCTTCGAATTCATCTCGGTTGGCAGCCAGACGCTGAAAAGCAGCTATCTCGAAGAGGCGTCAAGGCATGTCACGATCCTCGGCCCGAAGAGCCAGACGGGCGTGAGAGAACAAATGGAAAGAGCCGACGTCCTGGTATTCCCGACTCTTTCCGATGGCTTCGGCTTGGTACAGCTCGAGGCCATGGCCGCTGGGCTACCTGTCATTGCTACGGCATATTGCGGCGAAGTTGTCCGGCACGGGCTCGACGGCTTGATAGTGCCACCCCGCGATTCCTCGGCCATCGTCGCGGCGCTTGAGGAGCTGCGCTCCGACCCGGATAAATACGAGCGGCTCTCGGTGGCCGCCTCGCACCGACCTTTGAATTATGGCCCTGAACGCCACTTCGGCGCATTGCTTTCTCTCTGACGCGCCTCCCCGATTAATGTCCTCCAGCCTTCAGGTCCTCTAGTCCTCGAAATATAATGCCCTTCGCTCGTATCCTCCGCTCCAGCGCGCTCATGGGCGGAGCTCAGGCCGTGACGTTGGCCATGGCACTTTTGCGTTCTAAGCTGATTGCGGTGCTAATTGGGCCGGCCGGCATCGGCCTCATGGGAGTATTCAACGCGCTCAACGCGAATATGTCTACAGTCGCGGGCTGGGGTCTGGGCACGTCGGCCGTCCGCACAATCGCTGGGGCGGCTGCAGCCGATAAGGATCGCAAGGTCGCCGCAGTCCGCCTGTTAGGGCGGCGCTTGGCATGGGTTGGCTTGCTCAGTGTCCTGATCCTAGTTCTTCCCGTGGGGTACCTGACGTTCAAAAGCCAGGAGTACGCCCTTGAACTGCTAATCGCTGGCCTTGCGGTGCCCTGCGTCGTAGCCACTGGCATGTGGACGGCCTTACTACAGGCTGGTGGGCATATCGGCAGCATGGCGAGGACTCAGATGGCATCTTCGGTCTTCGGCCTGCTGATCGGGCTACCGTTTATCTTTTTTTTCGGCTCGGTTGGCATCGCGCTCAGTATCCTGCTCGCTGCTGCGGCTACCGCGATGGTGACTTGGCGTGCCGCGAAGAAGTTCAGTCCTCCGACTTCGGTTAATCCGGCTACGGGTGATATACGCGAGCTTGTGTATCTGGGCTTCGCCCTCCAGATTGGAGCAACCATCGGAGCTATCTCCACCTATCTCGTCCGTGTCCTGATCCTGCGTAGTCACGGCGACGACCTTGCCGCAGGCTTAGCTGATGCTGGCTACTATCAGGCAGCGTTCGCCGTCACGGGGAGCCTGCCTGGTGCAATCTTCAGCGCGACAAGTTCTGACTTCTATCCGCGAGTCGCCGCCGCGAAGGATGAAGACGAAGCGCGCCACATCACCGAGAATCAGATCCAAGCTTCGTTGCTGCTGGCGACGCCGATCCTCATGGGTCTGCTGACCATGGGACCGTTGGCCGTGCGTTTGCTCTATGCAAAGGGGTTCGAGCCCGCCGTGCCATTGCTGGATTGGTTCGTGTGGGCGACCTTTTGCTTCCTTGTCGCTTGGCCAATTGGACTTTGGGTAATAGCGAGACGTTCGAAGCGGACCATGGCGTTTTCTCAACTCGTTTTAGGCGCGTCAGGACTTTTACTGGCCTTGCTACTGGTTCCCATTTCAGGCCTCCATGGTGCCGTTACTGCATATTTTTTTGGTGCACTGGTATACACCTTCGTGCTCATGATATTGATGAAACGATTTTCGGGCAGATGGATTGGTGGCATGGTCGCCGTCTGGGCCATCGCATGCATGGCATCGCTCCTGGCGGGCAAGGTGCTATCCGCAGCATCGAACAGTATTTACATTGGGTTACTTACTACGGGTGCCGCGGCTGCAGTTTGTGCCTGCATGTATTCAAGGACAATTTCGAGTGCAGAGCGGGAGGAAGACATGCCGTGAATGTAGGCATTTATATTGATCGTATGAATCTCCGAGGAGGCGTGCAGCGGGTAGCCTCTAACCTTTGTCACGGTTGGGTTCGACAAGGATGGGACGTCCACCTGATCGTCGAGAGCGGCGAGGGCAGTGCTTTTTCCGTTCCTGCGAAGGTAGTGCATCATCAGCTATTGAAACACCATAAACGTCGTGGGTTGAAGGGAATCTGGGATAATTTCTGCTGTGTTAGAGCCCTCGGGCAAGTGGTCCGTATCGCTAACCTAGATGCGGTGCTGGCGATTTCCACGGTCGCTAGCGTTCACCTTGCGCAGGCCGATATCCCAAAGAGGGTGGTGAGAGTCGGGTCGGAACACGGCTACTCGCCCCACTTCCCGCTATCATTCCATAAGGAGTGGTTCCGCCGACGGGCCTATCCAAAACTGGATGCCATCGTCTGCCCGACCATGGAGGCCGCCGATTATCTCGCCCGGGCATATCCGCGCGCACGGACGCTAGGAATTCCAAATTGGCTCACTTGGCCACTGCCCAAGGGCGACGGATCCGCCAGCGCTGCCATCAGACGTCCGGGGCGCAGGACTTTCCTTGCCTGCGGGCGCTTCGACAAACTGAAGGGATTCTCACGGCTCATCGCTATGTTCGATGGTTTGAAGGAGCGGCTGCCTAATTGGGACCTGTTGATCGTCGGCGACGGGGAAGACCGAGCCTTACTGGAAGCCCAAGTCATCCAAGCGAAGCTTGGCGACCGTGTGTTCTTCCATGGTTGGATCGCTGACATAGGGTCCGTCTTCCGTTCGTGCGATCTCTTCGTGTTCCCCTCCGTCTCTGAAGGCTTCGCTCTCGTGCTCGCTGAAGCCATGGCCTGCGGCCTACCTTGTGTTTCCTATGACTGTAAGGTCGGCCCGTCGGAAATCATCCGCGACGGCGTAGACGGCGTCTTGATTCCAGTCGGCAATGAGGCGGCGTTTTCCGCCGCTATGCTGCGATTAGCGGAAGACGAGACCGAGCGCACCAGCCTGGCCTCGGCCTGTCCGTCCATTTTGGCCCGCCTTTCTGAAGACGCTATTCAACCGCACTGGGCCAACGTACTCGGCAAGAAGCGATGATTCACGACGTATGACCCGATTGCTCAAGACCCTCCTCCCTTCTGCCTTCTTCGAGAGACTAGCGATGGCTTACTCGGTAGGATTGACGCTACTGGATTCACCGGCAGCAGCCTGGGCGATGCTTTGGGGCAGAGGTGAGAGGCGTCATCGCTTCCGAAGGCTTATACATCCGTTCACCTATCGGCTCACTGTAGCCGATAGGGGTGTCGTGATGCAGAACATCGTCCGAGGCGAGTGTGTCGGCGGGCGTTTGCCCCAATCAGCGAAGTTCATCGTAGATGGCGGCGGCTATATCGGTGATAGCGCAGCGGTGTTCCTCAGTCGTTACCCCGAGTCGATCTGCCATATTTTCGAACCAAGCAGTAACGCTGAGCGCGCTGAGGAGAATCTTAAGCCTTACGGCTCCAGAGCGGTGGTGAGACGATCCATGCTTGGTCGTGAACATGGACAGTTCCAGATATTCGAGGCAGGCACTGGTTCCAGGGTTTCCGCCGCAGAATCAAGGGACGGCCTGCTGCAGGTTTCGACCATGGATGAAGTGCTTTGCCAGTCCCCGACAGGCAGGATCGACATCCTTAAACTCGATATCGAAGGAGCTGAATACGATATTCTCCAGCCGCCGACGCCATGGCTTGCCTCGGTCCAATGCGTAGTCATCGAACTTCACGGCGAAGCCGCCCATCGTGACATACCCGGGTGGCTGCGCGATGCGGGATTTACTATTGAGCGGCATCGCTCGTTACTCTTCTGCAATCGTCCATCGGCCTGATCAAATGCTGGTCGTCCTCACCAACATCCCGACTCCCTACCGCACGGCGTTTTTCGACGCTTTGGCGGAGGAGGCGGCGCGAGCGGGCAAGCGCTTCCATGTGCTGTATTGCGCGAAGACGGAACCGGGAAGGCATTGGCCCTATGAGCCGGCCAAGATGAAGCATGCTCATACGGTGCTGCGCGGTTTTCATCGTTCGCTGACTGGCATCCATGCCCACTTGAATCCCGGAGTGCTCGCCGAGCTTAATCTACTCAAGCCGGACACGCTCATCATCGCGGGATCCTGGAATACGCCGACGATGCTCGTCGCGGGTCTCAATATCTACTCGCCGCCCCCGCGTCGCTTCTTCTGGAGCGAAGGACACGCCGATGCGGTACTGCATAAGACCGGCCTGATCGCCTGGCTGCGCCGTCGGGTCTACCGCACGTTCGACGGCTACGCGGTTCCTAATGCCAAGAGCGCCGAGTGGGCTCTGTGCCAGGCCGGCAGTCCTCGCCAAGTCGTGACCTTGCCGAATGCGATCGATGCGAAGTTCTTCGCGCGCCCGTCGGCGATGTTACGTCCGGAGGCTCGCCGCCAGCTCGGCCTGGAGGGGGAGGGCAGGGTGCTCGTCCAAGTTTCAGCCTTATCCGATCGGAAGGGCGTCCTCGAGCTGGCGAAGGCGTTCCTTGGACTTCCGGTCACGGAACGTCATGGCGCCAAACTGTTCTTCGTCGGCGAAGGGGACCGGCGCTCTCAGCTGGAGACTTTGGCGGCGGGATCAGAAGGAGCGATCCGGGTGCTCGGTCAACTGCCTCCTGAAGAAGTGCGCAGGGTGCTGTGGGCCGCCGATACGTTCGTGCTCAACACCCGCCTCGACCCTAACCCTCTTTCGGCCATCGAGGCCGCTGCTGCTGGTCTGCCCATTGCCATGTCCGCCTTGGCCGGTAATATCCGCGAGGTCGTCGAAGTCCCGCAGGCGGGCTTCGTCATCAAAGATGCGGCAGACCCCTCCGAAGCACTGCGTGCCGTGCTCTCCGCTTCGGATGATGAGCTCGCCTCCATGGGCGCGCGTGCCGCCGCCAATGCCCAGCGTTTCGACGCCGTGACTGTGGCTAGCTCACTGATTAAGCAGCTTTATCCCGATTCATGAGCGCCGCCCCGACCTTGTTCTCCCAAACGTATTCCCGCGCTTCCGTGTGGAGGCAGGTCATGCTCTATCCCGCCCAGCGCCGGCTGGCGAAGGCCGCGCGGCTTCATCTCGGCAGCCGCCGCCAGCTGGCGGTCTTCGCGTTCGATGACGTCTCGTTGCAGATCAACGCTCATGGCGCGTACGAACGGCAGGAGCTGGAGACGTTTTTCGCATGGATGTCGGCCGAACGGCCGGGGATCTTCCGCGGGGCGGCCGCGCTGGATCTCGGCGCCAACATCGGGAACCACAGCCTGTTCTTTGCCGATCATTTCAGGGAGGTTCATGCCTTCGAGCCCAACCCCAGGACCTTCAAGGTGCTGGCGCTCAATGCGGAGCTGGTCGACAACGTCCGTTGCCATCACGTCGGGCTGGGCGACCTCGCTTCCACGGCTCACTTCCGGGTCGAGGCCGGCAACCTGGGCGCCTCGCGCGTCGTTCCTTCGCCGTCCCCGGGGACCATCGAGGTCGGCCTGGCCAGGCTGGATTCGCTCGTCGGCGGCATCGCGGACATCAAGCTGATCAAGGTCGACGTCGAAGGGCACGACCATGCCGCCTTGGTCGGCGCCAAGGAGACCATCGCCGCGCATCAGCCCTTCATCCTGTTCGAGCAGCTGGCCGAAGACTCGGCAGCGGGCGAATCCGCCACGGTCGCCTTGCTAAGGTCTTATGGCTACCGGAAGTTCGCGGTCATGCGGCGGCGTCCGCGCGCCCACCCCGGGCTACCGTCCGTCCTGCGGGCCTGCTACGCCTTCTTCGCTCGGCTTCTCTGCGGCGAGACGATGGCCGTCGAGGCCTGCGACCGGCCGCCGGCTGGCTATCACTCCATGGTCATCGCCATTCCTGACTGGGCCTGAGCCCCGACGGTTGGTCCGAACGAAGCCGCGCACCATGCGCGGCTTTTTTGTGCCCGGATGGGTCGAGATAGGGGTGCAACCACCATCGCGTCCGCCTGGCCGCCGCACGGTGGCCGAGGGTAGGGGCAGGATTACGTCATGACCTCTTCTCACTAGGGCGCGGCGTAGCCACGCCCCTACCCATGACAGGTGTTGGCGGTAAGCGGTTAGCGGTTGGGAATACACATCCCGCCACCTGCCACCCGGGGCTGCCACCCGCCACCCGAGAATGAAATCCACTAGGGCAGCACGCGGTGCTGCCCCTACCCAAGGCCATCACTCCACCAATACTCCATACTCGATACTCAATACTCTCGCGCCACGTTTACACCTTTGCACCTCCATGCCTCTATCCGTTCACTTCCCCACCAACGCATCCTTGAGTTCCGGACGCCACTGCTTCGTCTGCGGATCCCAGACGCCGAAGCCGGACTGATATTCCCAATAGGCCCAGGTGAAGCCGGCTTCCTCGGCGGCTTGGCGGACGAAACGGGTCCAGCGCACGCGGGCGGGGTAGTTCGGGTTGGTGCCCGAGGCGCCGAACTCACCGAGGAAGATCGGCCGGCCTTCGGCCTTGGCCCATTCCCGGGCGATGGCGAAGTCCTTGCGCACGGCGGCCTGCTCGGCCTCGGTGCCGTCCCAGGTATCGCCGTCCTTCCATTCCTTGGCGCCTTTCACCCACGAGGCGTTCTTGTGGGTGAAGTGGAATGGAGAGTAATAATGGATGTGGGCGATGAGGTGACGGTCTTCCCTGGGCAACTGGAGTTCTTTCAGCATCGCGATCTGGTTCCATTGGACGCTGCCGACGTGGACGGCGCGTTCCGGATGCAAGCGACGGACTTCCGCGAGCGCGATGCGGAGGTTGGCGTTCCATTCCGCGGCGGTGTGGGCGCCATGCGGCTCGTTGCTCAGTTCGAACTGCAGGGCGTCGGGAAATCCGGCGTAGCGTTCGGCGAGTTGCTTCCAGAGGGCGGCGAAGCGCGGGCGCTGGCCGACCGGGTCGCGGTCGAGTTCGTCGTAGTGATGGATGTTGAGCACGACCTGGAGATCGGCCTTGAGCGCCGCCCGGACGAGGCCTTCGATCTTATCCGCGAAGGCCGCCTCGATCGCATACGGAGCTTCCTTCGCCGCGTAGTCCGCCCAGCGGACAGGGATGCGCACCGATGAAAACCCGGCGGCCTTGATGCGAGGGAAATCCTCTTCGGCGATCGCCCGGCCCCAGGAAGCGCCCTTCGGGGCCTCGAGCGAGTTGCCCATGTTCAGGCCTCGGCCGAGGCGCTTCTGTTGCTCGAAGACATCGGCGGCGGAAAGCGCCGCCGCGCAGAGGATGAGGCAGAACAGGGAACGAAGCATGGTTGTTAATTAGGGGGCAAGGGGATGCGGGGGCAAGGGGACAACGATTCCCAGAGTATGGAGTATCGAGTATGGAGTATCGGTTATTTGCGGTTGGCGGTTGGCGGTTAGCGGTTGGGAGATGCAAAATTTCAAGGGGAGAACGGAGACCGGATAGTTGGCTGGGGTTATTAATCATGCCCGCAGGATCCTTTCCGGTTTCCGGTCCCCCTTTGAGTTCATTCCACTCCCGCCACCTGCCACCCGGGAATGAAACTCACTAGGGCGCGGCGTAGCCACGCCCCTACCTTGCGTTCACCATTCGGCGAACGAGGTTACTGGATGAAAAGTGACCTTCCCGGCTATCCTTTCGGAAGTTCTCCCAGAGCGCTTATCGCCGGGAAGGAGCCTTTTCATCCCCCTTTCGAGGGATATCGTAAGTTTGGAAAGAGAAGCCGTTAGGTCAATGCGGGACAATACCTAGGCACCCGGCCAGCGCAGGATTTTGGACTGAATGGCTATCGGTATTTTATCATCGAGCGTATCCCCTTTGGTCAGGTGCCTCCAGATGGCCCAGCCGAAATAATCCGCGCACTGGAGCTCCAGGTGCGACTTAGAGGCGTGGTGGTAGATTTTGGTTTTCGCATGGGATTCAGCAACGACCCCTCGCAACGCTTTCTCCACGGCCTTCCGTTTCTTTTGGATCGGGATCGAGTCGGTCACGATGACATATTCTTCGCCCGCGCCCGAAATCGCATGATTTATCGCAAGTGCGAGGAACTTTGCATAAGTCCAGGTTTCCTGCCTCATCGATGAAAAGATACCTCGTGGTCATGAATCCAACCTAGCCCTGCCATGGGTTGGCTCAACGCAGGCAAAGTATCAGGAGTCGGGCGGATTATTCCTTAGGGTAGGGCTGACCGCCCTCGGTCAGCCTCCGACTCGAGGTAGGGACGTGATCACCATCACGTCCGCCCGGTCACCGAGGGTAGGGGCGTGATTTATCGCGCACTCCTGTCGCCCCGACGGATGCGATGTCATCGCATCCCTACCCATGATAGGTGATAGTGGTTGGCGGTCAGCGGTTGGGAGATGCAAAACCTCATATTCAGCTGGCACGCTGGCAAGTTGACACGTTGACAAGGGGGTATCGAGGTAGGGTCGGGACCACGTCATGACATAGGTGTGTTTCCTCCTCTCGCTCCGACGGATGCGATGTCATCGCATCCCTACCCATGTCAGGTGATAGCGGTTGGCGGTTAGCGGTTGGGCGCACTCCCGCCACCTGCCACCCGGGGCTGCCACCCGCCACCCGAGAATGAAATCCACTAGGGCGCGGCGTAGCCACGCCCCTACCTTGCGTTCACCATTCGGCGAACGCTTACGATGCAGCTAGGGCAGCACGCGGTGCTGCCCCTACCCAAGGCCATCACTCCACCGATACTCCATACTCGATACTCAATACTCTCGCGCCACGTTTGCACCTTTGCACAGGCCGAAGGCCGATTTGCACATTTGCACCTAAGTCTGCACGCGGTGCTGCCCCTACCTCCGGATCTCCCGTTCAGCCATGATTTTCCCCTATACTCGATACTCACTACTCGATACTCTGGGGCCGCCGACAACTCGGCGAACCCATGCCCCGAATCCTGGCCCTGACCTGCCTTCTGCTGCTCACCGTCACCGCGCGCGCAGGCGGCCTTTTCGACGCCGGCGTCTGGGCGCCGATCATCCTCCCGGCCGAGCCCGAGATCGAGGAACTCCATGCAGCTCGCACCCTCGCCGATTGGTGCGAACGCGTGACCGGCGTCCGTCCCGAGACCCGTTACGAAGCCAAGGGTGTGCGCAGCCCGGCTCTCGCCATGTATGTCGGCCGCACCGCCGCCGCCCGCTCGGCCGGCATCAAGCCGCCCGCGGAAGAAGGTGATTCCGCCCGACGCGCGGTCGTGGGCCAGTCCGTCTTCCTCCTGGGCAACAATCCGACCGCCACGCGCATCGCCGTGGGCCGCTTCTGCGAACAGCACCTCGGCGTCTTCTTCGCTTTCCCGGGTGAACTCGGCGCCGACTGGCGTCCGCGCTATCAGCTCGGCTTCCCGGGCCCGGATGAATTCCGTCCCGACTTCCGCTGGCGTCAGCTGAGCGGCCTCAACGAACTCTCCGAAGACTGGGCCTGCTCCGTCGGCTTCGGTCGCGCCCCGGAATTCTCCCACGGCCTTCACCGCATCTTTGACGTCAAACTCTGGAAGCAGGAGCCGATGCTCTTCCCGATGATCGGCGGCAAGCCGAGCATCCCGAAAGGCGACGGCCTCGACCCGAACCCGCACCTTGATAACCCGCGGGCTCCGGAGGTCGGCGCCCTGTATGCCCGCGAGTTCTTCCGCAAGCACCCCGAAGCCTTCTCGGTCGCGTTCGGCGTGAACGACACGGTGAAGTTCGACGACTCCGCGGAGTCCGAAGGCTGGTATCGTGAACGGCCGGTCCGCACCGACTACGTCTTCAGCTTCTACAATGCCGTCGCGGATTCCGTCTGGGCGCCGGAGGGCGACCTCAAGGGCGAGCGTCATGCCATCGGCGTGCTCGCGTATCTGCAGACGTTGCGGGCGCCGAGCATCAAGCTCCGCCCGGCCATCTTCCCGTGGGTCTGCGCCGACCGCACCGCCTACGCCGATCCGGCCTTCG
>JACCDG011272727.1_pt1 | contig 18297 bp, 15 predicted proteins | sample 7442471 | NCBI WGS metagenome assembly JACCDG01 (sample SAMN15323444, study PRJNA562643) | freshwater metagenome | isolation source: river surface water | place: USA:Blue River Watershed | collected 2017-08-17 | reverse complement strand
GGGGCCCCACGGCGTGCCGCGGGGCCCCTCCTCGCACATCCCCGAACCAAGTAGGGGTGGCGTCAGCGCCGCGCCACCCAGTAGCCGGCCGCGCTCACGCAGGCGGTGAGCACCGTGCCCCAGGTCAGGTCCACGACGACGGCCTTCATCGGGAAGTCCTTGAGCAGCGCGAGGCTCGTGAGGTCGAACGCGGCGTAGGCGGCCAGCCCGAAGACCGCGCCGAGCGCCAGGGCCCGTCCGAGCGACTGCTTCTCCGCGGCGGGCAGGACGCAGAGGATCACGATCGCGCCGACGTAGATGAGATAGAACAGGAGGGCCGCCGGCCATTGCACGTCGGGCCGCATCAGGTGCCCGAGCTGCGCCTGATAGAAGCCCTTGGCGACGACACCGAGCCAGAGGAGGTCGAGCGCGAAGAAGGCGGCGAGGCTCGCGAGGTAGATCGTGAGGTAGGGCATTGGGTTACCGGGCTTGGCGTTGGAGTCGGGCGCTCACCTGCTGCACCTCATCGAGCACGCGGAGGAGGTTGCCGCTCCAGATCTTGGCGATCTGTGCCTCGGTGTAGCCGCGGCGGACGAGCTCGAGGGTCACGTTGAAGGTCTCGCTCGCGTCTCGCCACCCCTCGACGCCACCCCCGCCGTCGAAGTCCGAGCTGATTCCCACATGGTCGATTCCGATGAGCTTCACCGTGTAGTCGATGTGATCGACGAAGTCCCGAACGGTCGCTCGCGCTCCGGTGGTCGACGGGCCGCACTTCACATAGCTGTTGAAGGCCACGAGCTGCACCACCCCGCCGTTCCGGCCCATCGCGCGCAGCTGCTCGTCGTCGAGGTTGCGGCTGTGATTGCAGATCGCGCGCACCCCCGAGTGCGAGGCGATGATCGGCGCCTGGGTCAGCGCGATGGTCTGCAGCATGCTCGCCTTGCTCGGGTGTGAGATGTCGATCATCACCCCTTGGCGGTTGAGTTCTGCGACCGCCTCGCGCCCGAGCGGGCTCAGGCCGTTATGCAGCCAGATGCCGTCTCGCTCCCCGGTGTTCGAGTCGGAGAGCTGGCTGTGCCCATTGTGGGCGAGCGAGAGATACCGGCCGCCGAGGTCGGCGAACTGCTTGATGCGCCCGAGGTCGGTGCCGACCGGGAAGCCGTTCTCGATGCCGATGAACACCACCTTCCGGCCGCTCGCCGCGATGGCGCGGGCTTCGGCGGCGGTGCGGGCGAGCCCCACGCGCGCTGGGGCGAGGGTGTCGGTCAGGCGGTGGATCGCCGCGAACTTCTCCATCGCGGCGTCGTAGGCCGCCGCCATCGTGGCCGAGTCGATTGTCCGGGCCTGGCCCACGTAGACGATCAGGAAGGCGGCATCGAGACCACCGGCCTCCATCTTCGGGAGGTCGACCTGGTTCCGCGGCACGCCGGTCACATAGTTGACCGTATCCCGCCGGAAGACGGCCGGGTTGATGTCGACGTGGGTGTCGAGGGTGAGCACGCGCTCGTGGATGCCTCGGGCGCGTGCGAGGAGCGCGGCATCGTCCTGCGCGGCCAGCGCCAGCGGGCCACTGACGAGGGCCAGGACGAGCACGCGGAGCAGCCGACGAGAGGAGGGGACGGGCATGGAACCTTTCGTGGTGGTGGAGGGGTTCCACGGAGGATAACGTTGCCGGAGCCTTGCGGCGACGCGTCCGAGCGCCTTCCCCGTTCCGGAGTTTCCACCATGGATGTCCTCACGCTCGCGCTGTTGGCCTCCCACGCGTTGGCCGGCGCCCCACGACTCGAACCATCGGCCGCGTCTGGCCTGCCTTCCGATCACACGGACGAGGCGACGGTGGTTGTGGCTGCGGCGCCCGCCGGACCGGTCCTCACCGCACGCTTCACGGTGCCCGTGCCCGTGCCGCTACCCACGGCCGCATCCGGCGCCGGCGCGGCTCAGCTCCTGGCGCCGGCCGATTCCGTGTTCGAATACAGTGCGGCCTACTACACGCGGCTCGACATCCATCGCTGGGGCAGCTACGCGATGCTCCCCCTCTTCGCATTTCAGTACGTCGCCGGGCGTGAGCTCTTTGACAAGAGCTCGGCAGCGCCCGAGTGGGCGCGTGACGGCCACGGGGTCGCGGCGGGGGCCGTCGCCGGGCTCTTCGCCGTCAATACGGTGACGGGGCTCTGGAACCTCTGGGAGGGCCGCAACGACCCGCAGGATCGTGGGCGCAAGGTCTTTCACGCGGTGATGATGCTCGCTGCCGACGCGGGCTTCACCGCGACCGGGCTCCTGGCCGATGACGCCGAGGAGTCGCTCGCACGTCGGCAGACGCATCGCAGCGTCGCCCTCGCGTCCATTGGCTTGGCCACCATCGGCTACGCCTCCATGCTTGACGTCTTCCGCTGAGGATCCCGATGTCCGACTGCACATCCTCCTGTCCCCTGCATGACCGCGGTGTCGATACGGAGCGTCGCCGCTTCCTGTCGGCCGCACTCGCGGCGTCGGTGCTCGGCGTGCTCGCGGCCTGCGGCGATGGGAACATCGGCGGGGTCTCCGGCATCGACGACGACGATGATGGTGGCACGGGCGGTGGTGGGACCCCTGGCTCGCTCGTGGTGGCCCTCGCAAGTTTCGCGGCACTTGGGGCTGATGGTGGGGTCGCACGGGTCGATGGCGGCAGCGGTACCCCGACGGCGGTCCTCCGTGTGAGCGCGACGTCCTATCGCGCCTTCAGCATGGTCTGCCCGCATGCGGGGACGACGGTCAACATCGTCTCCGGTGGGTTCCGGTGCCCGAACCACGGCGCGACGTTCACCTCGACCGGCGCGGTCACGGGTGGGCCGGCGAGCCGCGGTCTCACGGAACGCGCTGTGACGTTCAACGCCACAGCCGGGACGCTCACGATCGGCTGAGTCGGCTCACGCCCCCGCGTGAGACGGGCGTTGAGCCGTCCACGCGGGGGCGTCGTGCGTTCAGGGCACTCGAGCCTCGAGCTCCGTCTCGATCGCGTCCGGGAGGAGGCGGAGCAGGTCGCGTCCGCTGAGGGCCTCCACGGCATCGATCGTCGTCCGGTATGACTGCCAGGTGTTGGTCCGAATCCCGGCGTCGTTCGGCATCACCACTGCCACTACCTGGACATCGGCGGCGCTCGTCACGCTCGCGAGTCCGGCATCACGCGGGAGGATCAGCGCGACCTTCCACACGGTCGACGGGATCGTGATGCGTCCCTCGCCCTTTACTGTGCCCTTGGAGCCTGAGGCTCCCGCGATGATGTAGAGCTCCTTGCCGCCTAGGATCGCGAGGTCGGAGAGGTAGCTCTCGAGCGCAGCCCACGGGCCCTGGTTGTTGTCGGACGCCTGCGGGATGATGTTCGAGAAATAGAAGGTGCGGGCGTTGTCGAGTGCCCCTCCGGTCCGGTCGGCGGAGCGTGCCAGATGCCCGCGGTCGATCCCATATCCCGCGGCGGTGCCGGCCCCCGTATAGTCCGCCGTGGTGAAGCGCCCCGCCATCGGAAGCTCGGGGTCATACGTGTAACAGTCACACCGATCTTCCGTCCCCAGATGCGAGAGGTCGAGGGCATAGCTCACCCAGTTCGGGATCCCACGCGCGACGTCGAATGAGGTCGTGTACTCCGCGCGGCGGATGATCACCTCGTCCGTCGCATCGCCGTCCGATGGGTCACCGAACTCGGTGTTCCCCGCGTACGCCGGGGCGGTCCCGGAGGCCGCGACGCGCGTCCGTACGGGGTAGGTACTCGTCGTGCCGTCTGCGGCCGTCGCCCGGATGATCGCCGTCCCGGCCGCGACGGCCCGCACGACACCCCGCGCGTCCACCGTCGCGAGCAACGGTGTATCGGAGGCCCAGGTCCACGTCGTGGTGAGGACATCCCCGGTGGTGCCCGACCGGAGCGTGGCGAAGAGTTGGTCCTCGAACCCCGCTGGCAGCGCGGGATCGGCATTCGTCCGCCCGGTGAAGCTCACGATGTTCTGCGTCGGCGGCGCAACGCCGTAGCAATAGCCGATGTTGGCGGGGCGGAGGCTCCAGAGGCCGCTCGCGTCCCGATGCAGGTTCTGCCCGATCGCGGGCGCGGGTTCCTGACTGACCGGAATCGGGATTGGCGTCACCCCCTGCGCGACGCCAGCGGTCGCGTTGAACGTGCCTTCGTAGGTGAGGAACTCGACGACGGAGTCTCGCGGATTCACGAGCGCCAGCCCATCCGGAGCACCGTTCTGCAATCCGAGCGCCCACGTCCACGCGGTGCCGCGGCCGCCGCATTGGTCCGTCAGGACCCCGGCGAGCTCGAGGGTGTCGTAGGGGACGCCACCGTTCCCGTTGTACAGCACGATGGTCCACCCGGCGAGGTCGGCGCCCGCGGGTCCCTCCACCTCGACGGCCTCGTTCACGTCGGTGCCGACGTTGTCGTAGTGGAGCTCGCTGAGGCGGATTGCCGGAAGTGGTGGCGGCGGGGCGACCACCACGACGCCGGCGGTATCCGCCGCGCCGTTCGATGTGGCCGCGATGATCGCGCTGCCCCCGGCCGCGAGGCCCCGCACCTGTCCCGCCGCACTCACCGTCGCGACGGCGGGGTTGGTCGACCGCCAGGTCACCGTGATGCCGGCGGTCGACGAGCCGTCGCTCGCGCGGAGGGTGGCGGTGAACATCGCACTGTCGCCGAGCGTGATCGTGTCGAGTGCGGGGGCGAGGGTGACGCTGACCGTCGGGGCCGGTGCGGATCCCCCATCACCGGCGCAGGCGGCCAAGGGGAGCAGCAGTGCAGCGAGGGTGGCGAACGGCGTGGTGGGGCGGAGAAGGGTCCGCGCGGCAGCAGGCGCGGAGTGATGGTGCCGTGCGGCCGATCGAGGTTGTGACATCCGGGAGGCGGTCATGGCGTGGAGCGTAACGCGCAGGTCCCGGCGCTCCAAGCGCCCTCGACGCCCCGGGACGCGGACGTTACCATCACCCCCCACGACCCTCCACCCGGGATTTCGATGTCGCTCCCCCGCTTTCTCCGTCCGTGCGCCCGCTGGGCGTTCGTCCTCCTCCTCGCGTCCGCACCCCTCGCCGCACCGCTCCCAGCGCAGGACACCCCGTTCATCGGCGTCCGCGTGGATGCCGACCGCAACAAGGTGCTCCTCGACATCCCCGCGGAGCGCTTCGGGCAGGACCTGATGCATCAGATGATCCTCGCCACGGGCGGCGGTGTGCCGGCGTTCGGCCTCGACCGCGGGCAGATCGGCGACGGGACCCTCGTGCGTCTCGAGCGACGCGGGAAGCGCGTGCTCCTCCGCACCGACAACGTGGACGTTCGCGCCGTCGGGGCCTCGGAGGCGTCGGCTCGGGCGGCCAGTGAGGCCTTCCCGGTCTCGGTGCTCGCGGCCTTCCCCATCGAGGCGGAGGCGAATGGCGTCGTGACGGTCGATGCGACGAGCCTCTTCCTCTCCGACGCGTATGGCATCGCCGAGAGTGTGCGACGGGCGCAGGGCGGCAATGCACGCGTCGACGCGAACCGGAGCTATATCGAGCCCACCCGCACGAAGGCCTTCCCGCGCAACACCGAGATCCACGCCGTGCTGACCTTCGCCGTGGACAATCCGGGGGCGGCGATGCGGCGGGCCGCTCCCGATCCGAGTGCGCCGACCTTTGAAGTGCATCACTCCCTCGTGGCGCTGCCGTCGTTGGAGGGTTTCCGCCCGCGTCAGGCCGACCCGCGCTCCGGATTCGGGAGCACACGCTTCCAGGATTTCGGGCAGGCCTTCGACGGCACCTACCGCGACGGATACACCAATCGCTGGCGCCTCGTCCCCAAGGATGCGGCGGCGTACCAGCGGGGTGAGCTCGTCGAGCCGGTGGCGCCCATCGTCTACTATCTCGATCCCGGTATCCCAGAGCCGTACCGCACCGCCTTCCGCACCGGCGGTAGCTGGTGGAGCACCGTCTTCGAGGCCGCTGGGTTCAAGAACGCCTTCCAGGTGCGTGACCTCCCGGCGGGCGCCGATCCGATGGATGCGCGCTACAACATGATCTACTGGGTGCACCGGAGCGGGCCGGGCCCGTCCGTGGGTCCGTCGATCGCCGATCCGCGCACCGGCGAGATCGTTCGCACCGTCGTGCGCATGGATGCCTGGCGCTCGCTGATCGACTACAACATTTACGCGGGCTTGGTCCCCGCGGCCGGCGCCGGTGGACTCAACGTCACGGCCGAGGCGTTCGCGATGGCGCGGCGGCGCCAGCACGCGGCGCACGAGATCGGGCACACCCTCGGTCTGTCGCACAACTACATCGCCCACGCGCAGGGCCGGACCTCGGTGATGGATTATCCCTTCCCGCTCATCACGGTGGGTGCGGACCGCACGCCGGACCTCAGCCGGGCCTACGCGCCATTCGCCGGGGCGTGGGACTCACTGGCCATCCGGTTCGGCTACCGCTGGTATCCCGACGCAGCGAGCGAGCGAGCGGGGCTCGCGGCGATCGTCAACGAGGGAATCGCGCGGAACGTCCGCTTCATCGCCGATCAGCACGCGGGGGCCGACGGCTCCATCCCCTCCGTCACACGGTGGGTCGAGGGGGCGACGATGTTCGACGCCGTCGAGCGGACCAGCGCCGTTCGGCGGGTCGCGATCGAGAAGTTCGATGAGCGCGCCATCCAGCCCGGCGAGCCGATGTACCTCCTGAACATGCGCTTCACGCACGTCTACCTGCATCACCGGTACTCGCTCGAGGGGCTCACGAAGTACGTCGGCGGCATGGACTTCCGCTACACGATGCGGGGTGACGGACAGACGCCCACGACGATCATTCCGGCCGCCGAGCAGCGGCGCGCGCTGGTGATGGCGCTCGACGCACTTGAGCCCGCGGCCCTCGCGGTGCCGGAGCGGGTCCAGCGGCTCATCCCGCCGATGCCGCCGGGCGGTGACCCCCAGATGGTCTGGATGGGCTCTGCCGGAGGGACGTCGTTCGACGAGATCACGCTCGCCGGTGGGCTCGCCACCGAGGTGATTGAAGGGCTGCTGCAGCGGGAGCGGCTCGCGCGGGTCGTCCTCTTCCGCGCGCGCGACGCGCAACTCCCGACCCTCGATGAGGTGCTGACGACGATCATCGATCGCACCTGGGGGGCGGCGCCGACCGCCGACTTCCACGTGCAGTCGCTCCGGCGCACGGTGCAGCGCGTAGTGCTGAACACGCTGCTCGACCGCGCCGGCGACAAGGCAGCGCTCCCCGATGTCCGGGCGGTGACTGAACTGCAGCTGAAGCGGCTCGACGCGAAGCTCGCGGCGACGACGGGCGGGCTCGTCCCCGACCGGGCGCTCCGCGAACAGGCACGGCGGGAGATCGCCGCGTACTTCGACGGGGACGATAATCCCTCGACGCGGTCGCGCTTCCCGGTGATTCCGTTCCCGTGGCCCTGATGCGGCGCCGGCACTTCGTCACCGACTTCGCGCGGTACGCCGCTCTCTGCGCCGCGCTCCCGAATGAGTGGCGTCTCACCTGGCGTCCCTCCTTCGCGGACGATCCGTTCACGCTCGGCGTCGCCGCGGGCGATCCGACGCCGAGCGGGGCCGTCATCTGGACCCGTCTCGCCCCCCGGCCGTTCGAGCCGGAGGGCGGGATGCCCGGCACGCGACCGATCGTCGATTGGGAGGTCGCCGAGGACGAGGCGTTCACGAAGGTGGCGGCGCGCGGGCGCTACACCGCGGCCCCCGAGCTCGCCTACAGCGTCCACGTGGACGTCACGGGGCTCGGTGCCGATCGCTGGTACTTCTACCGGTTCCGGTCGGGGGATGCGCTGAGCCCGGTCGGACGGCTGCGCACCACGCCGGCCGCTGGGGCGTCCACGCCCCTCCGGCTCGGGATGGCGTCGTGCCAGAACTACGAGCAGGGACTCTTCACCGCGCTCCAGCACCTGGCTGCTGAGCGCTGTGACCTCGTCGCGCACCTCGGGGACTACATCTACGAGTACGGCGGCCGCGGCAACGCCGTCCGGAGCCACCACGGATTCGAGATCCGGTCGGTCGACGACTACCGGATGCGGTATGCGCAGTACAAGCTCGACCCCGCGCTGCAGGCGGCCCACGCGATGTGCCCCTGGCTCGTCACCTGGGATGATCACGAGGTCGACAATAACTACGCGGGCGAGGTCGGCGAGAATGAGATGGAGGCGGGCGAGCAGATGCGCGCGCGCCGCGCCGCCGGCTATCAGGCGTGGTGGGAGCACCAACCCGTGCGCGTGCCCCGCGCCCGCTCGTGGGCCGATCTCACTATCACCCGCACCGCCGACTGGGGCGCGCTCGCGCGGCTCTGGATGCTCGACACGCGTCAGTACCGCGACGACCAGCCCTGTGGGGACGGCTCGCGGGTCGTGCCCTGTGGTGAGTGGGCGGATCCGTCACGCACCATCCTCGGTGCGGCGCAGGAGCGCTGGCTCCTCGACGGAATCGGGGGGTCCCCCGCGCGCTGGCAGGTCCTCGGGCAGCAGGTGCCCGTCGCGCCATTCGACGATCGGAAGGGGGCCGAGCAGCGGCTCTATATGGACGGCTGGTCGGGATATCCCGCGAATCGCGACCGGGTGCTCCGGGCGATTGCCGAGCGCGCGCCCAATCGGACCGTCGTCCTCACCGGCGACGTGCACTCCAACTGGGTCAACGAGTTGCGGGCGGGTTTCGACCGTCCCGACCGCCCGGTCGTGGCGGCGGAGTTCATCGGCACCTCCATCAGCTCCGGCGGAGATGGCAGCGATGCTTGGCTCGGGGCCCCGGAGCAGATGCCCGAGAACCCGCACGTGAAGTGGCACTCGGCGCGGCGCGGCTACGTCGTGCACGACGTGACGCCGAGCGCGTGGACGGCGGCGTATCGCGAGGTGCCGTTCGTGGAGCGGCCTGGGGCGCCGGTGCGCACCGCGACGACGTGGCGCCTCGAGCACGGGCGGTCGGGGATCCTCGCGGGGTAAGTGTCGCTCCGCGAGGCGACGCGCGGACCCTCCGGCGCGTCAGGCTAGAACGTCAGCTGCAGACCGGTGGTGAAGAGTCGGTCGGAGTCCACGAAGCCCGCCGCTGGAAGATTGTCGTATCGGACGACGTAGCTGACCTTGAGGCCGACCTTCGATGAGACGGGGGCGACCACGGTGGACTCGGTGTTCAGACGCCAGTCGTCCGCGTCCCGCATGTTCGGGATGAACTCGGCGGTCTGGTGGAAGTAGGACGTCCGATTGAACGCGTGCCGCCAACTGCCGGCTGCGCGCGCCGAGGGGAAGTTCCGCTGGATGCCATCGAGGCGGACTTCCTGCGTCACGTTGCCGCCGCCCTCGATGCGCAGTGTATCGCGTCGGCCGGCGAACAGGCGCGCCTGAACCCCCACCTGCTCGTCGAACCGCCGCTGGATACCGGCGAATCGGTTGCGGTCGAAGGTCACGGCGAAGAAGACCGACATGATCTGGTCGATGCGATAATCGCCCCGCGTCGCGACCCGCAACTGATTCGCCTTGACGGTGTCGCGCTGCTCGGAGTACACGACATTCAGCTGCTGCAACAGCGAGAGGCGCCCGCGCTGCTGACTGAAGCGCTCGCCGACGTTCAGCGTAGTCAGGTTCGTGTTGCCGCCCGTCTGCACATAGCCGACATCGGCCGTGATCTTGGTGACCACCGATGGGCTGGATTGTGCCGAAAGCATTGCCGGCGACATCGTCCCGAGGGTGAACCCACCGGTGAGGAGACCAACGGCGGCACGCCACCCGAGGCAGGTGAGGCGCCCGCAGCGCAGAAGGCGCACGGGGGGACGGGAGACGCGTCTGGGCACGCCCCAAGATACGGACGCGCGCCGTGGCGGTGAACCCCAACACCCGCTAGCCTCCCACGGCGCGCGCTGACCAGCTCGGCGGCGTTCCCACGTGCCTTCCCCGACGATGCCCACGATCTTCGACGCCGCCGCTCGCCAGCAGTTGCTTGATCGACTCGACCGTCTCGCGCCGACCGCCACGCCCCGCTGGGGCCGGATGACGGCGCCGCAGATGGTCTCGCATCTCATCGAGTCATATCGGTTCGGTGCGGGCGAGCTGACGCTCCCGCGCTGGTTCGTCCCATTCCGGCCGATTGTCCGATGGCTCGCGCTGTACGTCATTCCGTTCCCGAAGAGCGCGCCGGCCGCACCGCAGCTGCTGGCTCGGATTCCTGACGACTGGGAGGCGGATGTCGCGACGCTACGGCAGCGTGTCGCGCGATTCGCGCCACCGGTGCAGGGCGCGCCCCGCCCGCCGCATCCGATTTTCGGCGTGATGCGCGATGCGGACCTCGGCGTCCTCGCGTACAAGCACACCGATCATCACTTCCGGCAGTTCGGCGTCTGATCCGCCGCGGGCGCGATTGAGTCGTCGCGACCCGCTGCGCTGAATCGTCGCGCTCGTCCGTCCGGGCTCTCGTCCGTGCGGTCGGGTGTCAGGTACCGCGGGGCTTCGCGCGGCGCGTCGGTTCGGCAGCGAGTGGGTCATCGGGCCACGGATGCCGCGGATACCGACCCTTCATCTCCTTCCGCACCTCGAAGTAGCTCGAGCGCCAAAAGCCCGCGAGGTCGCGCGTGACCTGCACCGGGCGGTGTGCCGGGGAGAGGAGGTGCAGCGTCAACGGCACGCGCCCGTCGCCGACGCGCGGTGTCTCGGCGCATCCGAAGAGTTCCTGGAGGCGCACTGCCACTGCGGGTGCGGTCGGATCTCCGTAGTCGATGGGCAGGCGCGATCCCGTCGGGGCCTCCCAGTGCGTCGGGGCGATGGCGTCGAGCCGGCGCCGCGCCGACCACTCGAGTCGATCGAGCAGCGCCCCGCCGAGGTCGATGGTCGTGAGGTCGGCGAGTCGCCGATGTCCGGTGAGGGACGGCCCCAGCCACTCAGGTAACGTCGCGAGCAGGGCCGCGTCGGCGACGTCGGGAAAGTGCGCCGCATCGGTCGCGTGTGCGAAGGCGAGTCGGTGCCGCGTCCGCACCGCCGCGTCCGACCACGGCAGCCGGGGGAGTCCTCCACGCGCGATCGCCCCGAGCATCGCCTCACGGAGCTCATCCGCCGAGACATCGCGGCGGGGACGCTCACGGAGCACGATCGCCCCGAGTCGCTCCCGCTCGCTCGCCCGGACGGCGTCGCGGGTGTCGTCCCAGACGACCTCCGACTCGGTGACAATGTCCGCACCGGCCACGGCGCGGACATCGGCCTCGTCGAGCGGCGCCGCGAGCCAGACGCGGCTCTCCTGGGCGTCGCCGTCGAGGTCCGCGATCGCGAGCCACGGTGCGCCGGCGATACCGACCGGGGCTTCGACGCGCGCCCCGCGGCCGTTGCGCAGGAGATAGCGCGGCGCGTCGCCCGGCCGTCGCTGCGCGAGGCGATCAGGGAAGGCGAGCGCCACAAGGCGCCCGACCAACGCGAGGTCGTCGTGCGCGTTACTCGCACGTGTGGGCAGCATCCGACCGAGGAGGCGGGCCTCCTGCCGCACCCGCTGGAGTCGGCCACGGTCCACGTCCGGTCCTGCCACCCGCGCCCGCAGGGCCTCGACACGGCTCCGGAGGTCGACGTCGAGCGCGGCCGCCTCGCGTCGGAACAGGTCGCGCTCCGCCAGCAGCGCCGCGATCTCGCAGGCGAGTGTGGCTGCGCCCATCTCCGCACCGCGGAGCACCAGATGCGCGAGCCGTGGGGCGAGGCCGAGCGCGGCCATCGCACGGCCGTGTGCAGTCACGCGACCGGTGGCGTCGAGCGCGCCGAGGGCGTGCAGCAGGGTGCGTCCCTGTGCGAAGGCGCCCGCGGGAGGCGCATCGAGCCAGCGGAGCACGGCAGGATCGTCGATCCCCGCGCACGCGAGGTCGAGCGCGAGCGCGGTCAGGTCGGCCTCCAGCACCTCCGGCGTGGCGCGTCTCGGCAGGGCGGCGTGGGTCCCCTCGTCCCAGAGGCGGAGGCACCACCCCGGCGCGACGCGGCCCGCGCGGCCACGCCGCTGCTCGGCTGCCGCCTGCGAGACCCGCACCGTCGCGAGGCGCGTCATCCCGCTCCGCGGGTCGTGCCGCGGCACCCGCGCCAGGCCCGCGTCGATCACGACGCGGACATCGGCGAGTGTCACCGAGGACTCCGCGATCGCGGTCGAGAGCACGACGCGCCGCCTCGTCCCCTCGCGACGCAGCACGCGGTCCTGCTCCTCAAGCGTCAGTCCGCCGTGCAGCAGGAGCACCTCGAGGTCCGACGTCAGCGTGGCCTCGTCGAGCGCCTGGCGCGCGCGTTCCAGCTCGGCGATCCCTGGGAGGAAGACGAGGAGGTCGCCGTCGGTCAGCGGCAATGCCTCGCGTACGGCGCGCACCACGCGTGCGGCGAGCGGGCGGTCGGCGCCCTCGCCGCGCCATCGCACCTCGACGGGGAAGGCGCGCCCCTCGCTGACGATCACCGGCGCCTCGCCGAGGAGCGCGGCGACCGGGGCCGGCTCGAGTGTCGCCGACATCACGAGGAGGCGGAGGTCGGGTCGCACGAGCGCCCGCGTCTCGAGGGCGAGCGCAAGGCCGAGGTCGGTCGTGAGGTGCCGCTCGTGGAACTCATCGAAACAGACCCCGGCGATCCCCTCGAGCGTTGGATCGTCCTGCAGCATCCGCGTGAGAATCCCCTCGGTCACCACCTCGATGCGCGTGCGTGGGCCGACGCGGGTGTCGTGCCGCACGCGATAGCCGACCGTCTCGCCGGGAGCCTCGCCGAGGAGCCGAGCGAGCTGGGTGGCGGCGGCGCGGGCGGCGAGCCGGCGCGGCTCGAGCACGAGGAGGCGCCCTGAACCGACCCACGGCGCCTCGAGGAGGGCGAGCGGGACGCGCGTCGTCTTGCCGGCGCCCGGCGGCGCGACGAGCACCGCGGTGCCGCGCTCGGCCAGCGCGGTACGCACGTCGGCGAGGACGGCGTCCACCGGGAGCGGCGGGGCGTGGCGGAGGGCGTCGGCGATGCGGGTCACGGGTGAGGGGAAAGCTAGGCGTCCGCGGCGCCACCGGCGCCTCATTGCGACGGTGCGGCGCTGCCACGTCCGGTGGCGCACGGTGCCCGGCACGCCGCACATTCAGCTCATCACCCCGTCCTCGGAATCGATATGTCAGAGCGCCGTGACTTCCTTCGCAGTGCCTCCCTGCTCGCTGCCGGCGCGATGGTGCCCGCCGCCGCTGACGCGATGGAGGCCGAGCTCCCCGTGCAGGGGTCCTGGGATATGTCGTGGGTGGCGCGCGTCACCGGGCGGTATCGCATCGCCTTCGATGCCCCGGAGGTCAGCAACGGGGTCTGCCTCCATCAGGTGCGGTCGTTCCTCGCGGGGTATGCGACGGTCCACGGCCTCACCGACGCCGACCTCACCGCCGTGCTCATCATCCGGCACAAGGCGGTGCCGATGATCATGGGGGACGCGACCTGGGCGGACGGTTGGCTCGGGGAGCGGACCGGGATGAAGGATCCCGTCTCCGGCGAGAAGGCGAAGCGGAATCCGTTCATCAACATCCCGTCCGGCGCGCCGCACACCGCCGCGTGGCCCGACGGCGCGCTCGACACGCTCATCAAGCGGGGTGTGATCGTGCTCGGCTGCGATCTCGCGCTCGGCAACTTCGCGGGGCAGATCGCGCAGGCGAAGTCGATCCCGCGGCAGGACGCACGGAAACTGGTCTACGACAACCTGATTCCCGGTGTGACGGTGATGCCCTCCGGCATCTTCGCCACCTGCCGTGCGCAGGCGGCGGGGTGCGGCTTCATGTACGCCGTGTAGCGCGCGCGTCGCGCGCGGCGGTGGTGTGCCATCGCGGCGGCCGTCTGTCTCGCGCCACGGCGCTGACGTGCCCTCGCGTTAGGCAACGCCCCAGTCGCTGAGTAGCGTCTCGGCGGCGCGTCGACCACTCCGGAGCGCACCATTGATGCTCGGGGTCTCGAGGTGGTCCCCCGCCGCGTAGCGCCCGGGGGCGACGCGCACGAGCGAGGCCGCCGTCGTCTCGTTCCGCACCGCGCGCACGAGGGAGTAGGGGACTCGGCTCACCTGAAGGAGGCGCCAGCCCGCGACCGTCGTGCCGCCGAACCACTCGCCGAGCTGCGCGCGTGCGGCGCGTTCGAGCGCGGTATCGTCTGGGGTCACGGGCCCGACCACCGTGGCCGACACGAGATGGCGACCGGCCGGCGCGTAGCTCGGCGCGATCTGGCTTGGCACACAGCAGTGATGGATCGGGCCCCGTTCCTGCGGCCCCGCGAGCGCGAGGAGGGGCGCGTCGAGCGGGGCCTCCGGGGCGTCGAAGCTCAGCGTCGCGCAGCCCGACCACGCCACGTCGGTCGTCGGACGACCGAGCAGCGCGGCGTGCGCCAGTGCGTCAGTGGCGATGATGACCGCCCGCGCGTCGATCGTCTCGCCGCCGGCCAGCGCGACGCCCGTCGCGGTGAGGCGCTCGACGGCGGCACCGGTGCGGATGGTGTCGGCCGGGAGGCCGGCGGCGAGCTGTGCGGGGAGGGCGCCCATCCCCGTAGCCGGGAGCGTCGCGCGCCCCGTCGCGAACATGCCGAAGAGGAAATCGAACCAGTCGGCGGGCGAGGTGAGCGCGCGATCGAGGAAGACGCCGCCGAAGAAGGGGCGGAAGAAGCGATCGATGGCCGCCGGCGAGAAGCCATCGGCGCGGAGGCGATCCATCGTCGAGCCCGTCGAACGACCGACGCCGCTGCCGTCAGCCGCGCGCAGGGCGCGGCTGCGCAGTCGGAGCATCCGCAGGGCGTCGAGTGGGGAGAATGCGCCGCTCCGCATCGTGGTGAATGCGGCGAGCGGGTCGCGCCACGGATCCCCGACGCGTCCGAATCCCGCGCCTCGCCGCACGAGCGCGCCTGATGCGAATGGGCGCAGGTCGAGCGCCGCGAGGTCGAGGGCGGCCTGGGCCTCAGGGTACGAGTCGAGGAGCACCTGGAACCCGCGGTCGATGCGGAAGCCGTCGACGAGGTCGGTCGCGACGCGGCCGCCGACCGTCGCCGCCCCTTCGAGGACGAGGACCGAGACGCCGCGCGCGGTGAGCGTGCGAGCCGCGGCGAGGCCGGCAAGACCACCACCGACGATGATGACATCCGGGGAGTGAGACATCGCCGTGGAATATAGATTGCCCTCCATGACGGCTCCCAAGGTCTACGACGAGGCGTACTTCCGTCGCTGGTACCACGACCCCGCCCAGCGGGTGATCACCCCTGAGGCGGTGGCGCGGAAAGTGCGCCTCGTGGTGGGGATCGCCGAGTCGCTCCTCGAGCGGCCGATCCGGACGGTCCTCGATGTCGGGTGCGGGGAAGGGGCGTGGCGGGCACACCTGCGTCGGCTCCGGCCTGCGGTGCGCTACACCGGCGTCGAGTCGAGCGAGTACGCCGTCCGGCGCTTCGGTCGACTCCGCGGTATCCGGCACGGCACCTTCGGCGCGCTCGGTGAGGTGCGCCTCGCGGCGGCCTACGATCTGATCGTCGTCTGCGACGTGCTGCAATACGTGCCCGAGGGAGAGCTGGCCATCGGCCTCCGCGCCATCGCCGAGCGCCTCAGCGGAGTGACCTACCTCGAGGCCTATGCCACCGAGGACGCGATCGAGGGGGATCTTGGGGCGTGGCACCACCGCAGCGCCGAGCAGTATCGGCGGCACTTCCGGCGCGCGGGGCTCACCCCGGTCGGGATGCACTGCTACGTAGGCCCTGCGCTCGCGGACCGCACCGTCGCGCTCGAGCGCGGGCAGGCGTAGCGTCGGATGACGCACTTCAAGGTCTGCTGCATCGCGTCTGTCGCGGAGGCGGCACTCGCCTGCGATCACGGTGCGGCCGCGATCGGCCTCGTCTCGGAGATGCCCAGTGGGCCTGGGGTCATCCGTGAGGAGCGCATCCGGGAGATTGCGGCGTGGGCGCCCACAGGTGTGCGGACCTTCCTGCTCACGGCGCGGACGGAGGGTGCCGACATCGCGGCGCAGGTCGCCGCAGTCGGGACCGACACGGTCCAGATCGTGGATGCGGTCCCAGCTCACACCTATGAGGTGCTTCGCGCGGCGCTCCCCGGCATCCAGCTCGTGCAGGTGATTCATGTGCGCTCGGAGGCATCGATCGAGGAGGCCCGCGCAGTCGCGCCGCAGGTCGATGCGCTCCTGCTCGACTCCGGTGATCCGACGCGTGCCGTGAAGGTCCTTGGCGGGACGGGGCGGAGCCACGACTGGTCGCTCAGTCGGCGCATCGTGGAGGCGGTTGGCGTCCCCGTCTGGCTCGCGGGAGGCTTGCACCCCGGGAATGCTCGCGTGGCGATTGATGCGGTGGGGCCGTACGGGCTTGATGTCTGTACTGGCCTGCGACGAGACGGAGCGCTCGATAGTGTGCGCCTGGCGGCCTTCGCTGAGGCGGTGCGGGGCTGATTGACCCCGGTCCGAGTGCCGTCCGCCGTTGACGGCGGGGCGCCCTGGTGCAACCTTTCATCCGGATATACGGATGAAACGAACCGCCCTCCACGACCGCCTCTCGGCACTCGCCGACCCGATCCGCACCCGGCTCCTCCTGGTGCTGGAGCGGCAGGAGCTCACCGTCGGTGAGCTCCGCACGGTGCTGCAGCTCCCGCAGTCCACGGTGAGTCGCCACCTCAAGGTGCTCGCCGACGCGGGGTGGGTGGGCGCGCGCGAGGACGGAACCTCCAACCGCTACCGCTTCGATGCGAAGGGCGCCGACGCGGGAACGCGGCGTCTCTGGACTGCCGTGCGCGCCGAGGCGGAGACGCTCCCGGCCGCGCGTCGTGACGCGGACCGCGTGGCGGGGGTGCTCGCCGACCGTCACACGCGCTCGCAAGCTTTCTTCGCCTCGTCCGCCGCGCAGTGGGATCGGCTGCGCACCGAGCTCTTCGGCGCGCGCACCGAGCTCTTCGCGCTCCTCGGCCTCCTCGACCCTGCGACACGGCTTGGCGACCTCGGCTGTGGCACGGGACAGCTCACGGAGACCGTCGCGCCCTTCGTGGCGCAGGTGATCGCGGTCGATGAATCCCCGGCGATGCTCCGTGCGGCCCGCGCTCGCCTGAGCGCGTTCGATCACGTGGAGGTCCGCGAGGGCTCCGTCGAGGCGTTGCCCATCGACGATGGGCAGCTCGATGTGGCCGTGCTCTCGCTGGTGCTGCACTACGTAGCCGCCCCGGTCGATGCGCTGCGGGAGATTCGCCGCGCCCTTCGGCCGATGGGTGGTCGCCTCTTGCTCGTGGACATGCTCCCCCACGCGCACGAGGAGTACCGCCAGACGATGGGCCATGTCTGGCTCGGCTTCACCCCCGACACGATTGCCCGATGGGCATCGGAGGCGGGGTTCGCGGCGGTGCGCCAGCACGCGCTCCCCGCGGCACCTCAGGCGAAGGGCCCCACGCTCTTCGCCGCCGTGCTCACCACCTGAGCACGGATCGTTCCACGCCACACTGCGGTCTCGTCCGTCGATCGCCAGCTCCGTTGTCTGTCTCTCGTCCTTCACTCCTGTTCTCTCACTCGTCACCTCACCACACCCTGCCATGACCGCCATCGCTCCCACCCGCCATCCCTTCGACGCCTCGGCCGCCATCGGCCGTCCCGGTTTCAAGGTCGCTGACCTCTCCCTCGCCGAGTGGGGCCGTCAGGAGATCCGCCTCGCCGAGTACGAGATGCCCGGCCTGATGGCGCTCCGCGCCGAGTACAAGGGGAAGAAGCCCCTCGCGGGCGCCCGCATCATGGGCTCGCTCCACATGACGATCCAGACCGCGGTGCTGATCGAGACGCTTGCCGAGCTCGGCGCCGACGTGCGCTGGGTCTCCTGCAACATCTTCTCGACGCAGGACCACGCCGCGTCGGCGGTGGTGGTCGGCAAGGACGGCTCGGTCGAGCAGCCGCGCGGCGTGCCGGTCTTCGCCTGGAAGGGCGAGACGCTCGAGGAGTACTGGTGGTGCACTGAGCAGGCGCTGATGTGGCCCGATGGCGCCGGCCCGAACCTCATCCTTGATGACGGCGGCGACGCGACGCTCCTCATCCACAAGGGGACCGAGTTCGAGGCCAAGGGCGCGGTGCCGGCCTTCGACGCCGCGAACGACCCTGAGGAGTGGGGCGTGATCCTCGACCTCCTCCGCAAGACGATTGCGGAGGATCCGCAGCGCTGGACGAAGATCGGCCAGGCCATCAAGGGCGTCTCCGAGGAGACGACCACCGGCGTGCACCGCCTCTATGAGATGACGCAGGCCGGCACGCTCCTCTTCCCGGCGATCAACGTCAACGACTCGGTCACGAAGTCGAAGTTCGACAACCTCTACGGCTGCCGGCACTCCCTCACCGACGGGATCCTTCGCGCGTCGGACGTGATGCTCGCGGGTAAGGTCG
>JACCDG010379523.1_pt1 | contig 18297 bp, 17 predicted proteins | sample 7442471 | NCBI WGS metagenome assembly JACCDG01 (sample SAMN15323444, study PRJNA562643) | freshwater metagenome | isolation source: river surface water | place: USA:Blue River Watershed | collected 2017-08-17 | reverse complement strand
GAACCCAAAGCAGCAGAACCTAAAGCAGCAGAACCTAAAGCAGCAGAACCTAAAGCAGCAGAACCTAAAGCAGCAGAACCTAAAGCAGCAGAGCCTAAAGCAGCAGAGCCTAAAGCAGCAGAGCCCGCCAAGCCGGCCACTCAGGCCGAGGAGAATGCGAAGCTGGAGGCCGAGAAGGCCGCTGCAAATGCTGCCAAGTTAGCAGCTGCAAAGGCTGCTGCTGCAGCAGCTAAACAAGCAGCTGAGAAAGCAGAAGCAGAAAAGGCAGCTGCCGCTGCTGCTAAAGTTGCAACTACCAAAGCTGCTACAAAGGTAGAAGTGGCCGCGAAAGAAGCTGCGCCTGCAGCGGCGGTTGCGGCCGCTACCGATTCAACTAAACTAGTCGAAGCACTCAAAAAAGATCCTGCATTGATTCACTCTACTTTGCATGAACTGACCAAAGGAATGGGGTTTACACCTGAGGTCCAGGCAGTCGTTAAAGAGTGCGCTCGTGTGGCATTAGCTTCTCTTAAAAAGAGCCCAAAACTCTCTCAACTTCTCAAGTCCATCGAGCGAGACAGCGAGCATTATGTGGCCAGCCATAGTCAGATCGTCGCTCATCTGGCCTGCGCCATCGCTTCGCAGATGGATTGGAGGTCGGACTCGACTTTTCAGAAACTCACGATCGCTGCGATGATGCATGACATGCCTTTTCGAAATCAAAAACTTGCGGCTGTTCAGAATCTCGAGGCGCTCAAGGCGAGAGAAAGCGAGTTTACGCCCGAAGAGGTTCAGTCCTATCGAACCCATCCGCAGGTCGCTGCGCAGCTTGTGCGGGCGTTTACAGAGATTCCGGCCGATGTGGACGTGATTGTCGAAGAGCATCACGAGCGTCCGGATGGGACGGGATTTCCACGAGGAATGTCGCACAGCCGAATAGGACCCCTTTCGGCAGTTTTTATCCTTGCTCACGATTTGGCAAAATTTATTTTGGATCGGGATCCGGGGGGCAACAAAACTCTTGAGATGGGGCCTAAGCAGATCGCGGAGTTTTACCAAATACACAAAGATGCCTACAAGGCTGGCACTTTCAGGAAGGTCCTTAAAGTCGTTGAGAAAATGAGTCTTTAAGTAGCGGTTGGCATATCAACCAGTCAAGTTGGTAGTCCAGCTCGGAAGCAATAGGTAGAGATTGCAAAAGTTAAGAAGGTTTTGCCACTCGTTTTGACGTGATACCCTCAGGAGGGAGCTTCAAGGACGAAGTCATGATGAGAACTTTTGCCTTACTAGGATTAGCCGTGGCCTTAGTGAGCGTCGCACAGGCGGGCGTGACCTTTGGATCCGGGATGAGCAGCGCCCAAGCAGGCCGGGTTGCACCTGGGCTACATTTAGGAATTGCTAATCACGATTTCAATTTCGGCGTTTTCATATCGGGAGTGCAAAGTCCGATCTATTATCAGTCTTCCTACTTCGTGGGGGGTTACTCGCTTCCAAAACGAGGAGATTTTTTATGGGGCCAGGTGCGCGCAGGCCTGGGGTTTGCTGTCTCTGTCTCTGCGTCGGGTCGACGGGATGGGCCCTTGGGCGAAGCAAGCAACTACTACGATTACGCTGCGGGTCCGGCAGTCAAGGTCGTATGGAGCGTGGCCGGCCCTCTTTTCGTAGCCACAGAGGCGATGTTTGGCCTGAGAAACTTCATTCACATCATCCTTGAGTTTCAACAGGTGGCGATCCTGTCTGTAGGCGTGCGACTATGAGACTAATCGGGGTTGTCCTTGGGGTGGTTTTTCTCCTTGCGTCCCACGCCGCGCAAGCTTCTCGATCGTCCAGCAGCTCGTTTCATGTCTTTGCAGCAACGGGGCGACTCTTGGGTTTGAGCTCTGTAAGAGTGGGTGTAAAGAGTTTTGAGATTGGGAAGCTAGGCCCTGAGGCCTTTGGTTTGGGCAAGATTCTCAACTTTGGAGGGGCTGGAATCGTTACTTTTGGCCCTTCGTTCTCGTCGACATTGCTCCCCGGAGTTTACGGATCTGTAGGTTGGCAGCCGCATCTTTTTTCTATTTTCAGTTTTCGAACTGAGCTCATGGCGGCCAATCATTGGAAAGGCGTTGGAACCGCCGAGGTCCTCGTAGGGCTCTCGGCTAACTTCTAGCAGGTGTGTAATCGAATGAAACTCTCTCGGATCGTCGCGGTTATTCTGCTCTCTCTCTCCATGGTTGGATTTTACTCCTATTCGGTTCGCTGGGCCGTCACTCGAGAAGATCCAACCGTCTGGATCAAGCCATGCGAGGAGCCTGTGATCGCCTCCTTGGATTTTCCGCCCGGCGATCCTTTGCATGGGGTTTCAGATGTGAGCTTCGATAGAATGATTCAGACAATCATCGACGACTACAACGATATCCCTTCATCCTTCATCCGCCTGGCTCGATACCCTGACGATCCCGTCAATCCGGGTACGCCAGCCACGGGGGACTCGGCTTTTACAGTCGAGAAAGCAGCGCAAAGGACGATCACCGTGTGCTTTGGGACTCCCTCGTCATTGGGTGCCGCTGGGTATGCCACTTGGAAAGTCGACTCCACTGGCAAGTTTATCGTGAGCTGCGAAGTCATTTTGACTGACGCGCTCAAAGGCAGTGCGAAAAACTTCACCCGAACGCTAACTCATGAGCTTGGTCATTGTCTGGGCCTCGGCCATCCGCAGGAGATGACCCACGCTCTCATGTCCTACTTCAGTTCACCTGAACTCACTCGGCTTCAGCCGGATGACAAAAACGGAATGACCCATTTGTATCCGAGCGAAGCCGCTTATGGCGAAGAAACCCCATCATTTGGGCTGTCTTGTGTTCCCAAATAGAGAATTCCTTCGAACCACCAACCCGAATCGCCAGATGTCACTGCTCGAGTGACCTCGTCCTTAGAAGTTTGATTTTTGAACGCAGTGAAATACTTCGTGCGCGACCATTTGTTGGAGATGCTCTTTGGGCAGGACTTCAGAGAGGGGGTAGATGACGATGGGGCAGGCTTCGGTGTCCAAATCAAAAAACTGCACAAAAGTGAATCCAAAGGCAGCGGCCTCACTAAAGTGCGGTCGGGGATAGCGGACAAGCGAAATGCGAGGGACGCGTCCATAGGTATGATACTTGCCGAGGGAGTATTGAAAGGCTCATCGATGACCTCCATTTGCGGCTTCACGGTTTCGGAGGTCGCCAACTCCTCCGTGATGCATATGCGCAAGTCGGGAGAGAGTGTGGTTAGGTTGGGTCGGGAAATTCGTGGGCCCAGAGAGTGGTGCATTGAAGAGCATGGGCATTGGCCGTGAAGGTAATTGTTGAGAAAATAGGGGCTGCGAAAGCGGTTTGCGTCAGTTTCATGCGCTGGGACAAGTTGAGAGACGAGTTGAGGCGCAACCACAAAGACGGTTTAATGCGTGGAGTTATAATTGTGCGTTAGATAATCTAATACTGACCGATGTCTTTTAATCATTATCCAAGTGCCTTCTTCTCCGCTAATTCCTGCTAAGCGAAACCGCAAAGGGGAATTAAAATGAAGTCTTTAATTGTTTCTATTGTTTTGATCGTAGCACTCAACACGACTACGGCTTTTGCATCATTTTTTGAAGTCTGTGAGCTGGAAGCTCAAGTGACATCTGTTTCTCAGCTGCTTGCGACCTTGAATGGAGATAGCCGCCAAGTGCCAGGCGAAGTGAGCACCTACCATCAGCTGGTCACTGTCAAAGTCTCGAGCGCAAGAGCAGAGAACGGTAGGATCGGGCATGCCAGCTGCAATGGGCATATAGATCAAAGCTACGAGCTGTTTGCGAAAGCAAGTGATGGCTATGAAGTCGGACAAGTCCTCAAGATCACTCTCCAACGTTCAAATGGTCGTGCTCCGGGTGGAATGGCCCGTCAAGAGAGGTGGACTGTGAATCAGTAAAGCTGTCCCCCAAACCTTGATTGAAATCTAATATTCGAATTTCTATAAATCCGTTACTTACAGGCGTATGAAATCTTCCAGCTTGGCTTTCGGGATTCTGATGGGTTTTGTCTACTTCACCGGGGTTGGTATCTCCCACGCAGAGACTCCCGTCACCTCAGCTCCTCCTGTAGCTGAGGTGAAGCCCAGCAAGAAAGCTTGGTACGATACCTTCACTCTTCGAGGGTATGCTCAGGTTCGATACAATCGATTGTTAGAGACCAATACCAGTCTCAAATGCGAGCAATGTGACAAGTCATGGGGTGATAAAGGTGGTCTGTTTGTTAGGCGTGCCCGTCTCATCCTCAGCGGCAATGTGCATGATCGAGTCTATGTCTACATCCAGCCGGATTTGGCTCAGGCGGTAGGGGCAGATCAACATTTTTTGCAGCTTCGGGATCTTTATTTTGACCTTGCGTTGGACTCGCAGAAAGAATTTCGCTTTCGTGTCGGGCAAAGCAAGGTCCCTTATGGCTGGGAGAATCTCCAATCTAGTTCTAACCGCTTGCCGCTGGACCGCACTGACGCCATCAACAGCGCGGCACCCAACGAGCGTGATCTAGGCGTCTTTTTTTATTGGGCACCCACTGAGATCCGCGATCGTTTCAAGCTTCTGACGGAGAACAACCTTAAGGGCACTGGCGACTACGGAGTCGTAGGCTTAGGGTTTTACAATGGCCAGTCAGCCAACAAAGCAGAGGTAAACAACAACCTTCACGTCGCTGCTCGTGTCACCTATCCTTGGAAGTTTGGCGATCAGTATGTTGAAACTTCGATTCAGGCTTACACGGGCTTGGTAACAGCATCGGGAGCTGCGGCCGCAGTGAGAGAAACTCAGTATGCGGATCGTCGTGTGGCTGCGAGCTTGACAGTCTATCCGCAGCCTTTGGGTCTTCAAGCCGAGTGGAGTATGGGCGAAGGTCCCGAGTATAATCCTGTGCCGAATCTAGTTGGCACTTCTCGTCTCGACGGTGGTTACGTGATGACGATGTATCAGTTGCAGAGTTGGGTGGGTCAAAGTCTGATCCCCTTTGCTCGAGCGCATTTCTACAGTGGCGGCAAGAAGCATGAGACAGACGCTCGCTCCTATCGTGTTCGCGAGTACGAAGTGGGGGTGGAGTGGCAGCCTATCTCGGCCTTTGAGTTGACTGCCATGTATACGATTTCTAGCCGGCGTTTTGAGGACTCAGGCGCGAAAAGCAATCTGCAAGAAGGGAATCTGCTCCGACTGCAGGCGCAGTTCAATTACTGAAGGCGGGGCAATGCTTGAGCGTTGGTCAAACTTTTCGACAAGATCAACGGGCTGAGGAACTTTTTTTAGAATGGTTTGCTTCCCGCAAGCCAAGCGGCTGTTCCTCCTAACAAGAGTACGGCCCACCAGATTGGCTGAGTGAGTTTTGGAATCCTTGGGGCAAGAGCGATGACTCCTCCCAAAATCGTCCAAATCCCTAACTTTGCCCAGATCCATCCTGGTAAACCGCCATGAGCAATGCCTAATCTCGCAAGAAGTCCAAATCCTCCGACCAGCACAAGCAAAAGTCCCACTCCGTGCGTGATCGCTATACGCTTCCGCCAAGAGTGATCTCGACTGCCCCCGCTTCCAAACCACAGGAGCACGCCCCCGAGGGATAGAAAAACCATGAAGATCCCTAACAGATGCATAACCTTATAGACGGGGTACGAGATCATAGATTTAAAGCCTTCTCACGCATGTTCCTGAAGATAAGTGGCACTCTTATGAAGCTCTCATGAGTCGCTCGATCCGCTCTTCGAGCGGAGGGTGTGTCGAAAAGAATCGAAATATCCCTGAACCTTTATTAGAGATTTTGAGCGTTTGTGTAGCTGGTTGCATATTTGGGTCAGTGATCTCTATTGTGCGTTGGAGAGCTTGAAGCGCGCTCACCATCTTTTCGCGGCCCGCAAGTCTAGCCCCGCCCTGATCAGCGCGGAACTCCCGCTGGCGAGAGAACCAGGCAACCACAATCGAACCCAGCACCATAAACACCATTTCAAGAACAAAGACAGTTATGTGATAAGCGAATCCACCTGCAATGGAGCCTTCTTCACGATCGTCCCGCGAACCTGCCGTTGAGATGGCGTAGGCGATGATTCGGGCGAGGAACATGGCAAAAGCGTTCACTATGCCTTGAATTAACGTCATCGTCACCATGTCGCCGTTTGCGATGTGGGCAACTTCGTGTCCCAGTACTCCATCTACCTCATTCTCGCGCATGCGATGAAGGAGGCCTGTTGAAACCGCGACCAAGGCTCGGGACTTTGTCGGACCGGTCGCAAATGCATTGATCTCCGGTGATTCATAAACGCCTACTTCCGGCATTCTGGGAAGACCTGCGCTCTTGGAAAGGTGATGAACCCGCTGGACTAGACTCTGAAGTTCTGGATCGCGAGTATTAGGGTCGATGACCTGAACGCCCATCATCCATTTGGCCATCATGCGGGACAGTCCCAGCGAGATGAACGCGCCTCCCATGCCCCAGACCAAACAGAACGCCAAAAGCGACTGGTAATTGATCCCCCGCGCCGTCAGGTAGGGTTGGACTCCCAACACATTCAACAGCAAAGAGATCGTGATCATGACCAGAATGTTCACGGCCGCAAAAAGAAAAATTCGCTTCATCCACGCCATAAGAGGCTCCTTTTCAATAAGTTCAACAATATCGAAGATATCCTATTTTGGCTGATAACTAAAATCGATAATTGTTAACATAATGATTGATAAAATGAATCGTTAGTTCACGTGAAACTGTTTGATGAGTTTGGCTGCGATCGGATTCTGGACACGCCTAGACGCCGAAGTCAGCCAGAGCTGCTCGCTCACATGCTCAAGTTCTCCAATTTGAACCAGCGCTCTGCTTTTGAGCTGCTCTTTGACGGCTGGTAACGCGATAGGAATGAGTCCATGCCCCGATAGAGCGATGAGTTTCTGAACTTCGATGTCTTGAGTCTCGCCAATAACGCGGATACGAATTTTATGAGTCTCGAAGAAGTGATCGGTGTCTCGCCTGAGTTTGCTATGTGCCGTAGGGAGGACAAACGGCTGATTCTGAAGAGATCGCGGAAAGTCCTTTCTAAGGCCCTTGAACTTGGGCGCGCCGCAAATTGCGACCTTCATCTCAGCGACCCGCTTGCTGTAGAAGGCACTGTTCGATTCTAGGGCGGCAGGGCTATTGGTAAGCACTAAGTCCAGCCGATGGGCCACGAGCTCGCGCAGGAGGCGGTCTCCTTCACCCTCTAAGACCGAAATAACACATGGGCCTGCGCGATAGGCGGCCTCGACCAGCTGATGAATCAGGGTTTTGGGGAGGCTATCGAGTGCTCCTATCTGGAGATGGATCTGTTTTTCAGGAAGCTGATCGTCGGCCGCTTCGAGCATTTCTTGGCCAAGCCTAAAAATCTCTGCAGCATACTCGAAGATGATTCTTCCCTTCTCAGTGAGGAAGAGCTTTTTGTTGACTCGATCAAACAGAGGATAGTTGAGTGACTGCTCTAACTGCTTAAGTTGCGTGCTGAGCGCGGGTTGGCCCACCTGAAGCCTGCGAGCTGCTTTGGCAATTCCTCCCTCCTGAGCGATCGTGTAGAAGTAGAGAAGATGACGATAGTTGATCCACTTCATGGCGATCTTTCTTTTCTTTGCTAAATAGAAAAAACAGAGGTTGTGAAAAAGTCAGCTCAGGCGGCTTACTAAATGCGCCGATGATCCCATAAAGGAGCATCGGCTAGATCAAGACTTCCACGCATCACCTACTTTTTAAGTGCTGAAATGCCTGCACTGGGCAGCTTTGAGTTTTTGAAGGTCAGGTGCGTGCACGAGTGATCGGGCGAACCCTCCTGCACTTGCAAACTACTCGAGCGCCGCTATCGATCGTTTTTCGAGCTCAGCGCAGCTGAGTTGAGAAACCTCGGGTGCGGTTTCGGAGAAGAAAGAGTTGATGATTCCCGGGAGTTCTTCGACTCCTCTTTCTAAAGATGCATGATTAAAAGGCTGCATTTCAAATGAGGTGCTTAGCCCCTCAGTGGGCAATCCCATTAGCTCCATGAGACGGACTAATGTTGGAACGTAGGAGTTATAATAAATGATGGGATTTTCTGACAGGATCGAAGTGCCGGGAGAAATCAAGTTATCTTTGAAAATCTCATCCAGGTGCGCTCGATAACCTGTCTTAATTGCTTCACTCATGGTGGTGAGCATCTGTTCATAGGGAGCTAACCCCTGAAAATACAAGTTGGGAAATACTTTCTCAAATGCAGGCTGTTTAAACCATCTTCCCCAATAGTAGGTAAAAATGGGGGCCATGTCCCCCATGCACTTTCCCCACCACTGGATGGCGTATTGAAACTGGCTAAAGTCTTTATTGCGGAGCCCGTTTTTGTGGTCCACAAAGTCTCTCAGTATTCTTCTGAGATTAACTCGATTCGCTTCAGTATTTAAAAGGGCATTAGGTCGAAGAGATCGGCCATGTAGCACTGCAAGGGTTTGCTGGGAGTCAGCGGCTACTGGAGTACTGTTTTTCCAACTGAGCTGAGTATAGCGTTCGAAACCCGGTTTTGGTTTCGAAATTTTTCCATCTTCGAGCTCGAATATTCGATGAATAAAATTTGTGTAACCAATATGCTCAGGGCTGTTTTCAGCCATTACATCGTGATTCTGATTGCTCAAGCTTCCGTAGGTTCCAACCCAGCTGTCATGAGGCTCAAAAAGTGGCCTGAATCCAGAGCCGTGACATCCTTTGCAGTCCTTAATTGCATCGGGAGCGGTGACAAAAAACTTACTTAAGGGAGGAGAGTGTTTTCCAGGAAAATGGATGACTTTGGCGTCCAGCTTTCCGAACGACTTCTCATAAATCACTTCAATGGATTCGCAAAAGGGGTTGACCTCAGAAGTGCTCTTCTCGCATGAGTTATAAGAGAGAAAAATGTCTCCAGCTCCAAATAAGATAACTCTTGGATTTTCAAAGTGGGTAACGTCTTTTGCCAATCCTCGACTTCGATACATTAATGCATAGTTTGAGCGCAATTCACTGGGTAGTTTCTCAACAAAGTCGTCTACACTCTTAAGGTTAGGATTATTGCTGAGGATCGCTTCGATTTTCGGCCAAGTCGGATTGGGAAGAGAATATCTTGGCGCTGAGAACGCGATAGATGATTGAAAGACAAAAGCCAGAATAAGTGATCCTAAATTCAATTTATCTAGATTCGGTATCATCATCTTTCGTCGTCCTCAGCGCCAAGGATAAAATGGCAGTGCTATGAAGTCTTGCTCAGTTCACTGTACAGCTTTTGCTTCAGTGATTGTGGCTGATGCGCGGTCCGTATAAAGCCAATAGAGCGGCTCAAAGCCGCTTTCAGTGAAGTATTTCTGCCAAGCGCCAGAAGAAGCTCCGATGTCAATTTTGTCACCGCGCTTTGGATTAAAAAGTCGTGAATACAGAACATCGCCGTTTTTGTAGTGCCCGATTACCTCGTAAACTGACGATCCACCTGTGAAAACGCGAGTTACGATGTCGACTGGCTGCGGAATCACCATCACAGAATTCAGCGGGTCCGCGGCTCCTTCTGTAGCCACCGGAGCGTCTGCCATGTACGCGACTAAGTTGCCTTTCAACGTAGATGTATGATTCTGAGTATCTAAGCGGAGCTCCATTTTATCATCTACCTCGAATCCAGCATCAGAAGGCTTCAGGAGTTCTGCTACTTCGGAGTTATTGGTGGATCGAGCGGCAAAGAAATATCCGGGCTCTTGGTTATTGGCTCCAGCTTTTTTTGCAGCAATAGGTGCATAGGTCATCTCGCCAGAAATGCGTTTTGCAGGCTGTTTTGTTGAGTGCAGATCCTTGATTTCATAATACACCAATCCAGAGACGACTCGCTCTCTTGCTCCTTGAATCGTTTTTACGGGTACAAGGCCTTCCTTAGAAAGTTGCTTCTCTGCCCAGCTGTAGTCTACGGTTCCGTAGAGAGTAACAATGTTCACTCGGCTTCCTTTGAGTGAAGGGTCGGCTGCATTCGCTGTCAAAGATAGCGAAAGCCCAACAAACAATACGGCATTTACAAAAGCTTTCATTTAGATGTCCCCCGTTTTTAAATATTAGACCGAATCAATCCATAGCTTCTGAGAGCTTCAAATTGAAAATAATGAAGACTCATCAATGAATGGATTTAATAAGTTTCGCGAGTTGACATAATTTTTTTGAAATAGCTATGGTTTTATTGATTCGAAATGAGCCATTTTACCTGGGATTTATGTGAGAATGTATTCAGCTCGGCGCGTTAGTGTCGGCTTCGTTCCCGGTGTTGAATTTGGCACGCCGCGCATCACAGAGAAGTAATTTTCTGCCGTCCTCTCAATACGCTTTGAGTGAGATTGTGGTGCGAGCAGTGGGCTTGGGAGAATTAAGGGGTTAATTTTTCCGGGCGTATTTCGGGTCGAAAAAACTGAACTCGCACTTTATCGTAAGAGCCTACAGCACCTCGAGTCTCGATGATGCGCATTTCGGTGTATCCGAATTTATCAGCTTGCCGCGCAGTCCATGTTAGTAGCGAGTTCGTTTCGAAGGTTTCTTCGGGCTGTGAAGTAGAGCCGTGCGCGGCCTCTCGCACTTCCAGTGAAATCTAGGCTTTCAGGATCGTAGACGGAGAACTCCCATTCATTCTTAACGTCGATGACAACGTCTATCTGGGGATTCTCTAATGCAGAGGATAGGCAATTCTTAGAGTATTCGTGAGCTATTGAGGATGTCGCTGAGAAGGCTAGCAGGAGTAATGCGATCGGAGTCAGGTAAGAACCCACGGTATTTTATCGGTAGAAAAGCCGATAAAATTAGGGCGGCAAAATTTGCTCTACCCTAGAGAGGTAGTTCCTGGGTCAAAGAGGCAAGGCGGCCTTCGGTGCTTGAAAGCCACAACGTAAAGCTGCGACCGCGCTTATGTTGGCCGATGCTGGCGCGGTATCCTAATGGATAATAAGTGATGCCCGATCACATTCGGCGCCCCACTTCTTGATCACCTCGGGGACCGATGCAATCTCCATAGGGTTGACCGTTTATGCTCCAGTGGGCGCCAGATAATTCGGAAGGCGGTCCGATGATCTCGGAGTCACCGATCATCCGGGAGTTTTCTTCGGAGCAGTCTCCTTCAGTGATCGAAAAAATCGTCATGATCCTGATTGGCACGGAGCCATTGCCGTTGACGGTGCCAGCATCATAGTACCTGCCATCCGCTTCGTAAAGATCGCCTTGCAGCCATGCCAGGCATTTGCCGATCCGTACGCGGCCGTTTTTGAGACGATAGACGCGGTTGGGGATTAACAACGGATAAGCAAAGCTCTGGGTGTTGTGCTGCCCGTCTATGCAGCCTGAAGCGGGGATGATCGAGGAGCGTTTGACGTGCTCGGTTTCGAGGATCTCGCCTGGAAAAATCCCACCCGTCACGTCCAACCAGCCGTTGGGGATCTCGACCTCGGCGGCGTCGGGAGCAAACCAGTTGGCGGCTTTCGAGCTAAAGAAAGGAACGACCGCTAAGAGCATCATACAGGTGGCTGATCCGATTTTTCGTATCATTGGCTCAGTTTCTGGACGACATAAGTCCTGCTTTGGCCGATTTCTAGCTTTCCGTCCCTTCCGGACCTGATCGTCGTAAGGACATTCAGTTTGCCCTCTTCGGTCGGGGTGAGCACGTAGAGGTATTCGTCATCGACGTATTGATTTCCCTGGATCCGGCAGCTCCCGTCGCTATCGAGTCTGTAGCATTTAGGAATAGCTCGTCTCATGGAGAACTCGACGCGACAGGATGTAGACCCACATTGGGATACAAAGGATGCATGCAGTTGAGGACATGGGGCCTCTGCTAAGCTCCCTGTCTGAACAAAGGTGACGACCAACACTTTTTCGCCGTTGCCGATATCTGGTTGGTCGAGTCTCAGACTGCATTGATTGTAGAAGTTCGAATAAACGCCGTTGCGCATGAGGCCCCTGATGGTTCCAGTATCGGCTGGTTCGACTTCTCCTTGCGGAGAGTTTCCCTGCATAGCTACGTAGATTGGGTTTGAAAGCTCGTAGCTTTCGTCAAGTTGTCCCAAACCCATTGCTCGAAAGACCTCGTGGGATACCAAGCGGTGTTGCCGAGCCGGAGGTAAGCCCATAAATCCAGTCTCGTAGACATCGATGTGCGCACTCTCGGATTTGGTCGCAACAAAGTAGCACGCGTCGCGAGCAGCAATGCTTCCGTCCTGGTGACGGCACATGGGGCGATCGGGGACCGAGTTGACGCGGGTTTTGGTTCCATAGGTTTTGAATTCTTTCCAGTTGATCTGCTTGAGTTTGTCCTTGTCCTTGTCCTGTCCTCCCGCCTCGGGATGAGTCTCAAAAAAGTCCGCGACCTCTCGAGCCCGGAGTCCGAAATGCGCCTCAATGTCTCCGCCGCCGCCCCCTTCTTGTCCGCCACCGCCGTCGGAGGGCGGAGTTTGCGCAAATACGGACACGTTAAAAAAAGTGAGGCATGCTAGCATCATAAGTGCCCGAGAAGCCCATGACTTGAGATGAGTCAGTTTGGGAGTCACCGGATAAAACGAGACATTGAGATGATATACCCGATCTCGTTTTGGGCTGGCCTTCATGAGGTGTGAGAATTTGCGCCTAAATTCTTTGATCAGTTCCTGCGCCGCCTTGAGCTGGCTCGAGTCGACGGCAAGGGTCATGGAGGTTTGGCTGCGTTCTTCGAAGGGGGTCTTTTGCATCGCCTGATCCGCCATAGCCAAGATCTGGCTCTGAACTCTGCGTAGCGCATCGGTCGTTCCAACCTGGGTCGCGATGCTTGAATAGGACTTGCCCGAAGCTTTGACCTCACAGGATTTACTGCGCACGAGCAGCCCCAGACTGAGCATCTGATTAAGCGCGCCCTGCGCCTCGACAAGCGAGATCTCGAGCGCCCGTGACACTGACTTGGCCGAGCAGGCAAATCCTTCGACGTCGAGCAGCTCTAAGATCGCATAATGGTACCACTCCGAAACGCCTGCTAGCTGGTCGTCGGATAAAGGTACATAAGTCGCATCTAAGTTCTCGTGGCGGCGTCTTTGCTGCTCAGCCTCGGCGTGAGAGGAAAATTCGATCCAATCGCGAATGAGGAGGGGATTCACGCCCAGTCGTTCGCCAGTTCGCAAGATGATCGAAGCTGTGGGGGCGCGTTCGCCACGAATGACTTTGGAAAGGTATGAAGGCTCCAGAGTCAGGGCTTTGGCAAACGCTCTGAGTGAGTAACTGGGATTGGCTTTGCATCGGCGATCCAGCTCGCCAGCTAAGTGCGCTGCAAAGCTCGAGAGACCCGGCTTGGCGGCGATCTTTTTTTGGATTTTACTCTCGGGTTGATCAAAAGTTTTAGGGCCGGATTTTGAGGGCAAACGCCACCTCATTTTTTTGAGTTGTTTGTTATTCTCATTTTTGACTTAAATTATCAAGTAATATTTTGAGTGTAAATTCTCAAAACCATTACGAAATTAATCAGCGAGTTTCGAATCCCACTGCGACACGAGTCTCGTGAGTTATGGCAGTAAACGAACACTGAAGATCAGCTTCTTGGCACAGACCTGTATTGATCTGGTGTTCACTGTCAGTGCTCCACCAAGCGACACTCGCTCCCGGAGCTGGGATCACCGTCAAGGTGATCCGGGTACCACGGAGCACTTGGATGTCTTGAGTCCTGCAGTCCAGGCCGCACTTGATCCCTCCGATGTCGCTGATGATAGTAGAGCTGGCGCCACCGATAGCGTCGATCTTGGAGAGTGATACTTTGACCGTTTGACTGAGGGCGAACTTGGCCGTGATCCTAGGCAGTCCTTTTGTCACTTCGACTGAGCAGACGCGCGGGTTTTGAGGATTCACACTTGGGCAATTGTCCCATCCTTGAAACTCACTGGCCTGAACATAGCTATTGGAGAGGGCGATGATCTCGATTTTTGAGCCCGCCTTGAATCCTACTTTGCATGAATTACCGCCGCCTTCGGCATCGGCCCATCCGCAGTTGAACCCGCTTGTGGTTTTGCCCGTCTGGGAGTCGTAAGAGAAGACGCCACCCCCGAAGGTGTTGGTGTCGTTGAACGAAAGACTTCCACCCGAGTACACAGAGCCTTGAGTTTGAACGGCGGCCGTCAATTCGATCGGTCGATCGGTGTGGGTCGGACATTTGAATTCGTCCGGGTAGTAAGTGTACGGGGATTCGAGGTAGTTGAGATTGAACGAACAAGGCAGCACGACGGCCATGTTGATCGTCGCATCCCAGGCGGAATTGATTGGAGAGAAATCGAAATCATCGAAATACACGTCAGAACCGAGTTTGCCGTGCTCGAGCTTTTGGGGATACTCGACGCCGTCCTTGATTGCCACGATCGAGAGGTTCGAACCGTCGGATAAGAGTCCGGCGAGTCTGAACTCAGTCCCTGAGTAGGAGCTTCCGCTCCCTGATGGTACTTCGCCAAATGTGGCGACATCGGAGTCGGCCGTAAAGGAGTGGCAATCCTCGTCCAGGGTGCCCGCCGGCCCACCCATAGATCGCATGCATAGATCCAAACTGACTCCTCTTAGCGGGATGCGATTCTCATCTAAAAGCGAGCCAAAAAAGCTAATAGTCTTCTGTGAGTTCACGGAGTCGCACGCGTTTGCTCCAAGAAGGGAAGAGAAGGCGCAGAGAATAGTTACGAGGTTCTTCTTGTTTTTCATTATTAAATCTCCATTAAATAGTAATTTCGATCGGAGATTTAATATTTATAACTTATTTAATCAATTATGGAGTCTGCCGGCACCTCTCAAATCGTGTCCCTGCTTGGACACGAGTGCCTTGAGTAGCGGGCCGATTCGGTCGCAGCTACGCACTGAAGTCCCGTAGGGTTCTCGTTCTTGTTTTCGATGTCTTCCCGTCTGAGATTCTCGCGTTCGCCTTCCATGTGCATGCTCTTTGACTTGTTCATGCTCCCGATCAAAATTCTTACGACGGAGTCTCTCTTTGGGTCGCTCGTTTTGCTCGGCCATTGATACCCGTTCAGAGTAATGATTGGCACCCTCAGAGCACTTCTGACTTGAATTCAGTATACATGCTCAATAAAAATTGTTTAATACAGTCCTTATAAGTAGCTACAAAGACTAAGGGCAATTAAAATGAACCGACTGGGGCAAGCGCCTCAGCAGTTTTTCGACTCTCATACCTACTGTCTGTGTCGCTTCTTTGGTGACCGCCTGATCCGCAGGTGCGTTATTAAATGAATTAATGGCAATTACTTCGCCAAAACGATTGACCATCGGGCCTCCACTCATCCCGTTGTCCGAGGTTCCGGAGACAATAAGAAGCTCTCCTTGCTCGTCCAATCTTCGAACATAAGCTACTGCGGCCTTTTGCTCTTCCAGCAGACTCTCTTCCGTCGCTCCGTCTAGCGACTCCATCTGATCGAAGCGAATGTTCAGTATATTTCCTGCATTGGCTAAAGGTGCCAACTTGCCGCTATCTTCTGAAACACCCAAAATCCAAATCGGTTCTCCCGAAAGAGCGGTGTTTGAGCTAACCGAAGCGCACTTAAAATTCCCGATTCCTTGCTCTGTCCTTTTTGCTTTTATCTTTAACAATGCGTAATCGGAATTTTCGGAGACATAGACGAACTCAGTCGTGTCGGCTAAAGGATGCCGGATTTTCACTTGACCAGGATTAACCAAATCCCCGGTCTCACCCACAAGAACATGTTTAGCTGTGAGCAGATATCCGTCATTTGAAACAAATACGCCTGAACCGTTTGATCCTGTAATCCCAACCTGAACAGTCGCCTCGAGTGCCTTCACTATTCCCCGATTGAGTGTAGCGACTCCCTCATTCGGTAAGATCGCCAAAGCCGAGAACATCACAACGGATGCGGGACTGAAGCCGGCAATGATCGATTTTTTCATGCTGGGAATTTATCATGCTCGACTATAGTTGACAACTATAGTCATAATTCTCAAGTCATTGAAAATAAAGGTAAACATTTCTAATTCATGGCTATGCAACCTGACCTCTCAATGGATAAATCTACGACATGCTCATTTTCGCCCACATGGGTATTGGAAGAATGCAGACAACCATGGGCTAGTTAGTATGCCCGAAGTCCACGCCAGCGATGATGGTGATGACAGCCTTTATCGCGGGGACACCGAAAGCTGTATGGAGGTCTTCTGTGCGGGACTTGATGGATGTGGAGCGGAAGTGTGAGCGGTCCTCAACATATTTACCGAACGTCAGATTCATTTCCATTGCCTTGAGTCGTTCATTCGAAGTCTCACGCAGCTGAGGCGGGATGATAGCCAAGCTGCGTGATGGGCCGATGACCCTGATGGTATCTCCACGCTGTAGATGGGCAGGTATTGTAGCCATAAACGGTTTGTCCAAGTCATGTAGTTTTACTTAGTTCGTTCAGGCTGTCACCTCGGCAGAGACTTGAGCTTCTTGCTAATCACTCAAAGAATGTGAAGCGATATGCTCGCAATTCTCTACCCTCACGATTCCGTCGTCCGTTTTTGAAAGACATACGATGAAGTTGTCATCTTTGCGGTACATGCCGCGGAACCGCAGGCTGTTGTTCGGGAGTTGAGCTACTGCGATTCTCAGGCTATGCACGCGCCGGAACTCTGGGACAAGCGTTGTCGCTCCTTTTTTAGCTCGATCACCTTGTCTGTCATTAGTTTCACCCGGTCGGAAGTTTTGACTTCGGGTAAACTCTCCCGAAAACTGATTCTAAGTTACTGAAGTGGTTGGAGTGATAGGGATTGAACCTTGTTAAGCATAAACCCGTGATTAGCGAGGTCCCCCTGAAGATGGCTAATCCGGATTTCTTGAGCGCCGCTATCGTCAAGGATTCAAAGGGATTGCGAAGAAAGGTTCTTTACGTGGCCAATAACACCAAACTTATTCCAGAGCTTTTTGAGTTCGTTGTAAGCGCTCATTCACCACTCTTGAGCCTATAAATCGTGGATCGCCCCCCACCGACGCGCACGATGACCTTGGCTTCAACGAGCGCGTTCAGGTCCGCGACCGCCTGCGTCCTTCCTAATCCCGCAAGGTCAGCGTACTCGCCCGCACGGAGCTTTTTGTGTCGCCTGAAGATGGCCTCCGCCTTCTTGAGGCGGTCGTCGATCTCTAATGGCTGATCAGAAATGCTTGCCAAAGGAAGGTCTAACAACCTCTCCAGGGCTTCATCGTACGTGCGATCCAGGCAGCGCAGCCAGTAGGTGACCCAGCTCTGAATGTTTTGGCCCGGAGGGATCTCGTAGTAGGTATCAGCCTGAAGCGATCGGAGCGCGCGGTAATAAGCGGTACGATCCCGCTCATGCTGCTTCTCAAGGGCAGCATATCGCTCTACATCGTACTGGGCCAACATCAGCAGGCCGTTGCCGAGTAAGCGAGCGAGACGGCCATTGCCGTCCATGAACGGATGGATCGTCACGAACTCGAAATGAAACTGAGCAGCGATGAGGAGCGCATGGGATCCCTCCGTTCGTTGGGTTCGAACCCAAGCCAACAAACCTTTCATCAGGGGCGCAACCTCCCGCCATTCAGGAGCCATGTAGACGGTCGCGCGCGACTTTGAGTCTTTAATCACGCATTGGGCTTCGCGGAAATGGCCGAGGAGCTTTCCCTTAACGATTCCTCGAAGGATCAATGCATGATGACTAAGAACCCACTCGTCGTTTAGGGGTTTCCCTCTCTGCGCCCATTCGCGAACGGATCGTCGTGCGTGGGCGTAGTTGAGCACCTCGCGTAGGTCTCGAGTGGGAGCTTTGGATTTCCTGGAACCCAATGCCTCGGTGACTTGATCTCGCGAAAGCGTGTTGCCCTCGATCTTCGTCGAGAAATGTACGGCATCGATTGAAGCCTCGCTCTCGATGCGGCTTTCATTCTGGATGTGGCGCTGCTGAGCCGTGAGCAATCCCTGCTTATGTGAAATGGCGCCAACGAGAGCCAGGATCTCAGGCGTCAGAGCGATTTTGGAGGGAGAGAACCCGGCCATGAAGCCAGGATACCAATCTTTCGCTATTCTTTCAGTATTCTTTCGGATGTACTGATTGGTTCGAATGCCCTCGGAAACGAGAAATGAAAAATCCTTGGTTTTCCGGGGCTTAAGATTTTGGCTGCCTGAGTCCTAGACTGGTCGAACCAATTGTCGTCATACGAGAGTATGAGTTTCAATGGGTTAGACCTGCACTCGATTTGGCGGAGCTGGCAAAACTGCGCTTCATTGAGAAATGGCCGATCCAAAACTTAGCCAGGCACTTTAAGGTGGGGACTACCGCTGTTTATCGGTGCTTGTCCGGGCGGTTAGGT
>JACCDG010378296.1_pt1 | contig 18310 bp, 17 predicted proteins | sample 7442471 | NCBI WGS metagenome assembly JACCDG01 (sample SAMN15323444, study PRJNA562643) | freshwater metagenome | isolation source: river surface water | place: USA:Blue River Watershed | collected 2017-08-17 | reverse complement strand
GGGCTAGCCGAAGCTCGCCTTTTGTCATCCGAATCGGGGGAACCGAGAGTTCGATCTCGGGCGTGAAAATGGCTAGATTCGTATTCGTAAAATCAGGACGGAGGCGGTTATTGGCCACGCTCAGGGTGCTTAGGCTAATTTGTTTTTCGGGAGCACAGTCTTTTCCGAGCTTCGGCTTGCTTACGCCGAGCTCGGCGGCTTTAGACCATGGGTAACAATGGGCCACGAGCACGCTCCCGGCGGGAATTTTGAGATCTCCGCTGAGCGGATCTACGAGCTTGATCTTTTCCCGGTAAGGGGCAAAGGGTTCCCGGTCCACATTGAAGAGCAGGCGCTCGTCTAGATAAACGTCCCGCACCTGCAATATGCTTAGCAGCGTTTGCTCGTTCGCGTGCAAATGGTGCTCGGGGCGAAAAGTACTGGGAATGTATTTCCAGTGCGGAAACTGCTGCGCTAAGCAAATCGCCCCCGCCGCGATACAAAAGAGCGAGCCTCGGCGCGGAAATAGCCGGTACAGGCCAGCCGCGACGAGCGCAAAATAAATCGCGGTAAAGCCCACCAAAAATCGCGCTTGGCCATTCTGGGTTTTCAGCGGAACCATTAGCAAAAGGGTAAGCGCCGCAAAATAGAGATACGCGGAAGCTTTCCTTTGTCTGCATACGCTGAGAAACGTATGCGTCCAGGCGAGCAAAGCGAGGGGAATGAACCAGATTTGGCCCGCCGTGAACGTTTGCAGGTTCAGCCAGAGAATTTGGAGCGGCGATACGTGCGTTTGAGTATAACCGATCGCCCCCAGCCCCCCGAGATTCGCCGATAGGATTGCGTTGCGAGGGTAAGAGAGCACTTCGTAACTCGTGCGCACTAATCCGAGCATGAGAAATCCGGCTACCAGAACAAAGGCGAGCGCCGCTTTCCGATGCCGCACGGCGAGCGCCGCCACCGCTACCACGGGTAACTTAATGGGCGCCAGGATTCCCGCCACCACTCCTGGCCAATAAGCGCGGATCGAGCCGAGGAGCAATTGCTGCCAGGCCAGTAGAAACAGGAATAGGATTGCTCCCCCCATCTCTCCGTCGGGGCGCACGAAGAAGGCGTTCGAAGCGAATTCCTTATTTCCCGAAAGCGCGAGCAGGAAAAGCAGAGGGTACCAAAAATTATTTTCGAGGATATTTCGTAAGAGGAAGAAACCGGCAAAGAGCAAGATTACGCTGAATACGCCGTGCTTTACCACGAGCGTCCATTGCAGCCAGGGATCTACCCATTCGGTTTGCTGCGTGGGCGCCGAGCGCCCGGTGATGGCCGCCACGAGGCGGATGGGCAAAGAATCTATTACCGCGCCGAAGGAAGAGCATACGCTGATTCCCATGGCGAAATTATTCGCGCAGCGGGTAATCAGCTCCGCCCTCGCGGCGGCCTCCCAAGTGGGCGCCATGGCGTGCGGCTCTTCGTAGGCATAAGAAGAGAGGAACCTTACCTGCGGAGAAGAGGCGGCCCAGTACGCCGAGAAATAGGCGAAAAAGATCGCGAGGATCCATTTTTGGCGAGTGGGCATGTTGGGCCAACTATACAGTGCCGGCAAGGGAAAATGAAGTTTACCAGCCTAGGGCCGCCGAAACTTCCGGCAAGTTTTCGCGCAGAATCTCGCGGCATCGTTCGGCGATGCGCCGATGCTCGAGCTGCGTTTCCGGGCCGCATCGCAGTTGGATATAGTGGATCCAGCTGCGCACCGTTCCGTTCATGTAAAGCCGCGTGGCGGTATTTAACGGCCGCTAAGCCTAATCTTTCTTGCCCAGCACGGCTTTACGGAAGGCTTCCACCACGTTTACCGAGAATCCGTCAAAAACATGTTCTTCCATATGGCGAATCGGATCGAAATTTTTTTTCGCGTGGGCGCGCTTCAGCGCGTTCACGAATTCGTCGCAAATGCCCACGATCTCGGCGATTCCGTTGATGGAACCGGCCCCTAGCTCATGCGGGAAACCTTTGCGGGTACGTCTCTCGTGATGCTGCTGCACGGCCTGCACTACGGCTTCGGTTACCGTCTTGAACTCGCGGAGCTGCGAAGCGCCTTTTCCCGGGTGCTCACGGTATACCTTGATCTCCTCGGGCGTCATGTCCGCTTCTACCTCGGCTTTTACATTCTCCGAGCAATCCTGCAGCCCGAGATCATGGAAAATGCACGCGAACCCCACCGAAGAAATTGTGTCGGGATCGCTGAACTTGAGCGGCTTCATCATGAGAGAGGCCATCATCGCGGCGGCATTCCCGTGTTCGATGGCGGCTACGTCGGACAAAAATTTCTTTACGGCGGCGAAACGGTCCATGTCCACCCGTTGGATAGTTTCGTGGATCTGGCAAACGTAGTTGTTCGCGTACTGCAGCGTGGATTCCGTGATGCCGTTCTTCTTAAAGTAAGAGACTACCTCTTCGCCGAGATTGAGCACCTGCGAAACTTTATCGTTGGCCGATACTCCCTCTTTCTGAACCACGTGCTTCGCGATTTGATCGCAGAACATGAGGTAGCTTTCTTGGGCTTCCTTGCGGATGTAGAAAAACTTCACGCCTTTGTTGATGTAGGCAACCACTCGTTCGGGATCGAAATCGTCACCGGCCTTTACGATTTTGAGAAAGCGATCGGCACGTAGCTGCACGTAAATATCGAAGAATGATTTGCTGCCCGAGATGAAATCGCCGGCACGGATGGCTTTGAAATTATTATTATTGTCGTCCACTTCCTCGCCCACGCCTTCCGTGGTGGCGTGCGCGAGCGCGGTGGATTGGCGAAAGCGCGGGGGATCGGCGATGTCTACGATCTGGGCGTAAGTTACGGGCTTGCGCACGAGGTTCTGGACGCCGATCGAATCGAATTCTTTGTCGGAGAGCGGAAGCGGATTGTCGTGCAGGAGGTAAATCGGCGTGCTCGGCCGGTAGTGGTGGGAGTGCCGGATAAGCGCGGGGTCGAACACGGTGGGCAAAATCGGATTGATGAATAGCGCCATCAGTGGCTTCGATTTATCGGCGATGATCAACTGCGCATCACGAATAGTGGAAGCCGTGTAGCTGGGCACACGTGAATTTCGAATGTCTTTCGTGACCTGTTCGAGAAATTCCTTATCGGCATCCACCACGAGGATTCCGCGTAAAAGGGGCTTGTCGGAGCTCATCGGATTCTGATCGACAACCACGGCTAAAAGAATGAGAAATTTTCACTTAGGGTGAGAGGGATTCTAAGCTTGGTTTTTGGCGCTCGGTACCCGTGATTGTCGACGAGGAATTCTCCGAACTACCCTTCACCGAGGGGCCGGGGACCGGGGAAGAGGCGGGCGCGTGCCCCTTGGCCGTAACGTTCACGGTGGACGCGTTAAGTTGTTCCAGGTGGGCCGAATCCTGGGCCTCGAGACCGGCGGCCGCCTTCGTTACTTTGTCGAACTCGGCGATGCGTTCGTCGACGATCTTTACCACTTGCGCGAGCGCTTCGCGGTTTCGCGAGAAGCATTTAAACTTTTGTAGGTAACCCTCGAGATTCAGCTGCTGTGCTTTCGCCTGGCTAATGGGACCGGCGTAAACGAAGTATTTAGAGTACTCGACTATTTCCTGGCGAACCGTGCGTGCGTCGGCCATAAGTTTTTCCATGGTGGCGCGCAGGCCCGTGAGATTGGTGGAATTGTTCCGAATGCGCGCGCTCTGCGACGACGCCGTGGCGGTATTGTTCAGGAGCATGAGCGCGTTGAGAAAAGCCTGCTCACTTTGAATTTGTTTTTCCATTTTATCGAGGCAGAGCTGTGCCGATTTCGCGAAGTATACATTTTGTTGGCAGTCTTTCACGCCGCTCGTGAGCTCGGGCAGCGCTTTGCAATAGCTTTTGGTCTCGGCGAATGCCGCGGGATGGAGCGCGAGGAATAGTAGGCCGCGCAGAAAATTTCTGCCCAGGCGAAATATGGCCATGCATTCCTATCGGGCCTAGTTCGGTAATCCATAAGAAAACCGCAGTGAAATTCAGCGCTCCTTACCTGGTGCCGTAACGATACATGACGAATTAATGTAGGTCGCCGGGTATGACGATAGGTTTCCATGCGTCTCGCGGTAGCCATCATTGGAGTTTGTCTTGTTCGTTCCAGCTTCGCGGCTTTGCCCGCGAATGAGGTGGCGAACGACGCGAACCTACCACAGTCGTTGATGCAACTTCAGGCGCCGAATTCGGCGGCGTCGGTGCGCGATAATTCCTGCGCGATGCTGGCGGCTTACGTGCAAATGAGAAAGCCAGATTCTGAGCTCCAAGCGTTTTACGATAGCTGTGGCTTGAACGCAGACGTGGATATGTGTGAGGCCACTCGGTATATCGTGCAAGGCGCCGGCCGCAATCCTAATAAGTTAAAGTGCCAAAAATCCCCTCGCGGCTAACGGCCTCAGCCCGCTTATTCGTTATTTCGCTATGCGGAGGTGTTAGCGCTTCCGCAGGAAACGGTGGTGGGCTTCACGCACTCGTTGAAATAGGCTGGCAGATTCTACGCCTAAGAACTCAAGGCTCGCGGAGGCTTCCAGGGATTCGGACAAAATTCGCTTTACCTCGGCCTCCGTTTCGGACGCCAGCATAGAAAATTCCTCCACGGAATTTTCCGGCCAGGCGCTCTCCCGTTTCATTTCCTGGAAAAGACCTTCGGCCGCGGCCGTGCTGCCCGTTTGCGCGGGGCTCGGAGATGCCCTTTCTAGAGTGGCCGATCTGGCCAAGCGTTTAGCCAGTTTTTTAGATAAGCCGCGGCGCAGACGATCTTTTTGATCCTGCGTGAGGGGCGTGGTTTTTTCGATTCTGGCCACTTCTCTTTCGATGGCCGCCACAATTTTTTCGTTATCGCCCGCGTGAACTTGGTTCGCTGGCTGGTCGGGGGAAATGGTTGGAGCACTAACCGCGGGAGGGCTCAAGTGAACCTCGGCGATACTTCTCGCCGCCGGTCTGCGTGCCTGTTCCTGCGCGTAGGCCGCGGGGGGGAGATTCTGGTATTGCACCACGATTAAGTTCGGCTGATCCGCTTTGGTTTCTGCTTTGTCTGCCGCGGGGTTCGCGGGCGTGGGGCTTTCCGCGCCTATTTCGTTTTTACGGGAAGGCTCCAATGCGGACGAGTTCGATGGGAAAAGCGCGGGGTGGCCAGGGGTCGCGGCGGCGGGAGCGCTTTGCGTGCGCGAGTGAGAGGGAAAAGACAAAGGCATGCTGGCTAAGGGAGGGGTGGATTCACCACTCGGCGCTGTTCCGGGTACCGTTCCATTCCCCGCGCGGCTAGCGCCCGCAGTTCCGTTCAGCGAGGATTCGGGTTGGTAGGCTGATGGCGACGGGCGTACGGAAGCAACTTGCGCCGGGGCGGCGGCCGGCGCGGCGGCGGGATTCGTCGCGATGGCGGTAGTGGGTACAGAATTGGCGCCGCGGCTTAGGGCCGCAAACGAATCCGCTTGCCGCTGAATTCCCGGGATGGTGGAAGAATCGAGAATCGTTTTTGTTTGGTTCGAAAGAACCGCGATATTGTGGGCGCGATCGCGCGCCATGAGCTGCTGGGAGGCGAAAAATCCGGTATTTGAATAGTCCTGCGGCGGAATCGTGGTGGTGATGGTTGAGTTGCCCTCGTAACGTTTCGTGGCCGCCTTGATCTCATCCGATTTTTTTAAAAATACTTCCGGGTCGTCCGACGACAAACCTAAATCGCGCGAAAGCTCGTCGAAGCTTGAATCGCCGAACTGCGCGGTGAGGCTATCTAACTCTTTTTTATCCAGGGGCAGCGGCTTGCCGTCGGGCCCGGGCGGACGGCTCTTTTGCATCTGCAGAGCCATGGCGATGGAGCTAACTTGGGCGGCGTAAATCATGGCCGCCGTGCGATTGTCTTGGGTTTGTTTGAGCAGCTTCTTGGTGGCCTGCGCGGCTTTGTCGCTCGCGGACTTCAGTTTCCCGTTGGCTTCGAGAAAAAGCTTAGAAACTTCGTCGAAGCACTTAGCTTCCGTTTTATCGCATTGCTTGGATTTAGTCTGGGCCTGGTCGATGGCTTTGCAGGCCTCCTCCATCAAAGTTTCGCTGGTATTGATACTTCTAATGATCTCCACGTAAGCTTGCTCGCACTGGCCGCGGCCCTTGGCGCGCATCAGACGATTGCCCGAAGCATTAAGGTTAAAGTAACAATTAATGTTTATAATCTGCTTGGCTACCTTAGGGTCGCGGAGATTCCTATCCGGGGGCTGGTCGAGGGCGGCCATGCCTTTAGCGCGCAGATCTTTCCCCATTTTTCTGCAGTCGAAAGCGGCGGGCGGAGTGGGCGCGGAATTTTGCGGCGCTCCCCTCGGATCCGCGTAGCCCCACGCCTCCGCGCAAGCGAAGCCCGCCAGCATTGCCAGCGAGAATACTTTCACTATGGGCTTGAATCCAGGCATGAAACAAGATCGCTCCTCTATGGCCTTTCGGCCGTTTCCGAGTGGATTTCTAGTGAAATATCGCCAAATGATTCGGTAAAAAACCGGACCGAGGAGGATCCGTTTCCGTTTAGAAAATGGTTTATCCCCGATAAAAGCGTAGGAGATCGACGACAAAAGGCCCCCAAAGCCCCCAAGCTCCGCGAAGTTATCCCGGAGAAATTTTGGTTCCCCCCGGCGTGAAAAACGAATATGAATACTTACACGCCCCCGAAACCCCAGGAGTTCCCGTGAGAATCAAAGCCCGTCATATCCTCGTAAAAGAAAAATTCGAAGCCGACGACTTACTCAAAAGCCTAAGCGGCGGAAAGTCTTTCCCGGAGCTCGCGAAAAGCTTTTCGCTCTGTCCTTCCGGCAAAGACGGGGGGGATCTCGGCGAATTCGGCAAAGGCATGATGGTGGCGCCGTTCGAAGACGCGGCCTTCGCGCTGAAGGTGGGCGAGGTTTCGCCGCCCGTGCGCACTCAATTCGGTTACCACCTCATCGAGCGCTACGCCTAATCCATGGGCACGCTCGATTTACGTCGCGTAAAGGAGCTTTTGCCGGAAGGCGAAAGCTTCGGTGACGTAGCCATCGAGACGGGCACCCACAAGGGGTACGGCACCCAATACTTGGCCCAAAATTTCCCCCGGGTTTTCACCGTTGAATTGTCCACGGAACTTTACCAGATCGCGCGCGGGCGCCTGGGCGAAGGGTTTCCGGGCATCGAGTTTCTCCAGGGAAAATCCGTGGAGCACCTCGAAAAACTACTGCCTAACCTACGGGCGGAGAAAGCGATCTTCTTTTTTCTCGACGCTCACTGGAGCGGCGATTCCACCGTGAATTGGCAAGATTCCAAATGGAAGGGCTACGGCATTGATACCGCCCATACGGGGCCGCCCGGCGCCGCGCCCTCCTCCCGCGAGCAGTGCCCGCTCTTTGAGGAATTGAGTGCCGTTGTGGCTAAATGCCGGGCCCGCGCCCATATCGTGATCGATGATATGAAGAATATTCCCGCGCGGGGTTCGGGCCTGAAGAACCAAGCCTTTTGCGGGGAAGACTGGTCGCATCTCTCCCGCGATTCCTTGCTCTCGCTTTTACGGCCGCGGCTCGAGAAATTCGTGGAGCTCGAGCGTCCGCACCAGTGGTTCGTGGTTCTGCGCGCTCTCGATTGAAAATCGCGCCCTCCCCTGCTAAAACTAATATAACTCGGCGAAGAGGATAGACCCCTCGGAGAGGCTGAATTGAACCGGAAGCCGCGAGGCAGGCCCTAGTAGAGACGGACGCGAACGCGGCGAAACGCGGTCAGAGTGCCGGCAATTCCCGCCGGAAGTTGGATGGTACCGCCGGTTTTTCCGGCTCCAGCACACAGAGAGAGAACGTTCATGAAGCGGGCATTGATTGCGCAGCTACCGGATTCCCTTGGCCAAAAGACCAAGATTAGTGGGTGGATTATTAGGTATCGCCCGCTGGCGAAAACCGCCTTCATCGTGCTGAAAGACTGCAGCGGCACGGTTCAGTGCGTGGCTGCGCCCGCTCGGGTGAACGATTTGGCGCTGAAACTGGAGGACGTGATCGAGATCACCGGCTCGGCCCGCGCCGAACCGCGTTCAAAGCAAGGCTACGAGTTCGATGTGAGCGATATCCGCGTGCTGAACCGATCTGGGCAGAATCTTCCCTTTCATTCGAGCGCCGATATCAGCCAAATCGCGCAGGAGGTGATCCTCGATTACCGCCCACTCTCGCTGCGCCATGAACGCATTAATACGATCTTCCGCGTGCAGGCCGAAATTGTTTTCCGCTTCCGCGAGTTTCTGCGAAAAAACTATTTCACGGAGATCATCACCTCAAAAATCGTTTCGGGCGGAACTGAGGGCGGCACCAATCTTTTCCCGCTGAAGTATTTCGAACGAACGGCGTATCTGGCGCAGAGCCCGCAATTCTACAAGGAGTACGGGGTGGCGGGGTTCGAGCGCGTTTTTGAAACCGCCCACGTATACCGCGCGGAGCCTCACGCCACGAGCCGGCACCTCACGGAGTACTATTCGCTAGATCTCGAAATGGGTTTCATTGAATCGGCCGAGGAAGTGATCCAGCTCGAGCGCGAGCTGCTTACCTATATTTTCGAGGCGATCAATGCCAACTTCGGCGCGGTGCTGGACGCTTGGCGGCAACCACGTTTGCCGAGCATGCTCGGGGTACCGATCTGGACATTCGCGGAATGCCTAGCACGCTTACGCACCGTGCACGGGCGGAGTGATTTGAGCGATGATCTTGACGGTGAGGCGGAGCGCCAGCTTTGCGCCCTGGCGGAGAAAGAGTGCGGGGTGCCCGCCGTTTTTGTGTTGGGTTACCCGATGGCCTCTCGTCCCTTCTACACTCATCCCGGAAAGGACCCCGGGGTAAGCGCCGGCTTCGATCTTTTGTTCCGCGGCCTCGAGATCACTTCGGGCGGGCAACGCTTGCACACGCGCGACGGGTTGGCGCTCGCTTTGCGTGGTAAGGGATTAGATCCGGAAAAATTCGCGGATCACCTCCGCATGTTCGAGTTGGGCATGCCTCCGCACGGCGGTTTGGCGATCGGCCTCGAGCGTTTAACGGCGCTGGTGCTCGGGCTCCCGAACGTGCGGGAAGCCACGATGTACCCGCGGGATCGCAACCGCATCTCACCTTGATCAAAGCGCTTCGGGCGCGCTTTTTAGTGATTCGAGAATTTTCCGGAAATTACCGGCGCCGTAGTGCACTTCGCGGTGCTTAACGAAAGACGAGAAAAGATCGCCCACGGGCGCGCCCGCGGCGGGCGGATTGTCCATGAAGAATTCGAGCAGATCTTGGGCCACGATGAACACACAGGCAAGCGGACTGATTTGGTGATGGTAAAGTCCGCGCGGAAATCCCGAGCCGTCGGGACGCTCGTGGTGTTGGAGAACGATCGTGTCCACATCGGCCGGAAGCTGACGGAGCTTGCGCGAATACTCGGCGGCGTGAATGGGGTGGGTTTTGAAGGCTTGCGCGTCTTCCGCGGTAAAGCCACGGTTTTCGTCTATTTCCTGAATGTGGCGCATCCGCGCCAAGCGGTTGCTGGGGAGGTAAAGGTCGTGGAGAAAAGCCGCCACGGTGAGCTTCAGAAACGTGGGCGCCGAGCTCCAAGTGAGCTTATGGGCCAAAGCGCAGGCGATCTCCGCCAGCATCAGGCTATGGGAAGCAATGTACTTTCCTTCCTGCAGCTGCATGCGGCGGAGAATATCGGAAAGTTGCGGACTACTGCCTAATGCTTTTAGCGTAAGCGCCACGGTTTTTTTCGCGATCTCCTCGGTTTTGGTATCGAAGCCGAGCTGGCTCACCACGTTGTGCACGATATCGAGGCTGTCCTGAGCTACCTGCTGACTCTTCTCGTGGGGCGTTTGGTCTTGGTGGAGAAGGTAGTCGAGCTCTTTGTCTTTGCTGGCGAGCCACTGATCGAGCTCTTCTTTTTTAACGTAAATGAATTCCATGCGCGGGTCTTTGCAATAGCGCTCCAGATCGGCGGGATCTACCCCATCTTCACGGCGGAAGCGCAGGCAATAGCGGTCGCGGGCGAGGCGGAGGTAAATGTTCACGGAAAGGGGCTGCTTGAGGTTGAGGCTGCCCGAGGAGATCTTGACGAACTGGGCGTCGGGCATGAATTGGCTTTCGAGCACCCCGTCTTCGCAGAATTGATCGAGCAGGCCGAGGAACTGAGGTAAATCCTCGCGGCCAATGAAGTGGATTCGCGCTTCTCTCTGGGCGAGCGTGATATTATCCATTTTGATTTGCGGATCAGTGAATACAATTGAGGGAATATCCACCACGAGCTGGAGGTAGAGGCTCAGGAGCCCACTGCTGCCGCCGCGGTAGTTGCAGATGGTGAAGGCCACGGTATCCGGCTGGGCCTCGATGGTTTCGATTCCTTCCTGGATGGAACGAAGTGGCGCCACGGCCTTGATGCGTTTTTGTGACAAAAGCTCGATCAAGGACTGCATCGAAGACGCGTCATCGTCAATGAGCAACACTTTCATACCAGAAATTGTAACACGCGGATTTGGTCCGGATATGTTAGGCATGAAGAAATGCCCAAGAAATTTTTTTTCCTGATTTTGGCGCTGCTTTGTCTGCTGCCGCAAACGCCGGCGGCCGCGGCGCTCGTGACGGGGATCGTGTTCGCGCTGACGTTCGGCAATCCGTTTCTGGATCAGACGAAGCGCTGGACCTCCACCCTCTTGCAGGTAGCGGTGGTGGGCCTCGGGTTCGGGATGGATTTATTGGTGGTGGGAAGGGTGGGCGTACAGGGAATCGGATATACGGCGCTGACGATCTTTCTCACCATGGCGCTCGGGATCGCCCTCGGAAAATTGTGCAAGGTTTCGCGCGATGGATCTCTATTGATCGCGGCGGGCACCGCGATTTGCGGCGGGAGCGCGATCGCGGCGCTATCGGCCGCCATTCGCGCTGATAGCGAAGATGTTTCGATTTCACTGGCCACGGTTTTTTTGCTCAATGCCGCCGCCCTACTTTTATTTCCCGTGATCGGACACTGGATGGCGCTCAGCCCACCAGAGTTTGGGCTGTGGAGCGCGCTGGCGGTGCACGACACTAGTTCCGTGGTGGGGACTTCGATTCAGTTCGGGCCGGAAGCTTTGCAGATCGGCACCACGGTTAAGCTCGCGCGGGCCTTGTGGATCACCCCGCTCACACTCCTGATCGGTGTTTACTACCAGAAGAAATTCGCGGCTAAAGAGGGGCAGAAAAAAATCGCGAAACCTTGGTTCATTCTGGGATTTCTGGCGTCCGCCGCGCTGGTTACGTGGGTGCCGGAGCTCCGGCCAGTGGGGCAGGGCCTGGCCGCGTTTAGCCGTAGCCTCTTAGTGCTCACTCTTTTTCTGATCGGGAGCCAGATCACGCTCGCTACCCTTCGTAAAGTGGGGTTCCGTCCCACCGGAATGGGTTTCGTTCTCTGGGTGATCGTGGGAACTTCGAGCCTGCTCGCGATCGAGCGCGGTTGGATCCGGCTTTAGGTATTCTCTTCCGCCAATCGGCGGGCAGGGCCATTGGCTTCATTTATGCAATTGATTGCAATTGATCATGGGTAGTGGACCGTGAGGGGTAAAGTGCCGCGCCTGCGTGGCATCCTTCCCCGCCGTGATCGAAAGAAAAATAGTTTACGCTTTACGTTACAGGGGGCCTTTATGGCGAATACTCCGAGCATCAACCCGTCCCAAGTGAGCGCGAGAAATACGGAGGAAGGTGATCGTTTCAACGGAGTGCTTTTCGCCACGCTCGACGCGCTCGAGGAATCGAAGATCCCCTACGCTTTCATCGGCGGGGTGGCGGCGAGCGCTTCGGGCCGCCCCCGGTCTACGCACGATATCGATCTTTTTGTACGCCCCGAAGACGCGGAAGCCGTGCTGCGCGCCTTGGCGAAAAAGGATTTTCGTACGGAGAAATTCGACATCGAATGGCTCTTTAAGGCTTTCAAGGACGATATCCTCGTGGACATCGTTTTCCGTTCCAAGGGCGATATCTATTTCGACGAAGAGATGCAGGCCCATTGCCGTTACGTAGAATTCCACGGACGTAAAATTCCGGTAGTGAGCCCTGAGGATTTAGCCATCATCAAATGCGCCGTACATTACGAGGGGGGACCTCACCACTGGCACGATGCCTTGGCGATTCTTTCGCACGCGAGTATCGACTGGAATTACCTGCTCCGCCGTGCCCGCCGCGCCCCCCGGCGTTTGCTTTCGCTGCTCATCTACGCGCAATCGAGCGATATTTTGATTCCTAATCACGTGATCAACCATCTCTACGATTTTATTTTCGCTGGGGATCCCAAGCACGGAAGCGCCCGCGGTTCGCCTCTTCGGCCCGCCGCCGTGCCCGCTAAACCGGCCCACGCCGAAAGCCCGAACCCGGATTACCTCATCGCGCACGTGTGCGAAGCGCTGAAGGAAGATGGCCGCACAGCCCAGCAAGATCTGCGGGTAATGCTCCACGGGCGGAAACTAGTGGTGAGCGGCGTGGCGCCTTCGGAGGCGAGCCGTAAGTCGATCGAGGAAGTGGTAGCGAGCGCGGCGCCCGGCTACGAGATCGCCAACCACGTAAGTGTGGCCCCGCTCTCCGGGCCGGAAAGGGTTGAGGAGATCTCATGATTCGCGTGGCCGCGGTCGGCGACGTGCACTTCGACCGAAGCTCGCGCGGACGCCTGAAAACTTATCTGCCCGAGATTGAGAAACAAGCCGATCTTCTGCTACTCGCGGGCGATCTCACGCAAACCGGCCACCTCGACGAGGCCCGCGTGCTCGGGGAAGATCTAGCGGAGGCGCGAGTGCCCGTGGTGGCGGTGCTCGGCAACCACGATTGCCATTCCGATCAGGAGCGTGAACTCACGAATCTTCTCGAGAGTTTTGGCATCACGGTGCTTGAAGGTGAGTCGGTGAAGCTGAAGGTACGCGAAACGGAAGTGGGCGTAGCGGGCATCAAGGGATTTGGTGGCGGATTCCCGGGGGCTTGCGCGAGCGAGTTTGGCGAAATGGAAATGAAGGAATTCATTCGTTACACAAAGCAGCAGGCGCTGGAACTAAAGGACGCGCTCCTTTCCCTCGACACCACCTACAAGATCGCGCTCATGCACTATTCCCCGGTGGCAGATACCCTCAACGGCGAGCGCCTCGAGATCTACCCCTTTCTCGGCAGCTATCTTTTTTCGGAAGCCGTGGACCAAGCTAAGGCCGATATTGTTTTTCACGGCCATGCCCATAAGGGAACGGAGAAGGGGGTTACTTTCGGAGGCATTCCGGTGCGTAACGTAGCGCAGCCCGTGATCCGCCACGTGTGTAATATCTATACCTTAAACAAGGAGGGACTTGGCCACAGCGTAGGCACCGTTCCCTATACGCAGCAAGCGCAAAATAACGCACTGGGCCATTACACCGCGCCGTTTCCCGGTTAAAGAGGGTGCCCGTTCGTAAGCATTTCTTTGGAGGTTCCCATGTTTCGGATTTTCGCGTTGTTTGCGCTTACTCTCATGATTTTCGCCGCTCCCGTGAAGGCCGGTGATTTCCCTGGCCAATGCCCCAATGGCGACCAGTGCCAAGAGAATCCCTCGGATCCCGGCCAAGAAGATCCTGGGCAAGAAGATCCGGGCCAAGAAGATCCTCTTCCCCCCGAAGACGGCGGCGATTGGAACTGTCCTCCCGGTGAAGATTGCGACGGCCAAGAAGATCCTCTGCCGCCCGAAGAAGAACCCGCGCCGGCTCCGGTTCCTGCGCCGATCCAAGGTAGTCTCTGCGGCGGCCGTTTCGAAGGTTACTATCTCGACGATCCGTCGCGTGTGACGTTCCAAATTCGCCAAAGCGGACAATGGGGCGAGCTCCAAGTAACGGCCTGGTGGCGCGGTGGCATGTGGTACGGCCAAGGCGTTTGCCGCCAGACCGACCGTTACCACGCGAGCATCGAAATCTATTTCCCCGGCGCGCCCGTTCACCGCGGCGTGATCACGGGCAACCGCCGGCACGCGCAAATGGAAGGACGTATCGACTACGGCCGTTTCTTCCGCTTGCACCGCATGCGCTAGTTCGTCGCGACGGGAAAATGAAGCGAGGGCTCGAAAGGGCTCTCGCTTTTTTGTTTATGGAATATTTGTCTAGATGGTTTGCTGGTAGTTGAGCTCGATCGCCATATTGCTCGAGTTCACGCGGGCATCGCCCACGCGCGAGCCGAGGGTATTCACCCAGAGATGTAGCCCCGCCTTTTTGAGCTCGGCCTGATAATTCACGCCAAAGCGGAAATTTACGTTATCCACGTAGGCCGTGGTCCAATGCGTGTCGCGCAGATACTCCGCGCGCTGGCGCTGCACGCCTCCCCCGTACGTGAAGAGACCATCGAGAAAAAAATGCGTGCTCTGAAAAACGTAGCTCGTGGCGAGGCCCGTGCCCGCGCCGGCGGAATGCAGATCGAGCCCCCATAAACTTTGGCTCGCGGGAAAGAGCGAGGCTTTCTTCGACGGAATCAACGGAAGACCGCCGTGGATTTGTGAACGGTCGTAGAAAATGTTGGTCGCTAAATCTAGATTGAAGCCGGGGCTCGGGCTATCGAAGAGCGAGTGGAAACTGATCTGGAAGGCCTGCGCATTCTCGCCCACGAGAGGAATGCCGTACCAACCGATCACCCCGTAGTGCCGGGTGCGGATATCCGGGCGCTTAAGGATATCCTGCGGCGCCGAAAGCGTTGAAGCGCTAGTGGTATCGGTGGCAGAGCCGCCCCCTCCCGAATCGATGCGCGCAAAATTTCCCGTGTTTCCATTGAGATCAGTATAGAAGCCGCGGAAGCTCTGGAAGTAGGCGGAGGCCGCGTAGCGATCACGGCCGTATTCGAAATTTAAATCGTTGTATTCGTTGTCGCCGTACGTGGCCTTATTGGCGGCGGAAGGAGGCAGCGGGAATTTCCAGGAGAACTGGAAGGGTCCGTACCCCGCCGCGATCGTGAGATCGCTCGACTGGGGGGGGCTGTAGTCGACATTTTTCAGCTTATCATCGGACTGGCCCGGAACACTGAGCGAGAACAAATGATTGGGCAGCCCAATGGTAGCCGCGAGCGTAACGGGCTCGGCGAGCCAGTAGCGCGAAAGTAACTCCCCTTTTTCCACCTCTTCTTCTTCCGCGCTGAACGCGGGCGCCGTGGCCCAAAACAAGAACACTAGGATGGCGAGGCATTTCATAGGTAAGTAATGCGTACCAGCGAACGCCCCGGATTGCCAGCTTGCTCGCTATCCCTTGCATTCGGGGGGAAAGCTTGCGATGAATTTATGACGAGGATTCCCATGAGCAAGGCACTAATTTTTCGGCAGCTGTTCGACTACGAATCGTGGACTTATACTTATCTTTTGGGCGATCCCGAAACCCGCGAAGCGGTGCTGATCGATTCGGTGAAAGAGCAGCAGGAGCGCGACTTAACGCTCGTGCGCGAACTGGGCTTAAAGCTGAAATACTTGCTGGAAACCCATATCCACGCCGACCACATCACGGCCGCCGCCGCCCTGCGGGCGAAGACGGGCGCGCAGATCGCGCTGAATTCTGTGGCGGGAGTGAAGGCCGCCGATATCCAGTTGAACGACGGCGATGAATTGAGCGTGGGCCGGTTTAAGATCCGCGCGATCACTACTCCCGGCCATACTAATTCCTGCATGAGCTATTACGTGGAAGGGCGCGTGTTCACGGGCGACGTGCTCTTCGTGCGCGACGCCGGCCGCACGGACTTCCAGGAAGGTTCGCCGGAGAAAATGTACGATAGCGTAACCCGCAAGCTCTTCGGCCTACCCGACGATACGCAGGTTTTTCCGGCGCACGACTATAAGGGCAATCTTTCGAGCACGATTGCCGAAGAGAAGGCGCATAATTCGAAGTTCGGCGGCGGCCGCAGCCTCGAGCAGTTTCGCGATTTGATGGCGGCGATGAAGCTCGGGCAGCCGAAGAAAATTCATATCGCGGTGCCGGCGAACATGGAGTGTGGAGGGCTTTAGGGGCGGGATAGATTCGCCACATTTTCGGAAATTTATTCCCAAATTAGTGATTGCTAATCCACTCCCCCGCCGTCACGGATTAATCGAAGAGATCCCCACCGTTTTACCTTTTTGCTGGATCCATACTTCACCCTCTCCGAGCATTACGCCCTGATCTCGGCAAAATAAATCTTTTGCTTCTTGATTGGCGATAGCGGCGAGAACTTTATCGTTAAAGATTTTGGAAAAATCCTTTTTCAGACTAGAGGCGTTTTTGATGCTTCTGCGCGACTGGGAGTTGAAGCGCAGCGGGTAGAGCACTAGGGAAGAGAGGGCGGCGGAGTCTTTGGTTTTGGCGGCGGCTTTTAGTTTCGGGAAAAAGCTTAGAAATAAATCTTTCTCTACTCCCGCGGAATCGAAGTCGCAGTCCGTTTCCATGGGGGTGGAGGGAACCATCGCCTTGGGGGCCTCCGCGGCCTGAGCCAAACAACCCATCGCCCAAAGGCACAAAGTAGAAATCGATAATTTCATCATGAATTCTCCGTCCAATTTTAAATACTCTAAACCGGAACCACCCGAATCTGGTTCGCCATCTTCTGCGCGAGTTTCCGCGCGTGATCCGCGTTCTTTGCCCGCGCCAGCGTAACTCCCATGCGACGGTATTTGCGAGTATCGGGCTTGCCGAAAATGCGCACTTCCCCGCCCTTAACCAGCAAAGCCTTCTCCACGCCTTCCACGCGGTAGTCCTTCGCTTCGCCTTGCGCCAGCACCACGGCGGAGGCCGAGGCACCCCAATAAGAAATCTCGGGTATGGGAAGCCCCAGTACGGCACGCAAGTGCAGATCAAATTCCGATAAATTTTGCGAGATCAAAGTAATCATCCCCGTATCGTGGGGGCGGGGGGAGAGTTCGGAGAAAATCACTTCCTTTTTCGTGAGAAAGAATTCCACGCCGAAGATGCCGGCGCCGCCCAAATGATCGGTAACTTTTTTCGCCATCCTCTGCGCGGCCTTAAGTTGGGAAGGCGTGATCTTCGCCGGCATCCAGCTTTCCATATAGTCGCCACGTTCCTGGCGGTGGCCGATTGGATTCACGAAAAGCGTGGGGCCCTTTTTCTGTTTGATCGTGAGCAGGGTGATCTCGGATTCGAATTTGATAAATTCTTCCACGATGATCTTGCGGGTATCGCCGCGCATGCCGGCGATGGCGTAGTTCCAGGAGGTTTCAACGTCGCTTTCGTTCTTCACCACCGATTGGCCTTTGCCGGAGGAGCTCATCACGGGCTTCACCACGCAGGGGAAGCCTATTCGGCGGCAGACGCTGCGCATTTCTTCGAGATTGTGCGCGTAATCGTAGCGGGCGGTGCGCAGCCTCAGCTCTTTGGCAGCGGCTTCGCGGATGGCGTCGCGGTTCATGGTGAGGTGCACGGCCTTCGCGGTGGGTACCACCTGGATGCCGGCCTTTTCGAATTCCGCGAGGCGCTCCGTGCGGATCGCTTCGATTTCGGGAACAATAATCTCGGGCCGGTGCTGGCGCACTACCCGCGCGGGCTCGTCGCCGTTCAGCATATCAATCACCGCAAATTCATCCGCCACCTGCATGGCGGGCGCGCCTTCGTAGCGATCCACGGCTATCACGTGGCAACCGAGGCGCTGCGCGGAGATCACGAATTCCTTGCCGAGCTCACCGGCACCGAGGAGCATGATTTTTCGGCTTTTGATCATGAGAATTTCATACCGGAAAAAAAAGAAAGACGCCCGGGATTTCCGGACGTCTTTCGCGCGTGACCGAGAGTGAGGCTTAGTAGCCGGGTGGGATGGCTACGATGCCGCTCTTGTACGGGCCGCCGCGGGGTCCCGATCCCTTTACCAGGGGCGAGAACCGCGAAGTCTCGATAGCTTGAGGATCCGTGATGGCGCGCGTGCTGTGGCCTTCGATGATCTGGCCGTAAGTGCCGGGGAACACGTGGTAGCCCAGGTGGGCGATGCCCACGAAGAAGGGGGCGCGCTTGAAGATGCCGGGTTCGCTGGTGCCGAAGTTGATGCCGCTGCGTACGTCGTCTACGCGAACGCCGGCGTAGGAACGGCCGTTCATAACGCTCGCGAGGGTGGCTTCGTGGCGGCCCCAGATTCCTTTCGGGTTGCCGGGATAGGTGGCGCGTTCGCTGGCGTCCCACTGGCGAGCCTTAGACGTGTCGGGGTTCCAGTATACCGTGCGCCAGCCGAGGCCGCGGAGGGCGTGCTGGAGAGAATTGCCGGTTACGTCGTTGGCGCGGGTAAAGGCGCGGATGCGTTTCCATACGGCGCCTTGACCGCCGGCTTCGAAGCCGCGTCCCAGGCACTTCAGCGCGAGGCCGATGCAGCTCGTGGG
>JACCDG010914741.1_pt1 | contig 18312 bp, 27 predicted proteins | sample 7442471 | NCBI WGS metagenome assembly JACCDG01 (sample SAMN15323444, study PRJNA562643) | freshwater metagenome | isolation source: river surface water | place: USA:Blue River Watershed | collected 2017-08-17 | reverse complement strand
CCGATTTCACCAGCCAAGATCCTGGCCGCCACCACCGGCACCTGGATCATCCTGTACTGATGTGTGGTCCGAAGCACACCCGCGCTGGCTTCTGTTTGCTGGTGAGGTGGTTATAGCGGGCCGAGAGATCGACGAGGAGCATCGACGCAAAATGGCAGCCGAAGTCAAAGGTCTCGCCGAAACTGTTCGCCAGGCGAAGCAGGCGATCGCTCGCGCATCCAGTGTTGCTCAGCGCGTGAATAACAGTGCTGCCAGCCTGGCGAACACCATGGGGCGCGTCGAGGCGATGACCGGGGAGCTGGATGCAGCCAACGCCGAGCTCACCGCCGCGCTGGGCACGATCACCAATGGTGGGCCCCCTTTGGACGATGGCGCGAGCGTGCAGCTGACGCTCGATCAAGCCTTGAGCGTAGTCACTGACGCGAACAGGGGGGCCTGATGATCGACTTTCTCGTGGGTGTGTTCTGGGTTGGCCTCGTCGTGATCGCCGTCACGCTGACGCTCACTGTGCTCGACAAGAACTCACGCAGCCAGGACGACCAGAACAAGGAAGGGCACCCGTGAAGGTAATTATCTTTGTAATGATCCTGGCGTTGCCGGGCATGGCTCTCCCGCCGTTCGAGGAGCCGATGGAGTCGCTCGGGGCGTGCCAGGCGAGGGCGAACGAGGCTACCATGAAGTATATGGGCGTCGACGACGACTTCGGTTTTGTCGCCGCCTGCCGCATCCAGTCGAAGAAAGCGGACCCGGCGTGACCGAGGAACCCCTGCGGTATACGCCGGTTGCGGCGGTCAGCCTCGAGCACAGGTACGCTGTCCTCGAGGACGGGCGCATCTGCGGCTTCACCGAGATGTTCGATACCAATGGTGCGCTGACAACTGATACTGCCGCGGCAGTTGTCGCCGTAGCTCCACACCCGGATGGTGTCTGGCTGGTTCTTCACTTGAACGAGTTTGACGGCGCCACGATACACTAGAGGTAAGAGACATGGACCTTAATGCAGCGCGTCAGGCGCAAGCGATCCTGCCGCAACTCGATGCAATCACTGAACTCCACGACGACATCGTGGTGGCAGAGACCCAAGCGTGGCGACTGGTCGAGATGACGGTGGAGGCGCCGGACGGGCGCCGGCTTCGACTTCTCCCGTTCGGGACGGCGACTCCCGAGATGAGCGCGCTGGCGCTTAGCCAGGCGAAAACATTTTACGAAGCGAAGCTCGCTGAGCTCGGGGCAGCGCTCGCGGCGCTGTAAGCCATGGCAGTCTCAATATATGATGGTGGTGGTAGTGGGGCGAGCGGCTACGCCGGATTGGCAATCTTTAGTATAAATATACCTGAGCTTGATCCGTCCAGCGGCGACTATATTGCAGTAGCCGCGGTGACTCTGGCCTCTGATACCAGTAACTCGACTGGTCCGGTTATTACCGATATTGCTTTTGGTTGGGGGCCCGAGGCGACCAGTGCCGGCGCTAAACTAAGTGACGGCACTAACACTGCGCAACGCACAAGCATCAAGCCGGTCAATGTCTCCAACGCTGGCACAATTACTTTTGTTTGGGCGGCAATTCCGGCCGGCACTAGTCCATTTACAAATCCACAACTCGGCATCATCGCCGATATGGATATTGATTTTGATATATCGTACGCAACAATTTATATTCTGCAGGGCTGCGATCTTACGGCACCTGCATCGTCAGTCGTGCTACCAGCCAACGTTACATCTACAGCGATTTCCGGCACGCTGGACATTCCGACTGGCGGTGTCGGCATAGCCACAGCTTTTAGCCGCGGCATCACACATACTGGGTACTCATGGACTAATCTTACCGAAGTCACTGATGTTGCCGGCGACGGTAAAGTGTCATCGGCTTATAGTTTGTCAGCTGGTTCATCGTCGCGCACCGCAACAGCGGCGGGCGAGCCTGGCACAACAGACAATCGCGGACAGGGTATGGTGCTGGCGGCCTTCGGCCGGCGTCTCACGCCAAGTAAGCCGAAGGGCCTCAACTATTCCGTCAAGCGTTCGCGCTTTTGGTGAGTATTTTACTATCGTATCATCAAAGTTACCTATAAGTTGTATATTGATCTTATACAACTTTTAGCTTGACACCGCTGGGGTTTGGACTCATTTCACCATCGAATCATCGAGGTGAACATGCCTACAAGTTTGGAATACGACCCCCATGCGGTTGGTGAAGAAGCCCGTAAAATGATGGGCCTCTACACAGAAGAAGAAGCAGCCGCCCTTCTCCTGCTGAACTCCACCACGACGCTCGCGACCTGGCGCAGCCAGAACAGGGGCCCGAGACACGTCAAACTCGGCAAACGCGTCTTCTATGTTGCGAGCGATATTAGCGAGTGGGTAGTCAGCGAGCGAGCTCGTCAGGCGCAAGAGGCAGGCGCGGCATGAAGCAGTCACGCAAGGCGTCATTCGCCGAGACGTGTCTGTCCACCGCCATCGGCTATGTCATCGCGGTCACCACGCAGGCGATCGTGTTCCCCTGGTTCGGACTGGACGTCCCGCTCAGCCACAACCTCATGATCGGGGCGATTTTTACGATCGTGTCGATCGCACGCGGGTACATGGTGCGCCGGTTGTTCGAACACCTTCGCGTCAAGGCAATCCTGAAGTGAGGGGCCATGTATCGGATCCGCGAGGTCGACGCTGACGAATACGAAGACGAGCTCGAGCACCTGCATCGCGCTACGTTCAATGACGGTACGCCGCTCGCGGACTTCACCGAGGGGTATTGGTGGATCGCCTTCGAGCAGACCAAGTACGGCCCGGCCCCCGCCGCGTTCATTGGCATCCGCCAATCGATCCTGGGGCTGCACACGGGTTATTTCATCAGGGTCGGGGTACTCGACCTGCACCGCGGACACGGGCTCCAGCGCCGCCTGATGCGCGCCATGGAGCAGAAAGCCAAGAAAGTCGGCTGGGTGCGGATCGTCACCGACACGCGCAACAACCCTCACTCCGCCAACAACATCATCGCCGCCGGCTACCGGATGTTCAATCCGGAGCCGCCCTGGGGCTTCACCGATGCCTCGTACTGGACCAAGGACCTGACATGACCGCCAAGATTATCCCGTTCCCGAACCCGAAGGTCGATCGCGACGTCGTCAAGATGCTTGAGCATCAGCTGGCGCTCGCGCGCGAGGGAAAAATCAAGTTCGTTGCGTTCGCCGCCGTCAACGACCAGAACATCGGGTACTCGGGATGGTCGCCGGACGATGATATCAACCAGGAGCTTCTGACTGCAGCGTTGGGGGCGGTAGGGTTTTTGAACGCGCGTTTCTTTGAGTCGGCGAGCGCCGGCGCCACTGACGCGAGTAACGACGATGGCCCGGAAGTCGCTTAGGACCAGCTTGCGGCTGTGATCTTTGAGCGCGTGCTTCGCGGCCGTACCGCCATTCGCTTGGCGAAATACCCAGACATACCGCCGTGCGCAGCCAGCGCCGCGTATTGCAGCGCGTCGATTACGTGCGAGTATTCGTTCTTGTCGGGCAGGGGCTTACGTACGCCGGCCTTTGTCTTCGCATAGCGGTACCCGCCGGCCATCGCGCGAATCAATACAGGGCATCGATCGCGATCGAAGATGATCGCCGGCCCGCCGTCTCGCTGCCCCATCAGAAACGCCTCAATCGCACGCAGCCGCGGGTCGATATCATTGGTGGGGGCCGGAAACGCATTGAAGCCGAGCCTCTTCAGGACGTCGAAGGTCGTCTCCTCATAGATCGAGCTCTTCGACACGCCTGACGGGTCGCCGACCATCGCTATGGGCCGACCGAGGTAACGCTCGTGCATCAGCGTCGGTCGCAGCATCTTTTCGAGATGCATCTCAAGGCCAATGTCTTCGGCGATCACTTCCTGCAGTACCAGCAATCGGCCTTTGTGATCGAGCTGACATATTACGCTGCAGGGGTCGCGCCCAAAGTCCTGACCGATAATTAGTGGCGATGATCGCGACACAAGGACGTCTTCTGCGACGTGGAACGAGCGATTGAACGTCTCGCGAAATACCGCGGTGCCCGATGGATCGTTGCCATACTGTGCGTGCACATAACGCCGAACCCAGTCGGTGCCGTGACCACGCGCCAGGCGCTCGTAATACTTTCGCCCCTGAGCGATACGATCAGGGTGATCGATCGGCAGCTTCAGTGTCTCGTTCGTCTGCGTCAACCAGTTCAGGTTCTCGGCTGTCGGCTCGAGCCCTCCCGGCTGGATGAAGATCTGCCAATCCGGCGGCGTGTTCGAATCCATAAATTTATGCCAGTCGGATCCCTCCGTGGGCATGTTGGTGTCGGCGATCATCCCGAACCAGGTAGCACCGCCGAGCTGCGCGGACGGATACCGCCCGAGACGACCAGCGAGAGCATCAACCAAGCCGACATCCATCTCGATGGCTTCGGACATCCACGCGCCCGTGAGCTGCATAGAGAGCAACCGCCGTTGGTCTTCGGGCGAGTCGAGCGGGATCAGAATCCACTCGGACCTCACGTCACCCATCTGAATATAGATCGTGTTGTCGCTGACTTTGTACGCGGCAATGCCGTCTAGCCAGGACGTGATATCCTTGAGAACGGTGTCTTTCAGCTGCTTCAGCGTTTGGCGGACGATCGCCCAGCGCGTGTAGCGGAAGCCGTCCGGCGCCGGCGCCTGTTCGCACGAACGCCGGAAGAGCTCGAAGATGCACCCGATGGTTTTGCCCGAGCCGACCGGACCGGCGATGAGGCGACCGAACGCCGCGGATTGCATGAAGCGCCCGACCGTGGGCGACGCCGTGTAGTTGATTGTTGCCATATGGCGGCGTTACGCCGTGGTGGTTTCATATGAGTCGCATTGTTACTTTCGAGGTAACATGCAAGGCGTCTTAGGGTGTTTGCGCTATCTTTGGCATGACCAAGTACGAGGTTGCAGTGGTGGCACAATACCCCCCGCACCTTGCCCGTGGCGTGGTTGTGGTCGACGACTTTGCGGAAACCACGGCGCCGACAGCCGGCACACCGACCCCCTTGCCCCCGGAAGATCCTGTCTCGCTCGGCACCGTCGATGCCGTACCGACTGCGGAGCCGGTGATCGTTCGTCCGGCCTGGGTTTTTAAGCCGCCACTCTCGCCGCCATTTTGCGCGATCGAAAACCACTATTCGGCTGTACTATGCTCGATAGTTCTTGGGGTGACGTCTTTCTCGATCGTCACCGGTGCCACCTGAGGCCCCAGATTGATCGTGACGGTGAAGCGCTCGGGCGTACCACCCTCAACCTGACCAGGAAGTCCCATCCCCGCAACGCGAGTGAGCATTTTTGCGCCTTCGATCTTTGCCGGCAGCGCCTCGTCGTGGTCGTGCAGTCGATTATTTAGTTCGGGCAACCACTCCTCGATCATCGCAGCCGCCTTCAACTTTACCCTCTCGTGGGTGTTGAGGGCCGTATTCCACGCCTCGCATTCGCTCTCGAGGAGGAATTTGAATTTCCCGTTTCGCTGTAGTTCTTCCCACCTATCGTTAGATATTGCGTGGTTTTTAAGTATAGTTTCGAGCGGAAGGATATCCATAGCGATTTCGCGTGCCAGCTTTACTAGCTGCATGTCGCTCTGGCTCGGCGCGAGTACTGTTGGGTTTGCCATTGTTACTTTCGCGATACCACATAAGCCTTTGAGTTTTGGTGGCTATACTATAGATGGTGCGTATGGTCGAGACCTTTAGTGGTCGTGGTGTTTTGCGCGTCGTCCCCCCGGCTCAGCTCAATGCAGCGATCAAGAAGCAGGATGAAGCACAAGCGTCGTCGCAGTCGGTGAACGACGCGACGTTGACTAGTCTTGCGTCCTACATCCGCACACAGTTCGAGACATTTAAGCAGCACCGCAACAATTCCGCGGCCGGATGGTCGGAGCGACTTCTTGTTGCGCTTCGCGCGTTCAACGGCCAGTACGACGCCGCCAAGCTAGCCGAGATAAAAAAATTCGGCGGTTCGGAGGTCTACGCTCGCCTGATCGCTATGAAGTGTCGTGGCGCGAGCTCACTGTTGCGCGACGTCTACCTCTCGAATGATCGTCCGTGGGGCATCGACCCGCCCGACGACCCGGAGATCCCGCCGGAGATCGTCGAGAGCATAAGTCAGCTCGTCAATATCGAGGCGCAAACACAGGCCACCGCTGGCGCCCCTGTCGACTCTGCGGCTATTCGCGATCGCACGTTCTCTTTGATGGAAGCTGCACGTCAGGCAGCTAAGAAGCGCGCTGCCGACAAGGCAAAGGTCGCAGAGGACAAGATCGATGAGCTCCTCACCGAGGGCAAGTTCTACGAAGCGCTCGCCGCGTTCCTGGTAGACCTCCCACTGTTCCCATTCGCTTGCATCAAGGGTCCTGTCGTCCGCATCGTGCCGTCCGTCGTATGGAATGGCGGCAAGGCAACCATCGAACAGAAGCCACGCCTGTTCTGGACGCGTGTTTCGCCGTTTGATCTTTGGTGGACGCCGGGCTGCGCCGATATCGAAGACGCCGAAGTCATCGAGCGGACGCGCGTTACTCGCGCAGACCTCAACGACCTCCTAGACCTTCCAGGCTACAACGTCGACGCTATCCGCGCTGTGCTCGATGAGTATGGTCGCGGCGGCATCAACGAAGACTGGGACACGACCGACGCGGAGCGCGCTACTCAGGAGAGCCGTGAGAACCCGAATATGAATCGTTCGGGCATGATCTCGTGCCTCGAGTACCACGGCAACGTGCAGGGGCGTATGCTGCTCGAATATGGCATGGACGCCAAGCAGATCCCCGACCCGATGCGCGATTATTTCGTGCAGGCGTGGCTGATTGGCCGCCACATCATCAAGGTCCAGTTCTCGCCGAGCCCGCGCAAGCGGCACCCATACTTCATTACCTCGTTCGAGAAAGTCCCCGGCACGCCGGTGGGCAACGGCTTGCCCGATATCCTCAACGATATCCAAGAGGTGTGCAACGCCACGCTGCGCGCCCTGGTGAACAACCTCTCTATTTCTTCGGGCCCACAAGTCATTGTCAACACTGAACGCCTTGCTCCGGACGAGGACGGCGAAGACCTGTATCCGTGGAAACGCTGGCGCGTTACGTCGGACCCGATGGGTAATAACGGCGGCGCCCAAAAGCCGATCGACTTCTTCCAGCCGAACTCCAACGCCGGCGAACTCCTGCAGACATACCAGAAGTTCAACGACATCGCGGACGAGCTCTCCGCCATACCAAAATATTTGTCCGGCAACACGTCGGGCGGTGCTGGCCGTACGGCGTCTGGCCTGGCGATGCTCATGGGTAACGCCTCGAAGATCCTGCAGACTGTGGCGGCAAACGTAGACCGCGACGTCTTCCAGGGCCTGCTCTCGAACCTGTTCGACATGATCATGCTGACCGACACCTCGGGCCTCTTGACCGGCGAGGAATCGATCAACGTAAAAGGCGTCAACGTCGCGATACAGCGTGAGACCGAGCGCTCCCGCCAGATCGAATTCCTCACTGCGACTGCCAACCCGATCGATGCACAGATTATCGGGCCGGAAGGGCGCGCAGTGGTTCTTCGCAAGGTCGCGGACAGCATCGGGATTGACGGCGCTCAGGTTGTACCGAGCGAGGACCAACTCAAGGCACAGCAGCAGGCCCAGATGATGGCTATGCAGCAACAGAGTATGGCCGCCGCCGGCGCAGAAGCGCAAGGCAGCCAGCAAGGATCCATCACAACCAACGACATGGGTCCGCGGACCAACTCTGTCGCTGGGGGTGTTGGGTAACCACGCCAGGACGAAGGAGAAAACACCATGGCGAGTAAAGTGAAGAAGTCCAGCGCTCCTGCGTTCGCGAAGGGCGGCTCTGGAAAGATGTTCGGCAAGCAGCACGCAGGCCAGCAGGCTTCCGGTCAGACGGCGACCAAGTCCGGTGCCGGCGGTAAGTGGGCTAAAGGCGGCTCGACGAAGATGTTCGGTAAGCAGTCGGCGAATCCTCGTCGGCCGGGCGTTACCGGCAAGTAATCCAAACCAAGTGCCAGCGAAGGAGATATCCCCATGGCCGCAGTGACCGTTACTCCGAAGCGTTTTATCGACGACAAGGATCTCTCGAAGGAGGTCAAGAACCTCCAGGCTGAAGTGGCGCAGACCGCTACTATTGCTCTCGCCGCCGGTGCGGCCGACACCATGACGATTACTATTACCCTCAAGGATGGTTTTGGTAACGCGTTTGGTCAGCGCCACCGCGTCGAGGTGTATCTGTCGGACGTCTCGACCGGTGCCAGCCTCACCAACTCTTCGTATTCCGGAGCCCTCACTGCGACCACTGGCAGCATCCTTACGGCCCACACTGCGAAGAAGCATGTGACGGCTGTGACGAACGCTTCCGGCGTTCTTGTCCTGTCGCTCGTCGACACGGCCAAGCCGGCTACAGAGTACGTGGTCGTCGTTCTGCCGAACGCTAGGCTGATTGTCTCGGCTGCTTCCGGCACCAGCTGGGGTGCGTAATAGGTGACGCGCTCCTACCCGAAGCGTAAGGTCAAGGGGAGCACTCCGGTGCTCCCCGAACGCCGAGCGCTTAATAAACTTACAGCTGGCGACGCTTTCCAGCGCTCCATCAGCAACTACGCGAAGGCAACCCCGAGCGGCGAAAAAGCCATCGGCCTCCCCAGCGTGTTGGACATGGCGCAGGTAAAGTATTGAGCGCTGACCGTAAGCTCATCATGGCTGCCGCACATATGGCGCGCCGCGCCCCACAAGAGTGGGCCGAATTCGTTTCAGCATTCCACGCGCACGCCGATCAGCGCCGTGATGAATGTGTCGCATCTCCCCCCGCCACGCTTCAGGTTGCCCAAGGCCGAGCCCAAGCGTGTGTCCACCTCCGAGATCTTCTCGTCGGGTGCCTGGAGCAGGCCAACAAAATCGAACAGATGCCCCGCTCACCGCGAAAGCCGTGAGTGGCGTATGACGGAGATTTACCATGGCGAAAGCCGCAAAACAGATCGACCCTAACACCTTCATCCCGCCCGCCGTTCGCCGTGCCGCTGCCGCCGCGGAGCAGGCCCACAAACAGAGCTATGCCAAGGACGACGAGCCCGCCCCCACTGCCAATACTGACAGCAACGCGCCGCCGCCCGTAGAAGCGCCTGCTGCCATAGCGCCCCCCGAGCCGCTACAGGAAGCTGTTACTCCGCCGGGTAACTCTGAGCCGCCGACCACCGCCACACCGGTGGAGGTGAACTGGGAGCATCGCTATAAGTCGATGGAAGGCCGGTACAAGCGGGCGGAAAATGATATCCGCGCGATGAGCGATCAGATCGCCAGCATGCAGGCGCTAATCGCGAATATGCAGGCCGCTGCACCCGTCGAATCGACTCCGCCGGAACTCCAGGCGCAGAGCCTCCTTACGCCCGAGGAGGTGAACGAGTACGGCAGTGAGTTCCTCGGCGTCGTCGCCAAGAAAGCGAAAGAAGAGCTGTCACCCGAAGTCGCTAAGCTCCAGAAGGAGATCGAGCGGCTGAACAAGCGCATCGAGGGCACGACCCAGTCGGCGTCCGCGCGCGCCCGCGCAGAGCTCGAGGCAACGCTCGACGAAAAAATCCCGAACTGGCGCGACGTGAATGTTGCACCAGAATTTCATTCGTGGTTGGCCTTGCCTGATCTTTACTCGGGTGCTATTAGGCACCAATTGTTGACGGCGGCATACGAGCAGAACAACACTCCTCGAGTGCTCGCTTTCTTCAAAGGCTTCCTCTCTGAAGAGGCTGCCACGGCCCCCGCGCTCAGTGAGCCGGCTCCTGCAGGCGTGTCGCCTGACAAGATCCCGCTTGAAAACTTTGCGGCGCCTGGCAGAGCCAAGACTGCAGCGGCCCCTTCTAGTGCCCCTGTTGAGAAGCCCATCTTCACCCGCGCCATCATCGCAAAATTCTACGCTGACTCTGCCGCCGGCAAGTACCGGGGTCGGGAGGCGGAGAAGAACCGTATCGAGGCTCAGATCTTCGACGCGGAGCGGGAAGGGCGCATCAGGTAACCTTCTCTCTAGGAACACAAGACAATGGCATATCCCGTCGCAGACGGCTCGCCCGCAACTATCTATCCCAGTGGTGGTACCGCTAACACCCTCCAGGCCACCGGCTTCATTCCGGAGATCTGGTCGGGCAAGCTCGTCGAGAAGTTCTACGCCTCGACCGTTCTGGCCGCGATCTCGAACACCGACTATGAAGGCGAGATCAAGAACCAGGGCGACAAGGTCAAGATCCGAACCAAGCCGACTATCACCATCAGCGACTACGAAGCCGATATGGCGCTCGCTCTGCAGCGTCCGTCCGGCAACGTCGTCGACCTGCTGATCGACAAGGGCAAGTACTTCAACACGATCCTCGACGACGTCATGGACGTGCAGAGCGACCTCAACCTGCTCAGCATGTGGTCCGACGACGCCGCGGAGCAGATGAAGATCACGATCGATACCGCGGTGCTCGCCGGCATCCTCAATCAGGCGACGGCGACCTACAATCGCGGCGCAACCGCCGGCAAGATCTCGGGCAACATCAACCTCGGCGTGACCTCTTCGGGTCCGCTCGCGGTCGTCGCTCGCTCGCCCGCTTCGGGTACCGTCGAGATCCTCGACGTGATCCTGCGCCTCGGCCAGGTCCTCGACGAACAGAACATCCCGGAGACGGGACGTTGGATCGTCCTGCCGACCTGGGCTGCTACGCTCATCAAGATGTCCGAACTTCGTGAGGCTTATCTCTCGGGCGATGGCACCTCGATGCTGCGCAACGGTCGCATCGGCATGGTGGATCGCTTCACCCTGTACACGTCCAACCTCCTGCCCTCCGGCACCGCCGGTGGTCTGGCGTCTGGCGAGTACGGTATGTTCGCCGGCCATGCGCACGGCCTCACCTTCGCGTCTCAGATGACGAAGATGGAGACTCTGCGCTCCGAGATGACCTTCGGTACTATCATGCGTGGTCTGCAGGTTTACGGCTACAAGGTCGTGGACGGCAGCGCGCTGGCCCAGGCGATCATCACCCCCGGCTAAGTGACATAGGCGGCCGAGACTAATCCCTCGGCCGCCTACCTCTTCACGGGAGTAGATCGATGGCAATGCTCGATACCGTTGCAGACTACGTCCGCGAAGCCCGTACGTTGCTCCAGGATACCGTGCAAACTTATCGGTATTCGGACGATGAGCTTATCTCCGCCCTGAACTTGGCTGTCATGACCGCGCGGCGGCTGCGCCCTGACCTGTTCATTGGTGTGACGACGCTTCCCTACTTTACTGCAGTGGACACCACCACGTTCACGATGGACCCGATGTACCGGCGCCCGTTCGTCTATTTCATGGTGGGTCACGCCCAGCTGCGTGACGAGGAAGACACGCAAGATCCGCGCGCCGCAGCATTCATCGGCATGTTCACTCAACAGATGATGGGGCTCGGCTGATGAGTCTTGATCTTGATCGCCTGATGGATAACGCCCGCATCCACCTCCCCGGCGCGCTTGACAGCACGCTGAAGCTGGAGATGTACAACGCCCTCAATGATTTCTTCCAGAACTCTAACATCTGGCAGGAGGAGATCGAATTCGAGGTTACGACGAGCGCCCTCGAGTATTCGATCGAGGCGACTAGCGTCTCGTCAATCGTGCGGTTGGCCTCGTTAGTCGACACCAACAACTCACCTGTCGGCGCAACTATGGCCGAGCCGGGTGAGCTCATCCTCGACACTGCACCATCGCAGGATACGGTTTATACGGCCACAGTAGTTCTAACTGTGGACAGCCCAGTAGCTCGCAGCGGCTTCCCGGAATTTCCTGCGTGGATACTCGATAAGTACCATACCGGCCTGCTCGATGGCCTTCTGGCGCGCATGATGGCGCAGCCGGCAAAGCCCTACAGCAACCTGCCCATGGCAGCCACGCGATATCGCAGTTTCCGCATTGCGACGGCTCAGGCGGGCAGCGAGTCGGTCCGCAAGAACCTCAGTAACGCGCAGGCGTGGCGCTTCCCGCAAAACTTTGCTCGGACGAGATAACTCGTGGCCAGTATAGTAAACAACTGCATCTTCACGCCAACCGCGGGTGGTACTGGCACCTGGACGTTCTCTGCTGCCGTAACGGGTTATAACTCACCGGCGCAAGCAGGCGTGACTGACGCGAAGATCTACCGCTATCGCGCACAAAGCGCCGACTTGTCCCAGTGGGAGATCGGGACGACGACGGCTGGTAGCAGTGCGACGACGTTTACTCGCTCGGTCACGAAGTCATCCAATAGTAACTCCGCGGTGAATTTTACTACGGCACCGCGTGTCTCGTTGACGTTCTTCGCATCTGAGTTCTTGTTGTTTGACGACGCTATGTCACTCAACACGACGCAACAGGCGCAGGCGCGAGCTAACATCAACGCAGCCCAGGCGCCCAGCATTACGAGTGTCACCTCGAATACTTCCATCACTGCGGCGTCATCTCAGACGGTGTTAGTCGACGCAACCGGTGGCGCTGTGACCATTACGTTGTTTGCTGCGTCCGCGGGCAACTCGGGTAGCGTAGTTCGCATAAAGAAGACCGACTCGTCGACCAACAGCGTGATCGTCGTTGTTAGTGGTGGGGCGAATATCGACAATTCTACTTCAGCCATCATTAGCGCCCGCAACGCTGTGCTCACGCTGCAGTGCAACTCATCTCAGTGGTACCAGATATGAGCGGGACTAATTTTTATGTCGTCAATGTCAAGGATTATGGTGCCCGTGGTGACGGCACCACCGACGACACGTCTGCGATTCAGGCGGCGCTCAATACTGGCCGCGCAGTGTACATTCCAACCGGCACATACCAGATCACTTCCGGCCTGACGTTCTCGACGGCTGCTCAACTGATCAAGGGCGACGGCTTGACGAGTATTCTTCGCGGATCGTCAAGCTTCTCCGGAACCAAAATGCTGACATTTAGCGGCTCGATCCAGCCTGGTCCCATCCTTGAGGATCTTTGGGTTACGTCTCAGTTGTACGGCTACGTCCACACCGGCATCTACGCCCTGAACTGCGCCAGGTGGAAGCTTCATCGCTGCCGCGTTACCGGCTTTACCGTAGGCATCGACATGACCGGCAACTGTGGCGGCGCGGAACTGGATGATGTTGGGGTGTGGAACTCGTCGACGAATATCGCTATCGACGGGTCGCTCGATACCATCCACATGCGCAGCCTCCGCGTGTTTCCGTTCGACGATCCTCAGGCGGCGTCGATCACGGCGTCGTTCTCGACGACGACAATGACGGTTACGGCTCTGTCGTCTGGCTCACTCGGGCCGGGACAGCTCCTCACGTTCTCCGGTCAATCTGGCTCCCCGAAGATTGTATCACAGCTGACTTCTACCGAGGCCAACGGGCAGGTAGGGCGGAAAGGCACGTATCAGCTTAGCGTCAGCCAAGGCTCGTTGGGCTCTCGCGCGGCTACCGCGGCCGGCTTTGCGTCCATGTCTAGTACCGGTATCTCGAGTGGTCGCTGCGACGTGCTGCATATCTCGAACTCGATGTTCATCAACAACACGCAGTTGTACATGTACAGCGGGGCGGGCACGGGGGCGTACTTCACCGGCACTATCTCGGGCACAACGATGATAGTCAGCAGTGTTACCGGTGCCCTGTACGTGGGTATGACGGTTACCGGGAGCGGCGTCACCGCGAACACCACGATTGTCAGTGGTGGTGGTTCGGTTTGGGTGGTTTCGACCAGCCAGACCGTCGGCCCGGTGCCTATGACTGGCGGCTTTCCTGGTGAAACTATCTGCGAAGTTTCGAATACTGACTTCGATACATTCAACGGCATCGTGATGTCGGCCGGTCGTGTAGCGGCCTCGGCCTGCGTCTTTACTGGCGGCGTGCTGAACAACACTACTGTGAACTCTAACGTCTCGATGACGGGCGGTAAGTTGACTATATCTGGTTGCAATTTCTCCAACGCTTTCTCGACTCTAGTTGGATACGCCGGCGGCGCGGCTGACTCCCTTACTATTACCGGCTGTAATTTTGATATGGCGGGGAATACCAATTCCGCGGTCTCGACCTCGTCGGGGATCTCGGTGATCAGCAACAACACGTTCCATCGCACTAGCGGGGTTGGTGGCAGTTACCTGATATCGAAGAGTGGCACGGCGCGTATGACTTGTATTGGCAACCGCTGCCCGGTCGACGGCACCGGCAACTTTATCCAGGTCAGTGTCGATAACTGGGACAAGGTCGCCTTTAATACGACCGGCGCCTGGACCAATTCGCTCGTAGCCGCGGTGACGAACGTTTACACCAGCAATACATAAGGGGGACCTGTGGTTGGTACTGATCCCCCTGGCGTCCTGGCAGTTAGCGAGTTCCCGAGTCTTGGTGCGGCGTATACGCTAGCTATTACGACTGGCGCGTACTCGATCAGCGGTAAACCAGTTGCCCTTGCCTTGGGTCGCTTCCTGACGCTCAACATCGATACCGGAGTTTACTCGGTCGGCGGGCAAGCGGTCGGGCTCCCGCGCCACTATACCATTGGTGTTGCGAGCGGGACTTACTCGATCAACGGCCTTCCCGTCGACTTTGGAGCGACGGGTCGTTTTATTTTGAGTGTAGAGGCGGGCCTGTATTCCATTACAGGAAGGCCGGTTTCATTCAGCTTTGTCCCGGTCCAGCACCATACACTCAGCATCAATGCCGGCGCGTATACGATCACTGGTCGCCCCGTGTCGCTCGCGCACGGTCTCTACTACGGCGATACGGAGATCATCACGGTACCGGCCGAGGATGCCCGCGACATGATTCTCGAGGGAGAAACTGTTGCCTGGCAGCCCCGCCTGAGACACTCAGGCAACTTATAAACGCTATCCCCGATTTAGTGCACCGACGTCCCGAGGGCAGTTTTTATGGCTACATACAACAAGTTCAATCTCTTCACGCGGGATCTTATCCAGAAGAAGCACGACTTCGCGAATGACACGTTCAAAGTCCTGCTGACCAACACCGCGCCGGTCGCAACGAACGCGGTTAAGGCCGACCTGACCGAGATCTCCGCGGGTAACGGATACACGGCCGGCGGGACAGCGACGTCTTTGACGCTATCCAATGCGAGCGGCGTCGAGAAAGTGGTCGCGGCCAACGTGACGTTTACAGCGTCCGGCGGCACCATCGGACCATTCCGCTATGCTGTGTGGTACAACGACACACAGACTTCTCCCGCGGATCCGCTAATCGGTTGGGCTGATTACGGCTCCTCGATTACGCTCAATTCAACCGAGACGTTTACCTGGACGCCGGACGCGACCAACGGTCTCTTCACTCTGACCTAATAGGTAGGGTAAATGGCGCTCTACCAAATCAACAACGGGCCGATGCAAACAACTGCTGCGTTTGCGTCGGTCACCACGGGCACGTCGATTAAGACGATGCTCCAGATAAAGCCGTCTGCGACGGTCGCCATGAAGATCGTCGAGTGGGGTATCAGCTTTGATGGTTCCGCGGCCGCGACGCCCGGTAAGGTCGAACTTATCGAGACCGACGTGGCGGCCACGGTCACTGCGTGTGTCGCCAACGACATCACAAAGCTTGACGCGGCTGCATTGATCGGCGGCGATCCGACCACCAACCTGATCCCGGTCGGCACTACGTCGACGGGCTACACGGCGTCTGCCGAAGGGTCGATCACCGCAGTGCGCAACTTGCACGCGCCGCAGTTCATCGCGCCGACCTCGCAATACAATTTTCAGTTTCCGCTGGGCCGCGAGCCTATCGTGCAGATCAGCAAGTTTGCACGTATTCGCGTGACGTTCGCTGCCGCCGTTAACTGCTACTGCTACATGGTCGTCGAGGTCTAAAAGGACTAATCCGTGGCGAGGCTCGGTCGCTCTTTCCCCGCGCGGCGCCACTTACTCCCAAAGGCGTTACCGCGAGCGGTATATGTGATCACCGTTACCACGGGGGCCTATACCCTCCAAGGTAACGCGGTCGCTTTTACCCGCGACCTCAACGTACCGGTTAACACCGGTGCGTATACGATTACGGGGAACGATTCCGGCCTAGCGGTTGGTTATAATCTGCCTACGGATACCGGTGCATATACGATCGCCGGTAATGATCTCGCGTTCACTTATGAGCGCAAACTCAACATCGATCTCGGGGCGTACGTAATAGGCGGCAACGCTGTTGCGCTGACGGCCGACCGATATTTTTATCCCGAGACTGGCGCGTACACACTTGCCGGTAACGACCTTGGCCTGGCTACCGGTCGCACGTTGTCTGTTAGTACCGGCGCGTATTCTATCGCCGGCAATACGATAGCGCTGTTCTATTCCGGCGAGTCGACTTACAAACTTATTGTTGATTCTGGTGATTACGATCTTGGCGGTAATACGCTCGCGTTCACTTACGAGCGTAAACTCAACATCGATCTCGGGACGTACGTAATAGGTGGTAGCGACGTTGCGCTGACGATCGATAGATACTTCTATCCAGAGACTGGTGCGTACAGCATTAGTGGCAACGCGCTCGAGCTCATCTCCACGCGCTACGTTTATCCGAGCACGGGTGCGTACACGATCGGTGGTAACGCGCTTGACCTGACGTTCGGTCGCGTCTTCTCGATCTCGCCTGGCGCATACGCAATCGATGGTAACGCGCTTGGTCTGGCGAAAGGCTTCGTGCTTGCGCCATCGACGGGTGCGTACGCAATCAGCGGAAACGCGATCAGCCTTGAAGCAACCAGATATCTATACCCCGCTACAGGCTCGTACGAGGTAGGCGGTAATAGTCTTGGCCTCGCCAAGGGATACAACGTACCGGTCAGCCAAGGCTCCTACGCTATCAGTGGCAATGATATTAGCGTCACCGCCACCCGAGCTCTGCCGGTTACCACCGGCGCGTATTCAATTACGGGATACCCAATCGGTCTGGTTGGACCGAGCACGTATCTGCTGCCTATTGATGCCGGAGTGTATACGCTCGCCGGCAACGCCGTTGGCGGGGCGCAAGCGCGCAAGCTGGTGCTTTCGGCAGGCGTCTACACGATTGCTGGCGTTTCTATACCCCTCTACTACACCGGTGCTCCACCGCTGTTCGATGAGGAAGATGAGCGGATCATGTTGGTTGAACCGGCTAATGCCGACATGGAGGTTCTATACGAAGAGCGAGATCTGATAGTCGGGCCGCGAAAAAGGGTGCTGTGATGCGACTGGGAAAGTTTACGAAGACGCCGGTTGACCGAAAACGCTACTCGATCGACTATTCTGACTGGCTGGATGACACCGAAGTCATCCAGAGTGTTACCTTTGAGGTAACCCCCACGACGGCATCCCCACTTGTGGTCGACGGAGACCAGATCAATCCTGATGGCAAAGGGGTGACATTCTATGTTTCTGGCGGTCTCGATGGCACGACCTATAAAGTCCTCCCCACGATGACGTCGGCTGGCGGCCAGATCCGTAAGGACTCGATCCAATATACTGCAGCAGCGCCGTAAAAATTGGCCATTGAGACGACGGTGAAACCGTCATGTTGCTAATGGGTATACTGGCTCCATAAAGAGGCTGTACTCCATTGTCCGGCTTACATGTAACGCATGCGTTTACGTCGCCTAAAAGCGATGGCACCGACGCGACCCTTATCCGGCCGTCGAACTGGAACGCTGACCATACCATCATTATGGACAGCGGCTATTTGCTTGGGCGCCAAGCCGTCGGCTCTGGTACTGCCGAACAAATACCGCTGACGGCTGCCGGCGCTGCGCTTGTATCGCAGGCGACTGTCGCTGCGATGTTGACCTATCTTGGAGTCTCGCCGCCGACTACCGGCGACGCCAAGTTCACGCTGAAAACCACGCCCGATACCGGCTGGGTCATGCTCGATGATGGGACGTTTGGCGACGCGTCTTCGGGAGGTACATCGCGCGCCAACGCGGACACGTCTGCGCTGTTCACCCTGCTGTTCACTAACACCGCCGATGCCGACTGCCCCATCTACACGAGCTCTGGCGTATTGACGACTCGCGTAGCCCAGGGCAACGCCGCCACAGCGTTTGCGGCTCACTGCCGTATGTCGCTTCCTAAGGCGCTTGGTCGGGCTCTTGTAGTGGCCGGCGCTGGCTCCGGCCTTACTAGCCGCCCGCTTGGCTCTAATTTTGGTAACGAGTCGACCACGCTCGGCGTCGCCAACCTGCCGGCCTATACTCCCGCCGGCACGGTCACTGGTACGTTCTCTGGCACGGGTACCGCCACTAACTTCCAAGCAGCCAACGGTGGCGGCGGCGCCCCCGTTGTTGCGTCTTTCTCTGGAGGTGTCGCCAACGGTAGCTCGCTGGCCGTGTCTGTGT
>JACCDG010440640.1_pt1 | contig 18314 bp, 30 predicted proteins | sample 7442471 | NCBI WGS metagenome assembly JACCDG01 (sample SAMN15323444, study PRJNA562643) | freshwater metagenome | isolation source: river surface water | place: USA:Blue River Watershed | collected 2017-08-17 | reverse complement strand
GGACGAACCTTTGTAAAGCCCTTCAATCCAGAATGGCTAGTGATACGTGCACAACCAGCCTCACATACACAACTCATAATGATGCGATAAGAGTTGTGAATGGAATCATTTTCGATGGATACAATTTCAATGCGCTTGTATTCACCAATCATGTTTACAGGGCGGCCATCTGCATCAATGGCAATCTTCAAAGAGATGTTTTGGCCAGTATGTACTTCACCAACCTTAACAAGCACTTCTTGGAATTGACCTTCACGAATTTCCTTCATCTTTACTTGGCGACGAGCAGTACGAATAGATTGCTCGATTTCACCGCAGACAAATTGTCCAGTTTCAGGAATAATATCAGTGAAGACAATAAATCCACCTGCAAGGCAGTTGTCCTTGGGGACAATAGAATCTCCGACCTTGATCGAATCCTGTTGGATCAATGTTTTTTTATCCGGCTCAAGGAACTCAAATGCATCCGCAATCAAATGAGTCTTGAGTCGGCTGGGAACATTCTGCTTTCCAGCAAAGATGGAATAAATGAAAGTATTATTCCCTTCCTGCTTCATGACAAAACCAGGAGCACGATAAAACTCTTTGTCATGAGAAGCAATGATGATCTTATTCGATTCAGCAAGCATATTTTCAGAGCCAGGCTGAATCTGAACATCGCGCATAACAGTTGGCATCAACTGTTCAATGCTTTTACGATAGAAATTGCCACCATCGGGACGAAGAATGTCACCAATAGGCAATTCCACACCATTATCCTTATGATAGGACAGGGAATACATCGTTGCTTGACGATCCCAAGGATCGACAACAACAAAGGAATTCTGAACCTTCTTCTTTGCATTGAAAGAATTAGGCTGGACATATTCGATATAAGACTTCAAATCCTTGAGGTCAGAACGAAGAATGCCAATGAAATATTTGCTGTATCGCTTGAAAGCAACACAGCGATTTTGGATGATCATGTGAAGCATCTGGTTATTGTTCAAGACAAAACCAGAATCCATCCCAAAGTAATCAGCCTTCCTCAGTGTAGAAATCTGAAAAAGGAATTTCGGAAATAAAGCACCACGTTCACCAGGATTAAAAAGAATCTTGGGGATCTCAACTTCCACATCAGACTGATTTTCGCTATTAGCAAAAACCAGAATAATGTTCTTATCTTCGTCGATCTTCGTCGAAATCATATCTTCGAAGCCAGACGGGATAATATTTTTTATTGCTTGTTCAACTTCCATGCTTGCAGGCATAGAAGGAATCTGATTGGGCTTAGCCATTGCACCAATAAGATTAGAAGCATACAGCATATTCCTTACTCCTTCTAAAAAAGAGGTCTATAAAGACCACAAAAGTTTCAACAACATTTGAACAAAACGTCAGATTTTCCAACTCGGATCTAACTGTTTCATTAAAGGACTAATCCCAAGATCAGCTCTTACTCGCATAAGAACTTTACCAAGATTATTTTCTCCTTTGCCTCGACAAACACCCCAAAAAAAATCATTCCACCAATTGGTTTCCTCAAGATAACGATCACCAGTTTTCTCAAGTAGACCACGCAACAAAGGATTTTGATATTTACTAAGGTTTGCTTGATACATAACCTCAATCTTTATCTCTTCCCAATCATCACGCAAAGCAATAACTCGACCACGATTGCGCGCTTCTAATGGATTGGGAGCACTAGCAACCCAATCATGATCTTTCTTATCCACAGCCTTAGCAGCCATATAGGCATGCTCAGTGCTCATATAGCTAACAGAGCCAATAGAACATTTGCAGATATGGAAGTTACTCAAGAAACGGAACTCATCAAAGAATCCACGAATCTCTTTTTCATTGGCATAAACAATGCCAGCCTGTTTAAAGGCTTGAAGTTGTGAATAACTCATCCTACCTCCTACAATCATTTATACTTCTCTAATAAGCATTCAAACTAAAGCACACCTAAAAAGATGTGCTTAGATTTGACTACTAACCTTCTTTATCCACCAATTCTTTCAACTCTTTGGTAATACTCAATATATTCCGCTTGGGGAACTCTTCAAGTATATCCATCAAGTCATCATTATTAAGCATGCAAAAAGCATCAAACACTGCACACAAACCTTCATGCGAAAGGTAAATGTGTTGAATGTTGATATTACGAGTCTTTCGATCAATAAGACGCCTGAATCGAAACATGTAAATAATTTCTTTTGTTTCGACCCGTTCTCCTTTCATGCAATCAATTCTTCTATTACTCAATTTCATTGTAACAGCACGGATGATTTTGATATCACCCTCCTTGTGCTTGATTATCTTATTCATCATACGGACTCCATTTCTTTCAGAACTGGCTGGAAAGGCTTTCCAGTTTCTTCAAAATGTGAATCGGCTGAATAACGAACTTCCATCCCAATATATTTATCAGGATTTTCATACATATCAGCCTTGATCTCATTAGTGAGACCTTTGCCTGAAGCCTGGAACCTCGTCCCTTCAGAATTCTCCAATATAGGATACGCATATTTATCTCCATGCTCTCCCTTTTGAGGAACGATATCCACGATTGTCGCCGCATGCCAATTTTCCTTATCGGTGGTAAATTTAATCTTTACAGGCTTAGTTCCACCTTCCTTGAATCGCCATGCTATAACTCCATCTACAGCATCTTCTTTTTTAGCTCTATTCCAAAGGGCACGTTTACCCTTTGGAGTAACAGCATATTCAGGAACCTTCATCCTATTGTCTATAGAATGCATATGCTCCATCATTTCTACCTTTTTACCATACGGTAGATCTGATACATCCTCACCTTCGTAGTACACTATGTCATGTACATACAAATATGGATGATAAGGACTTCTCCTCGCATTGTAATGGCTACTATTCATTAGTGCAGCTGTATGGCTGCGTCCATTAGGACCACCACACCAAAGTTCACCACGACCACGAGCAATTGGCATATCATCAGGCATTGGCTTATCACACAGACCCAGACGGTATGTATGTTCTATTTGGGTTCTGTATCCAGTTTCTTTCATTATCCTAGCATTTGGACGATAACTCCAAATGCGTAGATACTTTTTGCCATTAGAAGCCTGATAAACTTCCCATTCAACTGCTGCACCATCCTTCTTAATAAAGAATGCATAGTTAGAGTCATCAAAATAAGGCTCAGGACTATCAGCACTAATCATAGAGTGCTTACCAATCCAATGTCCATCATGATGCTTACGCATCATAATGACTTGATTATCCTTTGTTTCAACAAATGTATACACACCATCAATATCTTCAAAGATGACATGCATAACACCTGAATCTGTCACCATCACATAGCAGCCACCATGCTTAAGGACTTTACATGTCCCTTTGCCATATCCTTCTGTAATGATTGGTGGATTTGGCACTTCATGGTAGAAATGTTCAGGCTGCCGCACCCATCCAGTTTTTTCACCGATATGGGGAAATACGTTAAGCCAACCATTCTTTTTGGCTGTATTAGGTGTAGCAGATCGTGCCATCCTATAACATTTACCGTTAACGATAATGGTAAAATCATGATGCAGATTAGTTGCATCATGTTCCTCAATGTAATATTCACCTTTAGTCCATTCATTACGATTGACTGGCATGTCATCAATAGCAACTGGTTTTCTGCCTTTAATTGCATTGTTGTCATATTCTGGTGGATCTATTGCAGCCATAGTTCTTCTAATTAACAAAGAACTATTTATTGGTGCAATAGAAGCCTCTTTATTCTTCACCCACGTTTTAATTTTAAAAGAAATTATTCCTTCAAAAAGAAATATAAATCCTTGAAATATTGCTGCACCAGCAGCAACTGTTTTTCTGATTAAACCGTTGGTGATTTTAGGCATAACTACCTCTTAAGCATTTGTTCCATGCGACTAAAAGTTACAATAAGAGAATCCAGAATTGATTCTGGTCCACCACCTTCACGCACACGAACAGTGTATGGGCAATTTTTAAGCATCAGCTCGACATTCTCACGCCAAATTTTAGATGCAGTTTCATAGTCCAACGTTTTTTCAAGCCGTTCTACAGGGCAACTGCCATCATCCATTTGCAATCTCCATCAATACATCAGCATGACAACCTAAAGGTGCACAGAAACAAACCAAGTCTCTGTCCTTTAACTCCCTCTTTGCCAAATTAATAAGTTCAGGCTGACTAATAAGCCATTCCTTATACTTAGCAATAACCTCTTCTCTTGTGCCATGTTGTCCAATAACAAATGGATTGCCCCACTTACTGGGGCGACCAACATAAACACATCCAAAGGTTAATTTATCTTTATACTTATTAAGAACACGAGGCATTTATTACTCCATTTTATGCTGTCTTTCCAACGATTTCTTCATCAAAGGAAATATGAATGCGACGACCAGTCTTATTAAAAATAAGAATGATATAGCTTCCAGTGCCGCTAAACATTGCATGAATATCCTTATTGATATCACAGCCCATATTATAGCTGTCATACCAATAAGGATTTGAACCAGCAGGTATCGAATCCATTTCCTTAATTCTGATACCATTATGTTCGAAATCAGGAATTACAAACTTTGGACTGCTATTACGAATGTCAGCAATCAATTGAAAACCACGAGCCAACTTCTGTATATCATGCACAACAGCTACTCCTTATTTTGAGTGTCTAATAACAAAAGCTCTGGCAGCACCACATGAAAATGGAACTGCATGTTGTTCACCTTTATGTAGGCAAACATTAAAAATGGCCAATTCACATTCATCCCTAAAAGGACAAATACAATTAGCAGGAATCTTGCCTGTTTCTTCGATAAATTTAATTATCGGGTTAGTCACCTTGCCAAACTCCATGAGGAAACTCAAGCGCAAACCCCAACAAATCAATTAATGCCACTCTAGCATTACCTTCTGTTGGCTCCCAATAATTTTGAGACACATCCGAGGTCAATTCATTAATTGCCCTAATCAACAGTACGGACGACTCTTTACCCGTCATACCGTAAATCGTACGAATACCATTCTCACCAAAAACACGATAATAATGTTCCGCATAATTATAGGTCACATTAAGTGAACACTCTGCAGTCCCACCAACCACGTATGTACCGCCAAAAGCATTATGCTTCTCGCGACACACTAACACTTGTCTTGTAACAGGATTAACTAAATCAATATCGTAACTCAATTCTAAACTCCTACTGGTCTGAGTTTTTCTTCATAAATAAAAAACTTTTCATATACTTCATTTGTTACACAAGGTATAACAAACAAAGCAGCAACAATAGCAAGTTCCACAAACCAATAGAACAAGAAGCCACAAATGGCATATGCAACAATACCAATAAAGGGATTAAGCATATCTGCACTAAATGTCTCCGTTGGTAGTGATGTAATTCTACCAACAACAGCCATAAGTAAACTAATACCAATAATAGATACGAAGAGAGTCTTAGCAAATGTTAGGAACAACCAACCTAATAACCCAACAATCGTCAAGTCCAACAATCCTTTTAAAACTCTTTTCTTAGCTACTAGGTCTCCAATACCCTTAAACCATATTGTTTTACATGTATTAGTCACCTTGTTATAGGCTAGCTTACTAGCCCTTACAATTAGTCCGTTCATAGCGTCTAGTCCAACATGTTATTAAACTAATCTGTTTTTTAAAAAAGTGATGTGAGCCGGAGCAAGCTCACATCACATAACAGCAAATCAAATTGTTACAGGATCAGTAATCGCACTGGATTCATCAGCATCTTTGCTGAACCATTCCAGTGCAAAACCAATTCCCCACAATATAACACCAGCAAATGCCATTGCTACTGACATGTGCAAGATGCCATGAAAGACAACAAGGAAGCCGAGGAAATTTAAAGTATTTCCACAAGCAATCCATGCATAGCCATCATTGATAGCATTGCGAATTTTGATAAGCATACCTTTCATGATACACCTCAAGCAGCAGCAGCAGCAGCCGTTTCTTTCTTCGCCAAGAAATTGGGCGAGAAGAACAGCTGAACAAGGAACAGAATCATCGAAGTGATGATCACGATTTCAGCAATCGCCATCAGCATCAATGGGTTGATGAAGGCGAAATACGCAACACAGCCAATGGCAAAGATGGTCTTGCCAGCGCTGATCTTGCCATCATTGCCACACAGGGCAATGTAATAAGCCTTCTGAAAGAACGACTTGATCTTCAGCAGCCCCTGAGACGGAGCCTTGGTTTGCTCTTGTGACATGATGATTCACCTTACGATATAGGCTTTCGCCTGTTGAAAAAAGCCTTGAGGCATATACATATTGATGTTGCTCGAAATCAATGCAACACGCTCATTGTTCATTCGTGTGAACTCAGTGCGTGTCAAATGATATGCCAATACCAATGCACCAAGCGATAGCTTAATACATGTAAACAGGTTTCGGATCTCGAATCCTGTCCATATTGGCTTCAAAACTCTTGCATAATTCGAGCAGAATTTCTTAACACACCAAATAGTATCTGCAACAAAGCTATAAATCTTTCCGTATGTGAGCACAATTCGTGCCCACACACGCACCATCAAACCAGGTTTTTTAGGCGGCATTATTAACCACCAATTTCAGTTGAGGCTCTTTGTCTTTGATGCCATCAATCATCTCTTTGGCAGCGCCAACAACACCTTTGCCAACCTTGGCCATACCAGCACCCAAAGTGCGGAATGTCCACGTAGCAGGATATTCAACCCAGCCAAGTTTTCCTTCAGCATTCCTTTGGAATTTGGAATAACCAACGATGTTCTTCATACAGAACAGAACACCAGAGAATATAACACCAGTGATAATACCAACCAGCATAGCTGTGATACCAGCACCAGCAAATAGGAAGATCACTCCTATTGATATTGCCAAGTCAATCATCCATTCATAGCCAAGACATTTCTTGACAAATGATGGACTAAACTTTGCAGCAATACCAAAGAAGCCTAATGCAGTACAAGCTGCACCAACAATAGTAACCATTAACATGGCTCTATGCTCCTTTGTTGAACAAAATCACTCAAGCTAACACTCACGAATGAATGTTAGCGAGGGTGACTCATTCCATACCGCATACAGAACCGTATCTACTTAAAGTTCGGCAACTGTATAAGTCAACATCAGATCAGAACTGATCAGTGCCAAGGCTTTCGGTTTCAGCAACCGGAGCCTTGGTGGCTTCGACATCACCGATGTGGGTATCAACCAGACCATCGCTGCTGCCAGCATCAATTGCCGACATATCGAATTCATCCAGGTTGACAGCAACACGCTTGGCAACGTTACCGGCAGACATGACCTGGTATTCATCGATGTTGATCGAGAACACCACAGCATCGCTGTCAGAGTTGCTGTTGCGCTTGTTGAAGCGAACGAAGCTGTTACCGCTGATGAACAGACGGTCGCTGGTTTCGTGCAGGACACGGCTCAGCACTTCGGCACGGTCGGTCTGACCTTCGGTGCCAACCGGCATGGCATTGACCAGGATGATCTTGGCACGAACATCGTTGCCCTGACCATCATACACACGAGCTTCGTGCTGGATGCCGTTGCGATTACCGCCCATGACACGCATGCCATAGAACACCTGTTCGCCACCAGACTGGCCCAGTTCAGGATCGAACTGCTGACCAATGTCCACCTGCATATAGCCGGAGAACAGATTGGTGGTCGGACTGAAGGTGATCTTGTTGACTTCGTTCGTGAACAGACCCTGGCTCAGAACGCCAGTCAGGCGCTGTTCCTGGTAAATGGTCAGCGACGGACGCAGGCCATTCTGGTTCACGTAGATCACACCAGAACGGTCGATCTGACCAGAAGCCAGCATGTCAGCGAAATGCTTGTTCTGCATTTCGAGAGCGGCATTCACTTCGGCCACACGCTTCGGATCATTGATATCCATAGCGTTGACAGCACGGAGCTTGTTGCCAATCTGACGCATGGCTTCCAGATGGGCAGCCTGATCGAACAGCTTGGTGGGAATGTGGTCTTCGGACAGCTGACCTGTCAATTCCCAGCTGTTGAACGGCAGGCTCTTGACGCCGTACTCTTCTTCCAGCCTGGCTTCGCTCATATTGGCCATGGTGAACATGGCATTGTTGGAATCACCAACGGGATTGGTGATACCCCAATCATCGGGACGATTGGTGTTCCACTTGTTGTCAGTGCAATACATCGCATAGACAACAGGCGACTTGCCGCGAACCTGGTTGGTCTGCGGATAGGTGCCCAGGGTTTCGAAGGTACGATAACCCAGGATGCGCCCGCCACGAGTGGCTTCGAAGTGCATCAGCTGGCGCGGTTTCTGCACCATCTGGAGGTTGAAAGCCACGATGTGGCCATGGCGAGGATTGCACTCGCCAGCAGTACGGATTTTCTTCAGGGTGGTCATCTGGAATTACTCCTTGGATGTAAGAGATATGGCTTTAAAGCCCAAACAAACTTCAACACTTTTTCTGCCTTAACAGCAGTTCCTTACGCGACTTAACAAGTAAGTTCGCAAGGTTTTTGCCACGGGGCACAAACTGTATATCAATAGGAAAAGCCGATCCAAATACATCAGCAAATTTCCTAACAGCAGACATACTATCTGTGTTTACAACAGTTACATCTTTACAATGATTCATGCAGTAACGAACAGCGGCATACTCAGCAACGTTATTGTCTTTGCAATGAACCACTATAGCCCTGCTATTGGTTCCATCAGAACGGAAGAAACCAATTACATATTTACGCCCGGCTATATGGGCGGCATCAGTGTAATAAACACTCATGCGGGATTCAGAACCATCGGATCAGGAGCAGCAACAGCAGCAGCCGTTTCAGGCTGCGATTCGAGGGCCACAACAGTCCCCGTATCCTTCACATCCTTATTGGACTTGAAGAACGACATGATGCGATTCTTGATGGAGCTGGCCATATTACATGTCCATTTCCACAGACCAACAATCTTGTTCCACATCCACTTGGCAACAAAGGTAACACCCTTGTATACCAGCTGGATTGCACGACGGCCCTTTTCCAGGATGATACGAGAACCATCCTTGAAAAACATGGTTATTCTTTTCCATGGCCCAGTGTCATGACCGGCATTAGTTGCTGCATGGAGTGCCTGACGCAACATCTGGCCGAGATTGCGGCCGTCACTGGTTTTTTGGTGAGAATGGTATTCGTACCATTCACGGGCATACACATCGACTTCGCTACCGAAGACGGTGGTGCCCATGATGACACCAGTGGGATCACCGACGAGAGCGCCTTGCTGGATACCAGCAGAAAGCAGATTAGCCAGATCGTAAGTTTCCTTCTTGATCTTGCCATGAACATGCTCCTTGCGCTTGTCATTGTTTGCCTGCTTGAGCTCTTTCAGGAACTCACGCAGATTTTCGCCATGCTTGGCAATTTGTGCTTGTGCATCAATCTTAGCCATGATGTTATACTCCACAGATGTGAGGAAAAACTCACCACTTTTTCAACGTGGTTTGTTAATATACCCAGGGGACAGTTCCCCCGGAGAGACGATGACATGCAGATTATGCATATCAATAGAAGTGACGGTGAAAACCCTTTCGACAGTCTGAACCTTATCCCACATTTTGGGCAGTTCATCCTTGTTATCGAAAGCGATCTTGAGGCTGCCATCAGGATAAACATCCTTGATGCAGCCAGAAGTCTTGAGGAATTCATTAACAGCTTTAACTGTCATGACTATCTCCTTCAGCCCAGCCACACGTCACGAATAACGCTTGGCAATGCTGTCTCTAATTCAGCGATGATCTGACCGATCTCATTGATCGGCATTGTTGGTGATACATTGAAGGAAATAACGTCATCAACAACATGACCGTTTTCCAAATCAATATAAGACGAACCGTTAAAAGAACGGATTGTCATCTTGAGCATCACCAGAGACTTATCAGTCTCCGCCTTCGTGACACAATGCCTGAACTTGACCTTGAGAATGGCCATGATATCACCTTCGGTCTATTATTTAGAAGCCATATATTCCTTAATATGCCTAATGGCCTCATTGGGGGATATCGCGAACATTGTTTTATTAGCTTTTTTTCTTGCCGATTCCCACGCAGAATGCGTAGAGAACTTAGCAACAATGGCAAGATCAAACTTGCCTAGCTGGTTTAGCTCATTAATGCGTACAACATTAATAAACTTAAAACGAATATTCGGATCTTTGTCGGCTGCAATAGCAGCTTCCTGATCAGAGTTGAAACCAATAACAAGAATTTTCTTCTTGTTCTTAGCAGGTACAACTTCATTAACAGGAGCAGGCTCATGATTCTTTTGGCCATGATTAATACGGCCAATAATCTTATTTAAGCCTCTGTCGATAATACTCTCCAGCATTTCAACACTAACGTTGACATGCTGAACGTTGTGATCCACAACCTTATGATGCAATTTATGCAGGCGAGGATACACATTGTAAACAAAGTCATACACGTATTCAGGTACAACCTTACGTGCATGCTTCTTACCGTCGAGGGTAATTAAATAGTGGTCAGAGATGACTTCATTAGTCACCAGCTTAGGGTCAATGCAGTCTTGGAGCATTGACTCGCAAACAGACATACCAACATCTGTTTGGCTCAGCAATACATTGGCCATAGACCTTCTCTTATTGGTGAATCAATAGGAACCTACAGTGACGATGACACTATGCTTATTAGGCATTTTCGTCGTTGAGGATAACCGGGCAAGCTAAACCGCAAATATAACGATTTCGGCCCTACTGATTTACTCTTTATCACATATCGTCAGTGACGACAGTGAAATCTCGATACACCCTCAGACACTGATCACCATAAGTGATGATCACAAAGTCTCTGAAGGCATGCTTTGGATCTTGATGATGAATATGAATGCGGGTTGTCATAACAGGACAACCCTTATGCTTCACACCAAGCGATGCCATTTGGCCTTGCCATTTAACAACAAGGCTTTCAAGCATAGGGTCTGGGATATCCAAACCCTCGGCTGCACGGCCATCAATGCTCAGTTGGATCTTCATGATCACCACCACGCTGGCTCGGGAGCAAACCCCACTTAGCGTTATACGCAGCATTGTTCACATGAATCTGTTCCGTGTCGATGCTCTTGAACATCGATACGAAATTAATGAAGCCAGCGATGAGCTTAGCTTGCACATCCACGGGGACAATGCTAAGCATATCAGTAATGGCTTCAGGGTTAACATGGATAATGGCTTCGAAGTCATTCCAGCTGACCGATACAGCACAGCCACGAATGTCGCCCTTCATGCTGTCACAGAACATCGCCCACGAGGCCTGTTCGAGCTCAACACGGATTTTGGCCACATACATGGCCATCATCAGGTCATTGATGGCAGGCAATGCTGCCATGACTTCACGCATGTGCTTGAACACGCCTTCGATTTCTGCACGCTGATAAACAAATTTCATGATGTAACTCCTTTGGTTGATTGCACCACCTGGTGCTGATGGCGGATTCACCTGAACCCGCTACCATTACAGCCCTCACTATGAGAGCTGAATTCAGAAATTCATTAAACTTTCAACCTCTATTGAGGTTGCCACCTTGAGCAAATGCTCCTTAACGCCCAAGTGGTAGACAGGAATCTTGTTTGCATAGGCCATGCGCACAGCAAAGCCAGTGCCACCTGAACAATCACAGATAAGACCATCACGATCTTTCTTGAATTCAGATGCCCACATAAGGATGTAGTCACATGGCTTATTGAGATAGAAGCCTAGAATCTGATGACAATTACGCATCATCATTTTCATGACACCCTGAGTCAGGTTGGCTGCATTGGGATGAAACTCTGAGACCAATAGACGGATTGACTGCTCCATCTCCCAATTGATACCAAAGTATCCATGGTCGATGTTAATATGAGCATGATTAAATCCATCCCACGGCAGATATATCTCCCTTTTGCCATTGGCTGCAATAGCGCCAATCTCAAAAGCATTGTCAGCACCAGATGCATGACCAGAACGGAGAATGCGACCACCCATTGCCAACTTCTTAGCAATGACACGCATATTACCCTGAACATTGGCAGGAGTTTCACGACTCCCAATACCAGCATAAACTTTCATTTAAACGCCCCAGGATAGTGTTTTACAACCACATCCTTAGTCAGGTATTGCCTAACCCATTTACGCGCTTTATACGCGAAAATGAGCCACTTTGGCCACATCTTTGAGCTGTAGCCCCTCATCATAATTTCAACAATTACTTCAGATGGAGTAACAACAATATCTTCAGCCCAATACAATGGATCGAAGATATCATAACGACCAAAGATAGCCCTTGGATCATAGGCATTATTAATGCCACGATCAATAAACCATGGATCTCGGAGTATATAACCAATAAGACCATGAGACTGAGAGCGAATATTAAATTCGCCATCAATATACTTCAATGACCAGTGTTTAATAACAACACGATCATCAAGAGATGACAGGATATAGATCAGCCTATCAAAGGCCTCCCTATTGATTCCATCCTTATCAAAATTCAAAGGAGGAATTTTCCTGGAAATAAGCTCCCCAGTCATCAATACACCAAGACTTGCAGTCACTAGACAACTCCTTGTTATAAAACAATATCTACTAATGTCCACCTAAATAGATGGACATGGATAGAAACTGTTAACAGCGGGGTATGCCAATAGGCACATAGAGCATATCGCCCCATGGATCCTGCTCTTTTGACACACACTTGAGAACAAGTGCATCATCCACAGCATTAAAGACAGGAATCCACTCATCTGTTTCACGCACATAAGTAAATTCACAATCAAGCAGCGGATGATTCAAACTCAGCAACTCATCAATTGTAAAATGAGAGTTCTGAATAACATCTTTCTCATCATCCTCACGGAAGAAAGAAAGATGTGGAGAATCGCGCAGAAAGAGATCCTCATAGATCTCACGCACAGTATATGTTTCACCACGAACAGGGTGAACAGAATTCTTCATCATAACCATGATAACCTCACCAGTTAAACCAATCCCACACTATACTGGTGTATAATGTGGATAAAGTTAATAGCAAACAGACCAAGCATCATCCGACTAAATACAATATCAGATGATACAGCTCTATTATTCAACCAAGCCCATACATAATGGGCGTTAATACCAATGGCCCATAACAACATGACCCATATGGTGAGCTTAACAGAGTCCATAGTCCCAGCTCCTATTGATATCAAGGATGACTACGAAGATACTGACTATAATCAATACCCATAAGAGCAAGATCATTAATCTTACCCAACAGATCATAAGCCTCTTCTTCAGTCATATAACCAGTATCACGAGAACCAGGTTGTGGATATGGAATACCACCACCAGTGAACTGAGTACCAACATAGTATCCAGCATTAGACTTAAGAACCTTAAGATCAGAATAACCAGACACATCATAACCACGTTCAGCAAGAAGCTGAACAATAACACTCTTAGCTTTGTTAGACATGATCAATATCTCCAATGAATAAGCTGTTCAAACCATGCTTTGAACAGCTGAACGAATCAAAAAGATAATCATAAATTGTCTATCAATTTGTTTATTTATGTGTGTACATTGCGTAGCAATGACAAGTCGTTTTAAAACGACGTAATAATCCCAACACAATAAACAAAAAATCCTATATAAAACAATAGGATAGATAAACAAACCCAGAAAATCAATGAACAATAGGGTGTAAGTGAACAATATCTGTTCATATTTTGTACACATAACAGTGCATATATGTACCAGTTATACTAAAGCACCTTATTGACACCTGGTACACGCACTCAATTCACACAGTGTACACACACCCAATTCACCCAACACACAGCAGAGGTCAGATGAAATCACAACCAAATTTCAACAATTTCGGAGAGCTGCATTATGAATCTCCTGTCGGAGTGGGGAAATAACCTCCCCACTATCCGACAAAATACCTCTTGACAGGAATTCCCTATACCATTACAATGGTTTTTAGGAACTAAAAGTTCTAGAATATTGTGTCTCAACCCCAGCCTTGAGACACATATTCAGAACTTAACATCACTTCATGTGCTTAAGGGCATGCAACAGCACGCCCACAGTCACATGTTCAGGCTTGTTAACAAGGTTAATACCTGACTCGTTAATCCATCCATGAACTCGCTTGAATCCTTCTCTTACCTCCTTGCTATTGATATAGCTTTGAGTAAAAGCTTTCTTAGCCAATAGACGCTCCCTTAGTTGATCATCCATACCTTCAATGATGTACGGATTAAGATCACCAAACTTAGGCATATGAGATTCCATATTCCGATAATAAGACCTCATCATCGGGTTAATGGAATACATCACATTACCCTTAGACTTGGCATACTTAAATGCCAAGCCTTGATCTCTTACAATGGCTGACCTGAACTGATGATAGTGAACATCATCAATCAATGAACTGGCACTATTAATAAAACGTGCCAATACATCATAGTCAACAGAGAAACAAGTGATATTAGAAGCCAATGCAAATGCTTCATAGATGTCCTTACCATTGGCATACATGGAAGCCTTTTCAAAGAAAGTCTCCCCGGTATCCATGTTGGCCTTAATCTGCTTAACAGCCTCCTCCTGTACCATAATGGCATAGGTTTCCTTAATTGTCTGGGCTTCATCCCAGGTCAACACATTAGTGCGAACTTGGATCTGAAGAATATGCTGAACCAAATAAAGGTTCGATGACATAATACCAATGTCACCCTTGGCAGCTGCTGCATGCTGCAAAGCTGCAGACAAATCACCCTGGGTATATACACTATACGGCTTAAACTTCATCTCCAGGTCATATTCCCCTTCGACATAGTTATTAACCCAACCAGATGTATAATCAATCTGACCATCATACAGAGGGCAGATACCACCAAGGTTACGCAGACATACAAGATCACCATCCGTATCATTCTGTTGAGACACCAACAATTCAGTAGATACAAATGCCACATCAGACAGAACAAAGTCCATACGGCCATTCTCTTCTATTGATCCAAATACTTCAGAATCAATAGCAGAGCTGATAGTAACATCAGTCATAGCCTTGTTAAAGAGGACAGGATCCTTGCTATACAGCACACGAGATCCTTCTTCAAGACGATTCATATGCACAACAACATTGGACACTTCATCGTCCCACCACTTAGGCAGTGCTACATAGTAACGGCCCTTAACAACGAAACGAGAGATAACATCATTCAGAAGTTCATTCTGAACTTCCATGTAATGAGCAATCTCCTTAGTTGTCCATTCAGTGTTCTCATTCCTCAAGCTAACAAACAGCTTGAAGATAGCCCCAAACGGGCCACTAAAGAACACAACTTCATCATTCTCATCCTGAGAATGAATATAGTGTTCAAGGACAGACTTACCAGGAATGTAAAACTCATGCTCCCCATGAGTCACAACAATTCCCCTCTCGTTCAAAAGACCAGGCCATTCACCATAGCCATTCATGAGGTCAGCATAACGCTGACCACCATTATCAACAACAATGGAATCCCACTTGTTGATATTAATGGCAACATTCTTACCATCCTGGGTAGACCAGACATGATTAACAACCTTAACCAGGTCCTCAGAGGTAACACGGTGAACATCCCCGTACCCCTTAATCATCACATCCTGTGATGCCTTCATCCATTCAGGAGCATACTCCTTATGCATCCTGACAACACGAGATACCATAGCATCGTGCACTTCAGGACCATAGCTCCAGTAAATATTGAGCAAATCCTGATACTTCATCATAACCTTATCAGGACGGGGAATAACCATGCGATCATTAATCGCATCAATTAATTCCCCTACAACGTCATAAGAAGCATCAGCTTCCAATGCATCCATAGCCTGAACATAGTAAGATCCCAGTTCAGGATTCTCCTTGACTTCAAAAGGACGAACATACCCATACAGGGTATAAAGATTGGTAATACGAATTTCTTCGTCAACCAACCAACCCTCAAGAGTATGACCCATAAAGTCAATAGAGTCCCTATTGGCCATAATGTCCTCGACATAATCATAGACATTAGACTCAAACTGCTGCTTAGGTTCAAGACCCATAGCAGCAAGGACACCATTCAGGCCAGCCTTACAGCTAGCCTTACTAATGATGATACAATCACCATTAAAAGACTCTGGCATAGGCTGTGACACACCCTTCATGCCAAGAGTACTAGAGGTCATACGGAAAACACCAAGGCGTTCCATAATGTAACGAGGAACAAAGATACCCCCAGTAACAAAGGCATCCTTCAGTTCACTAGGAACATCAGAACAAACAAAGACAGGGTATGAACCAACAGAGATACCCTTATTATGAGCGATCTTAGTGACCCGCTCGTTGCTCTTGTTCAACTTCTCCATAGAAAGGATCAAATCATCCTTCTTGAAGGCAAACACAGAATCCTTGAACACATTGGTATAGAAACCACGACCAACATGTTCAGGCTTGATAAAGCCTTTCAGCTTAGAAGCATCAGGCTCAACAATAAAGGGATAACCCTTATTGCTAAAGCGAACATCAATCAAGAGATCCTCATTAAAAGCGAGGCTCTCAACAACACCACGGAAGACATCCATCTTCTTAGAGAGAAGAATCATCTTCCAAATGAAGTTACCCTTAACAGGGAACCCTTCATTCAACACATTAACGCGAGCAAGCGCGTTAATATACTTCCTGGTAAACCAGCGAGTAGGCACGTCAAATGCCTGGTTATACTTGAGGAGACCAACAGGACTAGGATACCAGCCCTTAGCAGACCCCTTCACGACATTCACAATTTGCATTGTGTTGCCACGATTAAACACCTTACAGCCGAAGGCAACCCCTGCACTAACAGGAATGCAGAAAGCAGCAAATGCCTCAGCATCCACCTTATTGGCCATAATTGCACCAATAACGCGCTGTGCAGTGGTGCCACGAATGTAGCCAAAGTCCTTCGGCAAAACATTGCCAACAGGACCAACATTGATATCCATGATATCCATGAAATCATCGTTTTCAATAGACATTTTAAATCTCCTTAACCTTGCCCGGTTATTAAAGATCAAACAGAACAGGACTCTGAGGATTAAAATCCAGAGTCCTAATGCGGGCCTTACCATCGGCCCTCAGCTCGACAACATCGAACTTTCCATCCAGACGTTCATGGACATCAAGAACGTCAATGACCTCATCTGCCGGATCATAATTCTCCAGCTCATGAAGATGATCAACATACTCCTGACAATCTTCATAACTCATACCGTGGGGTACGAGAGGACGATCATTCGCATCCACAACAACATACGCCACATTAACGTAGCGCTTATCATCCTCATCATATTCATGAGAGAACGACACAGCAGGAATACCATCCCTGCAAGCAAGAGGACGAATATTCATTTCTCATCTCCTTCATAACCTTCAATATGACGACCACTCTGACAAGAACGGATCATCGCATTCATAATAATCCTCAATATCCCCACTATCGAGAGCTATGCCAACCCACTGCTGAAGACAAGGATCCCAATGACAAACATGATCCCTATAGAACTGCATACCATACTCTACAATAAGGAACTCAGCAAAATGAATCGCATCGCCCCTATTAGCGGTAAACAGATCCCCATTATCCAGGATCTCAAACTTGATACCAGTATTGATATCAAGACCCCAGATCCAATAGCGGACCTGTTGTTCAGCGACCTCATAAATTTGATTTATAGGTTCACCACGCTCCATGGCGTCATACCACTCCTCTTCAGTGACCTCAGCATAGATAGGCTCCATACGTAAGACATAGGTCCCACAAAAGTGGTCCCGATTCAGAACATCGATAACTTCTTTCTTAACATACGTATAAATGCTCATTTTGAACAATCTCCATTAACCATTACGAAACCACCGATAGAGGAACACTCGATCTCAAAATCGCCCGTTCCCATCAAACCACACAGCACAAGCAACAACAGCACCCACCGCAAGCGGGGTGCAGTGCCAGAATCGTTCATGAACTTCATTTCTTTTCTCCCATCTGAACTTTAACCAAATTAGCTATACGCTTATCCAACTCCTTGTTGTATAAGCCCAGTGTCTTCATATACTGTAAACACTGAATAGCCTTGTCATATCCAACCCGTTCAGCTGCATAAGCATCTGCAGCGAACTCATTATTCAATACTTCCTTATTACCAAGTGCACGTTTTAAAAAGTGCATCACCATGGTATCACCCTTGCCATCACTAAGATGACCCAG
>JACCDG011027378.1_pt1 | contig 18319 bp, 9 predicted proteins | sample 7442471 | NCBI WGS metagenome assembly JACCDG01 (sample SAMN15323444, study PRJNA562643) | freshwater metagenome | isolation source: river surface water | place: USA:Blue River Watershed | collected 2017-08-17 | reverse complement strand
TCGTGCCCGCCACCGCCGTGCCCACGGTGGCCGATCCCGTGGCGCTGCTGCCCGTGCCCGACGTGGTGGTGCTGGCCGCCGTCGCACCGCCGATGCCACCGGTCTTGATCAGCAAATCAAACTGGTCGGCCGCGTTCACACGCCCCCCTGCGCCCAGCGCCTTGCTCAGGCTCAGCGACGGCGCTTGGGCGGTGTTGGTCAGCTCGCAGGCAATGTCGTCGCCCGCCACCAGCGGACCGAACCAGACACCCACGCCCCCAACCGCCCCCCCCAAGGCGCTGACATCGGTACCCCCATTGGCCACGCTCAAGGCGTTTTGACAGCTGAGTTTGGCGTCCTTGTATTGCACCAGCTTGGAGGCACTGCCCGGCGCCATCGCTTCGACCACAGAGTAGCGCTGGCCGATCGCCGCCGTGACGCTCGTGGTCGAATTGGACAGAGCGGTGCCACTGCCCATTGTGGTGGTGCTGCCCACTGTCTGTGCATCAGACTCGCGGAGAATCTGGAGCACGAACTGGTCGCTGTCGCTGATGCGTGCACCGCCGAGCAGCTTGGTCAAGCGGACACGCGGTGCCTTGGGTATGTTGGTGAGGGTACAAGCGATCTGCGCGCCTTGCACCGGCGTGATCGCGGCCCCCACGAGCGGGTCATAGGTCTGCCCGTTGGGCAGACCCGTCTGAAGGCCCGCGCTGTCGGTACAGGTCAAGGTGCTGGTGTACTGGGACAATCGCGTCCCAGCCGCACCCGTTTCAGTGAGGGTGTAAACAGTGCCTGCCACCGCCGGGTTCAGAGCAGCGACGCCGCTGACCGCCGAACCTGTTCCCGAGGTCGTCACGTTCGCCACCGTGTTGCCATTGACGCCGCCGGTCTTGATGGCCAGCGCGAACTGATCGCCTGCGACCGCACGCCCCGCACCGCCCAGCGACTTGCTCAAAGTGATGCTGGGGTTGTTGGGCGTCACCGGGTTGGTGGTGGAACCAGGGCAGCTGTACGGGTTGGTGCAGTTGGCTGAATCCGGGTTATAGACATACGCCGTGTTGGTGACCGAACTGCCCGTGCTGTTGGCCACCGAGATGGGGACATTGATGTTGATCGTGCCGCTGCTGCCTGCGGGGAGGTAGCAGCCATTGAGGCTGCTTGCTCCCGCCCCCGGACAGCCGTACAGATAGCCCCCGCTCGCCGTGATGGCCCCCGAGGTGGTGATGCCTGCGGGCAAAGTGTCGTAGATGTAAGTGGGCGAGGTCGTCGCCGCGCTGCTGATGCTGACCGAAATGGTGTAGTACTGACCCACCGCACCGGCCTTCAGGTTGTAGGGCGTGGCCGATTTGGAGACCGACAAAGTCGAGCGAACATAGCTGAAACCTTCCAGCCAGAAATAGCCCTCGATGGGAGAGACCGCCGCGTCTTCAAACGTCGGATTGCACTGGTTGAAATCGATGTATGGCCTGTAGGGCGCGCAAAAGAAGCTGCTACAACCACCGACTTTGACCGATCCCAATGTGACGCTGGCGCCATCCACATAGCCCGATTGACCTGCGTAGCTGCTGCCATGGCCGGTGCTGGCGATGGTCACCCCATTGACCGTCATGTTGCTGTCCCAATCCGAATTCCCGTTGGGTTGGAAATGGACGATCACCTTGTCGTAGTTGGCCCGGTCTTGCCAGCAGATATTGCCCCGGTTGATCAGCGTTTGCGCCTCGCTCGGCACAGAAAAAACGGCCATCCAGGCCAGCACACCGGCAGAAAAAATCCCAGAGAATTTCTTGCCCAAAAATCGCCGCGTGAGATGGCCAAAATGAGACAACGCGGATTGGAAAATGTTGTTCATGGTGATGGGGGCTGTGCTGTCAACGTCCGCTCGGACGCTCAATGGGGCATGGCCGACTTGTTGGTCGCCAATCCTAAGCCCACTTCGTCGAACTTCATGCGAACCCGCAGGTACAGACCTTTGCTGGTGTATTCGCCGGCCGTGAGGTCGCGATCGGACAAGCCGGTGAAGTTGTAGCCCACCGACAGCCACAGATCCTTCATGGCCTGGTAACCCACTTCGACGCCCCAGGCGCGCTGGGTGGCGCCTGCCCCGTGCATCAGGCTGCCCTGAATGCCCCAGTCCCAATCGGCACTCAGGTCCTGAATCCAGCGCGCAGACACCAACTGGGCCGAATAGCTGCTGGAAATGCCCGCATCGTTGAGCTGGGAGCGCTTGGCGGCCACACGGCCGGCGAAATACTGACCGCGGCGCGGGTTGACATTCAGGTGCATCGACACGATGTCGGCCACATAGTCGCCGTTGAGGCCGGCGTTGGCACCGAAGGCGTTGCCACTGATGCTTCCCACCGCGGCCGTGGAGCCGGTGCCGCTTTCGGTCTTGCGCTCGTAGCGGGTCAGCAGGTTCCAGACATCCTGGCCAACCGGGCGGTAGGCCAGGCCGATCTGGCTGCGGCTGAGGATGCGGTCGACACCCGCCTGGGTGCCCCTGCCGCGGCTGGCGTTGTAGATGTTGCGCGTCAGCAGGCTCCAGTCCTGGTCCAGGCGCAGGCCCAGGCCGAAGCTGGCCAGCACCGTGTGCACGTCGCTGCCGTTGCGGCCCTCGAGGATGCCACTGCCGCGGATGCCGTCGTTGCTGTACTCGAGGCCGGTGATGAGCGCAGTGGAATCGCCCGCGCCCGCCACGGTGCTGCCGCTGCTGGACATGCCCACGGCCTTGGTTTTTTCCAGGCCGATGGTGCCTCGCCAGTGGTCGCTGAGCTTGATGGTGTTGCGCACACCGGAGGCCGCCTGCGAACCGCGGCCCGCGGTGGCGTCGGCCAGGCGGAACTCATTGTAAACGCGACCGCCCTCCATGTAATTGCTCTCGACACCGAAGATGCCCACGTTGCGTGTGGTCATCAGGGTGCTTTGTTCATAGAGACTGGAGTCGAATTCGTAACGACCATACAGACGGGTCTTGTCGTTGAGCGCATATTGGCCCCCCACCGCCGCCACCCGACCGTGGTTGTCGGGGGCAATGCTTTGCTCGGCCTCGAGGAAAACCTGGGCCTGGGGCACATTGGGGATGTTGGCCGTGAGCCGACCGCGAATCGTGCGAATGTCCTTGAGGCCAGCATCGGCCGCAGCGATATTGGCCGCTGCGCCCAGCTGGGTCACTGCATTGCCCACCTGCCCGTTTGCGGCTGCGCCGGTGGTGGACACCGAGCCGAAGTTGAACAGCGAATTGGCCTGGTTGGCGCCACCCGAGACCACACGCACACCCAGCTCGCCAGTCAGGTGGTCATTGAGCTTCTTGAGCACTCCGGCGTTGACGCTCTGGCGGGTGGTGCCGCTGGCGCTGTCCTGGCTGTGCGTGACTTCGCCGCGCAGGGCCGTGGTTTTGTCAAGGCGGTATTCGGCCCGCGCATTCGCTTCGGTGCGGCCTGCGGCGAAGCCGGCATCGGGGTTGTCGAAACGCGCGTCAGAGTGGGCCACATGGGCCGATGCGCCCCAGCGCTCATTGTCGTGGCGGATTTCCACACGGCCGGCCGCGCCACTGCCTTGCAGGTCGGTGCGGGTCTGAACCCATTCGGCCGCCACCGCGGTGTGGGCGTCCAGGCGCGCCAGCGCCGTCACGGCGGTCAGGTCGCGCTTGGCTTCAGGGTTCTGATCGGTGTTGGCCACGATGCCCAGCTGCAGCTGCTCGTTCACCTTGAACTGGGCGTCGACGCCGGCGACCGTGTACTTGGGCCCGCCCTCATCGGTTTCGTAGGTCACGCGCAAGGACTGGGGGTGGAAGTCGGGGCTGAGCGAAGGAATGGCGCGCGTGAACAGGATGCGGCGTGTCAGCGGCTCAAAGGTGTAGTCCACAAAGCGCGCCAGGGCCGTGCGCGAGAGGATCACATTGGGCTGGTTGCGGTCGCGCACCACGATCTCCAGCTGTTCGCTGTTGAAGAGCACTTCGCCACTCGCGCCGGCCAGATAGAAGGGCCCCGAAGTGCCGTTGGCAGAGAACTCCTCGACCTGTTTTTTCTGCGAGGTTCGCGAAACGTAGCTGGTCACGCGCTCATTGTCGGTCTGGTAGACGTGGCGGATGCCATTGAGCGTGCGGTTGACCTGGCTCAGACGCCGCACTTCCTGGCTGCTGGCCGTGATGAAGTCGCCATAAAGCAGGAAAGAACGGTCCTTGTCGATGCGGACATACAGGCGCCCCGAGCTTTGCGCATCAAAGCCCTTGCCCGAAGCATCACCGTAGACGGGATAGAACTCGTCCGGACGGATCTGGCGGAACAGGCGCTCCCGGCTGGACTTGGCCGTGTCCAGCGAGGCCGTCAGCAGGTATTCGCCCTTGATCGCACCCTTGAGGAAGAAGGCCGCGCGACCGCCCAGGCGGGGGTCCTCGCCATCTTTGCTCAGGGAAGAGAGCTCCTGCTCGAACGCTGCGCCGGCAGGCGCCTGGTCCAGTGCCAGACTGCCGCGCTTGGACAAGTCCAGCGTGCCCTCGACAATGCCCACCGCCAGCATGGGCCGCAGCTCGGGCAGCAAGCTCAGGCGCGCCTCCTTCATGAAGGAAGATGCCGTGACGCGGATGCGCAGGTCGCCCGGCGTGCCCGGCGCAATCAGTTTGAACTCGCCCTGCCCTCCCTCGAGGAAGGTCTGCAGACCAGGCTCATCGGGGTTGAGGTCCTGCGCCTGCCAAACGCCACCGCTGGCCTCCAGGGTCAGCTGGGTGCGTGCGGTCACGACCACGCCCTGGGCGTCGGTCAGACGGACCTGCACCGGGATCGCGGTTTTCAGATCGGCACGCGCCTGGGCCGGCACCCGCAGATGCACCGCGCCGAGCTTGTCGGGCGCGGTCAAAGTGATCTCAATGGGCTGGGCGCGGCGGATGCCGAATTCATCGTGGACCTCCATGCGCAAGCGGTTCTTGCCGGGCTGCAATTGCACGCCGATGTATTCCCAGGCCGTGGCCGACGTTTTGGGCAAGGTCGCGCGCTTGCCCACACGTTTGAGGTCCAGCAGCTGCTCGTTGATCCACAGGCGCAGCTGGGCGCCGGCCGGGCCTTTGAGCCGCACATTGAGGTTTTGCGAAGGCAGCGTATCGCCGTCCTTGAGGTCAAGGATGGCGGGCGTGTTGTCCAGATCGGGCAAGAGTTTTTCCAGCTCGATGATGCCGGGGGCCAGCACCGGCAGAGCGGTGCCGAAAGGATCGCGGGTCAGGTCCTGCACCGGCGCGGCCACCGACTTGGCCGGTGCAGATGGCTGCGCGCCCGGACCTTGCGCCGCCGTCGACAAGGAGCCGCCAAAACCGCCCGAGACGCCACCCGACAGGAAGCTCGATCCCGCGCCGCCGGTCCCCACCGGGCCGCCCGAAGCCACTGGGCCAGAAGGCAGGGCGATCAGGGCGCCCCCCGTGGGCGTGGGTGTCAGCAGGCCTGCAGCCACCCCCACACTGCCGCTGGCCGGCAGCCCACGCGGATCGGCCGCGGCGGCCACCGCTCCTTTGGGGTCGATGCGCACGCGCACATCGGACTCCATCTGGGTGTCAAGCAGCTTTTGCGCAGCGGTGCGGCGGGCATTGACTTCGGCCAGCGTCTGCGCATCGTCACAGCCTGAGACGGGGAAATCGGCCTTGTGGAATTCGCCTTTCTTCACATCGGCAAAACGGCTGGCCGGGTTGCCCGAATTGCGGTTGTCCAGCAGCACCACCCTGGCCCCCTTGGGCAGCGTGGTTTCATCCAGCCGCACCACATGGGTTTGCGGCCGCAGGCCATAGAGGCTCCATTTGCCGTTGGCATCGGTCACGGCGAAGGTGCCATCCTCAAGCCACAGGCGCACACCGGGCACACCCAAAGTGTCATCGTCGGCGCCCGGCTTCTTGCACTGCATATAGACCTTGCCGAAGAGGAAGGCCTTGTCAGAGAAAACGCCCGCGTCCACCCGCACCGTGGCGCTGGCCAGGTTGGACTGCATCCCACCGCCCAGCGCCAGGGCGCGGTTGGTCGCGTTGGCGTCGAGCTGAGCGCCCACGCCCACGCGCACGCGGTAACGCAACACTGCGGAGGCTTCGGCCGCAAGGTCCTGACTGCTGAAACGCCAAGCCAGTTGGGGGCCTTGCCCGCCGCTGGGGTCGGCCGCAGCCGCGCCGTTGAAACGGCTGCTGCCGGGCACGTAGGCAAAGCCCGCCGGCAGCTGGTCGTCAAAGCCCAGGCCGCTGAGCAGCGCGCCCGACTTGTTGGTCAGCGTGAGTGTGTAGTCGAGGAAATCGCCGAACTCCACGCGCTGCTGGTTCGCCTCTTTTTTGAGAACCAGACCATTGACGCGCCCCGAGTCGAGCGGGATGTGCGCATTGGTCACACCACAAACACTGCCCTGGCCATCACCGCCAGAGAGGTATTCAAGGTAATAGGTCGTGGGTTCGCCACTGCGCGGCGGCGCGATGTTGGGCACCACGGCACCGCAGCCGGTGTAAGTGCCCGCGGTGGGCCGGATGGTTTCGGAAGGAAAGACATAGGCCGAATTGACCGGCGGCTCCACGCGGATGCGGTAGGTGCACAGGCTGTTGACCGGCGGGGAAAGCAGGTGCAGGTTCCAGGCACCGCTGGCATCGGTCACGGTGGACACGCTGCCGTCCTGAAGATAGGTGTACCGACCTGGAATGCTGCCGCCGAGGATTTCGCTGGGCAGGATCGGGCCTGGGGTGCCACTTTGGCACGAGACACGGCTCATGTAGACGGTGGCTCCAGCGATCCCCGTTCGCGTACTGGCGTCATACACGGTACCGGCGGGGTCCACCAGGAAAGTGGGCACCGAGGACGCATCGGCCGAGACCGTGGCGGCCAACACCTGGCCCGGGGTCAGGTTGATTGTGTTTTGCGAGAAAGCGGCTGCCCACACCTTGTTGGTGACACGCACTTCCGAACCCTGGGGCAGGCTTTTGAGCGTGACACGCACCGTGAAGCTGACTTCTTCGGTCTGGCCAGGCAGCAGCGGTCGTGTGCCATCGACCGCCGTCAGCGCGATCTCGGTCGGAAACTGGAAGTCGCTCGTGCTGGTGATCTTGCTGCGGTCGCAGGCAATGCCCGCCCCGCCCGTGAAATTGGTAGAAGGGACCAGGTAACCGTTCTTCGTGCGAACGGGCTCGGTGATGGCCCAGGAGGCGACCTTGCCGGTGCTCAGATCCATCTCGAAAGTGCAGTTGAGGTTGTTGATGACGCGCACGAAAGGCGCCTCCACGGCGCTGGTGTTGGTCACAAAGTAAGTCAGCGGGATGTCGTAGACCCCGCTGGTCACGCGTTTCGGTACGTCAATGAACTGAGCGATCCGGATGGACGGCTGCTGCGTCAAGAAAGAGGTGGGGCTGGTGTTGTTGTTGGGGTTGCCATCGCGGTCAGGGTCCGGGTCGGCCCCATCGACCGAATCGTCCACGATGGGCTGGCCGTCGCTCAGGTCCTGCATCAGGGAGGCCTTGGCCTGAGCGGTGTTGAACACCGCGCCCTGGCGACCCACCGTGTTGATGCGCACGGTGAAGACCACGGTGAATTCGGCATTGGCCGGCAGCACCGCGCCCGCGGTCAGCAGGTTTTTTTGCGAAGCCGTGCCCGTGAAGGCCGTATTGGCAGACGCGACCGTACCGCCCACAGCGCCGTTCGGGTAGGTCACGCGCACCGAGCTGGGCACGATGGTGTACTGACCCTGGGCCGGCGTGGTGGCGGTGGTGTAAGTGCCGAACTGGGTGCTGCCCGTGCCTTCGAGCAGGTCTTCCAGCTGCACGTGGTAGAGCAAAGCGCTGCCGTAGTTCTTGACCCGCAGGCTGAAGGTCACATCCGAGGTGCCGTCGGGCGTGCCGTTGGGGAGGGTGTTGGCGATCGGCATGCTCGCACTTTTGGCCACACCGATGCGGGCCTGCGACAGTGGCGACAGCGTGGTGTTGGACGGGGCCAGGGCCGTCTGGTTGCCGTCGTTGTAATGGGCCTGGGCGGTGTTGAGCACATCGCTGGTGGCGGTGCCAGCCACGCGCACCGCAAAACCCATCTGAACGCTCGCCCCCGCCGACAAGGCAGCGGGTGCCGGCAGGCCAATGGCCACCTCGACGGCACTGGCATCGTCAGCGCCGGTGCGGTAGCTGAACTCGGGATCGCCCTGCAAACGGAACAGACGCAAAGCGCCCGGGTAAGCGGTTTGCAGGCTGCCCGCGATGTACTGCGTGCCGGCGGGCACCGCGTCTCGCAACAAAATCAGCGCGGTCGGTCGGCTGTCGACCAGGATGTTGCCCAGCGCCGGCAGCGTGACCGGGGTGGGCAGCACCGAGCCCGCGCCCACATTGGTGCTCGTCAGGTTGTAATTGATGCGGGTGCCGGCCACCAGCACGCCGTCGATGTTCGCCGTTTTGTAGAGGGACAGGATGGCGGCATTGCCGATGGTGATGATGTCCTGGTTGCGCGCCGTCACGTTCTGGGCTTGGGTGGTGGCCGTCAGGGACAAACAAACCGTGCCCGTGGGCGTGAGGGGCATGGTGCCCTGCACGATCAGGCCTGACGATTCGCCGGGCTGCAGCGTGAGCGCATTGGGCGTGTTCAGGGTGATGGGGCTGTCCGCGGGGTCGACCACGCCGTTGCCGTTGACATCGCGCACCAGGCGCAAACCGGCCAGGGCCACGGGGTTGGCAGGGCAACCCGTCACGCTGGGATCATTGACCAGGTTGAGCAGGTAGGACGAAGAGGCATTGCCCGTGTTTTTGAGCCAATGCACCAGCGAAACCACCATGCCCGGCGGACGTGTCAAGGTCTGGTCCTGGGTGAGGCTCAGGGCCTCGACGGCCAGCACCGTGACCTCGACGGCGTTGGAAACGGTCTCGATCTGGGTGAAGCCCGAGGGCACATAGGTCGCCGAAGCTTCGTTGCGGATGGTGGTGCCTGCCGACGGGGGGTTGGCAGCCACCGCCGCGCTCAGGCCGAGCAAAAGCCAGACCAGCAGGGCCTTGAACCGTTGGACGCTAGCGCATTGACGCAGGATGGTGTTGAAAAATCGCACAGCGAAGAATCCGTTTGGTGCTTCCTGGAGGAAGAACATCCCTACTTTTGAGAACCCTTCGCGCGAACAAAGGCTTGTCAAAAGAAGGGGCCCACCCATGAGATGGGCCCCTTGAATGCTTTTATTTATTTGAATAATTTCTGATGGCAGACCATCACTGGTCGATCTGCACCTGGAAGGTCAGCGTCATCGTCGCGTTCGGTGGCACCGTGGTGGCGCTGCCGCACTGCACGGCGTTGTTCGCTGCGCTGTAGTTGCTGTTCGACATGATCGGGCTGGTACCGATCGAAGTGCACTGGGTCGCAGGTTGAACCGTCGCATGCAGCTTGGTGAAAGCCGGCACCGCGTCGCGGATCGTCAGGTTGCTCACGGCGGCCGTGCCCTCGTTGGTGGCCTTGACGACGTAGACAATGCACTGGCCCGGCTTGGCCGTCAGGTTGGTCTGCACCTGGGTGCCCAGGGCAGCGGTACAGGCGGTGTCGATCGACTGGGTCTTGAGCAGACGGATCTGACCGGTCACGATGGTCGTGGTGGCGGTCGAGCTGGGCGTGCCGCAAGAGCCAGTCGGGAAATTCACCGTGATGGTGGCCTGGTCGGTCGCCCCCACGGCCGCACCAGCGGACGAGAAGATCTTCACCAGGAACTTCTGCGAAGTGCCCACGGCCAGGGGACCGGGCAGACCTGCAGCAGGCACCAGGGTGTCACCCGAGTCCAGCAAACCGTCGTTGTTGACGTCCTGATAGATGGCCGCTTGCCAGCCAGCAGCGATGTCGGCCGGAGGCAGCGTGGCCGTCACGGTGTAGGGGCCGGTACAAGACTGGTTGCCCGTGTTGGTCAGGGTCTGCGGGTAGACAACCGAACCACCCGGGGTGGTCTGGCCGCTGCTGGTGGCCGGGCCGAGGGTGGCCGAGAACACGTTGGCGGCGGTCACCGACACGGCGTCCAGCTTCACGTCCACCACGATGGCGCCGTTAGACGCCGGCACGGTCGACTTGACCTGGAAGTACAGGTTTTGAGACGGCACCAGCGGCTGGCTCGAGGGCACGCTCACACAGGCGGTCAGCTGGATTTGCGTGTTGGCCGGGAGCGAAACGGGCGTGGTGATGCCTGTTGCAGCGGCACAGGCCGTGGAAGCCACATTGCCGACCACAAACTTCACGGTCCAGCCGGCCGGCAGGGTGCCCGGGAAGCTGTTGGAGGTGGAGCTGGCCAGCGTGTAGCTGTTGGCTTGCGTGTCGTTGTTCTTGATGAACAGCGCGAAAGCGGTGGTGCCACCGGGCTGCACGCTGTTGGTGGTCGTCGGCGAGGTGCTGGGGCCTGTGCCCAGGTCACCGCTGGTGCCGGTGGTGCCGGTGGCGGTGTTGGTCAGGTCGACCAGGACGCCGGTGATGGTCGTCAGCACGTCTTTGGTGGCGTCCTTCTGGGTCGGATCGCCCAGCGAGGTGCCGGTCACGGTCAGGGTGTAGGGGCCCGCACCGGTGGGCGCATCCACCGGCAGGATGGCCTTGACCACCACGGTCAGCGACTCTCCGGGCTGGATGGGACCGGTGTCAAAGATGCCGTCGGCATTGGCGTCGGTCAGGGGCGTGGAGCCATCGGCCTTGAAGTACTGGAAGGTGGTGCCCACCGGGAAAGCGGTGCCGCCAGCCGTGCCCGCCGTGGCGGCGAGGATGTTCACGTTGTCGATCGTGTTGCCGGTGTTCCACACCTTGACCGGGAAAGCCACCGTGCCACCGATGGGCGCTGCAGGCAGCGTGGTGGTGTCATTGGGGTCGCTGTTCGGTGTGCCAGCCGTCACGTCCTTGCCGTTGACCGCGGTGGCGGTGCCGGCCGTCGAGCTCAGCGTCAGGCTGTAGGTGCCGGTGGTCGTGTAGGGCGCGCCGTTGGTCGTGCCGATCAGGGAGCCCGGTGTGGTCGCCGTGGCGCCGCTGGCGTCGGACGGGTTGAACTTGGCGCTGTTGGTGGTGGTGGACGTGCCCAGTGCCGCGGTGCTGTTGATCAAGACCACGAAGCTGATGCTGCGCGTCACGTTGACCGGCAGGTTGTTGTCGACGAAGGTCAGCGTCTTCGCATTGCCTGCCGTCGTCACGCCAAAGTCAACACTGGGATTCGCGCCCGAACCTGCGGTTTCGTTCAAGGCGGTGCCCGGGGCATTGCTCCAGACCGCTGAACCCGCCACATAGGTCATGCCCTCGGTCGCGGACCCGGCCGCACCGATCACATCCTGCAGCGCGAAACGGCCAGGTGCCCCACCGGTGTTGGTGTAGGTCATGGTGTAGACCGTGTACTGGCAAGTGGCGGTGGAGCTCAGGCCACTGGACCAGGTCGCAGAACAGGACGTACTCGACGAACGCGGACCGGTGTTCGCCGCCGTCGGCCAGGCGCCGCCGCCCGGAGCGGTCACGCCCGCGCCCGGCTGGGCGATGGTCTTGCTGAGGTTGAAGGCCGCTGCCGTGGTCAGGTTGACGTTGTCCACGTCGGTGACCGTCTGGTTGGCCAGGGCGTACAGGCCCAGCGAAGCGGCGATGGGTTTGGCCGTGACCAGGCCCGAGTTGTAGGGCGTGGTCGGCGTGGTGGCGGTGGCCGACAGCGTGTAGGCCACGACGAAGCCGAACTGGCCGCCGTTGCCCGACACGGTTTGCGCCGGGACGGTACAGGTGCCAGAGGCGGTGGTCACGCTGCACAGCTCGGTGGTGTTGTCGGGCAGACCATCAAAGTTGGAGTCCCTGAACACCGCGACGCGGTTGAAGGCACCGGCTGTGGTCGCGCCGGGGTTCGGACCAGGGACATCGACCTTGATGTCGAAGCTGTCGGTGCCGTTGCCGGTGTTGGTCAGCACGTGCGGGGCATAGACGGTGGTGCCGGCTGCGCCGGTCTTGTTGTTGACCACATCGGTGGTGATGGTGTTTTTGCCGTCCAGGGTGAACGAGCCCACCTGCTGGATCGTGGTTTGCACCAGGTTGGAGGTGGAGGTCTGCGGCTGACCGTTGGGGTCCACATAGGTGGCGGACGCCTGGTTGCCGATGAGGGTGTTGGCGGGAGGCGCCGCCGCGTAGGTGCTGGGCGCTGCCATGAGCAGCCCCGCCATCGCGGTTGCAGCCACCCACGGATGGATCAGCTGACCGCCGATCTTCCTGAGGGAGCTTGTGAGTTTCACTGGGTTTCTCCTTTGTGTGACAAAAAAACTGACGCTGCAGGAGCGCCGCTGGCCCATCGCCTGCGAAAGCGCATCCGATGGATGGCTTCAGCCTTTAGGGACGGCTGGATTCGAGAGATCTGGGGGTGCTGGCCACCGGCGAGGCGGTGACGGGGGCCGGGACTGCGCCCTCGACCCTGGCGCGTGCGCTCACGGCAACAGAGGCGCCGGCATTGAGCTGGCCGATGTTCCAGCGCATGGTTCGGTATTCGTTGTAGGGCAGCAGCTGCACACTGCCGTCGGCGGTTTTGCGCTGCAAGGGCTCCACGCCAAACTGGCCATCGCGAGCGGCCATTTGCAAAGCCGGGGTATAGGGTTTGGCACTCTTGGGCAGGTATTCCAGGCCTTCCGGCACGGGCAACTTGGCCACCAGGCCCTGCACCGGCAGCTTGCTGACGTTGGTGTAGGTGGCACGGTATTCAATGACATCGCCGGGCTTGACCGAATTGATGTCCTCCAGACGCTCGCCCTGCGGACCGCTGACCACACGCTTTTGCGTCAGCTGGATCACCACCGCCTCTTTCTTCTCGGCCTGGGCCTTCGATGCCTGCGCATGTGCGGCCGGCAGCTGCCCCAGCGCCGCCACCAGCGTGCCCAACACCATTGCCACCAACATCGATCGTTTTTGCATGATTTGCGTCCTTTCGCATGCGTACTTGAGATACATGGGTTCTCAATGCCTCATCCAATGCATCAAGATGGCTGAAATGTACGCTATTTCTATTGTTTTAACTAGTTTTGTACTAATTTTTTGTCGATTCAGCAACACCTATCGTTATACATACTTAGGTATTTTATTTTTTATTTTTATAAATACTTTTAAACTATATTAACGGTATTTATTGCCTCAGTTCTTTGTGATGAAGAACAAAATATGGTTCAAAAAAGTTGTGGTTTCGACGTGCATTGCCAGACAGGAAGCGGTCGAAAACAGCCATCCCTGGCCACAAAGAGCCAACGGCGGACAAGAGGTCCACACCACATCAAAGGAGACACGGGGGAAGATGGCCTGGCGCACCGATCGCATCTGCCGGGACTTGGCGGATGGCGATGCACCGGCCCCAGGCGAGACTGGGCCGAGGCACCCAAGCGCGCTGCCCACTTGCATGCACGGCCTGCCCTCGCTGCTCGGGCAGGCAAGGCTGTCCGACAGTGCGAGGCCAGAACCTTCGGTGCGCCGCGCGGCCTGCTGTCAGCGGCTTGAGGCGAAGACGGACCGCTACAATGGCGGCGTCGGAAGCGTGGCAGAGTGGTCGATTGCACCGGTCTTGAAAACCGGCGGCCCGAAAGGGTCCGTGAGTTCGAATCTCACCGCTTCCGCCACCCAGTCCTCAAGCGCCATTGGCGCTTTTTCATGGCCGGACCCTTTGCACCGGCGGCGCTCTTGGTATTGACCGCCTTGCGGTGACGGGCATTGGACAAAACTGTATACAAAGCCGTCCATGCCTATAAAATTAATACCATGTCTACACACCAACACTCTCCGCTGGCCTCGGCGTATTTCCGTTTTTTGCAGCTGGTTCAGGCCATCGAATCCCTGCCCGCGGGGGTCGAGATCGATGCAAACGAATCCGCATTGCTCGAGACCGTGGTGCTGCGCTGGCACCAGGGTCAGCCCATGACGGTGCGCGAGGCCATCAGCCAGTCGGTCCTGGGTTCTCCCGCCACCCTGCACAAACGCATCACCCGACTGCGTCAGAAAGAGTTGCTCGACAACCTCAGCGAGGCCGGCGATCGTCGCGCCAAGTTTCTTATCCCTACCCAGCGCACGCTGGACCATTTCCACCAACTCGGCCAGTCGATGCAGCTGGTGCACGCCCAGCTGAACGCATGAGCCAGGCGCGCGATCCCCGTTTGGAAATCGTCTCGATGGTGCTGATCAGCGCCTTGCTCTTCATCTTGCTGTTCCGCCTCAATGATTGGCTGTTTTCCGCGCTCGAGCACAACGAGGGCGTGAACTGGATTTTTCTGCCAGGCGGCTTTCGCGTTTTGCTGGTGTTGGTGTTGGGCGTCCCGGGGGCCATGGGCATCGTGCTGGCCAATCTCTGGCTCGACCACGACCGCCTGGCGATCACCACCTGGCCCTTGACCGTCATGATCGGCCTGGCATCGGGCTTCGGCCCCTGGCTGGTGCGCGCCTGGATGGAAAAACGTGGTCTGCTCGACCGTGAGCTGCGCCGCATCACCAGCGCCAAACTGCTGCACTTCGTGTTGCTCTACGCGGCGATCAATGCCCTCTCGCACCAGTTGATCCATTGGACCTTTGGCACCCCCGACACACTGCCCTGGGTCGACGTCTGGCCCATGTTCATTGGCGACACGATCGGCGCCTTGATGGTGCTTTATGCCTTCAAAGTGGTGCTCGCGCAGCTTCGCCGCGCATCCGCGCCGCGCGCGTGATCACGCTGCCGGCGGCAAAAACAGCGCCTGCAAATCGCTCAGGAAATCAAAACCACGCTCGGTCGGCCACACGTGTGTCCAATCGCGCGCAATCAAGCCCTGCGCCTCGGCCTGTTGCAGCCCTTTTTGCAGGCTGGTGAGCGCCAGGCCTGTGCGCTCCATGAAGTCGCTCAGTGCGAAACCGGACTTCAGCCGCAGCGCGTTGAGCATGAACTCGAAGGGCAAATCCTCGCGCGCGATCTCATGGTGCTGCGTGACGGGCTCTCCTGCAGACGCCTTCTCCATGTAGCGCTGCGGCTCTCGGTAGCGCACCTGGCGCACGATGCGGTGGACGAAACTGAGCTTGCTGTGCGCGCCAGCGCCCACCCCGAGATAGTCGCCAAACTGCCAGTAATTGAGGTTGTGCCGGCATACATGGCCCGGCTTGGCATAGGCGGAGACTTCGTAGCGCTGCAGGCCCGCGAGCGCGGTGCGCTCGGTGATCAGGTCCATCATCGCATAAGCCTCGTCGTCCTCGGGCAGGGCCGGTGGGTGTTTGGCGAACACCGTGTTGGGTTCGATGGTGAGGTGATAGATCGACAAATGCGGCGGCGCAAACGCCAGTGCGGTGGCCACGTCCTCGGCCAGTTGCGCGCGTGTCTGACCCGGCAGCGCGTACATGAGGTCGAGGTTGAAGGTGTCAAACACCTGCGCAGCCTCTTGCACCGCGGCCAGTGCCTGTTGATGGTCGTGCACACGGCCCAAGGCCTTGAGGTGTGGGTCGTGAAAGCTTTGCACGCCGATGGACAAGCGTGTGATGCCAGCTTGGCGAAAGGCGCGGAAGCGGTCTTTTTCAAAGGTGCCGGGATTGGCTTCGAGCGTGATCTCGGCATCGGGTGCCAGGCGCAACAAGGCGCGCACGCCGCTGATCAGGCGCTCGATCACTTCGGGGGCGAACAGGCTGGGCGTGCCGCCGCCCAGGAACACGGTGTGCACCGTGCGTCCCCAGACCAAGGGCAGGCTGGCCTGCAGGTCGGCAAGGATCGCATCCACATAGGCCTGCTGCACGGGCAGGGCCTGACCCGGTTGGCGCCACTCGTGCGAATTGAAATCGCAATAGGGACACTTTTTCAGACACCAGGGCAGATGCACGTACAGGGACAGCGGCGGCAGGCTGGGCAATTGCAGCAGCCCAGGCCGCATCGCGTGCACCGGGTCGAGCGGGTGACTCATGGCCTCACATCCAGCGCTCGCGCATCAGCGCCAGCATCTGCTGGCTGGCACGGCCGCGGTGGCTCAACGCGTTTTTCTGCGCGGCAGGCATTTCGGCGAAAGTCTGACCGAACTCGGGAATGAACATCACCGGGTCAAAACCGAAGCCGCCCGCACCGCGCGGCGCAGTGGTGATTTCTCCCACCACGCGACCGACCGCGATCAGCGGCTCCGGGTCATCGGCCGAGCGCAAGGCGACCAGGGTGCTGACCATGGCGGCGCGCCGCTCGGTGATGCCCTGCATTTGTTCGAGCAAAGCACGCACATTGTTGTCGTCGCCCTTGGCGTAGCCAAAACGCGTGGCGTAGTAAGCGGTGTCCACACCGGGCTGACCGCCAAAGGCGTCGACGCACAGGCCGGCATCGTCAGCGAGCGCCGGCAGGCCCGACAGGCGCGCCGCATGGCGGGCCTTGGCCAGGGCGTTTTCGACGAAGGTGTGAAACGGCTCCTCGGCCTCAGGGATGTTCAGATCCGCCTGGCGCACCAGTTCGACCGCGAGCGGCGCAAGCATGGTCTGCAGCTCGGCGAGCTTGCCACGGTTGTTGGAGGCGAGGACGATTTTCATCACGTCTGGCCCAGGGCCTCTTTTTGCAGCACCACAAGCTGGCCGATGCCCTGCTCGGCCAATTGCAGCATGCGGTCCATCTCCTGGCGGCTGAAGGCGGCGCCTTCGGCTGTGCCCTGCACCTCCACATAGCGGCCGGCGCCGGTCATGACCACGTTCATGTCGGTGTCGCAGGCCGAGTCTTCGGCATAGTCGAGGTCGAGCAGGGCCACGCCATTCTTGAGGCCCACCGAAATGGCCGCCACATGGTCGAGGATCGGCGAGGCGCTGAGCTTGCCCTGGGCCAGCAGCCAGTTGACCGCGTCCTGCGCGGCCACGAAGGCGCCGGTGATGCTGGCGGTGCGGGTACCCCCGTCGGCCTGCAGCACATCGCAGTCCAGGTGGATGGTGCGTTCGCCCAGTGTCTTGAGGTCAAACACCGCGCGCAGCGAGCGGCCGATCAGGCGCTGGATTTCCTGGGTGCGCCCGCTTTGCTTGCCGCGTGCGGCCTCGCGGTCACCGCGCGTGTGCGTGGCGCGCGGCAGCATGCCGTATTCGGCAGTGACCCAACCCTCGCCACTGCCCCTTTTGTGGCCGGGCACCTTCTCTTCGATGGAGGCGGTGCACAGCACGCGCGTGTGGCCAAACTCGATCAGCACCGAGCCTTCGGCATGGATGGTGAAACCGCGGGTAATCCGGACGGTGCGCAAGGCATCGCTGGCGCGTCCGGCACGTGGTGTGGCTGCAGTGGTCATGGTGGCACAGGGTCGGTGGGGCTTGGCTGGCCCGGGGCCGCCAGCACAAGCGCAGCGCAGCCCGTCAGGCCAAGGGAGTTTGAGATAATGGGACGTTTCAGGCCTTTGCGCACCCGATGCCTTTGCGGCAAGCGGTTTGCCTGGGGCAAGGGCCACAAGGAAACAAGCCAATGCCAGTTTACAGCATGACCGGGTACGCCAGTGTGCAAAGCCTCGTCGCCTCCGAGGACGCCAGCGCTGCCCCCGCCGCGCGCCTGGGCCTTGAAATCCGTGCGGTCAACAGCCGCTTCCTCGACCTCTCGTTTCGCCTGCCCGAAGAGCTGCGCCAGCTCGAGCCCGGCCTGCGCGAGCTCATCACGCGCCAGATCCGCCGCGGCAAGGTCGAAGTGCGTGCCAGCTGGGAAGTCGCCGACGGCGCGGGCCCCGATGCGCCCTCGCCGCAGGCCCTGCAGCGGCTCGCGGCGCTGCAGGACAAGGTGCAAGACTGGCTGCCCAAGGCACGCGATCTCAGCGTAGCCGATGTGCTGCGCCTGAGTGCCGGCAGCACGAGCGCGCCCACCGCGGACGAAGCCACCTGGCTCGCGCTCGCGCAGCAGGCGGTCGACGCCCTGCGCGCCGCGCGCCAGCGCGAGGGCGAGCGCCTGACGGCCATGCTGCAGGGCCACATCGCCCAGCTGCAAGCGCTGGCCGAGCAGGCCGCGCCGCTGGTGCCGCAACTGGTCGAGCAGCAGCGCCAGCGCTTTCTCGAGCGCTGGAAAGACGCGCTGCAATTGGCTGAGGGCCAGGTCGCCTCCGAAGCGGCACAGGACCGTGCGCTCAGCGAAGCCACCGCGTTTGCCATCCGCATCGATGTGGCCGAAGAACTCACGCGCCTGCGCTCGCACCTGCAGGAAATCGGCCACCTGCTGCGCCAGGGCGGCGACATCGGCAAGCGCCTGGACTTTTTGATCCAGGAGCTGCACCGCGAAGCCAACACCCTGGGTTCGAAGTCGGCCGTGCTCGAGATGACGCGCATCTCGGTCGACATGAAGGTGCTGGTCGAGCAAATGCGCGAACAGGTGCAAAACATCGAATAAACGGGCAAAAGAAAACATGGATTACCCCGGAAACCTCTTTGTCGTGGCCGCCCCCAGCGGCGCCGGCAAATCCAGCCTGGTCAAGGCCCTGATG
>JACCDG011923770.1_pt1 | contig 18328 bp, 27 predicted proteins | sample 7442471 | NCBI WGS metagenome assembly JACCDG01 (sample SAMN15323444, study PRJNA562643) | freshwater metagenome | isolation source: river surface water | place: USA:Blue River Watershed | collected 2017-08-17 | reverse complement strand
GATGCTAGTGTAATTGACTTATCGTCGTTGATTATTTGAGCACTTACATGCAAGTTAGTTATGCTAACGGTTAATCTTGGCCGTTCAGCTGTTCCATGAACTTTTGAACGAACACGATTTTTGCGGAGTGCTAGGTTCTGAGTTTTCTTTACTAATCTATTCATAATTATTACCTATTAATCCTTACCTGACTTACCGCTCTTGCGAATAATTCGTTCATCAACATATTTAATGCCTTTGCCCTTGTAAGGTTCTGGCTTTTTGAGCGATCTAATTTCTGCTGCTACCTGCCCAACCTGCTGCTTGCTAATACCGCTAACAATAATGTTGTTGGCTTCTACAGAAACCTGAACACCTTGTGGTGGCTGATAGTAAACATCATGGCTAAAACCAAGTGCCATTTTTAGCTTAGTGCCTTCCATGGCTAGCTTAAATCCGACTCCATTTACCTCTAGTTTCTTTTCGAAACCTTTGGTTACTCCAATTACCATGTTATTAATTAGGGCTCTTACAAGACCATGCTTGGCACGATGCTCACGAGCATCGCTCTCGCGGGTTACGACAATTTCATTACCTGCCTGCTTTACAACTACTCCTGGCTGCATTGCCTGAGTAAGAGTCCCCTTGGGGCCAGCAACGGTAATCAAAGTATCGTCGACAGTGATTGTCACACCGCTTGGGATTTGTATAGGTAGTTTTCCTACTCGACTCATATCTTATCCTTTCCTATTGATTATTCTTTAATCGCTTTGCTGCTTCTGATAATTCAAATGCTATATCATTAGGACCAATCCCCAATTTTTTTAACTTATAAACAAGTTCTTGAATATTTTCCATAGCAATTGAGGTAGATTCTAAATAGTTCTCAGCATCTTTTCTCTCTAGATTCGTAAACACATTTTCTACCATTTTAATAAACCTGACAAATTAATTCACCACCTAGCCCAGCTTGTTTGGCTTCGACCCCACTCATAATACCTTGTGAGGTTGATATAACCACAATACCACGACCATATTTTACTGTAGGTATTTCTTTGGTGGTGGCATATAGCCTGCGACCAGGCTTACTTAACCGCTTAATCTCTGTAATAGTTGGGTTAGCGCCTTCGTCGTTGATTGTAACAACTAAAGTTTTGAAACCGCCCTCTCCGTTTGATTCAACCTTGCTAAGAAAACCATCTTTTGTTAAAACTAATGCTACTTTTTCTTTAATGTTGCTATGAGGCAAAATAATTTGTCTTTTATTGACTGCGATCGCATTCCGGATACGAGTAAGCATATCCGCAATTGGATCTGTTGATACCATGTTTCCCATATTTCTTACTCCTTTCCTTACCAACTGGCCTTAGTTACGCCGGGAACTTCGCCCTTAGAGGCTCTTTCGCGGAATGATATTCTACTTAGTCCAAACTGTCTCATGTAGCCTCTTGGTCTTCCCGTTTCTGAACATCGATTTTTCAAACGAGTCGGGCTTGAGTTACGAGGCAGTTTTGCTAAACCTTCGCTGTCACCGAGCTTTTTAAGTTCGGCTCGTTTTGCAGCGTATTTGTCGTGCATTTCTCGTCGCTTTTTGTCGCGAGCAATTATTGATTTCTTTGCCACAGTACTTACGCCTTCCTTTCTTTTTCAAATGGCATTCCAAACTTAGTTAGAAGTGCCTTACTTGCATCTGCAGAACCTGAATTAGCAATTACAAAATTAACCTGTAATCCATGAAGTGTTGTTGTTTCCTCGAAAGATAATTCTGGAAAAACACTTTGGTCTTTAAGTCCAAGACTGTAATTACCTTGCTTATCAAAAGCTTTTGCAGATACTCCACGAAAATCTCGGAGTCTTGGCATTACTATATTTATTAGTCTATCCATAAACTCGTAGGCTCGTTCACCTCTAAGTGTTACCTTTAGACCAATTTTATTGCCTTCTCTTAACTTAAATGAAGCAATGCTTAAGCGGGCTGTAGTCTCAATAGGTTGCTGACCAGTTATCTTTTTAAGTGTATTAGTAGCAACTTCCATTAACTTCTTGTCATCTTTTGCTTTACCAAGACCAACGTTAATTACAATCTTTTCAAGCTTAGGCACATCGTTAATATTCGATATATTCAGTTCTTCTTGAAGCTGTTTCCTAAATGTATTGTTATATTCATCAAGGAGACGAGCTGTATATGTAGTAGCCATTATTTAATCTCCTTTTTTGAACCTGAGTAAACTCTTACTTTATTACCTTCTTTATTGAACTGATAAGCAATTCTTGCTGGTTTTTTGGTCGATGGGTCTACAATGCCAACCTTAGAAACAAAAATAGGCTTTGTAATTTCAATTATCCCGCCCTGAGGGTATTTAGATGAGGGCTTAACATGTTTCTTGACTATGTTGACGCCTTCTACTGTAACCTTATTTTCTGTGGGATGGACTGCAGTAATGACACCAGTTTTACCTTTTTCTTTACCAGATAAAACTGCGACTGTATCGCCTTTTTTTAATCTGATTTTGAATACTTTCTTACTTTCAGACATTATAGAACCTCCGGTGCAAGACTTATGATTTTTGAATATCCCATGTCACGAAGTTCTCTGGGGACTGGACCAAAAATACGAGTAGCTTTAGGCATTTTATCTTCACCAATGATTACAGCGGCATTATCATCGAATCGGATGGTTGAACCATCTTTTCTTTTGATAATATTGTTAGTTCTAACAACTACTGCTTTAACTACTTGCTTTTTCTTAACGTTGCCGCTTGGGTTAGCTTGTTTAACAGAAGCGACAATAATATCACCAACGCGAGCATATCTTCTTCTGGTTCCGCCAAGAACTCTAATACAAAGGATTTCTTTTGCTCCACTGTTATCACATACTACAAGCCTAGATTCTTGTTGGATCATTATGCATCCTCCTCTGGGCTAACTTCTGCTGGCTCAACATGCTTAATATGAGCGGTTTCTAGAACCTTTACCAACTTGAATTTCTTTCTAGCTGATATTGGTCTGGATTCTTCTAGCTGAACTTTGTCTCCAATTTTGGCTTCATTTTTCTCATCGTGAGCCATAATCTTCTTGGTGACAGAGTACTGTTTTTTATAAACTGGGTGTGTTTTCCTGGACTGAACGGCCACAACTATGGTTTTATCGCCCTTGTCAGAAGAAACACGGCCAGTAATAGTACGAGCCATAACTATTTCTCCTCCTTGCTCTTCTGATTAAGAGCTGTTAGCGTTCGAGCAAGCTCTTTACGCTTTTGCCCACTAATTTTGTAGTTCTGGACTACTCCATCAATGGTACTTTTCTTTAACATTACTAATTCCTTGCGAAGTTCAACTGATTTCTTGTTTAAATCTGCTACAGACATTGCACTTAGGTCTTTAAAAGAAGTACTCTTTGAGATTTCAACAGCATTTTTAGCTGACTTTTTCTTGGTCGCCATATTACTTGTCTCCTTCTCTTGTTATAAACTTTGTCTTGACAGGTAGTTTGTGAGCAGCTAAACGCATTGCTTCTCGGGCAACTTCTTCAGCTACACCTTCCATTTCGAACAAAACAGTACCTGGCTTTACTTTGGCTACAAAATACTCAGGATTTCCTTTACCGCTACCCATTTTTACATCTTGTGGTTTTTTAGTAACGGGAGTATGAGGGAAAATTCTAATCCAGATTTTTCCACCTCTTTTTATATACCTTGTCATTGCTTGACGAGCCGATTCTATTTGTCGGCTGGTAATTCTTTCATGACCCAAGGCTTGAATAGCATACTCTCCAAAAGCAATATTGTTACCTCTGGTTGCTTTGCCTCGGATTTTGCCTTTAAACACCTTGCGGTGCTTCATTTTATTGGGTAGTAACATACTAATTTACCTCCCCTTTATAGATCCATACTTTTATGCCAATAATACCGGCACTTGGTTGCTTAGCTCTGACATACCCGTAGTCAATATCTGCTCTTAGAGTATGTAGCGGAACGCTACCTTGGATTTCTTTTTCTCGCCTTGACATTTCTGCGCCATTTAAACGGCCAGCTATTTCGATACGAACACCTTTTGCTCCAGCTCGCATAGTAGCAGCTGCGGCACTTTTTATAGCACGCCTAAAGGCAATTCTTCTTTCAATTTGGTTGGCAATATTTTCGGCAACTAATTTTGCATATAATTCAGGTTTCTTAATTTCTTCGATATTAACTCTTACCTGAGAGCCATAAATTTTTTCTATGGCAGCTTTTAGCTCTTGAGCGCCAGAGCCACCGCGACCTATAACAACACCAGCTTTTGCTGTGTAAATAGTAACAGTCACAATGTTTGGTGATCGTTCTATGTCGACTCTATTAATTGCTCCCCTAGAGCCAATTTTTTTATCTATTAAGCGTCTGACTGCTAAATCTTGGGTTAGGGCAGCTGCATAGTCTTTTTTACTTGCGAACCACTTACTTCGCCAATCTTTATTCACCTGGAGACGCATACTGATTGGATTTACTTTTTGACCCATTACTTAGTCTCCTTCTTGGCAGGTTTTTCTGCTTTTTTATCACTGGCTTTCTTAACGACTCTTTGGTCTCCGTCGACTACAACTCGAATGTGGCTTGTTCTTCTTTGGAATGGAAGAGCTCGGCCACGAGCTGCAGGACGAAATCTCTTTAATCGAGGACCTGGAGTAACACTAATTTCGACAATTTTTAGAGTATCTGGTTTTAAATTATGATTATGTTCGGCATTTGCCTTTGCGCTAGCGATAGTTTTCCTGACTGGATCAGCACTTCTTCTTGGAGTATGATCCAAAATCACTAAAGCGTCAGCAACAGTCCTACCTCTTACTAGCGAGGCAACAACCGCTACTTTGCGCGGACTCATTCGAACACCTTTTGAGATTGCTTTTACTGGCATATTTTTACCTTACTTCTTTGCTAACTTTCCGCCATGACTACGGAACTTACGAGTAGGAGCAAACTCACCAAGTTTATGACCTACCATATTTTCTGTAATAAAAACTGGAACATGCACTCGACCGTTATGCACTGCAATAGTTTTTCCGACAAAATCTGGTGAAATAGTTGAAGCCCTTGCCCATGTCTTTATGATGGTACGGTCTTCGTTCCCTACAGCCGCCACTTTCTTGGCAAGCTTTGGGTCTACAAATGGGCCTTTCTTTAATGATCGACTCATAATTAACCTCTCCTCTTAGCCTGATGACGGCTCTTAATAATGAACTTGCTTGTATCTTTGCGCCTTCTGGTCTTAAAGCCAAGTGTTTTTTGTCCCCAAGGAGTTCTTGGAGCTTTGGCCATTCGGTGTCTACCGCCGTCACCACCACCATGAGGGTGATCAACAGCGTTCATTACAACACCACGAACAGATGGTCTTTTACCTAACTTACGGTTTCTACCGGCTTTACCGATTTTCACATTCTGATGCTGTGAATTTCCAACAACGCCAATATGCGCCATACACTCTAGTGAGACCTGGCGGACCTCGCCACTAGGTAACTTAACCTGAGCCCAGTTTTCATCTTTTGCAATTAACTGTGCGCCATTGCCAGCGGACCTTGCAAGCTGAGCACCTTTTCCAGGCTGAAGCTCTACTGCATAAATACTGGTACCGACAGCAATATTTTTTAGTGGCAGTCTGTTACCAGTTTCTAGGTTTGCTTCTTCATTAGAAACAACTTTATCACCAACCTTAAGTCCTTCAGGTGCAATAATGTAGTGATACTTATTGTTCTGGTCTTTTAGTCTTGCGATTCTAGCAGATCTATTTGGATCGTACTCAATTGCTTCAACAGTAGTTTCGGTGCCTTTTTCAAGTTTGAAATTAATAATACGATAGTAGCGTCTTACTCCGCCGCCACGATGTCTGGTTGTAATTCTTCCCTGGTTGTTTCTACCAACAGAACCTTTTTTAATGACAGTTAAACTTTTAACTGGTTTTTTAGTGGTTACTGAAGAAAAATCCTGAGTTGTCATTCCCCTAGTGCCAGGAGTGGTGGGTTTTAAAGATTTAATAGCCATTATTTATCCTCTCCTTCTTGTGCAGCAAATACAGGAATAGTTTGACCTTCTTTTAATGTGACAAATGCCTTTTTAAAATCTGATCTTTTACCGACACCGGGTCGTTGTCGCTTGCCCTTTATGGCAGCTTTCTTTTTTCCGTCTTGCTTTAAGATATTAACGGAAACGACCTCAACGGAATATTCTGACTCTACCGCTTTCTTTACTTCGATTTTATTTGCAGTTAAAGGAACAATAAATACAAATGTGTTCTTTTCACTGCTAAGTTCATAAGCTTTTTCGCTTACTCTTGGAGATATCAGCATATTCATTATTTTTTACCTCCTAGGCGTTCTTCTAACGACTTTAATGATGATTCAGTAAATACCAAGGTGTTTGCGTTCAGACAATCATTAACTGATAAAAATGCAACTAATACCATATTTACCTCAGGAAGATTAGCTATAGACCTCTGAGTTTGGTCGCTAATACTATCGACTACAAGAGTTACTCTTGAGCTTAGATTAAGTTTAGCGAGTTCTTTTAGAGCGGACTTTGTCTTTCCGTCTTTAACTACAAAATCATCTGTAGCAACAACTCTTTTATCTGCAGCAGCCAAAGATAGAGCCTGTTTTAGGGCAAGTTTCTTAGCTTTACTATTTACCTTTTTAGAATAGTTTTCTTCTCCGCTTGGACCAAAAACTATACCACCACCACGCCAAATTGGGTTTCGTATGGATCCAGTTCGAGCGTTACCGGTGCCTTTTTGGCGCCAAGGTTTTTTACCGCCACCGCTAACTTGACCTCTTTTTAGGGTCTTAGCAAGATTGTCTCTGCCATTTGCAAGGTGGGCAAGATAAGCATCTTTAAGAAGCTGGTGATTCTCTACGCTTAGGCCAAAAATTTCTTTAGGTAGTTTTGTGGTGGTAGTGCTTTTAGAAGCTGAAGTAGTGGTAGCCATTATTTAGCTCCTTTCACAATTACAATACCTTTTCGTGGACCTGGGACAGCTCCTACTATGCCGATGACTGCTGATTCCATGTCGACTAGTGCAACTTTAAGGTTGCGAACAGTCACTTGTTCGTCGCCTGAATGACCCGCCATTCTCTTACCCTTGAAAATCTTTTGTGGGTACATAGAACCAATAGATCCTGGTCGGCGAACGTTTCCCTTGCCACCATGAGTCTTTCGACCTCTTTTAAAATTATGTCTTTTTATATTGCCAGTGAAACCTTTACCTTTACTGGTTCCGGTAACTGCAACTACATCTCCAACTTCAAAAACATCAGCTGAAAAACTATCGCCTGGCTTAATAGAATCATCGACCTGATCTAGTCTAAATTCTTTTACTACTTTTGGTGTGATGCCCGCTTGCTTAAAATGACCGGCTTGGGCTTTACCGACCTTTTTGGCTTCTTCGAAGCCAAGCTGAACAGCCGAATAACCATCTGTTTCGGCAGTTTTGACCTGTGTCACAACACAGGGACTAGCGGAAAGCAAAGTAACTGGAGTTAAAGAACCATCTTCTGAGATGATACTTGTCATTCCAACCTTTCTCGTTATGAGAGCTTTCATAGTTCTCCTATCTAAAGTTAGCGCTCTAAAAAAACCATTTTTTGGCTTTTTTACATAAAAATGCTTGGTGACCGGCAGTTTCACCCCTGTTAGCGGGCTGACTTGCCACTTGGCACACCAAGGAACAATTTAATATACCGTTGTATTATATCTGTTAACTTGGTATTTTGTCAAGGGCTGATGATGTTTAGAAAATTAATGACAAAAATGCCGATATAACGAGCACAAAAGCGGTAATTATTCCTGATACTAGTAGCGCAAAAAATGGCAAAATTACTGGGACTTTTTTTACTTGGCAGACAATAAAGGCAAATATAGCAAAAATAAAACCAAAAATAGGTATTAAGCTAAGCGGCAGAGACAATAGAGCAATTATCCAGGCAAACTTGGATACTTTTTTGGTTTCTTCGGAGTATTCATAATACTTCTCTCTGTAGTTAAAGCCCTTTGGTTCTTCTATTATTTCGGCTTCTATAACTTCTTTTTTTGTCATTATTTTGCCCTAGCTGACTTAATTAAACCAACAAATAATGGTTGTGGCTGAAGGGGCCTGGATTTAAATTCAGGGTGATACTGCGTTGCAACAAAATACCGATTGTTTGTGCCTTCTACAACTTCAGCAAGTCCAGTCTGTGGATTTTTGCCGACCACTCTAAGGCCAGATTTTTCAATAATTTTTTCATAATCTGAGTTGAACTCGTATCGATGCCTGTGTCTTTCAGAAATCTTAGTTGCGCCGTAAAGTTTAGCAGCTTTACTGCCTTTCTCTAGCTGACAATCATAATTTCCAAGACGCATTGTGCCGCCTTTCATGGCAACCATTTTCTGAGACTCCATTAAGTCAATAACCGGATCTTTTGTGGCAGGATCAAATTCTGTAGAGTTAGCTTTTGAGTAGCCACCTAACCGTGCGGCCGCTATTGCCGATACCTGCATTCCTAGACATAGCCCAAGGTAGGGGAGATCGTGTGTTAAGCAGTATTTTGCTGCGGCAATTTTACCCTCCACGCCTCTTTCTCCGAAGCCTCCCGGAACAATTATTGCATCATAGCTTGAAAGCATTCTTGGGGCCGTAGCGTCGTTGACTTTCTCGGCGTCTATCCAGAATATTTGGGCTTTTTTGCCCAATGACCATGCAGCACTTTTTGCCGCCTCAACTACGCTAGCATATGTATCTTGATGATCTAAATACTTCGCAACAACGCCAACCTTTACAACTGGAAGATTTTTATCGGTAACTGTCTTTACTAATTTATTCCAATTTTTTAGATTTGGCTTTTTATCTTTAAGGTCTAAATATTGACACACTAAAGACCCAACCCCTAGATCCTCTACCATAATTGGAACTCTATAAATTGTGTCAACAGTCGGCATTGGCACTACAGCATTTTTTGATATACCCGTAAATAGACTAAGTTTTTCTATAATGCCGCTAGAAATATCGTGATCAGCTCTGGCTACTAAAATATCTGGATAAATTCCTACTTCTCTTAAGTCACGAACTGCATTTTGAGCAGGCTTGCTCTTAACCTCTTCACTAGCTTTTATGTATGGCAGATAAACGACATGTACTGAAATAGCATTTTTATTGCCAAGCTTATCTTTAAGCTGTCTTATTGCCTCAATAAATGCAGTGCTTTCATAATCGCCCACAGTACCACCAACTTCAACAATATGGACATCATAACCTTCGGCAGAAGCCAGTATTGCTTCTTGCATAGCGTTTGTAACATGCGGAATAATTTGAACTGTTTTTCCTAGGTACTTACCCGCTCTTTCATCTTCTATTACTTGCCTGAAAATACGACCGCTCATAGTAGAGCTAGAAGCGGTAAGCTCTTTATTTAAAAACCTTTCATAATGGCCAAGGTCTAAATCTGTCTCGGCGCCATCTTTGGTTACAAAAACCTCACCATGCTCGGCCGGGTTAAGTGTGCCGGCGTCAACATTAAAATACGGATCGCACTTTTGAATATTTACCTTGTAGCCCCGCGCTTGCAACAGAGTAGCTATACTTGCAGCGGTTACACCTTTACCAACACCGCTGAGAACCCCACCGGTTACAAAAACAAACTTAGTCACTTTTCCCTCACTGATATTAAAATAATTTTTTATTTTTTGAAGTGTTTTCTTTTATTATGTAGGCAACTTGAAAAAAAGTAAATAATAAATTTTGGCAAAAATTGCAATGAGTCTATACTCCGAGTAACTGTTGAAGGCTGTTCACCGAATTAGCCGGAACTGTGTAGTCTAGCTTGTTATCATTAACCATATTTAGCTGTATGGTGGCTTTGGTTGATCCTGACTCAATTTCACCAGCAATTTGTAGCAACTGCTTTTTTGAATTGACCCAAACAAAAACATTTTTTATTTGTACATCGCCCGACGTTTCTGGCGAAACTGTTTCATCAGATGAAACATCGCAACTGGGATCTACTGCTGATAGTTTAGGCTTTAGAGCATTGTTACTTAAGTCAGTCATGAATAAATCGAATGAGTTGCTATCTACAGCGACTGAATATTTGCCAGTTTTTTGATTATCTACTGTTTCATTGCCCACTTTTTGAACATTAGCAAATTGATTATTTTTGTAGGCTTCTGAAATTTTCGAACGAAATTCATCTGTTTGAATAAATTTAGACATTGATTCTATGCATAACATTGGATTGACTTGATTTTCTTGTTTGCCAGCCCCAACTGCGTTACTCGCGCCAGATATGTCATCTTTATTCATTTTGATCCAACTATCAAAATTTTGTTCTGTATTTACCGGTGCACCCAAAGCCTTAGCCAAATCACTTAATCCGTTAACTTTAAAATAAGCGGATTCTTGCTTGTTGTCATAAAGAAAAGAACCGTCGATATTAAATACCGCATATCTAAGATTAAAATCGGCCCTAGAAACAGAATCTTTTTGGCCTCCAATTGCATAGAAAGAAATGCTAGTACCATCGTCATTAGTAACGTTTATGTTTGTTTTAACTGCATTAAAGTAATCAGCTTTTGCTGAGTTTAAAATTGATTTTGCCACAACAGTTTGAGGCCTATTAAACATGGCGTTTGTAGTTATAACCAAGCCCACTAATAGTCCTGCAAACAACAAAAGTCCAGCCAAAGCAAAAAAGAAATTCTTTCTGGTAGAAGGCAACTTACTAAGAAAAGATTTTTTTGGGATGTTTGACTGTTGGCTTAATGGTTGTGAAGAGTCCACATTATTTACAACAACACTGTTCAAAGACTGCTGCGTAGCAGGCTGCTCGAATTCACTAATTATTTGCTGTGATTGCTCAGTTGGAATAGTATTCACAGGGCTAGATAAAACAGGCCTATTAGCATTCTCGCCTTTTGGATTAGTATCAGGAAATAGCTGACCTTGCTGCTCAACTATATTCTTGGCGGCATCAGCAATTATTTGCTCTTGGTTTAATTCAAAATTATCTTGGTTGCCTTTTTCTTTATCCAAATTCACTCACCTACCCCACATTAAGCACAAAACCAATTGGCGCTATAAAACTTAATACCGCAGCCATAAACAAAACTACAAATTCAACTTTTTTGTCAATTTGAAAATGATCATGACTGGCAAAAACTATACCCAGCAATAAACCTACCGGTATAGGAATGCCAGGTTCAGTACCTATGTTTATCCATATGCATCCCAATAGGAAGAAAAGGACAATTTTCATTAAATAAACTGCATCAAGCTCTTGGTTTTGATTTGTTTTTTGAGTTTTTATTTTTTTATTTGACATTAACTAATATTTAAGCATAAAAACTATGAGTATTACAAGGATAAATAGTGATAAATTTTACTAAATATTATTTGTGTTTTTTAAAATAATATGTTTTTATATGTATATGAAAATTCGCAACACCGATGCGTTTGAGCTAAACGGTTTAGCCCTTGTCCAAAATACAAACTATTTACTATTACATTCATACCTAAAAGCTGAACAATTTAGTTATGAAGAAGGAATCGCTGAATATATTGAAGACGAAGCACTAAATAAAATCGCCGAACGATTGCTTCACAAGTACAGTATTACTCCCAAAGAAACACCAGAGTCCTATAGTGCAGCACTAGAAATGCTAAGAGCTATTTTACTTGAGTCAGAAACAATAAATGAACAGTACAAGTTAGATTATTTTCCTGAACTCATTGATGTTAGTGAATTTGCGCTAGGTAGGATGCTTCGAAAGATTAATAACCCATTCGAAAGAACAAGGGCACTTTTGGCCATTAAAGAATTAATGCCAGACCTAGAAGATATAATTGATTTTGCTATTGCAAGCCCCGAGGAGGTCATTTTTGAGACTGAAGAAGCAATGACGCGAATAAATGAAGCTTTAGATTTTGAAGAGTCAGAAAGACTAATAGAGCAAACTAAATTATTAAAAATTGAGCACATCCTAGAAGAGCTAATTGCAGATAATAAAATTCATGTCAAAAGATCCGAACTTAAAAGCCTGGTAGAATCTATTTACAATTTTCAGAATATGGCAAGTCAGTTAACTGGTGAAGAAGTAACTGTCACCACCGAAGAAATTATTGAATTTTTTAGGGATTCAAAATAATTTTTCGAAAACTACATTTTAATTTCAGCATCACAGCCAGCTGGTAATGACAAGTTCATTAAGCTGTCAATAGTCTTTGGGGTAGCATTGGTGATATCGATAAGTCTTTTGTGAACACGCATTTCAAACTGTTCACGACCTTTTTTGTAAACATGAGGACTCTTAACAACTGTATAAGTAGTTTTACGAGTAGGCAAAGGAATTGGGCCTGCTATTGAAGCACCAGTACGAAGAGCTGTTTCAACAATTTGCTTTGCAGACTGATCAATGACTTTATGATCATAGGCCTTAAGCCTAATTCTAATTCTTTGTTGGTTAGTATTTTCTGCCATATATTCTCCTTTGAATTGGTCAGAGCGATGTAACATCTTTGGCAAGGTTTTTTTGAGTGCACCTTTGCCAACGACTTTTAGTCATCACAATTTATATTAATAAGAATAATATAACATTTTTTAAGTTAAACAACAAATGTTACTGCTTAATGTTATAATCATTTTAAATATGTTTAACTCAAAATTAAAAATATTAATTTCCTGTTTAATAATATGTGTTGCGGTAGCTTTAACTTACTACGGATTTGAATTTATAGTGCATCATTCAATAAATATATTGTGGAATGATTTATTTAACACCGATTCCAAAAGATATATGGTAATACCTGCAAGCATTATTTTTGGTCTAATATTTTTTAGCCTAAAAAATAAGCTACTTCCGGGGCAAAAATCTAGTGAAAGCCATGGACTTGGCGAAGGTTCTACCAGCCCGACAGTTAAGTATTTTTTTATAATATTAATAGTTGGTTACTTTTCTTTAGTTGCTGGGGCATCACTAGGGCCTGAGGCCATTTTGGTTCCAGCTTGTCTTACTGCTGGTGCATTAATAGGTAAAAAATTCATTAATAACGAAGAGAATTCCGGTAAAATAGTCAGCGCTGCCGCAGTTATCGCCCTATTTGCATCTTTCTTTCATTCATTTATTGTTGGGTTGCTCTGCATCTTTTTAGTAAAGAAAGTCGCTGGCGCTAAGATCACTCCTGCCCTAGTACTAATTGCTGTAGTTGCGTCTGGTGCTGCAACATTAACCTTAAATATTATTGAGCCAACTAGCGCAAACTATTTTAGACTTCCCCATAACAGTTTAGAACTTAAATTAGAAGATGGCTTGATTGCCCTTGTTTTAGTAAGTCTGGGTTATGTTTCGACAATGGCTCTTAAGCAAATATATAAAGTTATCGACAAAGTTCACAAATCTTTAGTTGGCGAAAATGTTTTAAAAATAGCATTGATTGCATCTGTGGGCTTAGGTTTTATTTATTTAATTGGCGGACCACTAATACAATTCACTGGAAACGAATCTATTAAGCCGCTACTTGACCAAGCGCCTACACTGGGAATAGCCGGTCTTGTATGGATCTGGATCACCAAACTCATTGCCGTTGGATGGTCAAAAAGCCTTGGTTACCAGGGAGGTTTAATTTTTCCTATGATATTCGTCGGTAGTACACTAGTAGCAATGGCCCTACAAATATCACCAAATGCTAATTTTGGGTTCCTGCTTATAGCGACAATAGTTGGCATCCTTGCAGCCGAGAAAAAAGCCAAAATACTATTATAAAATTTCTTGCTCAGCTCTTTGGTCTAAGGTTTCATCTAAATTAGAGTAGAGTTCGCGAACTAAGTCTAGGTTTTTAATATTTGTACCATTTTCTAGCCCTATTTTATAAGAAGGCAGTATTATCGATTTAATAAAACTTAAGGTCTGCTGATTAGATTTTATTTGGTTTTTATAAGCAACTGCAATAACTGATTTATAAAAATTTGAAACATCTACTATCATTGGTCTAAGTAGCTGCCCCAAAATTTGACCATTTTGCTCTGAGCTAATATCGGCATAATCTATTTTTTTGATAACATCTTGAGCGGAAGTCATTAGTTCTGGATCGACTATGAAGAATTTGTTTCGACTATTTAGGGCTAAGTTTCTGGTAAAGGCATCTCCATGATACAAAAAATTAGCATGTAGCCTGCCAAGACCGTTTGATATTTCTGCTATTACAGCTTTTTTCTGATCATCGTTGGCATGCAACCAATCAAACATTCCTATTACTTGAATATCTGGCTTAAATTCTGTAAACAAATAGTTCTCTTGTTCCTCGGCTAAATATGCAACCGGCCTAAATGTTGGAAAGGGAGTTTTATCTTGTATATATTGAAGCATGGCAAGCTCCCCCATAAGCTGCTCAGGCTTAGACGATTGTTTAACTGCCACTAGCTGCTCAAGCCCGGAAACTGCCAAACTGCCTAATCTACCAAAAAGCACCTGATGCCTTGCCTCTTGACGGCCCAATGAAAGCCCGGGCATTTCATCAAAAAATAAATCTAAAGCTACACTTGAATTTTGCAGTAAATCTGACCTTGGTGGAGCATAAAATCCATCTTCTAAATTCGGAATTCTTTGGAACTTCATATCGTGCCTGATAATTGAACTAAAATCTTTTAGAACTCGAACTTCATTAATTTTTTGTAAAGAATTATTAAGCGCTAATTTGCCCATACTGACTAACGAAACCTTCTCCCATACTCTCTACTAAATATTCGTACTGTTTTTTCTTGAGCCTTAGGCTTTTAATTTCGTTTAAAATTTGGGCGAAATCAAGAATACTTTCTTTTCCAAAAGTAAAGTTAAGTGGAGGAATTAAATAGTTTTGAAGTCCAAATCTACCTTCAGTATCTGGTGAGATTGCAATTTTTTCTAGTATATTTTCTCCTGAGCGGAAACGAACACCCCGAGCCGACATATAGCCTAATAGTTTTCCAATCTCAAAAAATGGAATATATATTCCGCTGTCCATATTAGATTCTGACTCAAGATCTAGATTCTGTAAAAACTTTGGCATGAAAGACTTTATAGTTTCAGTACCTGGGGGCACAAAATACGTTACAGTATCTTGATCGAATTGTCGTTCAAAAAGTGGCATATTATATTGCTTAAGCAATTCATATACCCTGTTTTCACTATCGTACTGGCCTCTTTCGACGACAATAATTCTTTGGTCTGACTCAGGGTCGATAAATTCGCTTGCATTCATAAGCCTATTATCAATAAGAGTGGTAATAGGATAAATTTTGTCGGCTTGCCGCTCCCAGTTCATATTATAATTAGAGCATATATTTAATAAACTTTCAATAATAAAAGAACCCCCACCAAAAGGTAGAGGCTCTTTTTAGGATTTATTAGCGTGTGTTATTTTTCTATCTTAGTAACAACACCAGCACCTACGGTTCGGCCACCTTCACGGATAGCAAACCTTAGACCTTGTTCCATAGCAATTGGAGCAAGTAATTTAACCTTAAAGGTTATTGTGTCACCTGGCATAACCATTTCTTTGTCGGCTGGAAGTTCAACTTCACCGGTTACATCTGTAGTTCTAAAGTAGAACTGTGGTTTGTAGCCCTTGAAGAATGGAGTGTGTCGTCCACCTTCTTCTTTGGTTAAAATATAAACTTCTGCATCAAACTCTGTGTGTGGAGTAATTGAACCTGGCTTACAAAGAACCTGACCTCTTTCGATGTCGTCTCTTTCAACGCCTCTTAGTAGAACACCAACATTATCACCGGCTTGACCTTGGTCAAGATTCTTCTTGAACATTTCTACACCTGTAACAACACTTTTAGTTGTTGGCTTGATGCCTACAATTTCGACTTCTTCGTTTACTTTAACAATACCTTGCTCAACACGGCCAGTAGCAACAGTTCCACGACCCTTAATAGAAAATACATCTTCTACGGGCATTAGGAAAGGCTTGTCTAAATCTCTTTTTGGCTCTGGAATGTAATCATCCATAGCAGCAATAAGTTCCATTATTGAATCTTCGGAGTCTTTGTCGCCTTCTATAGCTTTAGTTGCTGAACCTTTAATTATTGGAGCGTTTTCATCGAACTCATACTTAGCAAGCAGTTCACGAACATCCATTTCAACTAGTTCTACTAGTTCTGGGTCTGCAAGATCCATTTTGTTTAGATAAACCAAAATTTTTGGAACACCAACCTGCTTTGCTAAAAGTACATGCTCTCTTGTTTGAGGCATAGGACCATCTGCAGCAGATACTACCAAAATAGCTCCATCAATCTGAGCGGCACCTGTAATCATGTTTTTGATGTAGTCTGCGTGACCTGGCATATCAACATGAGCGTAGTGTCTTTTTTCGCTCTCGTATTCTTGGTGAGAAGTAGCAATGGTAATACCCCTTTGCTTTTCTTCTGGTGCATTATCAATTTCTTCGTAAGAAACTGCCTTGTTAGTATCACTAGGTAGCCTTTTTGATAAAACAATTTTAATAGCCGATGTCAAGCTGGTCTTTCCGTGGTCAACATGACCCATAGTACCGACATTCACATGAGGCTTGCTTCGATCGAAATCTGCCATTTCTTATATTTCTCCTTAATTTGTTATTAATTGTTAGCGCTTGCAACATTTTATGCTCACTTGAGCAATGCCCAAAACGCGCGTACCGGTATATTGTACCAAATATTTTATATTGTTTGCAAAGGTTTTTGCCCGTTATTTATTAGCCCTTGCCGTTTTTGGCAATAATGGCTTCTGCTACATGGTTAGGCACATCAGCGTAGTGGTCAAGTTCCATACTAGAACTTGCGCGACCTTTAGTCATTGAGCGCAGGTTGGTTGTATAGCCAAACATTTCACCTAAAGGCACAAAGGCTGTTATTTCTTTAATGCTACTTGGTAGGTCTTCCATGCTTTCAATTCGACCCCTCTTACTGTTAAGATCACCAATAACATCACCCATAAATTCATCGGGGGTTACTACAACTACCTTCATGACAGGCTCAAGCAGAACTGGGCTTGCTGCTCTTACTCCATCTTGCAAGGCCATTGAGCCGGCTATTTTAAAGGCCATTTCACTAGAGTCAACATCGTGGTAACTACCAAAATATAGCTCTGCCTTAATATCTACAACTGGGTAACCTGCGAGAACGCCATTGTTCATAGCTTCTTCAATACCGTTTCTAACAGCCGGGATGTACTCGTTAGGCACAACACCACCCTTAATGCTGTTAATAAACTCAAAGCCCTTGCCGGCTTCGTTTTGACTTAATCGTAGCCATACATCACCATATTGACCGCGACCACCAGATTGCCTAACAAATTTACCCTGTATTTCGACACCGTCTTTCCGGATAGTTTCACGGTATGCAACCTGTGGAGCGCCAATATTAGCCTCCACATTAAACTCTCGTTTCATTCTATCAACGATAATTTCTAGATGAAGTTCACCCATACCGCTAATAATGGTTTGGCCTGTTTCGTGATCTACTTTGACTCGGAAAGTTGGGTCTTCTTCTGCTAGTCGCTGCAGTGCAAGACTCATCTTTTCTTGGTCAGCCTTAGTTGCTGGCTCAATAGCAATACTGACAGGAGGTTCTGGGAATGTAATACTTTCTAAGATGATAGGGTGTGCTTGATCGCAAAGGGTATTACCTGTAGTTGTTCCCTTTAGACCAACAATAGCAGCAATATCACCTGCTTCTACTACAGGCACATCTTCTCTTTTATCGGCTTGCATTCGAACTATACGACCAATTCTTTCTTTTTCGCCCTTAGAACTATTTAAAATGTATGAACCAGATTCAATTTTTCCGGAATATACTCTAAAGTATGCTAATTTTCCTACAAACGGATCCGTTGCAATTTTAAATGCTAGGGCAGCGAATGGTTCACCGACTTCTGGTTTTCTTTCAATTTCTTCTTCAGTTTTTGGATGGGTGCCCCAAGAGCTGCCTCGGTCTTTTGGACTAGGCATTAACTCAACAATTAAATCTAGCACCTTTTCTACGATTACACCTCGTCCATCACCGCCGGTAACGGCAAAGAAATTACCACTTAAAGTAGCAGTACGAATTGCCTGCTTAATTTCATCTGTGGTAAGACCTTCCTCGCCAACTTCAAGATATTTTTCTAGCATTGCTTCATCTTCAGCAACAGCGTTTTCAATGAGAAGGCTTCGATATTTCTTTACCTTATCTGCCATATCTGCAGGAATTTCTGTTTCTGATAGCTCGTGATCAGTAAATTCTTTATAGGTGTAAGCTTTTTGGTTCACTAGATCGACAACACCATTGATGGCTTGTTCGAAACCTATTGGCAGGTGAATAGGGAAGGCTCTCTTAGATAGCCGATTGTGAATGGATT
>JACCDG010818985.1_pt1 | contig 18328 bp, 17 predicted proteins | sample 7442471 | NCBI WGS metagenome assembly JACCDG01 (sample SAMN15323444, study PRJNA562643) | freshwater metagenome | isolation source: river surface water | place: USA:Blue River Watershed | collected 2017-08-17 | reverse complement strand
CAAAAAATATAATTTGTATTTTTGAACCACATACTTTTGGTTGGCGTAATCGTGGAAATTTGTCTTGGTATGATGATGCTTTTAATGGTGTTAGTAATGTTTATATATTTGAACCACCAACCCATGGCGCTGGTACACATGAGCAACTAACACAAGATGAAATAGTAAATTCAGTTAAAAATTCAGGAGTAAATGCAGTTGGTGTTGAAAATACAAACCAAGTTTATGATTTATTAAAAAATGATTTAAATAATGATTCCCTAATTCTACTGATGACATCCGGAGCACTTGGTGGATTACCCGATGAATTGCCGAAAGATTTACCAAATTTACTTGAGGGTCAGACTTCTAATTCTTAGATTCTGCTTTTCGAAAGCAGTGCAATCAACCTCTCAGCCACGCTTCCAAATCTTATTTACTACAGCGTCTTTTATTTTTTCGTAAAATATGTTATAAATATCTCGTTACTAAATTAATTGGCCCCATCGTCTAACGGTTAGGACAGAAGCTTTTCAAGCTTTAAATCGGAGTTCGATTCTCCGTGGGGTCACAAAAGCAGGTGGCATAAAAAGACTGAATTTCTTCAGTCTTTTTTGCTTTTGTGAAGGCGCAGGTATATTTTTGTTTGAGTGGTAACGAAAGGCAAAAATACCGAGCCGGGGTCGCGCAAAATTTGAGTCAACAAATTTATGTGTGGCACAAGTTAAATCCTTATATTTTATATGTTTTTTAGAGTACCCAAATATTGATTCAGAACTTTTGACATTTTATGTAAATAATGTAGTATTTGAGTAAATTAAATGTACACACAATGATTAAATCAATTTATTTATTTAGCCCTAAGTCTGAACCATATACAGGCGAAGAAGTAACTAAACATAAACTCTTCTTTGCTTGGTTTCCTAAGAGACTTACACACTACAGAACAAAGAAAAAAGTATTTGTCTGGTTACGATATGTTTATATTGAGTATAGCCTAAAAAACATTGTCTATTATTATCAAAAAAATAATGGCAACGGTTTATTTTTTTCTTTAAGTGATAATTCAAAAAGATTTAATAATAAGGTTATCAATAAAGACTACTTTCTGTCTAGTATTGAAAATTACGCCCCCAATAATATTTTTCTAAGTTACAGGTGGTTAAATTCAAAATGGCATGAAGACTTATTTGAAAAGATAAAGTCACTAGTATACCCAACACTTTCTTAAACCCTAAGATTACATTCTAAAGCCTACCTCTCGCTCATGTGATGTTCAGGGCTTTTTTAATTCCCTATAATCGCCATTCGAACTTCATCCCAAGTTCGGAGCACATGTTTACTTTGTGAACATTATACAAGCACCAATCCCAACTCTTTAATTCCTAATTCAATCCATTCTCTATCCCTGCTTAGTTCTGAAAGCCACACGCGGTTTAACATTGACAAATCAAATAAACAGTGTATAATGTATATAATTAAAAAAGAAAACCATGAAAAACATAATCATTCTATTAATTATTACTTTATCAAGCTGTTTAACAAAAAACAAAGAGATATCTGTGTGTAAATCAACAATCATAACAAAAGAAGAAGTATCTTTTATTAAAGATTTACAAATAAAAGAATACATCTTAAAGCATTATAGCGGTAAACCATTATATCAATCAGGTATAATTGATGATTCCGCATTTCTTGCTCGAGGAGATTATTCACCAACTTGGTTATTAATTGATTTGGACGATAAGATCAAGGCTATGAAAAAAGCTGGATGTATTACCGATACTAATCATTTTGTAATTAAGTCTGGAGACCGTGTTGATATTATAGAGGGCTCAAGAAAAATTTATTATAACTATACTGGTGTTAAAGGTAAAACAACATCTTTTCATTTTAAAAGTGGTTTTGTTTGCTATAGTCCAAATGATTATAAAAACTTTCGACTATACAAAAATGATGTTGTAGAAAATGAGTATCCTGAAAAAGGAACACTTATTTATAACCAAATAAAAAAAGAAGTAAGGGAAACATTTCCTGAATTCAAAATACCATTCGATTAATAAATAAAAGAATAAATAAAGATTGTATAAACCTATTAGAAATGATAGGTTTTTTTATTACCCCACCAACCCCAACTCCTTAACCCCTAATTCAATCAATCTTCTATCTCTACTTAGTTCTGAAAGCCACGCCATTGGGTCACCAATTAAAAAAACTATTGTATAAATATACAATAGTTTTTTATTTGACTAAATGAGTAATTTAAGATATAGTTTTTTAAATTTAAAAAACTATCTATGAAAAATTTACAAGCTATCCGATTTTCGGATTTTAAACAATTTGGCTGCCCTATTTGTGGGTATGACAAAGGCCAAGGACCAACAAAAGGTCCTAATTGGATTGAATTCATTTGTGGACAATGTAATACTAAATCTTTTCTTTTAGGCAAAGGATTATTGGAAACCCCTTTTGAAATTGACGATCCACCGGTTAAATTAGCTGTGGTTCGCCACCTAAGAATTAGAACATTGGCACACTCCAAATATGTTACTGATTACCAAGAATTAAAAAATGTTCTATTCCAATTTGAGCAAGCAATGGAATTTGATGCGCATCCAACATATATAAAGTTGAACGGATCAAAAGCAGTAGAAACTCTTGAAGAAAATTTTCCACATGTAATTAATGCTATAGGGAAATACATAAAAGAGATTACTGTATCTCCAAACTTTAAAACCTCTATGGAAGAAGAATGGATGGCGTTAGTCCCCTGGATTCTAGCAGGTAAAATTGACCAGGAAGATATCCCAGATTTATTAAACCTAAAAATTGAAGAATTGAGTGACTGGTGCATAAATTTTAAATACGAACCTTAAAAAAATAAACTCAAAAACAATACCCCTCTCTGAATGTTAATCATTCAGAGCTTTTTTATTTTACAATTCCCCTTACTATTTGCTGTGCTGTATTTAACGCCACAGTTAAATCATTATTTTCAATAACTATATCAAAATTATCCTTTTGAGATATTTCATATTCAGCTCGTTTTAAACGAGTCTGAATATTTTCTTCGGTCTCTGTCCCCCGTGCGCGTAGGCGATTCTCAAGTTCGGCAATTGATGGTGGATTTATAAAAATCAAATACGCTCGATCAGGAAACATTTTTTTAATATTAATTGCCCCTAGTACATCTAGCTCAAGTAATGGAATTTTACCACTATCGGTTATTCTATGAACTTCGCTAATTTGTGTACCATAAAATCTACCTGGATAAACTTCTTCGTATTCTAATAATTCATTGTTATTTATTTTTTGTTTAAATTCATCTTCAGTTAAAAATTGATATTGCTCACCGTTTACTTCATTACCACGAATAGGCCGTGTTGTAGCAGACACCGCTAAAGACAATTTATCAAAAGTCTTTAATAAATGTTTAAAAATAGTTGATTTACCACTCCCTGAAGGCCCTGAAATTACAATAATAGGGTTATTAATTTCCATATCGATATAATAGCATAACTATTGGTTATTGGTAAAAAAAATAGTACTATAAATAAATGCGGATTTTAGCAATAGAGACATCATGTGATGAAACATCAATGGCATTGGTAGATATGGGTATAAATGACTCAAGTCAGATAAATATGACCATTCACGGGCATTTTACGGCTTCCCAAGCCCAATATCACGCCCAATTTGGGGGTGTTTTCCCGGCTATGGCCAAGCTAGAGCATATCAAGGCTTGCCTGCCTTTAACCCACACAATCTTTGCTGAATCGAAGATTTCTATACCTGAAGATAAATGGATAAACATTAATTTAAATGTAGACCAAATTGAAAATATTAATAAAATTCTCCATCGCGAAATTGAATTAGCCAGCGGGCTTGTTCAATTTTGTAAAACAGAATCATTTCCTAAAATTGACCTAATCGCTGTTACCAATGGCCCAGGACTTGAGCCTGCTCTTTATGTTGGAATTAATTTTGCGCGGGCACTAAGCGAAATTATGAATGTTCCAGTTGTTGGGGCTAACCATATGCTGGGGCATTTGTATTCAAGCATTTTACCAACAGATACAATGCACGAAAATATTTTATTAAAAGATATTCCAAATCATGCAATTGCATTATTAGTTTCCGGCGGGCACACCGAACTTATAGAAATACTTGGAGGTCCGACCTCCAGGTACAAATTATTAGGGGCAACTGTGGATGATGCAGTTGGTGAAGCATACGACAAAGTCGCAAGGCTTATGGGACTTGGTTACCCTGGCGGGCCATTGGTTGCTAAATTAGCACAGGAAAAACGAGAACGACCTAAAACACTAGAAACTAGCAACTATAAACTAGAAACTATAAAGCTTCCTCGCCCAATGCTCCACAGTAAAAATTATGATTTTTCATATTCCGGACTAAAGACTGCAGTTATGTATTATTTGCGTGATAACCCAATAAAAAATGAAGACGACAAATTAGCATTAGCCTATGAATTTGAAGAAGCTGCAATCGAGGTTTTGGTTAAAAAAACAACTAAAGCTATCGATGAATCTGGTGCGGATACTTTGTTAGTTGGTGGTGGAGTTTCGGCAAATAATTATTTAAGAAACCAATTACAAAAATCTGGAGAAGAAAATAATTTTACAGTGCATTTTCCATTACAATCCTTAACTGGCGACAATGCTTTGATGATAGCCTTGGCATCAGGGATTGAATATTTGAATAAAGAAATCATAGATCAAAAAGATACAATCAAGGCTAATGGTATGCTAAGCGTAGCGTAAAATAAACCCCTCCTACCTCCCCTTATCAAGGGAGGTTTAGCTACACATCTGCGATTATTTTTCGCCCTGATAAGGGAGAGATTAATAGAGGGTTAAAAAATGAAATAAACTAAACCTTATGCTATAATACTTTTATGAATCCTGAAGATATTGATATAAATCCCAAGCTTTTAGCCCCATATAATCCAGCTGATACTGAATCTCGCATTTACACCATGTGGGAAGAATCTGGTTTTTTTAACCCTGATGTTTGTGTCCAAAAAGGTATAACAAAACCTGATGCAAAACCATATACAATAATGATGCCTCCACCTAATGCAACAGGTGTGCTTCATATGGGACATGCAATGTTTTTAACCTTGCAAGATATTTTAATAAGACACAAAAGAATGTCAGGATATAAAACATTATGGCTACCAGGAACTGACCACGCATCTATTGCTACTCAATCCAAAGTTGAAGGTGAAATAAAAAAGAAAGAAGGAAAATCACGCCATGATTTAGGACGCGAAGAATTACTAAAAAGAATTGATGCTTTTGTAGAAGAAAATCGATCCACAATGACATCTCAAATGCGAATTATGGGGGCTTCGTGTGATTGGTCTCGGGAAGCTTTTACACTGGACGAAAAAAGAAATCTTGCAGTTCGAACAATGTTTAAAAAAATGTACGACGATGGATTAATTTATCGCGGACATAGAATAATCAACTGGGACCCAAAAGGTCAAACAACAATTGCTGATGATGAAATTGTGTACGAAGAACGCAAAGCTAAAATGTATACTTTTAAATATTCCCATGACTTCCCTATTGCAATTTCAACAACACGTCCAGAAACCAAAGTTGGAGACGTAGCTGTTGCAGTTAATCCAGATGATACACGCTACGCTGAATTTGTTGGTAAAGAATACGATATTATTTTTTGTAATGTACCAATTCATATAAAAATTATTGCAGATTCTGCAGTTGAAAAAGATTTTGGTACAGGCGCACTGGGCGTTACCCCAGCGCACAGTATTACTGACTGGGAAATAGCTGATAGGCACAATTTACCAAGACCTCAAGTTATAAATGAATATGCCAAAATGACTGTTGGTGATGATAATTTAATTGGTAAAAAAACTACCGAAGCACGCGATGTAATTGTAGAGTGGTTAAAGGATCAAAACCTTTTAGAAAAAGAAGAGGAAGTAAACCAAAATATTTCTACAGCCGAAAGAACTAGTGGAATTATTGAACCAATGCCTAAATTGCAGTGGTTTGTTGATGTAAACAAAGTCATCCCTGGACGTGATAAAAGTTTGAAAGACATAATGCGCGAACCCTTAGAAAAAGGTGACATTAAAATAGTCCCAGATTATTTTAATAAAACATATTTTCACTGGATTGATAATTTGCGTGACTGGTGTATATCCCGCCAAATTTGGTATGGTCATCAAATCCCTGTTTGGTATAAGGGTGAAGAAATTTATTGTGATATTAATCCGCCAACTGGCGGACCAGCTGGTGATGGTTGGGTGCAAGATGTAGATACTTTGGATACTTGGTTCTCTTCGGCTTTATGGACATTTTCAACATTAGGCTGGCCAGAAAAAACTAAAGATTTAGAAATATATCATCCAACTGATGTACTTGAAACCGGTTATGAAATATTATTCTTCTGGGTTGCAAGAATGATAATGATGAGCGGTTATGCACTAGCCCAAATTCCTTTTCATACTGTTTATATTCATGGAACAGTTCGTGATGGGAAAGGTCAAAAAATGAGTAAATCTTTAGGTAATGGAATTGATCCGCTAGACATTGCCCAAAAATTTGGAGCAGATGCTGGACGTATGGCACTAATTGTTGGTACTGCCCCAGGGACAGATAGTAAAATAGATGAAAATAAAATCAAAGGCTATAAAAACTTTGCAAATAAAATTTGGAATATAACACGGTTTGTACAAACTAATACAAAAGATTTGGATTTAAATTCCACACTAACCCCAGCTGATACTCAAATATATTCTGATTGGAAAATAGTCGCTAAAAAAATTACAAACAATATTGAAAATTATCAAATTCATTTAGCCGCGGATTCGATATATCATTATATTTGGGATACTTTTGCTTCAAGTATACTAGAAGATAGTAAACCATTATTAAATGATGATGATATGACTGTTAAAAATTCTCGAATGAAATTACTACATCTTCTACTGACCGAAAGTATAACGGTGCTTCATCCTTTTATGCCATTTGTTACTGAAGAGATTTGGCAAATCGTAAATAAAGAAAACACATTACCATTAATGGCATCACCATGGGTAACTTTGGATTAAACAAAGAAACTTTTAATGCAATTGTGGGTGGGTTAATCCCCGCTTTGGCTTGGCTTTTCTTTTGGATAAATAGTGAAAAAAGAGGTGACCGTGAACCAATTAAATTAGTATTAATTGTTTTTGTTGTTGGAATGTTGTCTGTATTTATTGCAATCCCGTTAGAACATGCTATTGAACCATACATTAAAAATACAACAGCATTAATGATATCTTGGGCAAGTATTGAAGAATTAATTAAATACATAGCAGTAGCAATAATAATTCGAAGTAATATTTATGTAAATGATCCAATAGATTTTCCAATGTATTTAATTGCTGGGGCTCTTGGGTTTGCGGGGCTTGAAAATATTTTATTTTTAATGAACTCGGAAATTGTAAACAATATTGGGTCTCAATTTTTAACTGGTAATTTACGATACTTGGGTTCGACACTTCTGCACGCTGTATCAACTGCATTTGTAGGAATTGGAATTGGTTTATCATATTCACAAAACTGGAAAAATTTATTTATTTATTTATTAGGTGGACTACTAGCAGCTGTAGCATTGCATAGTGTCTTTAATTTATTTATAATGAAAGCAAGTGATCAAGATTTTTTTAGAATATTTGGATTACTTTGGGTTGTGACAATTATAAGTATTCTCCTTTTAGAAAAACTACGCCGTTTAAAAGGAGCAATTAATGAAGAATAAATAAATTATGGCTGATGTAAAAAAGAAATCTTTTTTTGAAAGACTAACTGGCTCTATGCGAGTTAATGATGATGAAGTATTTGAAACAAAAGAACCAGTAAAATCTAAATCTCGCTCAACAAGAACAAATATTGAAACAGAAATAGAAGTCGAAGAAGATAGAGACCCTTTTTTGCATACTTATGAAGAGGAAGAAGATGGTGAATTACCTGTTGATGTTTACCATACAGATACTGAAATAATTGCTCAAGCTTTTGTAGCAGGAGTAAGACCAGATGAATTACATATAACAATCACAAGAGATAGCTTAACAATCAAAGGTAAACGTCAAGTATCTCATAAAATAGATGATGAAGAATACTGCATTCGTGAACTTTACTGGGGATCATTCTCAAGAACTATTGATCTCCCTGCTGAAGTTGAACCCGAAGAAGCTGAAGCTGTAGAAAAACATGGACTTATAATAATCAAACTACCAAAAATCGACAAACAAAAACGCGCAAATATTAAAGTTAAGTCTATATAAAAAAAATCCCCAGCAATGGGGATTTTTTTAACGGTTTTGTGTCACACATAAATTTGTTGATTCAAATTTTGCGCGACCCCGGCTCGGTATTTTTGCCTTTCATCCGCCAGCTGGCGAACTCAAACAAAAATATACCTGCGCCCGCACAAAAGCAAAAAATACTGAAGAAGTTCAGTATTTTTAAGTGACATGCTTTTGTGCCTAGGGGCAGACTTGAACTGCCGACATCTCCCTCTTCAGGGGAGCGCTCTACCAACTGAGCTACCTAGGCATTTTTACAAACCTTGTTGCAGAGACATTAATTCATTAATTGCCTCCGGGCTACTTAATGTTTTAAATGAAGAACCAATACCCATAGGGGTATAAATTGAACCTAAGGTATTTAAAATTGGCTTTATAACAGCGAAAGCTCCAACTGTTAATAATATTATAAACACCCAATACCCTATTTTAGACCAAAGAGCTATTTGATTCTGTTTAAGAATCTTTTTAAGCATAAGAGTATTTTCATCAAGTTGTTTCTTGATATCAACAAGCATTGCTTTATCCTCTTGGTCCATATAGCTAATATATCATATTTTACTTATAAATAAAAGCCTTGAATTTATTCTTTTTTAGGGTCATCTTTAGGTACAATAATTATTATATCTTCCCCAGGACGAGCCATATGTAGCTTTTCACGGACAATCTTTTCCTTTTGAAAATCATCATTTTTAATAGATTGTCCATTAATTGTCTCTAGTCTTTTATTTATATCTACTAATTCTTTTTCTTTCCCTATTTTTTGACGATGCACTGTAATAAACGACCTGGCCATACTAATTGTTCCATAAAACATTAATAAAAATATAACTAAAAAAATGCACGTCTTTACAATTAAAGGCCTTGTTTCGTGATGTTTAAAAAGCTGGCGTAAATTGCTCCACATATGGTAAAGTATATACTATGTTTAGTACAAAAGCACGCAAAAGACTTCGAATATTTTTTAGTATTGCTGTCGTTTTAATTATTATTAGTATGGTAATGCTTTATTTACCAGGTTTATATAGCTAAATTTTATGAAATCAATAACAATTTACAGTACCCCAAGTTGTCATTTTTGCCACATGGCTAAAGAATATTTAACAAGTAAAAATATCCTTTTTACCGACATAAATGTAGCCGAAGACACTCAAGCTCGCCAAGATATGATCACAATGTCTGGTCAAATGGGTGTACCAGTGATTAAAATTGAAAATGATGTAATTGTAGGATTCAATAAACCAGTACTAAATGATTTATTAGGAATTACTGAATAAACTAAAATATAAAAAGCCCCATTAATGGGGCTTTTTATATTTTTCTCGTGTGCTCTCGGCAGGAATCTTTCCCTACAGGAACTGTATACCTTTTCGGTGTATTTAAAATTGAAATTTCTCATACACATCGAAAAGCTTTTCTCTTCCTGCACAAAATATTTTATATTTTTCTCGTGTGCTCTCGGCAGGAATCGAACCTGCAACTATTCCTTAGGACGGAACTGTTATATCCATTTAACTACAAGAGCATTATAGTTACGAGGTCTTGCCTCATAACTTTATTTCTCATTCCTGATCATCTTTAGGAAGACATCATGAGGAATATTTACCTTACCAGATTCTTGCATTTTCTTTTTACCTTTCTTTTGTTTTTCCCATAGCTTCATCCGGCGGGTAATGTCCCCTCCGTACATATGTTGAGTAACGTCTTTTCGAAATGCATTTATAGATTCAGATGCAATGATTCGCCCCAAAGCTTTGGCTTGGATTTTAATATTGATTTGTTGACGTGGCATGTGCTCTTTAAGCATATCTACCGCTGTCCGCGCATCTTGTTCAACACGTCTTCTTGAAATTAAACGACAAAATGCTGGAATAATTTCATTATTAATTAATATATCCATCCGGACTACATCCGCATCACGGTATTCAGCAAATTCATAAGCAATGGATGCATATCCCGATGATACTGATTTAAGTTTATCAAAAAATCCTCGCATAAGTTCACGCAGTGGCATAATCATTGAAATTTCATTTCTACCCGATCCAAAATTAATTGTTTCCATAACCTCGGCTTCATGATCATATAGTAATGGCATAAGCGGTGAAATATAATCCACTGGTAAAATAATACGCGCCATAACCCAAGGCTCTAAAACCCGTGTAACTGAGCCATCATCTGGAAAAGCTACAGGAGTATAAACCATTACTGGTTCAGGATTACCTTTTACATAAATATTATAAGCAATACTTGGTAAAGTAATTATCAGTAAAAGATCATATTCGCGATGCAAACGCTCGGTAATAATTTCCATATGAAGCATTCCTAAAAATCCAACACGAAAACCTCGGCCCAATACTAACGATGTTTCTTCTTCGAAATTAAAAGCGGCGTCTTCCAAATGAAGTCTTTCAAGTGCAGTCTTAAGTGTCCCAAAATCATCTTGACTTTCAGGATAAATACTGGCCCATACAACTGATTTGGGTTGAGTGTATCCGGGTAGTGGGCCAGCACGCTTTTTAGTATCAGTAATTGTATCACCCACAGATGCTACCCCGGGCTTTTTAATACCAGTTACAATATAGCCAATCTCCCCTGCATCTAAACTTTCTTTTTTGTTTTCTTTTGGTGAAAGTATTCCAACTTCGATTGGTGAAAATGTTTCATCTGCACCAATTAATTGCAGTTGCATTTTAGTATTGAATGATCCAGCAATAACCCGCACAAACACGACAATGCCTTTGTGTTCTGAATATTTAAAATCAAAAACTAAAGCTTGAGGGTTGGCATCTTTGTTTTCAATAATAGGTGCTGGAATACGTTTTATGATTTGCTCTAATAATTCCGGCACACCGTCACCAGTTTTACCAGAAACTTTTAAAATAGTATCTTTTTCAATATGCAGTAATTCTACAATTTCATTTGCAACATCATCAACGCGGGATAATGGTGAATCAATTTTAGTCATAACGGGAATAATTACTAACCCTAAATTTTGCGCCATTTCCAGTGTGGTTAATGTTTGAGCTTGGACACCTTGAGTTGAATCAACTAACAACAATGTACCTTCTACGGCTTGCATTGCACGCGAAACTTCATAAGAAAAATCAATATGCCCCGGAGTGTCAATTAAATTAAGTTCATAAGTTTTGCCACCATGGGTATATTTCATACGGACTGGTTGCATTTTAATGGTTATACCACGCTCACGTTCAAGCTCCATAGAATCCAGTACCTGAGCCTTCATATCACGCTTGGCAATTGTGCCAGTAGCTTCAAGAAGCCGATCTGCAAGAGTCGACTTACCGTGGTCAATATGAGCAATAATACTAAAATTCCGAATATCCATAATATATATCTTACTTTAACGGAACTTGGGTAAAAGAGCAAGGATGGATTTTTTAATAGTGTTTTTAAGATAGAGCCGATCTTCCATGATGTGTTTATCGTGCACCATACCCAAAATTACATATGAACATAACAAGAAGAATCCAAAAATTATGAATGAAAAAATTAAATGAATAATTATTCCACGATGACCCAAAAGCATTACATATAACAAATATCTAGATGCTACGGACACTGCCCCGGTTACTAATACGATTTTTAAAATATACAAAAATCCTAAATATGGTTTTTTGATAATTTTATTCTTTTTATAAATTTTTAAACCAACACCAAGAGCAATATATTGAGACAAAGTATAAGCCAAAGGAATTGATAAAACAGAATAAAAAATATTGTCAAAATTAATATAAGCAATATAAGCAAAAAAATACATTAATATTGCAGACAAACTGTTTGTTACTAATGGTAATATATAATCACCCTTGGCATATGATGCCCGAGATATCAAAAGTATGATATTTTGAGCATATAAAGATATTATAAATAACCCTAATGATGATGCCGTTAAAATAACATCGTGGTTTGTAAATTTACCACTACCAAATAATATATAAACTATTTCATAACGAAATATTACAACTAATGCTGTTAAAACTATTGAGATTAAAAATATTTTTTTAAACCCCCTAGAAAAAATAGAATCAAATAAAATATAATCACCTTTGACATACGCATCAGCTAACTGCGGGAAAATAGTTGTAGCATACGATACTCCAATTAATGTATGAAATACGGTTTGCAGTGTAAAAGCTAAACTAATAACAGTAATTGAACCAACTGGATAAAGTGATGCAAAATAAGTTAATAAGAAAAAAGTTACAGCCGATGCAACTAAAGACAATGTTCGAAGAAACGACTTTTTTAATGTTTGTTTTAGTAAAATAAAAGAAAATGCTCGCCCAACAAATGAACCATAGCCGGCAAACAAACCTTCTTTTATTGCAACTGGCATTGATATTGCTAAATGCATAATTGATCCTAGTACGATACCTACACAAACTCCACCAATACCCCAAAAAGGTCTTAAAAACAAAATACCAATTACTGCCCCCAAGTTATATAAAATAGGTGCAACCCCTACTGCAAAAAATTTACGTTTCTGTTGAGATACACTTGAAATAATTGATGAAAGAGATAAGAAAAATGTTGAAATTAAAAGAATTGATCCATAAATAATTATTGAGTTTTGAAAGGCTAAATCAGTATGACCATATAAATGTTTTATTATATATGGCAAAAATACCATCACTGCCCCATAAACAACAATAAAAAATACCGTAAATGTTGTTAGGAGCTTTTGGAACCAAATTATTCTATCTTCATCATAAAGTTTTTTTGAAAAAAGAGGCACAAGTATAGCACTACTAACAAATGAACCCACAGATAAATACATAAATTCTGGAACCCGAAATGCTGCATAATAAGAATCCAAGAAAAATCCCGCCCCATAAATATGCGAAAGTAATTTATCTCGAACAAATCCCAATAACTGTGAGACTAGTGAACTCACCGCTAAAAACAAAGTACTATTAAAAATATTACCGTGTTTATTATCCATATTAATCAGTGATTTTAATTACAAAATTAATTATCTTGTTTGGGATAAAAATAGTACGAACCAATTCCCCGCTTTCAAAATATTTACGGTATTTATCATCCATATTTATGATGCCAACTATTTCTTCTTGTTTAGTATCTGGCAAAACAGAAACTTCACCTCGAAGTTTGCCATTGAATTGAACAATAATTTTTTGCATCAAAACTCGTTCCTTTAATTTTTTAAATTTAGGCCATTGATTATTATGGATGCTGGTTTTAAAACCAAAATTATGATAAATCTCATCTGTTACATATGGAGCAAAAGGAGCAAGTAATTTTACAAATTCAATAAAATCATCATTAGAGATCTCACAATTTTTATCCTCAATAAGACCAAGAAATATCATCATTGCGGATATTGCGGTATTAAATTTAAATTCAGCAATATCTTTACTAACTTTGTTAATTAAATCCTGCAAGGCATAAGAGATATCAACATTGGTTTTATTTTTAAAATCCAATACTTTTAAACTAGCACGCCAAACACGCTCGATAAATCTACGGGACCCCATAATACTTTCTGTATTCCAAGGCAAATGCGAATCAAATGGCCCTAAGAACATTTCATAAACCCGCAGTGTATCTGCGCCATAAGTTTTGACTATATCATCGGGATTAATAACATTACCCCAGCGTTTACTCATTTTACGGCCATCAGCACCACCTATCATACCTTGATGACGAAGTGCCTTGAATGGTTCATCAGATTTAACTATATCCAAATCATGCAGTACTTTATGCCAAAAACGTGCATATAATAAATGTCCTGTATTATGCTCGGTACCACCTACATACATATCTACCCCACCATTTTTACCAAAGAAAAAGTCTAGATTTTCTTTACTCGCAATTTGTTTTTTGTTATTAGGATCAGTATAGCGCAAGAAATACCAACTGGACCCCGCCCAACCTGGCATAGTATTTGTTTCGTATCCGGATTTTATCCATTCTTTTGAATTTGCTAGTGGACTTTGACCATTACCAGATGGAGCAAATGATTTTAAGTTTGGTAATACTAATGGTAATTTTTTAACTTCATGGATTATTCCATCTTTGTCTCTATATAGCGGTATTGGTTCACCCCAATAACGCTGACGTGCAAAAATTGCATCTCGCATTTTGTAATTAACTTTTCTTTTTGCGTAGCCTTTATTTATTACATAATTTGCAATTTTTTCTCTATTTTCTCCAGCATTTAAATTATTAAATTCTTTTGGTTCCGTAAGAAAACCATTTTGAGAATCAGAAAAACATACTTCTAAATTTTTAACAGATTTTAGTAATTCTGGATCTTTTGGAAACAATACTGGTTTTAATTTAATATTATATTTTTTAGCAAAAGCAAAATCACGTTCATCATGACAAGAACATTTTACAATACCAGTACCATAATCAGCCAAAGCAAAACTAGCTACCCAAATAGGAAGCTCTCCATTACCTAATGGGTCTATAGCATATCTACCAGTAAAAATACCTTCAATTTCTTTTTCGTTATTTTGATTCAAATTTCTTTTATTAGTAATTTCTTTTGCTCGCTCTAAAATAGAATCACCGTCTTTTAATCCATTTACTAATTTAGGTAACAATGGATGGTCAGGTGCAATTACAAAAAAAGTATCGGCATAACATGCTTCAAAATGAGTGGAGTATGTTTGTATTACAATGTCTAAATCTTTTACTTTTGCAGAAAAAATTAAACCTTCGCTTTTACCTATCCAGTTTTTTTGAGTTTCTTTTGTAGAATCAAGAAAATCAACATAATTTAAACCATCTAACAATCTATCCCCATATGCGCTAATCCGCATAAACCATTGACGCATAGACTTTTTAACAACAGGATACTCACCTCGTTCAGATACTGGACCATTTGGAGTATCAACTATTTCATCATTTGCTAATACTGTCCCTAATTCTTCGCACCAATTAACCTCGGCATAGCCCTCGTATGCCAACCGGTATTTCATCAAAATATCCTGTTTTTCAAGTTTAGTAAAATTCTTCCAAACTTTTGCGCTAAATTCAGTAACATCACCATGCCAAGTATTTTGATTTATAGTTTTATTACCAGACTTTTCAAAAATCTTAATAAGGTTATCAATATGAGATGCTTTTTGTTTTCTAGTATCAAAATAACTATTATAAATTTTTAAAAATATTTCTTGAGTAAATTTATAGTATTCGGGGCTATGAGTAGTGACCATTCTATCCCAGTCATAAGAAAACCCAATTATTGAAAGTTGTTTTTTATATTGCTCAACTAGTTTATCTGTAAAAGGCCCTGGATGTTTACCTGTTTTAATAGCATATTGCTCGGCAGGAAGCCCAAAAGAATCAAACCCCATAGGATGGAGCACATTATAGCCCTGCATTCTTTTCATTCTGGCGTATACATCAGACCCAATGTACCCCCGTGGATGCCCCACATGTAGCCCTGCCCCTGATGGATATGGAAACATATCTAAAACATAATGTGGTTTTAGTTTTTTTCCGCCAGCCGGCGGATTTGCAGATTTTGCATCAAGAGTTTTATAGACCTTATTTTCATCCCAAAATTTTTGCCATTTCTTCTCTATTTTTTGATGATCATAATTTTTATTTTTTATTTCTTTTTTACTTTTCATAAATTAAATATTATCTTTTTTGTAAACTGGATAAAATCTTGGGTCAATATTCCTTTTAAAACAATATTGACCTGCGGGATGATCCCAAGAAAGATTATTAGCATCGGAACTAATAGCAATATCAGTAGCCCCATAATAAACTGGTGATGATTTATAAGTATATCCTGATTGGTCCATATAGCTTTTAATTACATCAGTTGATAAATTAAAAGTAGTGCATAATTCATAATTACGTTTTTTAAGATCAGTTAATTTATAAGTATATAATGACAAATCTTGGTCTGAAAAAGAATAACTATCATTACCTGGGAATTTATCTAAATCAGCCATTGTTTTAGGCATTTCACCTGTTGTTTGCCAATAATTAATGACATTGTAATTTATGGTTTGAATAGTAGTTTCTCTTTGTTGATCAATACGAATTAATCTTTGTGTTTTAGGTGAACCAATAAGATAAAATCCAAAAATAACTACCAAAATAGCAACTAAAATCCCAAGATATGAAAAAGCACGACGTGAATGATATGACCAAATATTATCCCAAGTCAAAACATGGAAATAATAAATAAAAACCATTGCAGAAAAACCAAACAAAGCTAAAACTTTAGATATAAATCTTGTGGTTATTTCTCCAGAAAGAAAATATTTTAAAAGAGTAACCAAATCACCAAGTATAACTAGTCCTAAAATAAATAACACTGATAATAACATCCATTTACGAAGTGGTATTAAAAGATATTCTTTATTTTTATTAATTCTTTTTTTATTTATAAATTCTAATATATAAAGTACAATAACACTAACTATAAAAAATGCTAAGGAATTTTGGACGCTATTATTAATACTCAAATAACCATTTATAGTATCTGGCATGATTCTATCAAACCCTTTAAAAAGTAAAGAGATGCACGATACAAAAGTACTAATAAGAGAAATCAAAATACCAAGTAATAGAAAAAAATCTATGGCTTTTAAATGGGCTTTAGGATTATTTTGTGAGGTTTCCATATCTGTGTATTATAGCAAAAATATAGATATTTTGGTAGAATAGACCAATGACACCAAAAATATCCAAAAATCGAGATTTTAATAAAAAAAGAACCACCATGGCTATTGAACGTGGGGCTCATTTAGCAACTAGATGGATTGGATCAACCAAATCACTAATTGCTCATTCTATACTTTTTATATTCTTTTTCTCTTTGATTTTATTTGGAATACAAGCCGATACTGTAATGTTAATTTTAACTACAATTGTATCACTCGAAGCAATTTATCTTTCTATTTTTATCCAAATGTCAGTTAATGATCATTCTTATAGATTGGAAGAAGTCTCTGAAGATATTGAAGACATTCAAGAAGACATGGGAGAGATTCAAAAAGATGTGGAAGAAATTTCGGAAGATGTTGAAGGTATTGAAAAAGATATTGATGAAATTCAAAAAGATGTGGAAGAAATCACCGAAGATGTTGAAGGTATCGAACGTGATGTTGATGAGATTCAAAAAGATGTGGAAGAAATTTCAGAAGATGACCAAGAAATAGAAAATATAAAATGTGATAATATCGCACTCTCCAGAATAGAAGACACCTTAACTAAACTAATAAAAGAAATAAACGATCTCAAAAAGATACAAAAATAACCCTATTTAGGGTTATTTTATTTTTATTATTCCTTGGCGGATAATTTTGGGTTTGTCTTTTATATAATCCACAATTGTTGAAGCAATTCTCTTTTTAGTTCCACCATCTAAATAAGCATCTATTTTATCACCAAAATATTTATAAGCTTTATGGATACAAGTAGCTGGATCAAGGCCTTGTGGGTTTGCACTAGGTGCTACAATTGGACCCACAGAATTAATTATAGAAAATAAATTACGATTAACAGGGCCAATCATCCGAAAAGCAATACCGGAACTCCCCCGATGTATATATTTAAATTTATTTTTATTAACTGGCAAAATTACACTAACTTTGCCCGGCCAATTTTTATTTAAAAAACTATTTTGCTGGTCAGTTAATTTTACTCCAAAAATTTTTAAACTCTCAAGATTATTGATAAGTACTATCAAAGGCTTTGTATCATCTCGGCCTTTGACTCTATAAACTTTATCTACGGCTTTTTTATCCTCGGCTTTGGCGACTATGCCATAAATAGTATCAGTAGGCACAATAGCAATTCCGCTATTATTTAAGGCTTTGATTACTTGAATTATACTATGCTTTTGCATACTTTAATTATAACACAATTGATACCCCTATTGAGATTTGGTATAATTTAAGTATGAAAAATGAAAATCCAAACCAACTTCATTTAAATTTTGAAGTTAGAAAAGAACCTGGTTTTAGGCTTATCAATGATGAAGAATTTATATAT
>JACCDG011999326.1_pt1 | contig 18333 bp, 16 predicted proteins | sample 7442471 | NCBI WGS metagenome assembly JACCDG01 (sample SAMN15323444, study PRJNA562643) | freshwater metagenome | isolation source: river surface water | place: USA:Blue River Watershed | collected 2017-08-17 | reverse complement strand
GACGTTGAACGGCAATCGCTGGCGCAGTCGTACGGGCCAACGACGCTCGAAGTCGCTGTCGCATCCGCCGGCGTGCGTCCACCGGGTAGGGTACCACGGCAACGTTTTCAATGCCGGGTCATCGCTGTTGAACAGCTGGAAGTAGCCCGGGAACCAGCGATCCGGACGCACCGGTACCGTTTTCCAGTCCAACGTGTCGTTGAACAGCGTGGGGTCATCCAAGACGTGCCGCGGCGGGTTGTACAAGTTGCCGGAAACCACGCCCGCCAGATTCATCGTCTTGGGCATGACGATGTCGGCATCCCAAACCACGATCCAACCTTTGCGGCCGGTGGCCGCCAGACCCTCTTCGAGCGCCGCACCTTTGTTGAACTTCGCCCCGTCGCGGTAAAAGGCGTCGGTCACGACCGCCGTGACGTTCGGGAACTCGCGTACCAAAGCCTGGGTCTTCGTATCGGCCGAGCTGGTGACGACGAAGGTACGGGTGAAGTGGTGGGCGTTGCGGGTCAGTGTTACCCGCAACAAGTCGTCGTACTCGACGCAGACCACAACGCTTTGCATGGAGAGCATGGCTGCTTCCTGTTCCTACTTAGCCAGCCGTTCGATCAACTCGCTGTTCTTACGGAAAATGATTCGAGCGACTCGGAGAAATTCCGAGTCGCTCGAAGTAACCCAATCCGGTTCACCCGTTGTTGCCGTTGGTTGCTTCCCGCTCGGCTTTCTCTCGGGCAGCGGCTGCGGCTTGGTCATCGCTGCGTTTGCCTTTCATGTAGAGCAAAGGCTTCTTGTCGTTCGCGGGGTCGTCGGGGTTGTATTTCGCACACTGCTCTTCGTCCCAGAGAACGTAAGCACCACGACGGATCGCCGGGCTGTTCAACGCCTGGAGCTGGACGAAGTTCGAGTGGCTGATGTCGTCCTGCTCTTCCTTGTCCCGCCGGGGAGGGGTCGGAGCAGCCCCACCGCAACGTTCGCAGGCGCCGAGGATCTGGGCGGCATACGGACCTTGCGGGCGGGGGACTCCATTGGCGTCACGGATGAACTGCAAGTCGTGCTTCCAGACGCCAGGCTCCGACGGTAGTTCGAGACCGAGGTTGAAGATGCGGCTGTGGTGCGCCGCCACCTCGCAGAAGAAGAATCCCTTGTCGGTGGTCGAAGAAGACCACTCGAGTTGATACGGACACTTCTCGATCATTTCCCAACGCTTCTTCTCATCGGGAACCAGATCCTTGATGGCGACCAGCACGCTGCCGTGGTGCGTGTTGGACTCCTCGGTGTGCATGTTCCAGTTGAGGTAGCCGCCCTTGTGTCGCGTGTACGGGCCGCGAGTGTCCTTGCTGCAGTGTTTGCCGATGAGCTTCTCGACATGGGGTTTGTACGGGCCCCACTTGGGATGCTTGCCGCCGGTCCAGTCCTTGGACGTCCATAGCCCGCGGTGGCGAACGTCGGGGATGTGCTTGCACATGATGTCGACGAGTTCCGGGAACTGCGGGTGCAGCAGAGGCTCGCCCCCGATGATTCCGACCACCTTGCGGCGGTTGGACCAGGCGTCGGGGCCGGACTGCAGCGGGAAGTCCTTGAGGGAGATCACGGCCTTCTCGAAGCACTCCACCGACATGAAGTAGCGCGTGTCTTTGGTGGCATGTACCAGTAACCGCGTGCAGTTACTGCACGCCAGGAAACAGGCGTTCGTACAATCTATCTGTTGGCACCATTGGTTAGATGGAGGGATCATTGTTGGTTCCTTTGGTTCTGGGGGCGCAAGACGAGCCCAGTGGCTTCGTCAGAGCATCGAAGGCGCTCCAGCCTTGTTTCAGTCTACGGACTAGCGTCGGCAATCGCATGCCGTATTCCGCAGCCCACACCTTCAACGGTTTGGTTTGACCGAACGCCGTCAGCGTGATTACGTCCTGACGCACCCCGCGACGACTATCGACTTCTTCCGTCAAAGCTCTTTCCAGATCCCAGCCACGGGAAAGTCGGGCCAGTAACGTTGTATGCTCCATACCGTATTCTTCGGCCCAGGCGGACAAACACTGCGTACGACCGAACGCCTTCAGGTTAGTGTTGGCTCTGGTGTTACGGGCATTCTGCTTGGACTCGACCCACCGACAGTTTCCAGGAGCGTAGGGTCCGTTGTTGTCGCTGCGGTCTATCTGGTGCGCTGGTGGACGCAGACCCATGTCGGTAATGAACTGGGCCACGTCGTTGAGCCATTCCGCACAGACGTAGATGCCTCGGCCGCCATAGCGATCGAAACTGTCGTGCGTAGGGTCGTAGCATCGCCGCTTCATCTCGACCCAAATCTTGTAGACCTCCCGGTCCGGGCCTTTGATCCGCGACTTGCCGTGGGTCGTACCCCGGGGGTTCTGGCACCCACAAGACTTCGCCAGGCTTCGATTGATGTGGTTGACCCGTAATCGCACCTCCTTCCCGCAGTCGCACCGGCACAGCCAGACATTCGATCCGGAGGAGTCCTTTCCGTCCGGACGAAGTGCCGTCAGCGTACCGGATCGTTTGCCGGTGATGTCGATCGTCTTCCGTCCTACCTTTGCCATGCGCAACTCCTGTTACCAGAAACACCGCCGGGGGTACTTCAGTACTTCCGGTTGCGAACCTCTTCTTTCGCTTTCTCGAGCATCTTGCGGGCCACCGTCGGAGCAAGATGAAACTTGACCCGACGCGACGGCCGATCAAGCAGCGTCCTGATCGGGTTCCGATCTTCTTCCAGCAAAGAGATGACCCGGTCTTCGGCCAACGCGATCTCTCGCAGACCGTAGGTATCCGAGTAGTCCCGCACGGTGTGGTTCTTCGGGATTCCGAACTCGTCACGAAGCTGCTGGGCGGTTTTCCCGAAAACGTGGAAGTAGACCGCGTTCGTCAGCCAAGCGTAGATGTCATGCGGCTGCATATCCTTGCAGTCGTGCTCGCCGGTCGGGGTACGCATCCATTCGGCCATGTGGCGGCAGGCATCCTTTCGGATCTCCATGCCGTCCACCCGCTGCTGGAACCGTTCTTCCTGTTGCTCCGCAGTCACGACGACCTCGAACGCCCGATCGATCCGCCGCTCCAGAGCCTCGACGATGCAGGCTGCGGCAAGCGCCTTGGCAGTCGCGTTGCCGCGGTTCGACCAGTGCAGCCAGTACAGAGAACACACCATCGGCGCCACCACCGAGATCTTAGCGCCGCTCCCCTCCACCCCCTCTTTCCCACAATTGATGTCCTTACCCAGCAAGGACTTAGCCTCGTTTCCCTCCAGAAATTCCCACAATGACTTCCGGTGCTTTCCGATGATCTCGGCGACCTGCGTAGCCGAAAGGTAGTACTCCCGCTTGTCGAACGGGGGGCGGGCGAAGCACTCCAGGTCGATCTCGCCGAGCTTGGTCACGATCCGCTTCAGCTTGGTGGTCATGTTCGTTCTCCGATTCGGTTGCGAAAACGTAAGTCCTTCGGCCGACCGGCTCAAGGTTTTTGCGGCGAGGCGCAAACAAAAACCTGCCGGACTTTTCCGTCGGCAGGTCTTGATCCCAGGGCGACCATCGGTACCATAACGGTAACGAGAGCGTAGCTGGGGCGCATGCTTTCGGAAGGCCGTACGGTTCGTACCCGTACGGCCTTCGCTATTTTCACCTCTCGAACGACCCCCGTCAAGGTAGAATGAGGCCAGCGGTACCCGGCAAGGAGGCTGGACATGGCTCGTTTTTCCGGCGTTCGACACATCCAAAACGGACGCCCGGTGAATGCGGGTGAAGCCAGCCGGCCCGACCGTGACTTGGAATCCCTCTACAATTACCTGCTGTCGTTGCTCGATGCCGCCGACCGCAGCGAAGCTCTGTTCGCGCGGGACGTAACCGTCGAGTCCGCTGCCAAGGTCGGCATGCCCGTCTACTGGGCAACCTCCGCCGGTAGGTTCGAGCGAGCGCTCGCCGGGGCCGAAACCGACGCCACGACCGGCACCCTCCGAGCCACGGCCGCCAGCTTCCCGGTCGGCATCGTCTACAGCAAGTCTTCGGCGACTACCGCCGACCTGCTCTTGGCCGGTACTGCCGAACTGGCAATGACCGAAGCCATCTCCGGCACAATTACGGACGGCCTATATTTTCTTTCGACCCAAACTGCCGGGTACCTGACGAAAGAACAGCCGTACGCTTCCGTTCCGGTTCTGCAGGTGTGCGACGACAAGGTCTTCGTGCAAATCGACACGCGCGATTTCCTCGAGAACCACACGCACTACCGCATCGCTTTGGTTTGCCAGCCGGCCGGCGAGTACACCGCCACGAATCCGGGCGAGTACCCGACGATCGCCGCGCCCAACACGATCTTCCCAGGCTGGCTGCCTGCCGACCACGAGTCGTTCGACGGTAAGGCCCCGGTCGGTGCGGCCTTCGGCTACAACATGGCGGCCCACCCCGCCCTGGAACGCATCTGGCCGCCGGTCCCCCTCAGCGCCGCCAGCTTCACCTGGGACAAAGGCCAAGGGTTGGTCGGCGGTACCGACGTCCCGCTGGGCCAGACGGGCCTTGTTGTCGCCAACACGAACGGCATCTGGTGGATGAGCCCGTGCCACGAAGACGTGCCCTGGCCGAATCAGGACTTCACCGAGGCGGGGCTTTCGTCCTCGATCGGTGCGGTCTCCATCTCGTCGCTGCAGGAATGCTCGCGGAACGAAGAGATGCGGCTGCTGCTGCACTTCGCCAAGTACCGATTCGCCACCAACCGCACCGCGGTCACCAGCCTGGAGCCGGACACCGGCGAGCCGCTGGAGTTCGTCAACCAGGACAACGAAGTCGCCACGACCGGCTGTCTCAAAGCGAGACTGCGTCTGGACTGGGCTGTCGACACCGAATCGGATTCGGGCGGTTCCAGGTTCGTCACCACCTACGACACGGAAACTCGTAAGTTCCTGACGAGCCGCGCCGTCAGCAAGATCACAGTCGGCAACGGTCTGTCGCTGACCGGTACCGATCCGGACGAAGCTACGGCTGCTGCCGATGCCGTTGCCGGGCAAGGCCGCCTGCACATTGCGTTGTCGGCCGCCGACCAGGAGATCCTGGTCACGCCTCTGGTGGTCCACGTCTTCGCAGCCAAGACCCGCTACGAGGAAATGGTGCCGTACGTCGGCTTCGTTGCGGCTACCACCGCCTCGGCCCGCTGGTCCTTCCAGGTACCGTTCACCGGACTGCCCAGCAATCCGACGTTCAAGCTGCGGCTGTGGCTGTTCGGCACAACGGCCGGGACCATCCCGACCATGACGGCCAGCTACCGTGTTCTTCCGCGGCCGGATGGCGTAACGCCCGTCTCGTTGCCTTCGTCGGATACGTCGCTGACGATCGACACGAATCAGACCATCAGCACCAATGCCTACCTGGAAGTCGAAAGCGCTACCGTCGACGTCGACGCCGGCGATCTCGTGCTCGTGTCCCTGAACCGCAGCAGCGCCGATGGTTACGCCGGCGAGGTCGGCATCATTTCGGCTGTCTTGGTTGTTGAGGAAGGAGACGCCTGATGCCCTCCGGCAACGTCTGGAACAACCAATGGCTGAGCCGGAACTCGCTGCGGGCGTACCCCCTCGCGGAGTCGTCGACCCGACTGGATACGAGCACCTCATTTCGTTTGCCAGATTCGTTGATCGTCGACTTGAACCTCCCGGTGCATACGGGACTGAGCATCAACCCGGGGAAGTTCTTCCTCAAATCCATCACCGTCTTTCCGGCGGGGATCGGTCTGACGATCGGTTACGATGACGGCACCGTGTCGCCTCCCAGCGTGGCCACCACGGCGTTCAGCCGTAACGATCACGTCGAGGATGCCACCTACACCTTGGTCGGCATCAACGACTTTGCCGACAGCCAGGGCTACATCACCATCGGACGACTCAACGACCTGGACGATCAGCCGGCCGGCAAGTTCTCCTTCTCCTACGCGGGTGGGAAGCTGGAGGTCGGCGTCATTCGCCCGCAGATTCGGGGGGTGACCAGCCTGACTTTCGTCAACGGCGACGACGAGTCCGATCGCCTGACGGGCGATGTGGTGCTGACGGCCGGCACGAACATCTCCTACACGGTGGTCAACGAGGAAGGCCAGGATCCCACGATCCGCATCGATGCGATCGAGGGCGAAGGGCTCAACGAGTCGTGCGACTGTCTCGGCGCCGACGATCTTCCCGAATGTATTCGGAGCGTCAACGGCGTAACCGGCGACGCCCAAGGTACACTGAACCTGTTGGGCTCCGGTTGCATTACATTCACGCCTGTCACAAACGGGCTGCGTATTACGAACACCTGCAGCGCGCCTTGCGCGGGCTGCGGTGATCTGGAGCGGGTCACCGAAGATCTTTCCAAGCTGAACGACGGAGCCAGTACGTTGACGACATTCGTCAATAAGCTGGGGGCTGAAGTTTCTCAGCTGGCGTTCGTCGTTCTGGGCAGTAAGCTGGGCGATTCGGGTACTTGTATCGAGTGTACCCTCTAGGAAATGGAGTTCCTAACATGGCGATCGTGTGGCCTAACGTCGGCGAAGTCGAGGCATTGAAGCGGCTGCTGTATTCGGACGCCAGTGCCGAAGACCTGACGCTCAAGCTGTACAAATCGAATACGACTCCGGGCGAAACGGATGTGGCCGGCACATACACCGAAGCCGACTTCACCGGATACTCGGCCGAGACCTTGACCAGCTCGCAGAGCGGTTCGACTTGGGAAGTCCCGACCACGTCCGGAGCGACGCGATCGGACTACCAGACGCCGCTGACCTGGACCTGCGGAGCCTCCGGCAATACGATCTACGGTTACTTCGTGATCGGGGCCACCAGCGGCACGCTGTATTTCTCCGAACGGTTTGCCAGCTCGTACACGCTGGCCGACACCGATACGTTCACGCTCAATTTGGGATTGGAGGCTGCGTAATGTTCAGCGGACCCAACGGGAAATGGATCAAGTTCAACCTACCGTTTGCCGTACCTGGTGCGTGGAAGTCTGCCGACGGATCCTACGTCGGTATCTTCAACAGCTACCTGGCCGACCGCCGGAAGAAAACGAAGACGCCTCCGTGCATCTCCTTGGTGACGGAGTCGGGCGAGAATCTCGAAGCCGGCTACATCGAAGGCTCGGGCCCGTTCCGGGTCAAGCTGGCGATGGAGGACGACTCGGTCATCTTGCTGGCCGAGGCTGCCACAGGCGTCTCGCTGGCTGAGCCGAAGGATCTTCCTCCCGGCCGGATCAAGGCGGAGCACTGGCAAGTCAAAGCCGAGTAGTCCAATCCCTAACCGGTAGGTCAGAGCGATGTCGCACGAAATCTATTGGGTCTACACGGGCTCATCTACGCTGTACGCCCAGGTCAGGCAAGGCAAACAAGCCAACCAGATCTGGAATACGTCCGGCACGCCTGCGTTCGAGACCTACGACACGGCAAACATTGCCAACTACGACATCGCTCTGACCGAACAAGGTACAGGCAGCAACTTCTACTCCGGGAACTTCCCGACCGGCATTACCACGCCCGGGCTCTACCTGATCACGATTCACGAGCAAGCCGGCGGTTCGCCGGCCGAAAGCGATACCATCCTGAGCGTCGGCGATCTGCACTGGAACGGGACCGAGGCTCGCCCGGTTGCCGACACCATGTGGATGAACACTGGGGCCCTTTCGTCGAACAACGCTGCCATCTACCTGAAGTCGATCGACATCGAATCGGATAGCAGCGATCCGGCATTGCGTGTGGTAAATGCCTCCAGCGGACACGCATTGTTGATAGATTCGGCCGCAAGTGCAACTCCCGCCATTCAGATCAGCAGCGATGCCAACAGCGGCTATGCCGTCTCGGTGACTGCGGAAAACTGCGGAGGTATGCTTATCTCGGCCGGAGGTACTGCTGTCTTCGCGTATTCCGAAGCTAATGACTGCGTTAAGATCCAGACGGAAGGCAGCTCGACGCATGCTATGCTGCTCGATAACGCCGGCAACGACGGCTACGCAGCGTTGCAGCTGACTTCTTCGGTTGGCCACGGGGTAGGAATCAATGCAGCCGCTTCCGGTATCGTACTCAATGCTACGGGTTACGGAATTTATGTGACCTCCGGAGATGAATCCATTCACCTTTCGGACGACGTATATGTCGAAGGTAAGCTGACCGTACAGGAAGGAACGGTGCTGCAGAATTCCACCGGTCCCGGTCTGCAGGTTACCTCCAGCCACACATCCGGTTACGCCGCAACAATCAGTTCCAGCACCTGCGGCGGTTTGTCGGTGGTCAGCTCAGCGTCCGCAGGCAGTGCCGTGCTTCTGCAAAACGACAGCACTACCCCGACAGTGCTGATCGAGAACAACAACGGAGTTGCTCTGACGATCGACAGCGCCAGCGATAGCGCAGTCGAACTCATTGCCAGCACCTATGCTATTGAGACCGCGGATACGATCAAATGCGGAGCTTTGACGGTCAGCGGAGCCACCACGCTTAGCGGAGGGGTGACAGTCACCGGAGGTATGTCGTTCTCCGGAGACATCGACGTTTACAGCTCGATTACTTTGTACGCATTCATCGAATCGTACAGCTACATCACCATTTATGGAGCTGTTACTGTTACCGGCCAAGTCAGCCTGAACGACGGTCTCTACATTACCAACAGCAACGGACCTGGTCTTTCGGTTACCTCGACGCACACTTCGGGGTACGCCGCGGAATTTACCTCTACGAGTTGCGGCGGTCTGCTGATTACGGGCGGCGACGACGAACCCTGCGTCAAGATCGAACACGAGTCTCCCAGCAGCCTGCTGCCGGGAGCCATCGACGTTGTTGGGGAGGTCTTCTTCCGGTCGGAGCCGTACGGCTACGTCGAAGCATCTCCGTCGCCGGCCGACGACGCCTTCGACGGCTACAACGGCAACCTGTCGTCTACCGACGACTTCTACAACGGGATGTTCCTGGTGTTCCAATCCGGTACGCTGGCAGGCCAGGCCCGTCAGATCAGCGACTACGTGGGGGCCACGCAGTCGTTTGCCTTCAACGGCAGCGGTACCGATCTGGATCGCCCCTTTACCACAGCGCCGAGTACCGACAACCGGTTCATCATTGTCGGCCTTGCCAAGGGGTAACCCATGCCCCTCTTTAATAACTGGTGGTACTTCCCGCCGGACGCATCCAATGCGTTTACGGAGACGTCCAGCGGCGGGATCGTGCTGGGTGGGTCCGCCACAACGGTTGTTGCCCGCACGTATACCGCTTCCGGTGGAATCGTTCTTGGCGGAAGCGGCGTTGCGCAGCTCGCACACTTCTTCACGTCCTCCGGCGGGATCGTGCTGGGCGGCGGGGCTACGGCCCAGCTGCATCGCACAGCTACATCCTCCGGCGGGATCGTGCTGGGGGGCAGTGCCACGGCTACCGCCGGCATCATTGTCGATGCCGTCGGTGGGATCGTGCTGGGTGGTTCCCATACGGCCACGGCGGAATACAACTTCACCTCCTCGGGCGGCATCGTCCTGGGCGGGTCCGCTGCGCCCAGCGCCACTTTCGAGACGACCTCCTCGGGTGGGATCGTTCTCGGGGGCTCCGCTACGTCCAGCGCCACCTTCGAGACGACCTCCTCGGGTGGGATCGTCCTGGGTGGCGATAGTTCCGCTGTAGTAGGCGGTGTGGCCACGGCCTCCGGCGGTATTGTGTTGGGTGGCTCCGCGGCTGTCTTTGCGGATTACAACGTAACCGCGGCGGGCGGTATCGTACTGGGCGGCTCCGCTGCCACATCCGGCTCGTTTACGGTTGCATCGATCGGTGGCATCGTACTGGGCGGCTCCGCTACATCCAGCGCCGCCTTCGAGACGACCTCTTCGGGCGGGATCGTCCTTGGGGGTGACGCGACTCCTGTCCGAGGATTCAACGCTACGGCAGCGGGCGGCATCGTACTGGGCGGCTCCGCTACATCCAGCGCCACCTTCGAGACGACTTCTTCGGGCGGGATCGTCCTGGGTGGTGATTCGACGCCCTTCTTGCCGATCAACGTTCGTTCGTCCGGTGGTATTGTTCTGGGAGGCTCGGCCTCTTACAGCGTCGATTACGAAGCAACCTCCACGGGCGGTATCGTTCTTGGTGGGTCGGCTTACGTTTCGCTCTCGTACGTGGCTGATTCGTCGGGCGGTATCGTTTTGGGCGGTACCGCGACGGTATCGTTCAACGAAAACGATTCCGGCCGCCAGGGCATGCACGTCGACCAGGGCGAAGGCGAAAGCGAATGGCCGCTGGTCGCGGGCCCGTCGGAAGACATCAAGTACCTGCTGTCGGATGCTTACCTCGCTTACGAGGACGACGACTTCACGGCGTTCGTGCCCGGGTTCCGCATCAAGTGGATCTACGGATTCGGCACGGAGGCCGCGACCGTTTGCGGGTCCGGGTACACCCCGGTGCATGCTCAGGATGCTATCATCGTCGACTCCGAAGACACCGTCGTCATCGACACACGCGATGCAACGTACTTCCATAGTTCGGCTTGGGGCGATCTCTACCGTATCCACGAGTGGCGTACCCCGACGGCCGTGCTGCGTCTGGTCAAGCACCTGTACTGGCCGCCGGCCACGGTCGAACCCCAGTACCGGGAATACTCCAACAGTTTCTGCCCAGACAACGCCGTACTCGCTTCGCGTGTTACGGAACGAGTCTCCAAACGTCTACGGTCCATCCGCGTAGGCAGTGAAGTACTCCAAGGCAACATCAGGGTACTTACGGGCTTCAGTACGCAACTTGTTACAGGTGAAGGCGTTACGGAAGTAGGTAGCGTTCGCAAACGTACCGAAGTTGAATTGTCGGCGGCGGCGGGTTCCGGTGCCGGTCGGTTCAGTAACTGCGACGACGCCGAGACCACACCGATTCGTACCTTCAATGGCGTTGCTCCCGACAGTCAGGGACGTTTCACCTTGCAGATGCCTGACTTCGATTGCCACCGAGTCATCCAACCGTTGGAATTGGTCTCCACCACTCCCCGGCGATACGCCGTCACGCCCAACACGTTGCAGCTGGTCGACTACTGCGAAGCGAGATGCCCGCCGACGGCCTTCGTCAATACGTACAAAGCAATGCGTCGAGTACACGGGCGGTACGCTACGTTGGGTGTCGATGTCGTCAAGGCCAACAAGCTATACGACGAGAGCGTTGCTCGCTGGAACCAAGCCCAGTTCCTCCGGTCTCGCGGCAGCTACACGATCGACGCCAACATCACGCAAAATCGTTATGTGGCGGTCGGCGGTGCCTTCTGTAACGTGGCCGGAGTCTGCTTGGGCGAATTGGAGTTGAAGTTCCGGTTCGACTTCGTCAAGCGGTCAGGTAACGTGGACACTATCGACGAGGACGTCGAATATACCGTCAGTGTTGTCCCGTGCAAAACGTTCGCTACGGATCTCTGCACCCGAAAGATGTTGCGGGAGGACTTGTCCGGATCCTATCCCGAACTGAGTATGTTCTGGGATAGCGTACCGGCTTCCAGCCAGTTGCGGACGTACTACCTTCTGGACTACGACGTCACGACGCCCGGTCGCCACCTGCTTCGTATTATTCTGTCGGCCTACATCAACGGCAACTTCGTGCCTTGGGGTCTTTATCCCCAGGATGATGAAACCAAGGGCGCTCGACTGTATCAGCCGATGGAAAGCCCCTGCTGAGGGAAAGGATTCCAGTGGGTATTATCGGCTCGGAGTGGTACACGACGAATACCCAACGCAAGTATCCGTTGGACGATACGGCTACGGGCATCGACGATTCGGGAAATATGTTGCCGAACAACATCCTGGCGGACGCGGCCGTGCGTTTCCCGGAAACGCTTGGGAACGCACTCTATGTCGGCGCCGTAACCGTAACCGCCAATCTGGTTACGGTTCTGTTGGCCGCTTATCGCCGAACGGCGTGCGGGGAATCCTCGTCTTCCGTTGCCGAAGAGTCTGTCGGAACGGCAGTTGCCGCCGTCAGCCTACCTCTGTCGGACGTTGTCGAAGATCGAGCTTACCCGCTGGAGCCTTTGGTCGACGGGGTCGGCGGCTGGTTGGTTTTCGGGGAGGGTATCCGCGAAGCCTACCTCGGTAAGTTCTCTGCTCCTGAGCAGAGCTGCCTCGCTCCGCGGGCCGCCCGCCCGTACCCCTTGTTTCCCGTAACAAGCGTCGGCAAACTCGGACGCAGCACGTCCCTGAAAGGTTTGGTCAGCCTGCTGGGCGGCAACGACATCAAGATCGAGAAGGGCTACCGCTCCATCGAGGGCGTCGAACGACCCTGTTTCATCTTCAGCTTGGAGACCTCCGACGGAGATCGCTACACGCCGCTGGAGACTTACATCGGACCCTGCGAAGGTCGACCGGAAAGCAATACCTGCCTACAGACCGGCGTGCAGTTCCTAGGCGAGGCTGTCCCGGACTGCTTCGGCAACATCGACGTGGTCTTCTTCGGCAATGTCGTCGTCGGCGCCACCGATACGGGCGTCGGCGGGATGGTCGTCGAATTTCCGCTGGGTCAGAGTGACGCCTGCACCAACGGCGGCACTCTTGCCAACAGCGCCGGTATTCTCCCCAGCGAGCATCCGACGTTGTGCGAATACGGACCCGCCTACAGCATCTCCTCCGAAGGCTCTTCCGAAGAGAGTCTTCCGGTCAATACGGAGTCGTCCGACGTCAGCATTCCCGGCTGCTTCGAGAATTTCAACGATCAGGTGGCCGACTACTTCACCGTACGCAGCGGAGAATTCGGTTTCATCTTCACGCAAGATGCCCATATCATCAGCTCGTCGTCGATCGACTCCAGCTCATCGATTCCGGTGTTCGAGAGCAGCAGCTCGATCACCGGAGAATCGCTGTACGGTCCCTGGGTGGAGCCCCAAAAGCACGTCGATCTCGGTTGGGTCTGGCGCGCTTCCAGTTGCAGCCTGCGTAACGTCGCCATTTGGGACTACCCGGTGCGTTACACGCCCAGCAAAACGGTGCGTACTCGTTTGCGTTTGACCGATCTGTGTACGCGGACTGCCGCAGGCATCATCTTCGACTTCAACAACTCGTACATCGATTCCATCGGCGCGCCCGTCAACAACTACTACATGCTGCGGATCGAGCCAAGCGGGGGCGTGCTGTCGTTTGCGCATTGGAACGGCGGGATCATGACCACCATAACCGGCGACTACAACTGGTGGGACAGCCCTCTAATTCAACGGGGGCTCAACATCTTCCCCTGGACGTGGTACGAACTGCAAATCACGTTCTCCGTAATCCCTGGGGGCATAAGGGCTTCCGGCTCGTTCAGTAAGATCGGATTCGATCTCGGGGAGAACGACTACTACACAGGTCTGAACCTGGATTTCCAAAGCCGAAATACGGAGTTTCTGCGTGTCGGTCTCGGTACGCAATACGGCATTGCCGACTTCGCCACGTTCTGCGTCGGCATGGAAGGCCAGCATTTCTAAGGGGCAAGCATGCCACGACCCGAACCGCAAGAGTTCAGCCAAGAGCACGGCGTTACCCGCTATCCGTTCACCGACCTGGCGACCATGATCAGTCGCCAGGGAATGTTGATCGACCCGGAAGCCTTCCTCGATGCTTCCCTGTTCCCGCAAACAGCTATCGACGGCAACCTCTTCATCTCGGAGATCATCTCGGCGCCGCCGTTGATGACGATCCGAATCGGTACGGAGGAAGACACCCGGTTGCTGTACGGGGAGTTCCAGCCATTGAACAACACCGGAACGATTCGGATCTACGATTCGTACGACCGAGCGGCCGGGCTGTTGGTCGGCAACACAGACAGCTTGTCCCTCTTCCAGGCGTGGCCGGCGGGTACATACACGTTCGAGCCTACCGCCTGCCCGTTTGCCGTCACCACGATCATCCCGATGCCGGAAGATGGTGTGCGAGGCTTCCTGGATGAGGCCGGCGGCTTCCTGTCACACGACGTGTGGTTGGTGGGCGAGAACGGCGTAGTGCTGCGGGAAGACAGTGGGGCCGTCCGTGTCGATGCTGTAGGCGACCCTCTATTCATCCGCAAGAAGTGCGAAGACACCGGCACATTTACGACTCCGCGTTTTCTCAGCACGATCAACGGTATCCCCGGCGATAATGGCAGTTGGACCTTCATGGCCGGCGGCGAGATCGCCCCGGATACGATCTTCAAGATCTACCCGCAAGAAGGGCGTCTCGTGTTGGAACTGATCGGCCAGAAGGCCGGGGGATGACCATGAGCTACTACCGCAAGCCCGCTACCGTGTCCCTTCGGAAGATGGCCGAGGGCTCGGATGTGCAGCGTCCTCCCACCAGGACGGAGCAGATTCTCCAGAAGAGGGATGCTGTCGATCCGCACGCTACGGGGATGCGTGTGGCTGTTCCGAGCGGTATCGGGGGCTCGCTGCTGGGGGCTGGGTTGGGTACGGGTGCCGGTCTTCTGGGTACCTACGCTTTCGGAGAAGAGGACGAGAAGAAACGCAAGAAGTACCTCGAGAACGCTTTGATGGGGGGTCTCGTTGGCGGTGTTGGCGGTGGCGGACTTGGGGCCGGTGGGGGTTACCTAGCCGGTGAGGGCGGAGCCGAATACTACAAGGCGTTGCTGACGGCGGCTGCTGCGACGAGCGCCGCAGCCGACATCGCCGAAGCGGCTGGCCAGCGGCTGCCAAGCAAGCCGCTGCCTTCGCCTATGCCTGGGGAGTAATCAATGGCTCGCTTCGACTGGTACAACGCCAACGAGTCTCGATGCTATCCGCTGACCGAACAGCCTTCGCTGACGATGCTGCTGGACGGCAACCCCGTGGTTCTGCCGAACTCGTTCCTCGTCGACATCGGTTGCGTGATTGGTCCTGCGGCCTTCTTCAACGAGGCCCAGGACCATATCTACCTGGAGCGCATCTCCCGCTCCGGCGGGATGCTGACGATCGTCTTCCGCTCCACGGCGTCCGAGCTGTGGCAGGAAGAGTTGACGTTCGTTCGTCCTGAGACGGCGGAGGATTATTGCTTCAGCGAGTCGGTTGCCGGCGAGACCAGTTCGCTGCCTGCCGCTGAGTGCGGCCCTCCGTTCCTCTGGGAAGGTTTCCTGGTGACGGGTCGTCTCGGTCCGTTGCTGGAGCTGTTGCCCGACGGTGAAGAGTTGGTGGCCGAAGACACCGAGTTGACGGTCGAGCCTTGCCGTTTGCAGAACATGGCAGACCGCTGCGTGACGACGGTCAACTTGGCCAATGCCCCGCGGACGTACGTGACTCCCCCGGGGGGTTGCGGTTCCAGTGTTGCCGAAGACGACACCATCGACTTCATCGTGAACAGCACCTGCTTGGACGGCGACGTACGGTTCAAGGAGGGCTTCAACGTCTCCATCTCGCAATCCGATACGTCCAACGAGCTGACGTTCTCGGCCCGGGTCGGCGCCGGCGAAGGTCGGCCGTGCAACGAGTTCCCCTGGTACGACGGCGAGAGCAGCATCGCCGACAGCGACTTCTATTCCGGCGGACCTTCCTGCGGCGACATCATCACGCAGATCAACGGCATTGCGGGCCCGTCGGTACCGATCATCCCCAAGACGGGTATCGAGGTCACGATCGCCGACGGTAATCCGTCCAAGCTACTGGTGACGTTTACGTTGGACGGCCTGGCGGTTTGTATTCCGGACGACATCGTCTCCAGCATCTCCCTGTATTTCTAGGGAGTCGTCGTGGTAGAGCCGGCATTCGATCCAAGCAAATGCGGATTCGAGTACATCGAACGACTTGAATCGTTCGAGTTCATTTCCGACTGCTCCATTACGGAGTCTCCTCCGCCGGTTTCCGAATGCGTACCGACCACGGTACTTCCGGAACCGCGGCTTGAAGTGCAACCGCCGGATGGTCCGGATGGGCCGGTTGGTCCTACCGGACCGCCCGGTCCTGCCGGCCCTACAGGGGCTGCGCCTGTTGTTACGGCCGACGGCGACATCACGTTGACGGCCGACAACATCAAGGCGTCGGTGACGGTAGAAAGTGCCTTCGACGAAGAGACGTTGACCTATTACTTCATCTGGCACTTCGAGTTTTCTTACGAGTTGGATGCCGGCGAAGGCGGCTGTTGCGTCTGGTGGCACGACGGCGTCGGAGTTTACACTCTGCTGGAAGGCAACGAGTCTTGTTTGTGCGGTGGAGACAACGGTACGGTATTCGATTCCAACGTGGAGTTGGCTACCGACTGTACTCCTTGCGGCAGCAGCCCCGGTAACGTCAGCATTCGCTGTCTGGATTAGGCTACATGGTAGAGCCGGCATTCGACCCCAGCAAATGCGGATTCGAGTACATCGAACGACTGGAATCGTTCGATTTCATTTCCGATTGCGCCATTACGGAAGCACCACCGCCGATCACGGAATGCGTACCGACTACGGTGCTTCCGCCCGATCCGCTGCAGCCTCCCATTACCGGCAAGGACGGAGCCGAAGGTCCGCAAGGACCAGTAGGCCCAGCCGGACCCGCCGGTGGAATCGGGCCCACGCCTTCCGTAACTTACGGAGTCGACTACACGGTCGTTGGATGGGCTGCCGGCTCAGCCAACTTCACGTACGAGTACGACGCCGAAGACGACTACACCTACCTACTCTGGTCGTTTACGATAGGCTACAACCTACAGCCTGGGCTATGCTGCGTCTGGCGAGCCAACCAGGACGGTACACCCAACACTTGGAAGTTGCTGTTGGGCGGCGAAGATTGCGACTGCGGCGAGGCTGTTGACCTGGATGCCGTTGCGGACAACGCCAACGCCTGCACACCCGGCAGCAATGAAGCAACGTGTATCGGCGATGTCGGCGTGGTGTGCATCGAGTAATGGAACACGACTATGGTAGAGCCGGCATTCGACACCAGCAAATGCGGATTCGAGTACATCGAACGACTGGAATCGTTCGAGTTCATTTCCGATTGCGCAATTACGGAAGCTCCCCCGCCGATCACGGAATGCGTACCGACTACGGTGCTTCCGGAACCATTACCGCTTCCGCCGGCAGGCTTCGGTAATCCTGGACCGCAAGGTCCGGTAGGCCTTGCGGGCCCAGCCGGAGCTACAGGCCCAACCGGCACTTGTCCCGAACAGAAGTACCGTATCGAAGCCTTCGACACGTTGGGCAACAAACTGGAAGCAACCGTCAGCGCCGGCGGCGAAGATTGCTCCATCGACATCTCATTCGCCATCACGCTGGACGAAGAAGCCAAGTTCGAGCCGGATTACAAGGCTTGTTGCGGCTGGCAGTGGGACGCTACCGGCAAAGGCTGGACTCTACGTTGGGACGAAGGCAACCCTGCAGACGATCCATGCGAACCGCCGGACGGCGAAGAACCCTACGAGTCCGGTGCTGGTGGTGCCGTACCCTGCATCGACGGGAGCTGCGAAGGCGAAATCTTCCAACGCTGCCCGCCGTTCTGTCTTGCTTGCGACGAGATTCCCAGAGAAGTGACGCTCAACATCAGCGGTCTTACCAACGAGACGGACTGCACCGGCTGCGCCGATCTGAACGGCGATCATACGTTGACTCGACTTGAGGCTAATCCGTGCGTATGGATGGCGGATCCCACTGAAATATCTACCTGCTACCCATTCGGAACCCCGTCTCTATACTTTCAGATGCTGGACTGCGTCGAAGAGTCTACCAGCTGGGAGGTTGGGTTTTTTGGAGGAGGTCCGGCAGGATTCTTCTGCCAGCACGAGCTAGGTGTCGACGAGGAATGCTGCGAAGGCGGTACATGCACCTCCTCCGTCGAAGACGAGGACGGCGTCTTGGGCTGCGCATGGGAAGAATTGGTCTTTACCATCAGCTGGACTTAGAAAGCGGCAGCATGGCAGGCAACAACTACGCGAAGTACGAACGGTTCTACCATAAGGGGCCGTTCCCCGACCGCGGACCGATCACCCTGGTGCATATTCAAGCACCGGGCGACGCCCTGGTACTCACCGGCTTCCTGCGGGATCTGGAACGGGCTTACCCCGGCCGTTTCCAGGTCGACGCCATCGTCCGTTTCGACGAGATCCTCAAGCACAACCCGTACGTCACGGCCCGCCCCGACTCCGTACCGGTTCGTAATCCAATCCTCTACAAGATGGATTACGGCTACGGAATCAAAGAGCAGAAGTCCGAAACGATCCACTTCATGGCGTACTTCCACCGCCACTTCGAGCGGATCAGCGGCCTCCGTGTTCCCGTTACCGATCCGTTCCCTGATCTGCACTTCGGCCTCGACGAAAACGAGCCGATCATCGAAGGCCGTTACTGGGTGGTCAACGCCGGCGGTAAGACGGACGTCACCACGAAGATCTGGGAGAAGGGCCGCTTCCAGCAAGTGGTCGATACCCTTGCCGAGCGGGGCATTCGCTGCGTGCAGGTGGGTAACCTGGG
>JACCDG010887038.1_pt1 | contig 18333 bp, 19 predicted proteins | sample 7442471 | NCBI WGS metagenome assembly JACCDG01 (sample SAMN15323444, study PRJNA562643) | freshwater metagenome | isolation source: river surface water | place: USA:Blue River Watershed | collected 2017-08-17 | reverse complement strand
CCGTTTGCATTAATATAATAGTCCAATTTCGTTTCACTACATTGCACTATAACATTAATAGCAACGGCATTTACCACTGTAAATATTTTATTTGGATTGGACCAAATAAAATATAACATTGGTATAATATGCCAATCGACGGAATGAGAAATTGGCCTAATGCGCAGAGTAAGGAGGTATTGCTTCCTTCACTTACATAATCTGGGTTTATTTAATCGACCTGTTCACCGGTTTCATTCCAGTCCAGTTTTCCAGTTTGGCATATACCTGCTCCTGTTGTTCCGGAGGAAGGTTTAAAATACGCGTAGCATGGGAGCCTCCGGGTTTTACAACTTTTAATGCATTTGTAGAGGCATTGGGTGTAAATGCCGTGGCGCTCCAGGGGTCAAGTTCGCCGTAAATATAAATGATGTTATTTCCTTTGCTGCCCAGAAAATCCATTACTTTATTCATGGTAGCCGGGTTAAAATCCAGTTTGATACCATGCGGTGCAAACCAGGAGTTAGGATAAGAAGGCTGATGCAGGTATTTGCGGAAGGGTGCCGGGTCGTACTCGTAGAAACCGAGTTCGGTATAGGCCTGGTAAAAGAAGGCTTCGGAGGAACGAATACCTTTTTCGGTATAATAACGAATGGGTACATTGTTAAGTAATTCACTTAGTAATTTTTCGGGTTGGGCATTAGCGTCTGGTATACTGTCGCAGACCCCATGCCCCCATTGCCAGAATGAGAAAGGGTATTCCAGTATTTCATATTCCAGCATCTGGCGTGGATCGTAACAGAAATTGTAATTTTTTGAAGCAGCATATTTTTTATAAAGGCTCAACAGGGTATCTTCCTGTTTCAGCATGCTGAGCTGAAAGTTCTGGATTTTTTTACGACATTCCGGGCTACCATCATTATCCAGAAATTTAGCAATTTTAGGATCGTTCAACCCTTTATTTACCGGAGCTACGTAAGCAACTGTAGCATCAACATCTGTAGGATAAAATGCGCGGTACGAAAGTGCGGTTTGTCCACCTTTGCTAATACCGGTTGAAATCCATTTGCCTTTATATAAAGTACCCAATTGCTGGCGTATCTGATGGTAATCGGCAGTAGCCTGTTCCAGATTGAGGTAAGCGTAATTAATAGAGTCGGGTAATGAAGTCCCAAAATAACGGTGTTCAACAACAATAAGGTTAGCATTGTAAATTTTGCTCAACTCTTCGCGAAAGCCTTTGCGTTCGGCATAATTGGCCTCATAGCCTTCGGTTACAAATATAACCGGAAGTTCTTCCGATTTATGAAAGAGAAAAACCCGTTGTCTGAATTTTCCGGATTGTGCCTTCCTATGATCGATAGCTTGTGTAACTTGTAAAATATAACATGCCTTGAAGCCGGAACCGCTGCTGTCTTTTTCCTGCACGCTAATATCAGGCAGTTGTTTTAATTTTTCGGTAAAACCAGACTGGGCGTAATACTGCTGGCTAAACAATAAGTAAGTAATAAAAGCAAAGGCATGTATGCGTGCAACTCGTATCATAAGGCAGAAAGATTGAATTTTACATGAAATTAGTACTTATGGGGACTGCCTGTTGATAGTGTATTAGCCAACAATGCAAATTATTTACAGTGTCTGAGAGCCGTAGTAGACTATTGTACAGGACTATACCCATAGAGGGAGTCATGTTAGGTTCAGTATATAGGACAATTTTTTTTGCTTCAGTTCTTTTCGACGTATGGTTATTCCAGCCCTTAAAACGCCTGGGAGTAATTCTAAAAAAACCTTATATTTGAGATTATAATCATGGCATTTCTTTTGCCTGATTGGCTTTTATGCGTAAGTTTTTGTTTATACTGGTGGGTTTTATCTTCATGTCGGCCGACATCGTAACCTACCCTTCCATGTTTCAACGCGAAGACACCAACGCTAAAATTAAAGCAGTATTCCTCTATAATTTTACCCGATATTTTGAATGGCCCAATAATAAATCGGGAAACTTTATTATTGCTATTGTGGGCGAAAATAATAACCTCATTGCAGAATTAAATAAAGTAGCCGCTTCTAAAACCATAGGTAATCACAAAATTGAGGTAAGGAATGTAAAAGATCTAAAAGAAATAGAGCAGGCGAATATTCTATTTTTACTACCGGAAAAATCGGCCTTATTAAATGAAGCAATTAGCAAATACAAGGGCAAGGGTACATTGCTTATTACTGAAAAACCAGGATTGGCCAAAGTGGGTGCGGCCATTAATTTTATTGTAGAAGAGAATAAACAAAAATTTGAACTGAACGAGTCAAGTGCATCAAAGGCCGGCTTAAAAATAAGCACCACCTTGCGCACGTTGGCCGCTGCCAAGTATTAAATTATGCAAAACCGCATATATACATATCTGTTTGTTATGATGCTGATGCTGACACCAGTGTGGTCTTTTGCACAAATGCAATTGGTAGAGGATGCATACCGTCAGGTATCGGAAGGTAAACTCGATTCAGCAAAACTGAGTATTGACAAAGCTACTCTTCATGAGGAGTGTAAAAACGATATGCAGGCCTGGTTAGTAAAAGGGTTCGTTTATAAAGAGCTATACAAGTCGAAAGAAATCAATAACCACAACTCCCCTTTGCGGGAAGAATCCGTAAAAGCCCTCGAAAAAGCGACTGAACTGGATAAAGGCGGGCAGAGCCGGGATAAGATAAATGCCCAGTTAAAATTTCTGGCTGCTAAATATTATAATGATGCCGGTAAAACTATGGATACGCTGAGGTACACACTCTCAATCAGCAATTTTGAGAAATACCTTAATATCTCCAGAAGAATTGATAATAACTTCGATCCACGTCCGCGCGAATTGGAATTTTACCTAGCGCTGACTACCCCTTTTCAAACTTCATTTGAGGATAAGAAAAAGGAATGGGAAATCAATATTGAACCCTGGTCGGTTAAAAAGAAGTACCTGGCGCATTTTTTCGAGGCAGAAAAATATCTGAAAAGGGCAGTTGCTTCAGATCCGTGTCCGAAAACAGCATATAAAAACCTGGCCTTGTTATGGTACAACCGTGGGGTGAATTTAATTATGAATTGCCCTCCGGATATTGATATTCCACGTTTTATACATATTCAGGATACCGCTATTTATTGTTTTAAACAGGCAGAACCTCTGGGGTTAAAAGCTTTGTCCTGCGAGCCTTGCCCCGACCCAATCCTTATTGAAATGATGTTCGGCGTATATTATCAGTTAAATGATAAAGCACAATACAAATATAATGAGAAACTGCTGGAAGTAGTGCGGAAGAAAAGAAACAACGGCGATATGAAAAAATATTGTTATGATGAAGCAGATACAAATAAGAAGAAAAAATACGTGAGTGGATTGCAGGAAGAAGCCAGGCGTTTGGTAGCTGAAGATGAACGGAAGCAAAAAGAAAAAGAAGCCGCTGAACAGCAAAATATACAAAAGGGTGAGGGTAATAAATAAACGATAAAAATGCTATTATTAGGCAGGTATGCGTATTAAGTTTACCATAGGTAGAAAAATAGGGCTGGGCTTCGGTGTAGTTGTGCTATTTACCATTGTGGCCTTTCTGTTCACCAATAAAATACTAAATGACAGCAAGGATAAAACAGAAGAGGTTGTGCAGGTGGTTACTCCCAGTGTTACTTCTGTTGAAGAACTTAACCTGATGTTGAAGCGGGCGCAAAACCTGATTACCAAATGGTATTATGTGCCTTCCAGGAACGATGAATCATTTAAGCAGGAACTTCGGCTGCTTATTAATGTAGAATACCCCAAAATAAAACTGGTTATTGATAGTTTTTCTGTGAACTGGCGTAAGGAAGACAGGGAAAGTATTAAGGCTATATTTGGATTAACCGATCATCTGTTTAGATACGCTGAGGAAGAAATCATGAAGAAGCTCAATGATTTTTCTACCTACAACGATTCACAACTTTATTTTACTCTGAAACTATCTGTTGAGGAAATAGACAGCGAATTGAATCTTATTGACGACCAGTTAAACAGTCTTATTGCCTCACAAAAAGATAATCAGGAGCAGGTTACTGATAAAATGCACCTGTCTTTTAACTTCCTTCAGCAATTGGTAAAGTGGCTGGGTATTGCATTAGTTATTGGAGCCATTTTAATAGCATTATATACGGCGCGTTCTATTGTCAGGCCGATTAAACTTCTTAAAAAAATATTACAGGCCATGAGCAAAGGAATTTTGCCCAAAGAGCGCATGCGCAGCCGTTCGGATGAAATTGGTGAAATGAACGAAGCGCTTACCGGTCTTATCGGAGCGCTTGAAAGCACTACTGAATTTGCGCGTCAGGTAGGTTTGGGTAATTTTGAATCGCATTATGAACCCCTCGGCGAAAATGACATGTTGGGTAATGCGCTATTGAAGATGCGTTCAGATTTGAGGGAAAATGAGCGTGTACTCGAGCTAAAGGTAATAGAGCGTACGGAAGAGGTTGTAAAACAAAAAGAAGAAATCCAGCAGAAAAATGAGGAGCTGGAGGTGCTTTACAAGCATGTAACCGATAGTATACGATACGCAAAACGCATACAGGAAGCTATTTTGCCACCGGATAGCCTGGTGAGGGACATATTGCCCAATTCCTTTGTTTTGTATAAACCTAAGGATATTGTTAGTGGCGATTTTTACTGGCTCGAGAGAAAGAATGGTAAATCGTTGGTGGCAGCAGTGGATTGTACCGGGCATGGTGTGCCCGGGGCTTTTATGAGTATCGTTGGGTATAACCTGCTGAAAGAAATTATTGCGAACAATGAGATTACCAGCCCTTCGTTAATTATGGATATGATGAGTGAAGGGGTGAACAGAACACTTCATAATAAGGTACAGGAAGACGCCAATCAGACCAAAGATGGTATGGACATGAGTCTTTGTGTAATTGATTATGATCATCTGGAACTCGAGTATGCTGGTGCTTTCAACCCTATGTACCTGGTACGAAGTAATGAACTGATACAGGTAAAAGGCGATAAATTTCCGGTTGGGCATCGCACATCCATTGATGCACAGCATTTCAGCAATAACCGTATGAAATTGCAGAAGGGCGATATGATTTATATTTTCTCTGATGGTTATGCTGATCAGTTTGGTGGCCCCCGGGGCAAAAAATTCATGGTAGGCCGGTTCCGCGATTTATTGCTTAAAGTAAGCAGCCTGCCTGTAGCTCATCAAAAGGGCGAGCTCTCTGATACCCTTGAAAAATGGAGAGGCATCCACGAACAAGTGGATGATGTGCTGGTTATTGGTTTTCAGATATAGGGATGGTTTAAAGTTGAGTAAAGGATTACCGATTGGTAATTACTTATAATGTTGTTCTATTAATAGATTTCTCAGGGCTTTTTAACACAGAGCAGATGGAGTTCTACAGCGGATGATCAAGTACTCCTTTTTAACTTAAAAATTTTTGACCTTTAACTTATTGTTTTTGGCTTATTTTCACCGATAAAGCAATGCACAAAATGCAGCATACAACATACATTTTTGGCTTTTCAACACAGGGAACGCAGAGCAGAGGGAGTTACAAAGAGTATAATTGGGTACTCCCCCCTTTAACTTAAAAATTTTTAACTTATTTCTTATAGCCATTGACATTTGTTTAATCCTTTAACTTTCATATGTTTACCATAGATACCCATACCCATATCATTCCTCGTAACATACCTGATTTTGCAAAAAAATTTGGTTATGGCAATTTTATTACTCTCGAACATCATGTCCCGGGTCGTGCCTGGATGATGCAGGGTAGTATGCGCTTTCGTGAGATAACAGAAAATTGCTGGAATCCGGAGGTGCGTATACTCGAAATGGCAGAACACAAGACTGATATGCAAGTGATATGCACTATACCGGTAATGTTCAGCTATTGGGCGCAGGCAAAGCATGGTCTTGAAGTTTCGCAATTCCTCAATGACGATATTGCAGCAGTAGTAAATAAGCATCCGGCTAAATTTATCGGACTTGCCGCCGTTCCTCTGCAGGACAGCCGTTTGGCCATTCAGGAATTGGAACGTTGTATGAACATGGGGTTTAAAGGTGTGCAAATTGGCAGTAATGTGAACGACAAGAATCTAAACGAGCCGGAATTCCTCGATTTTTTCGAGGCATGCGAGGCGCTGGGAGCTGCAATACTTGTGCATCCCTGGCAAATGATGGGGCAGGAACACATGAATAAATACTGGCTTCCCTGGCTGGTGGGAATGCCTGCAGAAATAAGTCGGGCGATATGTTCAATGATATTTGGCGGAATATTTGAAAAATTGCCAAAGTTGCGTGTGTGCTTTGCTCATGGCGGTGGTTCTTTTTTGCCCACGATTGGTCGTATAGAGCATGGCTGGGAGTGTCGCCCTGATCTTGTGGCGATTGATAATAGGGAGAGTCCGAAAAAATACTTAGGCAAATTCTGGGTTGACTCGCATGTGTGTGACCACAAAATGTTGCAATATATAATTGACCTGGTTGGCGCAGATAAAGTTGTACAGGGATCGGACTATCCCTTCCCATTGGGAGAGGCAGTGCCCGGCGAATTGGTGAGAACCGCACCTCTCCAGGATGTTGAAAAGCAAAAAATAATGGGAGAAGCGGCCAAAAAATGGCTTGCACTTTAAATTGTAGAAGATCAGGATAAAAACTACGGTAAATAAATCTGTGCAACTCCCAGTGTTATAGAAAGGCGGCATATTTTTTATATACGCCGCCTTTATTGGTTGAATCGGGAATTGATCATTGTTAGTCGAGATGTTAGTTAAAGAGTGATAGCGGAGATGGATTGGAGAGAGTTGGTTTAGTTTTCTTTGGCCTGATATTCAAAGGCTACTTTTAGAAAAACATTATCTGTATACATATAGCTTCTTTTTTCATAATTGTATGAAATTGGAGCACCCAAACCTCTTAGATTATGCAGGTAACGATAAATCATGCGTTCCGACATGTTCATTTTTTTAGCAAGCTCTTTAGGTGAACCTGTGTTTTGTGTTTGAATCAGATTGTCGATGTTTTTCAGTCGTTGAATGTACTTTTTCATGATTTTTGATTTTAAGTTAAACGTGTTTATTTATATTATTTTGGTAAACTTTCGGTTAATAAATTGGAAAATCTTCATGCCCCAGAATGTAACTGCCATTTGTATATACAGTTGTCATATAATTACCAGATCTACCTTTTAGTGTATGTGCTTGCCAGTTTAGGGTGCCAGGTAGCTGACGCAGGCTCATTACTATATAGCCATTAGACACTAAATAGTTATATACATCATCATACGTAATGCCAACATACCGATCAGAAACTGACGTATTTTGTCCGTTGTTATTAACGGGCGAAACACTCATGCTGGCAATGCTTGGTAACACCAGTAGTATTGCTGATAAAAGGGCTACAAATTTTTTCATGACGTAAATGTTTTTAAGTTTTATGAAACAAAGTAACATTACTGACATTGAATTTCATTGGACACTTTTTTTATTCTGGGACACCATATTTTTATTATCTTGCATTAACAAAAATCGATTGGGATGTTTATGACCGAATTACATACACTGATTAACGGGCTTAAACCAGAAGAGATTAACTCGGTTCGTTACTCATTTTGTAAGGCCAATAAGTCTGAAAAGGAAGAACTTGCAGTAGAGAAATTATTCGACTTTCTCGTGACCAATCAGGGCAAGGATGCCAATGATAAAACTATTTCCGCTTATGTTTATGGCAGTTGGAAAGAAGAGGCCTTAAAGCGCCTTAAGTCAAGGTTGTTTTCAAAGATACTCGATACCTTTACCTCTGACGTTTTTTTGTTTAAAGAGGGCTTGATGGATAACCTCGATAAGCAGGTGGTGCGCATCAGAAAAAAAATCCTTCAGTTCAGAGTGTTGTTGCGCAAGAAATATGGCAGCGATAAAACGATATTATTTCATTTGCTGAATGAAATTCTTAAAGAAGCCAGAGAGTATGAACAATATGATGTGGTAAGTGAAGCACTGAATCTTAAAAAATACATAACTGTGCTGCGTAAGGGAGGAATTGGCGAGATGAAAGATCTGAATAAACAAATTGAATATTACTCGCAAGCGCACAGGGCGGTTAACAGAGCTGTAGATTATTATTATCAACTGCTGGCAAATCAGGATTTGATTAAGGAATACACTTCTTCTGAGATTGATAAGATGATGACGGAGGCCACAAAGCAAATGGATGAAGATTATAAGCTTACCAAATCGGTTACCATTCTTTATTATAAACGTCACATACAACTGGCACACCTGCAGTGGCAGCGTAAACACCAGGCTACCATTGATGTGTGCCTGGATATCATCAACCTGTTGAAGAAACACAAGTGCATTTTCCGTACGGAAAGGATGGGTATGATTTTCGGTAATATCAGCAAGTGCCTCGTATATACCGGTGATTTTAATAATGCTGCAAAAAATGCCCAGAAGGCACAGAGCTATTATTCCTCGAAGAGCCTTAGTTATATGATAGCTAAAGAACAGGAGTTCTATGCCTTATTTTATGCCTGCCAGTACGAAAGGGCTCTGTCTATTGTAAAAGAATTGCAAGATGTTTCAATTGTTAATTCCGGAGAATTTCGTCAGGCCAGGTTTGCATTTTTCAAAGCCTGCATTTGTTTCAACCGTAAGGAATACAAAGAAACGCTTCAAATATGCAATCAGTCGCTCGATATTTCACGCGATAAAAACCGTTGGGATTTGGGTACCCGATATCTGCGTATCATGTGCCTGGTGGAACTTCAGTTGCACGATCAGGCCTATGCCGGTGTAGAAGCTTTGCGTAAAACCATCGGGCGTAATTCGCACAAATCAGAATTAAGTAGCCGCGACGAACTTATTTTTAAATTACTGTACGAATATGCGCGTAATTCATTTATTGCCTTAGACAACGATAAAATAAATAACCTGGCCACTGATCTGTCCGCTTCAAATACTGAATATGCCTGGAATTATTATACGCACGAACTTATTCCTTTTCATAAATGGATGGGTTTGAAGATCAGAAATACTACCAAAACAAAATTACTGAAAAAGGCAAGGGTATAAATTTTTTCCAAGTCCGGTGTCCCCGGACGGCAAAAGTGTCCAAAAAACTGCCAGCACTGGGTTCTAACTTTGATAAAGCTATTTAAATAGCTTTATCAAAATGAACAGGTTAGTGCATCATATTGACGAAATTATCCTCCTTCCGCCTGATCGCTCAAGCAATTCTCCTTCTGTTCTGGTGTTTGGTAAAACATATACCTCGGGTTGGGATAAGTTTCAGTTGATTCCTAATCGCTTAAAAAATGCGGAAAGCGGCTTGCACGAATTGCGGTTTACAGCTTCACCCCCGGAAGATGATTTTTCACCTTTAACCACCCGCGTCACTTCCATATATGTTTTTCCGGCAGGTAGCCGGGTTAAGAAAGTACGGGTTATTGGCGAAACCAATCAGTTGGAAAGCACATTTATAGATGGTATGTGCATTGATTTTGGACAGGCAGGAGGGGTAAAAACCAGAAGAACTACGAATGCCAGGCAATTGGCGGTTGGTTATTCGGATAAAATGAACTTTCAGGAGGCATTGAAAAGTGCGTTGAATAATTTTCCCGATCCCCGTTTTATACGTTCCGCTTATATGGATGGTATCAGGGTTGTGGAAACCGGAATAGTAGCAGAAACAGAAGAACAAGGAGAAAAAATGTACATTATAATTGAAGGATGATTATACCTTTGGAATACGCCGGATTACCCGAATACATTACCCGTTCAGCCCGGGTTTTGTATGCTAATGCCGCTGGTATGGAACGCGAATGCCGTAACGTAGCGAAACAGGAAAGCAGCAGGCAACAATCACGAAGGCTCGAGTTTCGTAATATTGCCAGGACTAAAGAAACCGAAGGATGGGCAGCCGTAACTTGCGCGGTATCACAGTATTATAATCAAAAAATCAGTATTTCACGTATCCATACCCTGGTAAAAAAACAAATAAATAATGGGCTCCTTCCGGATCATGCTCCTTCAGCACTCGACCAGGGCTTAAGAGTAAGTGGCCATCACCGGCATTCATCCGGCGAGTTAATTAATGAGGAACACATTAAGAGGGAAATTAATAACAATCGGCCGGTATGTATTCGTTTAAAATGGGATGGCGCTCCGGCAGAACATTTTGCAGTAATTTATGGGTATACACTTGCTAATATCCGTTTTGTATTACATGTAGCCGATCCCTGGGACGGTTATCACGATATTGATTACGAACATTTTTCCTCCCACTATAAGGCCAAATGTACCGGTACTTACCTGACCTCTGGAGATTAAACAGGACTTTGTGAGTTGCTTCTATTCTTTTTATCAGCGCAAATTTTTATCCCCCTTTAAGTACCTAATAGTATATGAGACTGAAGTTCGATGATTTTGACGAAGCCGAAGTAATGGAAATAAAGAATAGCATAGCTCAAAACACAGAGCGAAAGACCAGATTATCAGATAGTATGATATATCGCGATCGTTCCATTAACATAATGGCTCCGCACAAGGAGTTTTATGCCAGTACGGAATCGTTACTTCATTTTAAAAACACCGAAGCCTTTGAATATAGTGGAATGCAATACCTTATTACTAATGATCAAAAAGTAATTGCTTTGGCGGGTTTGATAAAAATTGCAGGAGGAGCATACTCAGTGAAATTTAATTATGGCGACCATGTTAGTAATTACCGGGATGTTTTTATTATGCTTGATAAATATGATGGTAAAGGTGAATTTCACTTTGCAGTATTAAAAATTCCTGCCATTTATCTTACAGCAGCCTGGCTAAAAAAAGACAAGGAAAGTTTTTTCTTTCCCTTTTCAGTTTTACCCACAGGTATTGATTTTGGCAGGCTGTATGCTGAAGAGGATTTTTTCGGACGTATTCTCGATCTGGTAATGCGTTAAGTGAACATTACTCGCCTTCTTTTCATAACTTCGCAGCTGTTACGGCTATGAAGAAAATTCTGTTTTTAGATTCCAATCACCCTTCGCTTCACGAAACGTTGCAGCAACAGGGCTTTCAATGTGATTTGTATTGGGACAAAAGTAAAGAAGAGTTGCTAAGGCTCATTCCGCATTACGATGGGCTGGTCATCAGAAGCAAGTTCAAAATAACCCGTGAAATCATAGATAGAGCACCCTTACTGAAATGTATTGCAAGAGCTGGAGCCGGTATGGAAAATATTGATGTAGTTTACGCAGAGGCCAAAGGCATACATTGTTTACACGCCCCTGAAGGTAACCGGGATGCAGTGGGAGAACATACATTGGCCATGCTGTTGTCGCTGTTTAATAACCTTAACCGAACCGACCGGGAAGTAAGGCAAGGCTTATGGTTAAGGGAAGCTAATCGTGGTATTGAGCTGGGGGGCAAAACCGTTGGTATAATTGGCTATGGCAATATGGGTAGCGCCTTTGCCCAACGCCTGAGTGGTTTTAACTGTAGGATACTGGTATATGATAAATACAAAAGTGGCTTTGGAAGTGAAAAAATTAAGGAAGTTGATCCGGAGGTTCTGTATAAGGAAGCAGATATTATAAGCCTGCACACCCCGCTGAGTGATGAAACCCGTTATCTCATTAATGATGATTTTATTCACCGTTTCTGTAAGAATATATACATCATCAATACCGCAAGGGGTAAATCTCTGAATACTGCGGATTTGGTAAAAAACATGAAAAGTGGTAAAGTATTGGGCGCCTGCCTGGACGTGTTAGAGTATGAGGCTACATCTTTCGAAAATATTGAAACATCAAACCTGCCGGAACCCCTTCAATATCTTTTTCAGTCGGATAAGGTAGTGTTGAGCCCCCACATTGCTGGCTGGACACACGAGTCGAATGTGAAAATAGCCCGTATACTGGCCGGGAAAATCATTCATGTTTTTAATACTGGCAAAAACTAATAAATCTTTAAATCTGATATAATAAAATGCTTATTTGTGCGTTACGGGGTAAATATCAGATTGTCAGATTAGCGAATTTTTCGTAACATCGTAGCCAAATTTTTCCACTATGAGGGAATTGTACGCCTATGTAAAAAGGCTAATGTTATTGTTTTCGATCATGTTTTACCTGGGTGTCGGGGCACAAAACCCTACACCTTCTATTACGCTGGTTTCCAACACTGCCTGTGTAAATACTCCCATACTAGCTTCGGGTAGCGTTTCCGGGGGGGTGGTTACTTCCTGGTCCTGGGGTTCTAATCCGGTTGCCAATGCAACTTTTACAAGTCCTACTTTGCAAAATACAAATATTACTTTTGCAGCGGCAGGCACCTATACCTTAACGCTTTCTGTACAACCCGGAGGTGCACAGGTTACGGCTATTGTTACAGTAAATTCACAACCTAATGTCAGCATTTCTGCATCTACCGATACAATTTGTGTTGGTGGAGCAGGCGCAACTCTTACAGCTTCTGGGGCTACAACTTATGCCTGGTTACCTGTTACGGGGCTCAATCCTGCAACTGGAGCAGTGGTTACCGCTACTCCCACTGCCAACACTACATATAGTGTTATTGGAATTTCGAATGGCTGTGCCGATACGGCTACCCAGACTATTGCAATTGCTACCGATAAGCCCGTGAATGCAAGTAGTACCTCCGATACAGCATGTGTGGGTGGTCACGTCACTTTGTCGGCCGTTACTCCGGGTGCGGCCTCTTATTCCTGGGCTCCGGCCACCGGGCTATCCTGTACCAATTGTCCGGCGCCGGTATATTCGCCTGTTACGGCTGGCACTCTTACATTTACAGTAACAGTAAACGGAACCTGTATAAACCCCAAAACCGATACCCTTAGAATAACAACTAAAAATTGTGCGCCACATGCTGGCTTTATTATGCCTAATCCAACATGGATTTGCCGCTTCGATTGTATACAGTTTTTGGATACCAGTAAATCTGCCCCCTTGCAATATATGTGGGTGTTCGATGGCGGCATCCCCGATACCTCTTACGAACAAAATCCCACAGTATGTTATAACATAGAAAGTACATTGGCTCCATTTGGCGCGTATGGGGTGAAATTGGTTATAACCAATGCCATAGGAATGAAAGACAGTGTTACAAAATTGATCAGTGTTTTGCCAACACCCATAGCCAGTATAAATAATGGCACATCTTCGGTAACCATTCAAACCGGTGATGAGGTGGTATTGAACGCAGCAGACTGGACCGGAGGTGCCACTAACTTTTCCTGGGCTCCTGCTTCAGATCTCAGTTGTACGAATTGTGGGGCTCCGGTGGCTTCGCCACTTTTTACAAGCACTTATGTGGTTACAGCTACCGCAGCCAATGGCTGTAAGGATACAGATACCATTACAGTATACGTTGAATTGCGCTGTGGAGAGGTGTTTGTTCCTAATGTGTTTTCGCCAAACAAGGATGGAAAAAATGACATCCTGCATGTGAGGAACAATTGTTTAAGCACAATTGATTTCAGGGTATTCGACCGTTGGGGCGAATTGGTTTTTTACAGTAAAACACCTGGAGAAGGCTGGGATGGCACCTATCGTGGAAAAGAACTTGATCCTGCTGTATTTGTATATTCGTTAGAAGCGGTTTTATCCAATGGGGTTTCGGTATCTAAAAAAGGTAATATTACATTAATCCGTTAGGCAGTATGATCAAGCAAGTATTAAAATACCTGAAAGTGATGGGCAAATGTATGTTGCTGTTTGTTATACCCGGGCTTGCTATAGCTCAGGATATGCATTTTTCGCAATATGGTGAAGCACCATTGATGCTGAATCCGGCTTTGAGTGCTGTAGCCTACGATATTCGGGTGGTGGCCAATTACCGTAACCAATGGGCAAGCGTGGCTTCACCTTTTAGAACTTTTGGTTTTTCAGGGGAGTTGGGATTGAAGTATCGTAAACGTGAAAAAGCTTATGTATCAACCGGTCTGGCAGTATATAGCGATAAATCCGGCGATGGGCAATTGGGTACCACTCATGTAAATGTTTCAGTTGGGGGAGTAGTAAAGGTGGGTGCATACAGCAAAGTATCAGGGGCATTTGCCGGGGGGCTTACATCCCGCACTGTAAATCCTTCTGTGTTTCAATGGGAGAATCAATATGATGGTTACCAATATGTGGCAGGAGCACCCAGCGGCGAACTTTATCAACCTGGGAATTTTTCATACGCTGATTTTTCCGCAGGAGTAAACTGGCATTATAGCAAAAGCGAACAGTATATTTCGGCATCCAATGGGGTTAGATTCGATGCCGGCCTTTCGGCCTGGCACGTGAACATGCCTAAAAACTCCTACATATTTGTAAATGGCGAAAAACAAATAATGCGTTACTCGATGTATGGTCAGGCCAGCATAGGTCAAAAAGCCTATAATTTTTGCTATATGCCCGGATTGTTGTGCAGCGTGCAGGGATCATCTGTTGAATTTATTCCCACCTTCATGATGAAGTTTATTTTTCAGGATCAGTCGGTACACACCACCAATCTTAAACCTTGTGCTCTCAGTGCAGGAGCTCAATATCGGGTAAAGGATGCTTTTGTTCCGATGTTGTTGTTTGAATATGACATGTATGCCCTTGGTGTGAGTTACGACCTGAACCTTTCCAAACTGTCGCCGGTAAGCAAAATGAAAGGCGGTCTGGAAATAGCCTTGCGGTTTAACTGGAACCCGGGTTATGGCAAAATGCTTGGTGGTTCTTATAACCGACCCACTTATAAATTATAAAGGAAAAATATTTGTACTTTTACACTTCTTAATAAAAAAACGAACTCATAATGGATTTAAGCGGAATTATTTCAATTGGCGGAATGCCTGGCCTGTATAAAGTGGTGGCTCAGTCTAAAAATGGTGTAATTGTAGAGTCGGTTGCGGATAAGAAACGTTTTCCTGCCTTTGCTACTCATAAGATTAGTGCGTTGGAAGATATCAGCATGTTCACTACCGGCGATGATAAACCCATTTCTGAAATAATGAAGGCCATATACGATAAGGAAAATGGAGGGAAATGTCCGGACAATAAAGTGGATGACAAGGCTGTGTTGGCGTACTTTACAGAAATACTGCCCGATTATGATAAGGAGAGGGTCTATGTTTCCAATATGCGCAAGTTGTTCAGCTGGTACAACATTCTTCAGGAAACAGGTAATTTAAAAGTAAAAGAGAATGTGTCCGATAGCGGAAATGATGCAGAAAAGAAGGTGAAAACAAGCGAAGAAAAGCCTAAAAAGGCAGCCGTGAAAACCACAGTAAAAGATACCGCCAAACCAGCCAAAACGAAAACCCCCACTTTAAAAGCTGCCGGAGTTAGAAAAACAGGCGCAGCATAGATTATTTCCAAAGTATTTTCCCCCTTTGCAGAACGCAATGGGGGATTTTTGTTTTTATAAGCCACTCATCTGGATAAACAAAAATTACCACGATTTTAATTCTAAACAGATAAAATTAATTTTAATACACAGCATTCTTAATACATTCCAGTCAGATGAGCACCAGTACTACAAGTATACCCGCTAAACTTAGAAGAAAATACCTTTCGCAGCAATTCGATATTCATTCCTGGGAAGATCTTAAACCCTGTTATCAGGAACTGGAGCAGCGTAATATAAATTCGGTAGAAGCACTGGAAAGATGGATACTTGATCTTAGTGAATTGGAAGCCATAGTTAGTGAAAACTTTGCCTGGCGTTATATAAAAATGACATGCGATACCACAGATGAAATTTTGTTAAAGGCATATACTGATTTTGTGACAGAGATAGAGCCTCATGTAGCCCCATGCAGCAATGCCCTTCATAAAAAGCTGATGACATCGGAATTTGTTAAGGATCTGGATAATAAAAAGTATCACATATACCTTAGAGGGATTAAAAAAAATTTGGAATTATTTCGTGAAGAAAACATCCCTTTGTTTACGCAACTGAGTAGCGAATCCCAAAAATACGGTGTTATTTCGGCTGCCCAAACTATAGAATATGAAGGCGAAGAAATTACCTTGCAGAAAGCGGGGGTGTATATGAAAAGCAGTGACAGAAGCCTGCGCGAAAGCATTTATTTTAAAATGCAGGGAAGGAAGGATAAGGACGAACAGGAGCTGAACAAGCTTTATGATACCCTTATTCAGTTGCGGCATCGCGTAGCGCTGAATGCAGGGTTTAGCAATTACCGCGATTATAAATTTCAGGAACTGGGGCGTTTTGATTATACTGTATCTGATTGTTTTGATTTCCATGATGCTATCCGGAAACATATTGTACCTATAGCCAAAAAATTAGAAGCGGTGCGTAAACAAAAATTGAATCTGGATACCTATCGCCCCTGGGATACTGAAGTAGATGCGGATGGACACGAACCATTGAAACCTTTTGAAACCGGAGAAGAGTTGCTGGATAAAACCATAACCTGTTTTTATGAAATTAACCCTTACTTCGGGCAATGCCTCGAAACAATGAAACAGATGAAGCAATTGGATCTGGTTTCACGTAAAGGAAAAGCACCAGGAGGGTATAATTACCCCCTTTACGAAACGGGTGTGCCCTTTATTTTCATGAATGCGGTGGGTTCGCACCGCGACCTCGTAACTATGGTGCACGAGGGCGGACATGCCATCCATTCTTTTTTAAGCCGGAACATTGAACTTACTGAGCAAAAAAGCGTGCCTTCTGAGGTAGCCGAACTGGCCAGCATGAGCATGGAACTTATTTCTATGGAACACTGGCACCAGTTCTTTCCAGATGAGGAACGCTACAAAAGGGCACGCCGCGAACAATTGGAAAAATTATTAAAATCATTGCCCTGGATAGCTGCCATAGATAAGTTTCAGCACTGGGTATATGAAAATCCTACCCATACCGTTAAACAACGGTATGCGACCTGGATGGCCATTATTCAGGAATTTGGCACCGGAGAGGTAGATTACAGCGGATTGGAAAAATATATGGAAAGAGGCTGGCAGGGACAATTGCATTTATTTGAAGTGCCTTTCTATTATATTGAGTATGGAATGGCGCAATTGGGGGCCGTAGCTGTTTGGCGTAACTACAAGCGCGATCCGCAACAGGCACTGAAACAATATTCCGACGCTCTTAAACTGGGTTATACCCGCACCATTGGCGAATTATATGAAGCCGCAGGAATACGTTTTGAATTTTCAGATACTTATATCAGGGAACTGGCAGATTTTGTTAGTAAGGAGTTAAAAAAACTTGATTAACGAAGCCAAATAATTTCTTCTAGAAGGATTGATTTTCCTGTTTAAATAGTATACATTTGAAAAAATGAAGAAGGCACTCTTAATAAGTATATTGTTTTTTTATATCCTAAGCACCACTGGTCTTACTTTTCATGCACATTATTGTGGCGGACGAATAGCCAGTGTTAGCCTGACATCCGATACTAAGAAAAAATGTGCTTGTGGCATTGAAAATATGAAAAAAAACTGCTGTAAGGATAAACATCAGTTTTTTAAGGTAAAGGATTTGTACAAGTGTGCGGCTGATACAAAGGCACCTGAAGCTTCTTTGTGTACCCTTTTTTGTGGTAAAAGATTGTTAATTGCGACTGTTAATCGCACTATTGGGGAGACCTCCTGTGAATTTCGTATCGATGACCCCCCGGATAAACTTCCCCTGCCAGTATACCTGTTAAACAGGGTGTTGCTGATTTGACGCCTCTTACCTGCTACTTTGCCTGAGTACAGGCAGTATTTCTCTTTTTCATTTAAGTATCAACATATTTTATATTTACACCATGTATCTTAATAAAATGAAGTACTTTGCGTGTGTGCTGTTTTTAGTGTTTCTTTCCTGTAAAAATTCCGAAATGCAGGAGGCGGATTTTAAGGTGTGGGGAAATTGTGAAATGTGTAAGGAAACCATCGAATCGTCGCTTAATACAGAAGGTGTAAAAAGTGCCGATTGGAACACCGAAAGCAAACAGATAAGGGTAGAATACGATAGCACAAAAATAAGCCTTGATGCTATTCAACAACGAATTGCTGCGACAGGATACGATAATATTAAATACAATGGAAGCGATAGTGCGTATGCAGCTTTACCAGAATGTTGTCAGTATACCAGAAAACCAAAGGAGTAAATTGTGAGTGGCGGATAGGGCAACGAACGCAATTACCGGATTTCATTATAGTAGTGAAAACAAATCTAAATAATAAAACCATTAATTATTAAAACACAATAACATGAATAAAAAACTAATATTAACAAGCGTGCTGGCCTTACCATTTTTTATAATGGCCACCATGCCGGAGCGTTCCAGTTCGGGCGCACCGGCTTCGCATACCGGAGCCCCCGGCGAAGCTACCTG
>JACCDG010526508.1_pt1 | contig 18334 bp, 19 predicted proteins | sample 7442471 | NCBI WGS metagenome assembly JACCDG01 (sample SAMN15323444, study PRJNA562643) | freshwater metagenome | isolation source: river surface water | place: USA:Blue River Watershed | collected 2017-08-17 | reverse complement strand
GTGCCGAAGGACCCGGGTTCGATTCCCGGCACCTCCACCCGTTGTTAATCGTGATCAGCTACCCACAGTTCAGCGTGATCGGCTACGAAATAGTCTGAGTAATGCAAGGAAACTCGTGATTACTCCAAGCAATCCAAAGATCTTTCCACCAACAGCAATATCGAGTGTGATGAGACGTATTCCCACTATCAGAGCAGGGATACCAAAAGTTAGAATCAAGATTGCATAAATTCTTTGCGAGATGGCATGAGACTGAAGATTGTTTCGCTTCTTTCGTCCTCTGAGAGATGCAAACAGGAGTGAAAGTGGTCCTCCTATAACCGCAATGGCAAGTATCAAGGATGCCAATAGCGCAAGTGACTCCATGAGTTGATAATAGGGGAGAGGTAAGGAATCTTCTGGGAAGATACCTGAACTCAGACTCATGCATAGTCTCGAGACTAGGTTTGCCAAATTGAAGAGTCTTAATCAGGCACTTTCATGTATAGGTCTTGAAGGAACAAAGATCTCTTTTCCAACTGGAGATGTCCATGTACACGAGCCATCATCGTGACTCTCTAGCTTCCATCCATCATGTGTCTTCATGCGGTGGTGTCTTCGGCAGAGTAAACCTAGATTCGCAGCAGAAGTTCTGCCGCCTTCTTCCCAGGGCTGGGCATGATCAATATCGGTTACGCGCGCAGGCTGACTACAACTTGGGAAACGACATGTTCGGTCTCGCGCTGTTAAGAAGTCGACAAGTTGTTGGGGAGGTAGATACGTCTCTCGACCATAATCCAGCAGATTTCCAGAGATTGGATCGGTAACGAATCTTCTCCACTTGGCATCAGAGGAGAGTGCTCTTGCTACCGAGGCGGGAATGGGTCCATACCCGGCGAGCTGCGCTGGATTTTCAGCTAAACCCAGAGCAGTTGGTAAGTCCATAGTGATATTGATTGAAACAGGACGGCGATGTGGTTGGTAATCGGTTGCGATACGAGCGAGTAAATCTCCACAAATTTCGGTGAGAGCATCGGCTCGCTTCGCTTCGATTGTGCGTCGATCAAGGCGAATATCTTCTTGAACGCCAGAGCGAGCGCCAGAGTGAACGACGGAATCAACGCCAGAGTGAGCGCCAGAGTGAACGACGGAATCAACGCCAGAGTGAGCGCCAGAGTGAGCGCCAAAGTGATTGACGCCAGGGAAAAAGGAGTTTACGTCAATGGAATCGCCGGCAATATTCCCGAAAACAGACGTGGAAGGTTTTCCATCTTGATTTCTTTCTTTCCGACAAGAAATGAGTGAGTTAATGGCAAGCATGACAGTTTGGGCATCTTCGGCGGGCAATAGCGCGATAACCGTGGCCATTCCATCACTTTCGGGGTACATACGAACACTTCGCGTATCTCGAGCAATAGACACGATCTCTTCAAAGTTTTCGGGTGAGACCTGTGCAATGAGCGTCCGAAGTTTTCGACCAACTTGAGCCGGAGTATGGAACTCGGCGTGAGAAAGAGCTTTATTTTCGATTCGGAGAAGATCGTCAGTCGCAATTCCACGCTTGATGGCTTCAGATGTCTCTCGGGCAATCAAAGTGGCATGACTTGGTGAAATATCGCCGTTGGCTAGGGCCTCACAAGTAGCCGGTAAGTGATTTGTGAGGATTCGCGCAACATCGATACGAGACTGCGCGGTGTTTGCAGAGAGGCGTAAAGCAGTAGCGACATCTTCGCGTTCGGATTCGTCAACACCCTCCCACATGTTTGCACTCTCTGATGGCTCGGTTCCTGCGATAGCAAGAGTGGCTTGTTGGATGATTGAAGTAAGCCAAGAATTTTGTTTCTCGAGCGCAGCAAGGAAGTCGATTCGACCGGCAGGAGTGAGTTTCACAGGGTTGATCTGGATGAGATGACCGAGCGGTTCGTATCCACCGGGCTGGTGGAGAAGCTCAATGATCTGCTCTTCAGCGCACTTATCGAGGGAAACATGCATGAATGAATTATTGATGTAGGCACTGACAATTGATAAGAAAACAATCCACAGAGAATTGACTTACAAGAGAACTCAGTGTCTCATTAGTTCTACAACTTAGCTCTACAACTTAGCTCTACAACTTAGCTCTACAACTTAGCTCTACAACTTAGCTCTACAACTTAGCTCTACAACTTAGCTCTACAACGCTTTGAGCGCGCTTACAACCTTTGTGAGAGAAGCTTTGGCATCACCAAACAAGAGAGTGGTCTTGGAGTCAAAGAGCAATTCGTTCTCAATTCCGGCAAAACCCGGACGCATCGAGCGCTTTAAGAAAATCACATTGCCGGCCTGTGCAACATCAAGGATTGGCATACCGTAAATAGGGCAACCCGGCGTAGTTTTCGCCGCAGGGTTCACAACATCATTGGCGCCGATAATGAGTGCAACATCGGTCTGTGGGAAAGTTGGATTCACTTCATCCATTTCAGAGAGTTGTTCGTAGGGAACATTTGCCTCCGCTAAAAGAACATTCATATGCCCAGGCATACGTCCAGCAACAGGGTGAATGCCATACGCGACATCAATACCTTTAGCGGTTAGTAAATCTGCTAATTCGCGGACTGTGTGTTGCGCCTGTGCCACGGCCAAACCAAAGCCCGGAACAATGACAACTCGGCGTGCATAGTTGAGCAAGATGGCAACATCATCGGGTGTCCCTGATTTAACAGGTCGCGTTTCTGCTGCAACTCCAGCTTCTTGAGGCTTGGCAGTGAATGCGCCAAAGAGAGTGCCAAATAGCGATCTACCCATCGCCTCAGCCATCAAACGAGTCAAGATTGTGCCTGACGCTCCAACCAAGGTTCCGGCGATGATCAACAGAGTTGTATCAAGAACATATCCACCGGCCGCAACTGTGAGCCCAGTAAACGCATTGAGCAACGAGATAACGATCGGAACATCCGCGCCACCAACCGGTAGTACAAAAAGAACACCGAATAACAGAGACAAGGCTGCAAGAACCACAAGGGGAGTCGTTCCCATGGAATCAACGACCCAGACAGCGCTCGCCAGAGTTCCAGCCAAAGTCGCAGCGATAACAAAACGTCCACCAGGAAATACCACTGGACGCGTAGTCATCAACTCTTGAAGCTTAAGAAATGTAACAATCGATCCCGAGAAGGAGACGCAGCCAACCAGCACTGTAAACACCGTCGCAATAACTACCGCCGTAGTCGCAGCTTCGCCTAATTTCAAGTATTCAACAATTGCCACGAGCGCTGCAGCGCCACCGCCCACGCCATTGAACAGAGCCACCAATTGAGGCATTGCAGTCATCTGGACTTTACGTGCAGCAGGAACACCCACGACAACGCCAAATGCAATCGCGCCAACAATCCAACCTAAGTTGTTGAGTGGAAGTTCAGAGCCTTCTTTGGCATAGAAGAAAACCGCGACAGTTGCAATTGTTGCGCCAAGAGCTCCGAAGAGATTTCCACGTCGAGCAGTGCGGGGATGAGAGAGACCTTTAAGAGCGAGAATAAACATCACGCCAGCGCTGAGGCCAATCAAGTCATAGATGGTACGGCTCATGACTTCTTGCCTTTGAACATCTCAAGCATGCGATCTGTGACGACGAATCCACCGACCATATTGATCGTCGCGAGAACAATGGCCGCAACAGAGAGCCCTAATTCCAGATTTGTTTCACTGTGGTCGGCCACGATGATTGCGCCGACCAAAATAACCCCGTGAATCGCATTCGCACCGCTCATCAAGGGCGTATGCAAGGTTGAAGACACTTTTGAGACGACTTCGAAACCCACGAATACCGCCAGTACGAAAATCGTAATAATCGCTATGACATCCATGAATTACGCACCCTTCCGGTTCTGTCCGCCATGCGTCAACGCCGCCGCATCGATGATTTCATCTGCAAAATCTGGTGTAACAACGCCCTCTTTTGTCATAAGTAACAAGAGGTGGACCACGTTACGTGAATACAGATACGAGGCATGGAATGGAAGCTGGCTTGGAACATCCTTGCCGCCCCAGATCTTGATGCCGTTGCCGACGGTGACAATCTCGCCGGGCTTCGAACCTTCAACGTTGCCGCCACTTTCGGCTGCCAGATCAACAATGACTGAACCCTCGGCCATGGATTGATACATCTCTTTGGTAACCAGCCGCGGAGCAGGTCTACCTGGAACTGCCGCAGTCGTGATCAAAACGTGTGACTTAGAAATATACGGGGTGAGAAGTTCGCGTTGACGAGCAGCGCGCTCTTCTGTCATCTCGCGCGCATAACCACCTGCACCTTCTAGCGCTTCGAGTTCTAATTCAATAAAGGTTGCGCCCATTGACTTCACTTCATCCGCAGACGATGGTCGAACATCGTAGGCCGAGACCACCGCGCCAAGGCGTCGAGCAGTCGCAATTGCTTGCAGACCCGCAACTCCCGCGCCAAGAATAAGAACGTTCGCAGGTGTAACGGTTCCGGCGGCTGTCATCAACAATGGGAAGAATCGCGGTGAAAGTTCTGCGGCCACAAGAGCTGCGCGATAACCAGCGCAGAGAGCTTGTGATGTCAGCGCATCCATCGACTGGGCGCGAGAAATTCGAGGAACAGCCTCAAGAGAAAATGCAGTGGCGCCAACTTTGGCGAGTGCATCGATTGAATCTTGAGAGGTTGTGGGGGACAAAAATGAAATTGTGATTGCACCAGACTTTAATTGTTGTGCAGCATTGGTGCTCAATGGTTGGACGGAGAGAACTACATCGGCACTGCCTAATTCAGAGGTTAATTGAGATTCGCCAAATACCTCAGCGCCCGAGGAGCGGTATGAATCATCGGTCGCGCCAGCATGCGCACCGGCGCCCGATTGAATAGCGACTGAAAGCCCCGCACGAGTGAGTTTCGAGATGATGTCTGGCACGAGAGCAACTCGCTTTTCGCCAGCTTTGCTTTCAGCAGGAACTACAACGCGCATTTCGTAAGCCTAGCCTTCACGGCAGATGGCTGCTAGTTAGCCCCACCAATTTCACCGCGAACTAGGTGATAGATGATGGCTTGAATTGTGGTGCGACGGTGAAACGCTTCGCGCCAGATCACCGAGCGCGGCCCATCAATGACGGCTGCTTCGACTTCCTCACCGCGATGCGCTGGAAGGCAGTGCATGAAAATTGAATCGGATGAAGTCAGCGACATGAGATCTTGCGTTACTGCAAAAGGTGCGAGAACGCGTTCTTTCTCTTTTCTCTCGGCTTCTGGATCACCCATGGACATCCACACATCAGTGTAAATAACGGATGCATCTTGAGCAGCCGCTCGAGGATCATTGCTAATTTCAATAGTGCCGCCACTGCGCGAAGCAATTGCGCGCGCAACTTCGACAGCCTTCGTATCTGGCGCCCACTTTCCTTCAGGGGTAGCAGCAACAACATGCGCTCCCATGATTGCGCCCATCATTAACCATGCGGTCGTGACATTGTTTCCATCGCCCAGGTAAACGAATTTACGACCAGCAATATCGCTACCAAAATTCTCACGAATGGTGAGCCAATCTGCGAGCACTTGCGTCGGATGATCGTAATCAGTCAGGGCATTGATGACAGGAATGGTTGCGTTTGCACCCAGCTCATCAACTTCAGATTGGGCAAAGGTTCTCACCAGAAGCGCGCTACAGAATTGACTGATGACTCGCGCGGTATCAGCGATAGTTTCCCCGCGCCCAATCTGTAATTCATCGCCACGGAGGAAGATCGGAGTTCCACCAAGGTGAGCGACCGCAGTTTCTGATGCCAGGCGAGTACGAGTCGATGGCTTAGACATGTAAATAGCTACGCTCTTGTTGGCTAGCGCGGTTGAGGATTTGGTCGGATTCTTCGCGAACTCGGCGGCAGTCGAAAGCAAGAGTTCGACATCTGCGCGCGAGAGATCTTCGGTGCGCAATAGATCCTTCATCTGCATATCTTACGGCTTCACTCGTAAGCCCCAGCCTTTATTATGTGCCTCATGAGCGATGCTGACATGGGACTCTTCACTCGGGGTAAGGGCTTAAGTGCTGATACTGACACTCTGACTGATACCCAGACCCGCTCAGAAGAAGAATTGGATTCAGGCGATCACGAGAGATTTTCGCATTACGTCCGCAAAGAGAAGATTGTTGAATCTGCTGTATCTGGAAAGCCCGTCACTGCTCTCTGTGGCAAACGCTGGATTCCTTCGCGCGATCCCAAGAAATTTCCTATCTGTCCAACATGTAAAGAAATTCACGCCGGCCTACGTAAAGGCCCTGATGAAAATTCTGGAAATGGCACTGGGAACAGCGACTGAATCGCAGAGCGATCTAGATTTACGTGCAGATCGCCCATGGGTATGCGTGGTCTGGGATGACCCAGTTAATCTCATGCCGTATGTAACTCATGTCTTCATGGTTCTCTTCGGTTATTCAAGAGAGAAAGCAACTGAGTTGATGTTGAAAGTTCATAATGAAGGCCGCGCTACCGTTTCATCTGGAACCAGAGAAGAGATGGAACGTGATGTTCAGCGACTTCATGAGTATGGACTATGGGCCACAGTTCAACGAGATGATGAGTTCTAATGTCATCTTTTAAGAGAACGACAAATGGAGAGATAGCTATTGTCTTTACCTCTCAAGAGGCGCATGTACTAATTAATCTCACCGAGCAACTTCTCGAACTATTGGGCGAAGGTGAAGGCGAATTTCACCAAGTTGATCCACTCCTGCATTTAGTGGGAATCTCTAACGCAGATGCTCCTCCCGAGGATCCTGTTCTACGAAGGCTTTTACCCAATGCCTACGATGACGAGCGCGAGGCAGGCGAATTCCGTCGATATACCGAGCATGGTTTACGCGAGAAGAAGAAAGCACATGCACACCTGATCTATGAATCGCTTCTGCCACAGGATGAAGAGTGGAGCGCTGATGCGCCGCTTGATAAAGCAACAATCGAAATCAGCATCCCAGAGACCGATGCCATGGCATGGCTCGGAGGACTCAATGATCTGCGTCTGGCGCTTGCTGTCAGACTAGATATCGGCACCGAGCGCACAGCCCGCAACTCTCAAGGTTCCAACCCCGAAGTGAAAGTGGCCGACGATCTCTCTGCCTTCAACGACGGTACTCAAGGTGAGGCAACACAGGATCAGTACCGCAAGAAATACGAGTTGATGGCTGAGAGCGATCCCATGAAAGCTGTCTATGCGGTGTATTCCTGGATTGGTTGGCTCCAGCAATCACTGTTGGAGTGCCTCGATTAAGGTCATAAAAAAATCAGGGCCCGGTTTCCCAGGCCCTGATTTCTAGAGTTAGTTATTGCTAACTATTCTTCCTAAGAATTACTTCTTAGTGATCGTCCTTCATGCCTTCAGCAATGGACTTCATGCGAGCGATCTTGAGAATTGTTAGACCCCATACGCACTTCGCAACGACGTCAGCGATGGTGTAACCAACTTGGCGTCCAACGAATGCTCCAGAGCTAGCTGCTCCGTCTGCATCGATGATTGGAAGGAGGTAGGAGATTGGGTAAACGCCCCATGAAGCGATGAGGAGGAGACGTAGGCGACCAATGGTTGCTGCAACTCCCTCAGGCTGACGATCGAGCGACTTACCTAGTTCTACGAAGAGAACATAAAGGATGTAGAGGAATGGGATTGTGGAGAGAACGCCCCACATGATCTTCTCGCCCTGGTCTGAAGAAGTTTCTCCAGGATATCCAAGTGCGATCATCGCAGCTGACGCTGGGACCAAACGTGTGATGAGTGACTTTGATGCTTCTTTCGCGAGAGCAAGAACTGCAATAACCTCAACGAGAAGAAGTGGAACTGTAAGGATCCAGTCAACGTAGCGATATCCCTCGTTGAAAGCTAGGGAGCTTGCATTGACATCGGTTGTAACGTTGAAGGTGCCTTCAGCCGTTGCATGCTTGTATGAATCAAAGATTCGGAGATAGTGGTAACCAGCGATGAATGTAACCATCGAGGATAGAACGAGCGCGTTGCGGTACTTAGGTAGAACGCGTTGCTGTGACACTAATGTGTAAACAGTGGTTGCAAGCATTGAGATAAGTCCGAATGAGAGGACGTTATATACAACGCTCCACTGAGTAGCTGTTAACTGAATCAAATTAGCCTCCGTGGGCAATTAGTTTCGCTTGATCTTCACCAAGCGATCCGGTTTGCTCGACTCAATTAGGGCCGAGCGACCGCATTGTTCGTAGGCCCATATGAAGCCTCGTTCAACGCGATTAGGTAAAAGGGTCCTACCTACTCATGAGTTGTTCAAGCAGAAATCACAGCATTTCTTAAGAATTGTTATCTTTTTTCCTCTCTTATCGGGGCAAATCGGACATGTCCACGCTCTCCAACCGAGTAGAACCGAACTTCCATCTAATGTCACGTGCGCTCATGTAGCGACTACCTCGAGTTCATCGGGAGCTCAACGTGGGTCTCGTGCACGACCTTTAGACTTCTCAACATGTCGGATTCCCACCCAACCGCGCAGGCCGGAGCGCAGCCTTCTACGCCTGGCAGCGGCGCACCCATCGGAATTTTCGACTCTGGCCTTGGTGGGCTCACAGTCGCTCGCGCAATCATCGATCAACTTCCCAACGAATCGATCATCTATTTCGGCGATACCGCTCGTGGTCCTTATGGTCCGCGGCCATTGGCCCAGGTGCGCTCCTTTGCACTTGAGATCATGGACTCACTTGTATCGGCGGGAGTTAAGGCGATTGTCATTGCATGCAACACCGCAAGCGCTGCGATGCTCCGTGATGCCCGCGAGCGGTATTCCATTCCTGTTATTGAAGTAATTCAGCCCGCTGTGCGGCGCGCAGTGTCGGCAACCAAGAGCGGCAAGGTCGGCGTGATTGGAACCCAGACCACGATCGATTCACAGGCTTACAACGATGCTTTTGCGGCTGCCCCTCAACTCAACCTCACCACAGTCGCCTGCCCAGAATTCGTCAGCTTCGTTGAACGAGGTGAAACCTCGGGCGCAGCTCTCACTGCAAAGGCCGAGCAGTATTTTGCGCCACTTAAAGGCGCAGGCGTCGACACTCTTGTATTGGGCTGCACTCATTACCCACTTCTTACCGGCGTTATCTCCTACGTCATGGGCAACGAAGTAACTCTGGTCTCTAGCGCTGAAGAGACAGCAAAGGATCTTTATCGAGTGCTGATTGAGAAAAATCTCTTGCGCAACGAGACGACTCCACCAAACCATCAATTCATTTCTAGCGGTGACCCCGATACCTTTGCGCACTTGGCGCGACGCTTCCTTGGTCCAGAAGTTAATTTCGTCAAAGGGAAGATCTGATTATCAAACCAACGAGAATTGGAGAGCGTAACCGTGGCTGAAACAAATAAGCGCATCGATGGAAGAAGCGCCGATCAATTACGCCCCATCACTTTTCAACGTGGCTGGCTCAATCAAGCTGAAGGCTCTGTTCTTGTCTCTTTCGGAAATACCCGCGTTCTCTGTGTTGCATCATTTACGCCAGGAGTACCTCGATGGCTTGTTGGTTCCGGCAAAGGTTGGGTGACATCTGAGTATTCGATGTTGCCGCGTTCAACTCATACTCGTTCTGATCGCGAAAGCGTCAAAGGCAAACTCGGCGGTCGAACTCAAGAGATTTCACGCTTGATCGGTCGCTCGCTTCGTTCAATCGTAGATATGAAAGCTTTAGGGGAGAACACCATCGTCCTTGATTGTGATGTCCTGCAGGCAGACGGTGGAACGCGCACTGCTGCTATAACGGGCGCATATGTTGCCCTCAGCGATGCGATTACGTGGGCTCAAAACAAGGGCCACATCACCGGAGCTTCTCCGTTACAACAATCTGTCGCTGCAGTTAGCGTTGGCATCATTGGAGGAACACCGATGATTGATCTCTGTTACGAAGAAGACGTCTCTGCTGAAACCGATATGAATATTGTGTGCACCAGCGATGGAAAGTTTGTCGAAGTTCAAGGGACCGCAGAAGGCCAGCCATTCGATCGCAATCTCTTAAATCAACTTCTCGATCTTGGGGCCCGTGGATGCCAAGAGTTGGCCCAGATGCAGCAACAAGCGCTTACTCAAAGCCTGAAGTAAGAAACCTCAAAGAAGCGCAGAGCAATAAAACTGTGACTCAACTCGTTCTCGCAACTCGTAACGCTGGAAAAATTCTGGAGGTTGAGCGATTACTCAGCACTCATGCTCCCCAGATAAAACTTCGTTCGGTCGCGGAATTCAATCTTGATGATGTGGAAGAAACCGGCGATACATTCGAAGCGAATGCTTTGCTGAAGGCAGAGACGATTGCTCGCCAGACAGGTTTGCCCGCTCTGGCAGATGACAGCGGAATCGCCATCGATGCGTTGGGAGGTTCGCCGGGTGTGTATTCGGCGCGCTGGGCTGGAGTACATGGTGATGATGAAGCGAATCTCTCCAAGGTCCTCCAAGAACTCGAGAACACTGCTGACGCTGACAGAGGTGCACAATTCGTCTGCGTTATCGCATTGGCTCTCCCAGACGGACGCTCGATGACAGTGAGAGCTGAGGTGGAAGGGCAGGTGCGTCGCATCCCTGTTGGGAATCAGGGATTTGGATATGACCCAATCTTTCAACCAGTTGGATTCTCCATCACCACAGCAGAAATGAGCCCCGAAGAGAAGGACGCAATCAGTCATCGCGGCAAGGCGCTACGAGAAATTGCCCCAAAAATCGCACCATTTATTGGCGCCTAAAAGCCAATACTTTGGAGATGCCGCAGGTAGGCTTCTCTTTAGTGAAATAAGAACAGCGTTGAATTGATCAAGTCGGATTAATCAACTCTGGTTAAACAAGTAGAAGGAGAAGTTGTGGCGGCAAAGAAGAAAGCCTCTGCTAAGCGCCCTATCAAAAAGGCAGCAGCAAAGCGTCCTGCTAGCAAAGCAGCCAAGAAGTCGGCGAAGAAGTCAGTAAAGAAAGTAGCAAAGAAGTCGGCTGCGAAATCTGCACGTAAGCCAGCCAAGAAGGCGGCCACTAAGTCCACTAAGCGTCCTATTAAGAAAGCAGCTGCCAAGAGAGTTGCCGCTAAGAAATCTTCCACAAAGGTAGATGCTTCAAAGATTGTTATTCCACCGGTCCCAACTCGTAACACCTCAACAGTCACGAGCACACCTTCACCAGCAAAACCGACTCCAGCTCCTGCTGCAGCCCAGAAGAAGAGCCCAAGTGGAATTTTCTTCCTCGTCATCGCAGGCGTCGTGCTCCTTGCAATCTTTGCAATGAATAACTCTTCTGATGATGAGGGTGCAACACCTGCTCCGACCGCATCTGAGTCAGTTTCTGAGGAACCAACCGCAGAACCATCCGAGAGCGAAACAGAAGAACCTGCACTCGGTGCGTATGAAGCTCCATTGAGTTTCGTTGCAATCGCAAATGCCAACGGTGGCGTCACGCTTCGTTGGAAAGCGCCTGCAGCCACAGAAGGCCTGTCGGGCTATGCGATTTCTGTGTCGTACAACGCAGTTGATTTCACGGAAGTCACGACAGTCTCTGCGGATCAACTCTCATTTGAGATTGCCAAGGTAGGCGACGAAGGCGGCACACAGTTCTTGCTCCAATCTGTTTATTCAGATGGAACAAAGGTCGATGCCAAGAAATTCTCGCTCAAAGGAAAGTTCCAATAACACAGTAAAAACTCTGAAAAAACCGCCTCGATTGCTGGGGCGGTTTTTTATTTATTCAGCACCTCTCGGATAGCTGATACATAAGCATTGACGCCTGGCGGGTTGAGATGTACGCCATCAGTTGCGAAATATTCTGGATGATTTGATGAGATCTGATCCCAGTCCACCAAGATTGTGTTGGGGTAGCGCGACGTAACTTCTCGAATAAGTTGATTATTTAAGTCTTTCCACGAACGTGGAACTGCGGTATTGACCACGATGATCTTTGGTTGTGCCTTCACAATCTCCATCAACTCTACAATCTCAGATTCAACAAGGCGATTGTTGTTTCCTAGATTGAGTACCACAGGAGAATCGCCGACAAATTGTTGGTCAGTGCGAGTCACTTCGATGAGCTCACTAATCTGACGTCCCACGCGGGCATTTATCAGCTCGATGCGCTCATATTGCGCAAGAACATTTCTGATTCCTAGGATTACTGAATCTCCAGTGACCCACAATCCCGGAGTCTGCGCATCTGTGATGACTTGGTCTATGCCACCCTCATTTGCTTGTTCTGCCGCTAACTTCTCTTGCGCTGCAATTTGATCTGCTCTATCCATTGCATCAATCGACACTAAGGATGTTGCAGCAAAGGTGAGTAGAACGGCTGCAACAGTGGAGATTTTCTGGCGGAGACGGACGGCTTTAGTGCGGTACTTCATTCCGCGGAACCAGAGTTCGAAGTACCCGCGGCGAACTGGAACCTCGATATAACGCAACGAAATATCTGCCAATGCAAAAACAATCAGCACACGCAGTGCATATAGAGCCCAATCATCACCGACAAGATCAATGGAAGGTCGAGTTAATTGGAAGACAATCCAATGCCATAGATAAATGCCATAGGAGCGCTCGCCAATCCAGATCAAGGGGCGAGTACTCAGTATTGGAGCGAAACGAGATGCTGGGTGCACAACCGAGATCAACGTGGCGCATCCAAAGAGCGCAGAGAGCGGGAATGCAATGCGATAGAGCGTAGGGTCGCTCTCATTGATGAAGAGGAATGTGCTGAGTAATCCTAGGAATCCAAAAACACCAATCAAATCGATAAAGTCTTGTGCACGCTTTGAAATCTCTCGGGTCAGATTCTGTGGCTGCCAACTGACGGCTAGAGCAGAGCCAAGAAATAGCCCAATGGAGTGAGTATCAGTACCAAAGTACACATGGCTGATTGCTGATTCTTGAGTGTCAATCCGGATGGAGTAAGCAAATAGCGCAACCCCTGAAGCGATGGCGATTGCTAAGGCTGCAAACGAGATGTTTTTCTTTCCAAAGTACTTCAAGATAAAGAGCAGTACTAGCGGCCAGATGAAATAGAACTGAGCCTCAACTGCCAGCGACCATGTATGTTGCAGTAGAGGTGGACGGCCGATGCTTTCGAAATAATCCTGTTCACGCGCAACTAGAGCCCAGTTCATTGATCCCGTCAGCACATATGGAATATCGGATACAAAACGGCGTACAGTTTCTGGCGCATAGACGCCGATGAACAGCGTAGTGAAGACCAACATCGCAACAAGTGCGGGCAACAAACGACGTATGCGACTGAGATAGAAGGCGCGCAAATCAAGGGTTCCAGAGCGCGCGATGGAATCAAGGATTAAACCAGTAATGACATAACCCGAGATGACGAAGAAGAGATCAACGCCAAGAAATCCTCCGGGTATCCAATCTATGCCGAGGTGATAGAGAAGAACGGCAAGTACAGCAACTGCCCGAAGGCCATCGACAGAGTGGATGTAGCGGCTACTGGAGCTGGACATCACCGAGATCTTTTAGCTATGGACTTTGCTTTTTTCTGCCCGTTGCTTTTGGCTGCTTTGCCGCCACTTTTCTGGGCAGCACTCGTGTTCTTCTTTTTCTGAAGGGGAGAGCTCTCACCTTTTGAGCCAGAGTTTTGAGATTGAGCTTGAGCAATGCGATGCGAAACCCTTGAATCACCGGTCGGAGTTCCATCTGGCTGAATCGCCGAAATAACCTGTTTCTGAAGTTCAGCTAGACGATTGAATGCGCTCTCTAAACGCTGACGAGATTGAGAGATTGCGCTCTCTGCTGCATCGAGAGATTGAGTCTGAATTCGATATAGACGTTCAGCTTCTGAGATAACTCCAGCTAACCAATTTCTATACTCAGAAACCTCTGTTGTTGCGGTCAGAACTAGTCGCTCTGCTTCACGCTTCGCATTTGAAGTGATCGTGCTTCCTTCACGCTTCTTTGTATTAAGCAGATCTTCCGCTTCTGATTCTGCGTTGGAGAGAATTGATGCAGCATCACTTTCTGCTGCTTCGATGTATTTGCGGCCGCGTGACTCTGCTTGAGCCAGCGCTGACTTCGCCTTTGCCTCTGCCAACTCGATTGTTGAAGTCGCTTGTTTTTTGCTCTCACTTAAAACTCGCTCGGCGCTGGTATTTGCTTTTGACTCGCGCTGCTGAGCGGTACGGATGATTGACATCGCAGTTTCAGTTGCAAGGATTTCAAATTCTTCTTTAGAGAGCGATGTGATGTCACGTCGCGAGCGGAGATCATTGATTTGAGATTCAAGTTCACGGATTCGCTCGAGCGATGCGGAACCAACAGCAAGATTTGGTTTGTTGGCGCTCTCATCCTCGCCTTTGAAACCAACCCACGATAAAAATTTCTTATCCGCCACGTTCTAACTCCTCATTTCAAATGCTCGCTCTAACTTCGTGCACTCTCTGATACACCATGTGAAGGTGTGCTCAAAGGCGCGGTGAAGGGGCGTGAATCTTCCCACGAGTCAGAGTAGGTTGAAAATAGAGCAGGTGGAAAGTGGGGCGAGTGAGCCTGATCTATGGATAGAGCCCGCGTAGGCGGTGGGCTTGAGCAACCCTGCTAACCCCGATCATGTTGGCGGCTTCACGCCAGGTGACCTTCTTGCCTGATGCATTCTCGGCAACGTCATTAATGGCGCGCATCAAAATTGAATTGAGATTCTCTTTGACTTCATCTGCGCTCCAGAAGTAATTCTGTTTATCTTGCACCCATTCAAAGTACGAAACGATAACGCCGCCAGAGTTCGCCAAAATATCTGGGACAACCAATATTCCCTTATCGTTCATGATTGCATCGCCACCCGGCGTTGTTGGCGCATTTGCACCTTCCACCACAATCTTCGCTCGGATTCCAGAAGCGCTAGCTTCAGTAATCGAGTCCGCAAGAGCTGCAGGAACCAACACATCAACAGGGAGGTGAAGAAGTTCGGTATTGGTAATCCGATCAGTACCTGGCATTCCCACTACGGTTCCATTCTTGTCCACAAAGGCATGCACATCAGCAACGCTCTTGAATCCTGTGACACCTCCGTTGACATCGCTGACAGCAACAACTTTCAGACCCATCTCTTCCAATGCAACTGCTGCCCAATATCCCACTTTTCCAAAACCTTGAATTGCAACAGTTGCACCCTGAGGATTGATTCCGCGAAGCTTGAGCGCTTCTCGCACCGAGATTGCCACACCATCTCCAGTTGCAGAAGTTCGTCCCAGCGATCCACCGAGAACGATTGGTTTTCCGGTAACAACCCCAGGAACAGAGAAGCCGGCATTAACCGAATAGGTATCCATCATCCATGCCATATTTCTTTCATCAGTGCCGACATCGGGAGCCGGGATATCTCGTTCCGGGCCGATGATGGGGAGAATCTCTGATGTATAACGACGAGTGAGCCTCTCATTTTCGGTGAGCGAGAGAGTCTTGGGATTTACTGCGACTCCACCTTTGGCGCCTCCGTAAGGAAGATTTGCTAGCGCGCACTTCCACGTCATGAGCATCGCTAGCGCGACGGTTTCATCCAAATCGATATCTTGATGGAAGCGCACTCCGCCTTTGGAAGGTCCTCGCGTTGTTGAATACTGAACGCGATAACCCTTGTACATCTCAACTCGGCCGTCATCCCTGCGCAGTGGGACGGCTACTTCCAGGATGCGACGTGGTGTTGAGAGGGTGTTCCAATCATTCTCTGAAAGTTGAAGTTGATCGATAGCTCGTCTGAGTTGAGAGAGAGCGGTTGCGAGGGGTGAGTCAGTTGACGAAGAATTTCCGTGCGCGGAAGGGCGCGATGACGTCGTTGTCATGCCTCTAATGTAACCCTGCCCCAGGAAAAAAGCGATCAAGAATTTAGTGATTCTTTATGGCGCACTCCACAAATTTGGTCGATTTTCTACTACTCTCACCGCAACTGCACAGAATTGTGCAGTCGAGCCGGTTCTTTACGAACGTGGTTCGACTCAAAACTTCAATGAAGAGGTCGGGTATGTCAGAAAATCAAGACTGGTCATTTGATACACAACAAATTCATTCTGGACAGACCCCAGATCCAACTACGGGTTCGCGATCTCTTCCGATTTACCAGACGACTGCATATCAATTTCGGGATACACAGCATGCGGCCAACCTCTTTGGAATTGCTGAAGCAGGGAATGTATACACGCGAATTAATAATCCAACTCAGGACGCAGTCGAGAAAAGAATCTCAATCCTAGAAAATGGCATCGCCTCTCTTCTGGTCTCATCTGGCATGGCGGCTACGACTCTTGCGATTATGAACGTAGCAGAGGCAGGGGACCACGTTGTTGCAAGTCCCTATGTCTATGGTGGAACTTATAACCTTTTCAAATACACCTTGCCGAAGTTCGGAATTCAATTCACATTTGTAGACGATGCCAGCGATATGGATTCATGGCGTCGCGCTGTTCGACCCAATACCAAAGCTTTCTTTGGAGAAGGGCTTTCAAATCCATTAGGTGTAGCCCTTGATATAGAGAAGATTGCCGGAGTTGCTCATGAAGTTGGAGTGCCCTGGATCGTTGATAACACGATCGCTACTCCCTATGTAACCCGTCCATTCGATTACGGCGCAGATATCGTCACCCACTCCGCCACTAAGTTCTTATCGGGACATGGCAGCGCAATGGTCGGCGCCATCGTTGATTCTGGAAATTTTGACTTTGCCAAGAATCCAGAGAAGTTTCCTGGTTTCAATCAGCCAGACCCGAGCTACAACAACATGGTTTATGCCGATACCCTCGGCAAAAACTCTGCTTTCGGAAATGTAGCCTTCATCTTCAAGTGCAGATTGCAATTACTTCGAGATATGGGTCCCAGCGTCTCCCCATTTAATGCATGGCTCTTGGCCCAAGGACTTGAAACACTCAGCATGCGCATGGAGAGACATTTGAAAAATGCTCAAGCAGTCGCCGAGTGGCTGGCCAAACATGATCAAGTGGCCTCAGTTAGTTATTCGGGTCTGCCAACATCTCCTTGGAACGCTAATGCTCGTAAGTACGCAGCGCGCGGTGCAGGTGCGGTGATGGCTTTTGATATCAAAGGCGGACTCGAAGCTGGAAAGAAATTTGTCGAGGGGCTCTCCATGTTTAGCCACGTTGCCAACATCGGTGATGTGCGCTCGCTTGTTATCCATCCAGCCTCGACTACTCACTCGCAACTTGGCGAAGAGGGCTTGCGTGGTGCGGGAATCACTCCGGGGATGGTTCGACTCAGCATTGGAATCGAAGACATCTCCGACATCATCGCGGATTTAGAGAAAGGTTTTGCAGCGGCGAAGCTTTGAGCGCATATTGATAAAGCACGGCGCTCACAATTTCTCCACCACAGTTACAACCTTTGTCAGCCGCGCCTAAAAGTATGAATCCAACTGATTCTGCGGTCTTACGCGAAGCGAGATTCTCTTCAGCAATTGTCGCTTCAACATATGCAACATCTGGGTTGTCTTGCAGCTTCTCCAGCAGCAGTGCGATCGCTTTTTTCATTGCACCTTGACCTCGACCTTGGTGCGACATCCAATAACCGATGTCAGCGACTCGTGTGATCGGGTTGATGGAATGAATTCCCACTACGCCCAATGCTTGCCCCGTGGACTGGTTTTCAACCACCCAGACTTCAACATCACCGGCAAGTGTCATCACAAAATCAGCAGCATGTTCTCGAGTGTATGGACGAGGAATCTGAGTCCACTTTTGAATTTCTAAATCTTGGCAGGCTTCAAAGATCCATTCTGCATCATCTGTTCTTAGGGGACGAAGCGAGATTGAGTCATTCATGGAAGTTTGCGCCTAACAAAAAATCTTGGTGCGGGAGGTGGGACTTGAACCCACACGCCGAAGCACAGGTTCCTAAGACCTGCGTGTCTGCCATTTCACCACTCCCGCGAGTTGTGGATGCGAAGAATACCCACAAAGTCGCTCCAGAAAAAACGCGCGTGATCTTCTAGCTGGAGGTTGCTCCACGCCGCGAGACCGCATCAATGGTGGCTGAGATGAGAAGGACGGCACCTGTCACCATGAACTTGATTCCAGCGGGGTATCCCAGCAGCGCCATTCCGTTATCGATGACTGCAACAACGAGGCCACCCAAGATCGCATCGCTCACTTTTCCTTTTCCGCCAAAGAGGCTGGTTCCGCCGATAACTGCAGCGCCAACGGCATAGAGGAGCGTTGAACTTCCACCAGTTGTAGGTGAAATTGAATTCGCGCGAGACACAAAAATCATTCCGGCTACGGCTGCAAAACCAGAGCAGATCATGAAAGCAGTAATACGAACCATCTTCACATTGATACCTGCACGACGCGCAGCTTCTGCATTGCCGCCGACCGCATAGAGATGCAGGCCATATGAAGTGCG